>Ga0315552_1002621_pt1 | contig 10527 bp, 7 predicted proteins | sample SalMarSW160170MG_2_FD_203102 | JGI IMG/M metagenome (GOLD analysis project Ga0315552, IMG submission 203102) | Salt marsh sediment microbial communities from the Plum Island Ecosystem LTER, Massachusetts, United States - Salt Marsh Sediment SW1601-70 ...
GCCTTATTGAATGGTAATGAAATAGCTGTCTCAAAAACCAGTTCCATCAAAGATGCACTGATAGCTACCGGTTTCCCCTACTCGGATTTTGAACGTTTCGGTCAATTTATCGATTCACTGATGTATTTCATGAGGAATACTCACGGCGTACGGCGTCTTGGTTCTGCAGCAATTGATCTTGCCTATCTCGCCTGTGGCAGACTGGATGCTTTCTGGGAATACAGTCTGAATCCGTGGGATGTCGCTGCCGGAGCGTTTATCATCGAGCAGGCTGGAGGGTCTGTAAGCGATTTTTCAGGGGGATCAAACTACCTTTTCGGGAAAGAGATCGTTGCCGCTAATGCATTGATATTTGATGACTTTCTAGACATTGTTGGCGGGTTTATGAATCGGGAATGAAGAGATGGAGAGGTGAGTTGTGAGTAGTGAGAAGAGCTCGGTTCTCGTTACTCGGTGCTGGGTAAAAAAAGTAATGAGTGACGCGTGACGAGTGACTATGAGACTATGTGAGGGGGAGATGGGGGGACGGGAAAGATAAAGTATTATGGATAAAGGATGAAGGAGTCCGCAGTCTCCAGTCTGCAGTCCCGAAAATCACGAATTTTTAAATCGCCAGTTGATGAAAAAATTCGGGATACGCAGTATTTTAGGAGATCACAGAAACGTCCCGGAGGGACTGAATGGTAATAGGCAGTCATTTTAATGGCTGTTAACGTTACGTCTATTTAATGATTTTCATTACGTTCCTTGCATCCTCTGTCTTTATCATTTTTTAAACATATAACGAAATCGGCCTGCGACCCGTCGTAACCGAATACCGTTTTACGAATTCCATCCCTCTCCGTGAATCCCTTCTCCACGAAAATAAAATTTGTACCTTTGACTTTTTAATTCATCCTTAGGTGTCGAAAATCGGTTTTTATACGTTTTACGGATTCATCTGGCTTATTACCTGGCTGCCGATCAGGGTCCAATACATCTTTTCAGACTTCATGTTCTGCATCGGATACTTTATCCTGCAGTACCGAAAAAAAACCACCCTGACAAACCTCAGAAAAGCCTTTCCTGAAAAATCAGAAAAGGAGATACGACAAATTGCCTGGAAATTTTACAGGCACCTGTCTGATCTGTTCATCGAATCGATGACTTCGATGCACATCTCTGAAAAAGAGATCAACAAGCGGATGGTATTTAAAAATCTGGAATTGCTCGAGAAGTACTATAAGGAGAAAAAAAGCCTTACCGTAGTGAGCGGTCATTATGGAAACTGGGAATGGCCATTCAATATCCCGTTTTTCAGTCAGTACAGGGTACTGGCGATCTATAAGCAATTGAGTAATCAGCGGTTTAACCGTTTATATAACAAGCTGCGATCACGGTTCGGAGTTGAGCCCGTGGAGATGAAAAAAACGCTCAGAAGGCTCATTGAATGCAGGCAAAAAGGGATACTCACCATGACCTATGTACTTGGTGATCAGCGTCCGTTAAAAAAAAATATACGCTACTGGCTTACTTTTCTGAACCAGGATACCCCGGTTTATCTCGGTGCAGAAAGGATTTCTACCCATCTTGATCATCCGGTAATATACATGCACATTCAAAAGATCCGGAGGGGATATTATACCGTTGAATTCACCACCTTGGCTGAACATCCCAAAGAAACCGGGGAGTTTGAGATCACCAGGCTCATCATGGAAACATTGGAAAAGTATATCCGGAAACAACCGGAATACTGGCTCTGGTCACACAAACGCTGGAAATATAATAAAACAGATTTTCAATGATCAGAATCTCTGTTGTCATATTGAACTGGAACGGGAAGCATTTTCTTGAAAAGTTCCTGCCATCGGTGGTGAAACATTCATCCCTTCCCGATGTGGGGATTGTGGTTGCTGATAACGGATCAACAGATGACTCCGTTGCATTTTTAGAAAACCAATATCCGGAAATCAGATTGATCCTATTTGATCAAAATTTTGGGTTTGCTGAGGGCTACAACAAAGCAGTACAACAGATTGAATCAGAATACTATATCCTGTTGAATTCAGATGTTGAGGTGACCGGCTCATGGATTCATCCCATCATTGAATTGATGGATTCAGACAAAAAGATTGCTGCCTGTATGCCCAAGATAAGGGATTTAAACAACAGGAAATCTTTTGAGTATGCCGGAGCATCGGGAGGGTTCATTGACCGGTATGGATACACCTTCTGTCGCGGGAGAATTTTCAACATCATTGAGGAGGACCATGGGCAGTATAACGATTCTCAGGAGGTATTCTGGGCGTCCGGAGCCTCTTTTTTTATCAGGGCAGATGCGTTTCATCAGGCAGGAGGTTTGGATGGAAAATTTTTTGCACACATGGAAGAGATTGACCTCTGCTGGCGGTTAAAGAACCGGGGATTCCGAATTTTTTCTTCGGGGCAATCCCTGGTTTACCATGTCGGAGGTGGTGCGTTGCCCATGAACCATCCAAGAAAAACATACCTGAATTTCAGAAACAATCTATACCTGCTTTATAAAAACCTTCCTGCACAGCATTTCAAAAGAACCATGCTCAGCCGCCTTTTATTGGACATAATAGCGGCTGTTAAATTCCTCTTCAGCCTCGAATTCAGTAACTTCCTGTCCGTGTTCAGGGCTAATATCTCCTTTTTCAGCTCTCTCCCCCGGTTGAAACCAGACCGACAAGAAAATCTCAAAAAAGCGGTAAATTTTCAACACCCTGAGATCTATCCCCGCAGTGTTGTGATCGATTTTTTCATTCGAAACAAAAAAAGGTTTTCCGATCTTTCCTGGTCTGACTGATCGTTTTATATTTGAGGTTTCAAAAAAACCTGTTCCATGAAAACCATTCAATATATTGTATTCTTTGGCATCGTATTTACGATTTATGGTTTGATCAATGTGTATGTTTATTACCGGGGTATTTCAATCATTCCCAATACCGTCCATGCCCGTAATATCTTCCTTTTCACCTTTCTGTTTTTTTCGTTTTCTTTCGTTATCGGAAGGTTCCTGGAAAGGATATGGTTGTCACCCGTAAGTTTTGCATTCACCTGGATCGGGTCTTTCTGGCTGGCGGCAATGTTTTATTTCTTTCTCCTTGCCGTTCTCTCCGATATCGTAAGACTTTTCAATCACTTCTTTCACTTCTTTCCGGATTTCATTACATCCAATCCGGATGCCTTCCGTCGGTACACCTTCCTGATCGCAGTGTCTGTTGTTGTAATAACCCTAATTGCGGGCCATTTGAATGCAGTGATTCCAAGGATTAAAAGCATTCCTCTAACCATAAATAAGGCAGTAAATATTGAATCCCCGTTTCGTGTCGTAGTCGTTTCAGATATTCATCTTGGGACGATCATTGGTCCCAGGCGTGAAAAAAGGCTCGTGAAAAAGATCAACTCACTTGAACCCGACCTGGTTTTATTTGCCGGGGATGTTGTGGATGAGGATCTGGGGCCGGTTTTGCATCAGAATGTTGGGAAAGAACTGGAAAACATCAAATCCAGTAATGGTATCTATTCCATTACCGGAAACCATGAATACATCGGCGGTGTAGAAGAGGCAGTTGCGTTTCTTACCAGGCATGGGATCACTGTATTGCGTGATAGTGTGACAAGGATAATGAATGCTATCTACGTTGTCGGCAGGGAGGATCATGATCAGAGAAGATTTGGTGGCAGCGGAAAAAAACCCTTGCATGAACTGCTTCAGGATGTGGACAGGACAAAACCTGTCATTGTCATGGATCACCAGCCAACAACCCTGGATGAGTCGGTTCAAAACAAAGTGGATCTTCACCTTTCCGGTCATACACACCACGGGCAGATCTGGCCGCTAAACCTCCTTACGCGCAAAATATACCAATTAAGCTGGGGGTATGACAAAAGAGGAACGACACACATCTACGTATCGTCCGGATTCGGAACCTGGGGACCTCCGGTAAGAATAGGGAGTCATCCGGAAATAGTGGAATTCATCCTGTCATTTGATGGTTGACAATCACTAAAAACCGAAAGAGTTATAAGTTTATAAGTTATTAGTTGATAAGTTAATAAGAATTTAAAATCTTGTTACGCGTCACGCGTTACTTGTCCCTCCGATTTCCGGGAAGGTCTTTATAGGTGAGAAAGTAGTGTTTTAACCGCGTAATCCCATTAACCTGCCGGCGGGATCCTTTATGTTACTGCTCATCTGTTCTGTTTTTCTGCAAAGTTAATTCAATAATGATTCAACATCGGCTCTATAGCGAATCGATTATTCTTTCAAGCCTTATTTTTCTTGATCCTTTTATGAATATCTCCCTGGACCGTAAAGGATTCCTTTTCAGCCAGTCAATGAGATCATCAACGGTTTGAAAGGTTTGATAATCTCCACCTGAACCGATCTGGCTAAAAACCGAACCAACCAGGATTATATCATTTATTCCGCACCCATCCAGTTTGGCAACCAACTTTTTATGTTCCTCCACTGCCGTAACACCCAGTTCAAGCATATCCCCAAGGATGAGTAGACCATCCGTGCCACTGCATCTCATAAAATCATCGATAGCAAGAACCATGCTGGTTGGATTTGCATTATAGGCATCCAGCAGGATGGTATTGTATTTTGTATGGACTATTTGTGAACGGTTGTTTTCAGGAACATATGACTCAATGGCTTCAATGATTTGATGAATACCCACGTTAAAATAGTCACCGACGCGTACGGCAGCCATTACATTTTCAACATTGTATCTACCTGCCAGTCTGGTATGGATCTGTAATTCATCACCCATATAATGGAGGATCATGCTGAGAAGATGGGGGTTATCGGTTTCAGGAAGGTCACCCCGGAAAAGTCGGTTATCGCAGTATGGCACTTTTTCGAATCTTCTTTCCTGAAGCATATTGTTCAGTACCTCATTCTTTTCATCGTAGAATACCACTCCTTCCATTTCTTCGAGGAAATCGTATAATTCAGCTTTTGCTTTTCGAACATTTTCAGGTGAACCAAATCCTTCCAGGTGTGCGACTCCAACATTCGTGATCAATCCGTGTGTGGGTCTGGCAATCTGACACAGGCGGTTTATTTCCCCAATATGATTGGCCCCCATTTCTACAACAGCAATTTCCGTTTCACTGGAAAGGGACAGGAGGGTAAGGGGTACACCAATTTCATTATTCAGGTTTCCTTTGGTGGAGAGCACTTTGTATTTTCTTTCCAGCACTCTTGAGACCAGTTCTTTGGTTGTTGTTTTACCATTCGTACCGGTAATACCGACAACCGGCATGGTAAAATAATTTCTGTGCAAGGCTGCCAGTTCCTGAAGGTATTCCAGGGCATTATCAACGACAATGTACCGTTCATCTTTAGCCTGAATTTTATCGTCAATTACAGCACACCTGCAGCCGTTTTCCAGTGCCGCCTCAGCAAATTCATTTCCATTGAACCGATCACCTCTCAGTGCAAAGAAAATGGCACCTTCGCTTCGTATTCTGGAGTCGGTAGAGATGACCGGGTTTTCAACAAAAAGTGTATAGAGTTCCTGGATATTCATGCGCAGGGAAATGAATTCAATGGTTGATCATCGTTTCGTGAACAGATAAAAAAAACCTCATTAAATCTAATGAGGTTTAAACTTATTTGCAAAGTTTTTTTTAGAATCCACCAGGGCTTCCGACACGGATCATGGCACACCGGAATCCAAGGTCAGGTCTTGCGCTCTCTTCATCCAGGAACCGTCTTGTAGCGGGGCTCAGCCAGTATGCTCTATCTCTCCAGGATCCTCCTTTATACACTCTTGCCCTGTCGTTTATCAGTGATGTATAATCATTGTTTGCTGCAAATTGTGCATACATACCTCCAGTACCCAATGTATCCTCTTCCATTTGCCAACTATCGGCCAACCTGGATTGCATATCTCCGTCCTTATAATTTCTATAGTCGGCTTGCTGGTAATTGTATCTGGCTGCGGATTCGATTTCAGTTACGTCTCTCCACTTCAATCTACCCAGGCTATCTTTCTCAGCAACATTCCCTTCCTGATCACGTTCAAGGGTCTGGAAGATATTGCCCCTGTAAGGATTAAATGACTCAACGTCTGTGTGGGAGAGTGGCCGGTAGACATCCTGTACCCATTCGTTCACATTACCAGCCATGCAGTACAATCCATAATCATTGGGCCAGTACGACTTAACTGGTGCACAAATGCTTGCGTTATCGTTGAGGTTTCCGGCAACTCCCATCAGGTCACCTTTACCCCTGACAAAATTTGCCAGCATCTGGCCCCTGTACCGGTGTTCTGCATTTCTAACGTTGTGACCATCCCAGGGATATATCCTGCGTTCATATACCCGCTCTTCAAAGGTATTTCCTATCAATGCGATTGCAGCAAATTCCCATTCTGCTTCCGTTGGGAGCCGGTATTTTGGGAGAAGGATACCGTCTTCCAGTCGAACCCTTCTCTCTTCCTGGTTCGGATCAAGGCTGGGCAGGTTTTGATTGACCACACCTTCATATTGCCCGACAAGATAGGATTCCGAATTGAAATTATTTTCATCAACCTGATTTGGATCCAAACTAAGAACACCATAATCAATAAGAACCATTTCGTTTACCCGGTCTGTTCTCCAGGTACAATAATCATTTGCCTGCAACCAGTTGACACCAACCACGGGGTAGTCATTATAGGATGGGTGTCTAAAATAGTATTCAATATAGGGTTCGTTGTAAGCCAACGGGCTTCTCCAAACCAGTGTGTCGGGAAGTGCATTCACGTATACCTGCGGATAGCTTACAAATACCCGCTTTATCCAATAAAGGTATTCCCTGTAGTCCACATTTTTAATCTCTGTTTCATCCATGTAGAAAGAAGAAACCGTTACCCTCCGTGGTACATTGTTCCAATCATAGGTAATATCCTGCTCTACCCTTCCCATGGTGAAGGTGCCCCCTTCAATGAGAACAAGTCCGGGACCGGTTTCCTGTTCGTAATTATGAATCACTTCGAATCCTCCATAATCCGGATCATTATATTTCCAACCGGTGGTTGCGGAGGTGTTTTTATCACCTTTACCGCCAAACAAACTGCATGAAGTAACAACAACCGATATAGCTAATACACCAGCTAAGTTTTTAAACTTTAGGATCATAACGATTAGATTTTAAGCTAATAACATATTCAAATATAATAAAATTTGATGTAAAAAATATAATTTTACAAAATAACTAAATTTTAGGGACTTTTATTGCCTTAACTAAACCTCTTTTATTAACAGGGTTAAATCCTGCTATACAGGTTATTTCATGAGCGGCTGTTCCGGGTAGCCCCGGCCCGGCACCTTTAATCGCCATATCATAGGTATAACTTACACTGATATTGTGATAATTAACCGATGCTCCAAAAATCGCAGAATTATTTGAAAAGGCAAAATCATGCCGAAACCACACTCCCAGCGATACCGGCTCCCTGGCCAACACAAATCCATAATTAAGGTGTTGATAATGATGCTGTTGTTGAAACAACAGGGTTGGTGTCAGGATGATAGCACCTGCCCTGTTTGGCGTTCCTTTCAGGTAAAAGTTGTTTGCAAGGTGTACCGAGTATTTTCTCGATAACCTGCACTCATCCACCGGGTTTTCAGAAATCCCGGGTTTAGCCAAATGGTGGATGGTGATGCCCCCGTATAATTCTTTATAGATACCCAGAAAGCCAACTGCAAAATCAGGGTAGATCTTTTGATATCCATGGATATTCTCTCCTGTTTGCACAACAACTCCACGAAAAGGATCAATCATATCTTCAAAAACCAGATTGTCCGATGCAAGCCGGTTCTGGTTTACCGATGCCTGAAATCCGGCAAATACAAAAAATTCCCGCGTCACCTGTAAATGATAGGTGTAAATGAATGCTGCTGAGAATATACGGAGAGTACCATCTCCCAGGTTATCATTGAACAGGTGGACGCCAATCCCTCCATGCAACAGCTCAACCGGTTGATCATACGATGCACTATACGTAACAAAATCAGAACTTAGCTCCGGCCAATGATTCCTGTAGTTTATGGACAACCGGTTGTAATCCGCGGATCCAGCAAAGGCCGGATTATGATAGATTAAATTCCCATGAAACTGGGAAAAGATTACATCCTGCCCGAGACCATGAAAACTGACGATAAGTAAAATGAAAAGGAGATTAGTTACGGTCCGTATGCTAAACCCGATCCGCATTCCCTTGCTGCCTGTTTTCCTGCTTATCCTCATTTGTCTCAAACTCCTACAATATAAACGGTTATCAAAACGTTTAATTTTCTAATAAACAAAATTACTTCACCCCCGGCAATAAAACTCAATTTTCTTAACATTTTGTTTATTTGTGCTTATTTACGGATGCAATGTTTCAGATGAAGAAGAGATATCTAATAACGGGATTGATTGTCGGCATATTGTTCTGCACCCATTTGCTAACCGCACAGGATACACAGATTTCAAGAGTGGTTCGCCGGGATCCTACCACACCGAATTTTTTAGCTGAAGTTGTAAAACAAAAAACAGAAAAATATGCCGGGTCTTCATGCCTTTCAAGCGGACATTGGATAAAAGTGAAGATTACGGAGGATGGGATATATAAACTTACCTATTCACAGCTGGTCTCCATGGGAATTACAAACCCTTCAAATCCCAGGGTATTTGGAAATGGAGGCAAAATACTTCCCATGAATTCAGCCCTGCCCCGGCCTGACGATCTGACGGAGAATGCCATATGGGTTGAGAAAGGAACCGATGGCATCTTTAATCAAGGCGATTACATATTATTTTACGGAAAGGGACCGGGGGAGTGGAGGTACAACAGTGATGAACAGATGTTTCTTCATGCAAGACATCTCTACTCCAATGCAGCGTACTATTACATCACTTCAGATGCAGGAATTGGGAAATCAATTGCCCTGACGGAGCAGATCACAGAGCCTGAAAATGTTATCATATCAACATATGACAACTATGCATCCCATGAACTGGACAAGGTAAACTTCATCAAATCAGGAAGGGAATGGTTTGAGCCGCTTTTAAGTTACGGTGAAAATGAATTCAGTTTTACCTTTCCTCACCTTATACCTGCTGTGCAGGTCAAGCTTAAAACCAGGCTTCTTGCCAGATCAGGTCTGAATAGCTCATTTGTAATGAAGGCTGACGGTGAGAGCGTCGCATCAATTGATCTTTCCAGCGTAAACATTGCCAGCACAACCTCTGATTACGCCAGCACCAATACTTCCATTCACACCTTTACAACCGACGATGATGAAATGGATATCTCGCTCACCTTTCAGGACAATGGATACAGTGCTGCGGAGTGCTGGCTTGATTACCTCGTGTTGAATATCCGCAGTCAACTGGTTATGACGGGCTCTCAGATGCATTTCCGGGATGTGGAATCAGTCGGGCCAGGCAACATCTCTTCTTTTCAGCTTTCAGGTACCCAATCCTCATTTCGTGTCTGGGATATAACCGATACATATAACGTGAAGGAATTACCTACGATATTCGCATCGGGGACCCTGCAGTTAAAAGCCCGAACAGATTCACTCCGAAGCTTCATCCTCTTTGATAATACCTCCTTTCTAACTCCGGAGATTGTGGAAAATCCGGTTCCCAACCAGGATCTTCATGGACTTGATCCCGTGGATATGGTCATTGTTTCACACCCGGATTTTCTCGATCAGGCTAACCAGCTGGCTAACCTGCACGTCACCCAGGATAACCTGAGAACGGTGGTGGTAACTCCCGACCAGATCTACAATGAGTTCTCTTCCGGCGCTCCCGATGTATCGGCCATTCGGGATTTTATAAAAATGCTGTACGACAGAGCCTCTGTGCCTGAAGATAAACCCCGGTACCTCCTTCTTTTCGGAGATGGATCATTCGATAACATTTCCGACCATAAAAACAATACAAACTACATAATCACCTACCAATCGTCGAATTCATTAAGTCCTACCAAGTCTTACGTCACGGATGACTTTTTTGGAATCCTGGATGATGGTGAAGAGGTGGTCAGTGGCTTGATCGACATAGGTATTGGTCGTCTCCCAGTATCAACAGTTGACGAGGCTCAGGCGATTATCAGCAAAATAATTCATTATACCAGTCCCGAAACCAGAGGAGAGTGGAGGAACATGATCTGCTTTATCGGTGATGACGAAGACAACAACATTCACATGAAGGATGCCAATTCCCTTGCCGACCAGGTCAATGCATCGTATCCGGCATTCATCACCCAGAAGATCTTTCTCGATGCCTATCCACAAGTATCCTCTCCCAGTGGTGAGGCTTACCCTGAAGTGAACATTGCCATAAACGACAGGATTAATTCCGGTGCGCTCATCATCAATTATGTCGGACATGGAAACGAACGCGGATTAGCCCATGAAGGAATATTGGGTGTAAGTGATATCCTCTCCTGGGACAACGTTGATCACCTGCCGTTGTTCATCACTGCAACTTGTGAATTCAGCCGGTTTGACGATATCGAGCGAACCGGT
>Ga0315552_1002625_pt1 | contig 10523 bp, 4 predicted proteins | sample SalMarSW160170MG_2_FD_203102 | JGI IMG/M metagenome (GOLD analysis project Ga0315552, IMG submission 203102) | Salt marsh sediment microbial communities from the Plum Island Ecosystem LTER, Massachusetts, United States - Salt Marsh Sediment SW1601-70 ...
CCTTAAGGTCGCGGCTGTCTGCATGCTTTTTACCTGTGGATACATTAGTGCTTACATCTGGCTTGACCACCGATTTAATTTCGGCTTCTTAGGTAGAATAATGGCTTTATTACTTCTTATTGCCGGAGCTGCTGCTATCCTCTATAAATTGTCACGCTTGCTGATGGTCCAGATTTCCTATACGAATGCGGCAAATTATATCGAGAACAAAAACAGTTTCGACCAACAGCTTGTCGCCGCTATGGAATACTTCGAGAAGAAAACAGATTATCCTTATTCCGAGGTGCTTGCCGAATATTTAGTTGCCCGTGCCTGCGATAACAGCGAAGCATTCAGGTTCGATTCCACTATTAAGAAATGGCACGGTTATATCCTTGCGGTAATAGTTATTTGTGGTATGGGTGTAGTTGGTTTCTATATCCAGCAGAATCTTGCTTACCTGAAGACATATTTCACGCGGCTGACAATGCCTTTGGCTGTAATTGAGCCGGTATCGGCAACAAAGCTGGAAGCGACCACGGGAGATTTTGTTGCCGAGCCTGAATCGATGCTGACATTTACGGCCGACATACGAGGGCGTGTTCCAGAAAACGGCAGGCTGGTGCTGGAGCCGGTGACAGGTGACAGTAATGAGGTGCCGTCACGGGAGGAAATCCCTCTATCGCCGGTTATCAGAGAAGATGGTAGTTCGAGCCTCGAAGCATCTAATTATTTCGAAAAGACTGGAAAATTCAGATATCGGTTTGAGGCCGGGCAAACCAGCTCCGAGTGGCATAATATTGAGATTCGTGAAGCGCCGAAGATAGAAAGTATCACGGCTGAAGTTTCATTGCCTGCAAAACTTCTTGATAATAACGTCCTTAAAAACTACGCAGAGCAAATTAAAGACAACAAACTCGAGCTTATAGAGAATAGTACCGTCACGCTCAGTGTCCGAACCACCGAAAAAATAAGCGAGGCGGCAATCACGGGACTGGATAGCCTCTCCAGCAGTGAAAAGCTCAATGGCGCGGACACTTTTACATACACCTTCACGGCGAATAAAGACGGTTCGGTGGGTTTTCGTCTTACAGATGAAAAAGGTTTAACGAATAAAAATATCCCCGACCTGGAAATCAGGCTGAAAACCGATGAGCCGCCGAAATTCGAACTTATTTCACCTGAAAGCGACTATCTTGCGACAAACGTTGCGAGCATTCCGATAGGGTTCGAAGTTTCGGATGACTTCGGATTAAGCTCGGTTCAAATGTGCCTCGAACTGCCGGAACGCAAACCGGTGGTAATAGATATTCCCATTGAACCGGGCGAAAAAGAACGAAAGGTCACTTATGTCCTTGAGCTGGAAGGTTACGACCTGGAGGTAGGTGACAGTATATTGTTTTATGCCCGTGCGAGCGATATCGCAACCGGCATAATTCCCGAGAACAACAATTCGAGCAGCGATACGTATTTTATCGAGATTCGCCCTTACCAGCAATTCTGGCACTTGATGCCGGGTGGTGGCGAAAGTAAAAGCTCCGGCGGCGTTCCTGAAGGTCTGATGACCGTGCTTGAATACACACGGGCAATTGTTAAAAAGACATGGACAATTGCGAGCAAACAAAATCCGACCGACCAGGACCGCTCAAGGCTCGACTCAATAGGCGATGATCTATCTTATTGTTCGGAACTTCTGAAGATTATCCGTGACGACCCGGAGAATAAATTCACGGATGCTCATAAAGCGGTGTTAAACCAGGTTTTGAGCCGGTATGACCAGGCACATGGCGATTTGGGCCGCCATGATGCTTCCGCCGCTCTGGTGCCGGAAAAAGATGCATACAGGATTTTGAGAAAATTCATTCTTGAGCTGGACTTGCAATATAATCCGCCGTCGAGCGGCCAAAGTGCTCCGCAGGAAAAACCAGACAAGGTGACACTTCGGGAATCGCCGGAATTTACCGGTATGGAAGAAGAACGCATCGAAGCCGAAATGCAGAAAATGCAGCGTAATATCGAGCAGTTAAGACGCCAGCAAAAACAATTAAAGACCGATTTTGAGAATTTCCTGGAACAGAAGGAAAAGGCCAGGAATAAATCACAAACCGAGCCGGGGGAAAATCAGACCGAAAAAGAAAGCACCGAACAAAAACAGCAGGATGACTCCGGCAGCGGCAAAAATCAGAACGGCAGCAAACAGGAGAGTCAAAGTGATACGGACTCTCAAAGCAACGGTGACAGTTCCGGCAAGGGTCAGGAAGCCGGCCAAAGCCAGAGTAGCTCCGCCGGGAGTCAGCAGGCCCAAATGAAACAAGCGGATTCAACTTCTCAAAGCGGCGGCTCGACCGAGGGTGGTGGTGACAAACAGGCGGACAGCCAAAATCAGGGAAAAGCAGCCTCAAGCGGTGAAAGTACTGAGCCAGGTGACGATATGGGAGCAGACCAGATCCCGCGGGACTCCGGTGAGGACATGCGCGATTCGATAAATGAGAATGCCAGGTTGAGAATGCTCCAGGCAAGACAAAGATCTTTGCAGGAGAAAGTATCGCAGTTGAAACAGGATTTAGAAAAAATACCGCGGGGTGAGAATGTGGCGACTACAAAAGCTTCGGAGCAGGCCCAAAAACATCTCGATAAGGCCATCGAAAAGATGGAACAGTTTCAGAGAAAGACCGATGAGGTACGTTATGACGCCCAGCCGGATACTCATAAGGCTACGGAGGCTGTGGAATTAATGGATTCGGCTGAGCGTGACATGGCTTCAGCAGAAAATGCACTCGAAGCCGGTACGATGTTTAGCGACAAGCAACAATTGGCGAAAAAGGCCAAGGAAATGGCCGAGCAATTATCCCAGGATGCAGAAGCTCTTGACGAATCTCTTACGGCGGTTGAACGCGAGGAAATGCTTGCTCGACTAAAAGCCGCCGAGCGGTTGCTGGAGAGCATGGCGGGAGCCAGTTGGGCAACAATGCGCAAAGGCGGAGGGCAAACCGGAGGAGGTAATGTTTTAACTAAAGATGAAACCAGCGCCGCCGATACGGCACGAGAGATTTCCCGCCGGTTCTGGTCGATTGCACTTGATGCACAAAAACACGTGGAAAAACCGATCGAGGATAAACCTTCGGATGTGAGGTTCTATGAGCTTGAGAACGAATTTTTCGAGAATGCAGCCAAATACAATCGAAGGTCCGAACAAAAATGATATTCGCGAATTATCCGGGACATTTTATTGTTGCTTTTTTGCTGGTGGTTTCCGCCGGCCTGGTCGTCCTCGCGTTTCACTGTCGTGAAATGCAAAAGGAGAAAATTAGATCATACAGGTTCCTGATGATGGGATTAAGATATACCTCGATTTTAATTTTATTAGTGATACTGTGGAATCCGTCCCGGTCCAAATTAGTCGATGAGATCACCAGAAATTCGGTGTTGGTATTATTCGATACCAGCCGGAGCATGTCTGTTATCGAAGAGCAAGATTTGACGAGATTGGATAAGGCCGTGAAGATTTTTAACGATGTCTTTCGTCCCGAGAATAAAAAGGGACCCGAATATACAATCCTCGGTTTTGATAATCATGTTTATCACAGCGGCTCAACCCGGTTGTTGAAGCGATGGGGTACCGAAACGGATATACAAAGCGTTTTCGCAACAATAGGAAAATATGATATTGCCGTCTCGGACAATAGCGACAGTGACAAACCGGAAAACGCCGACAAAGCCGCCGGAAATGATAATGACCGAGATACAGGCGTATCGAAAGCCAAAGGTGCTGTTATTTTCACAGATGGCCGGGCAGATGACCAGGGGCTTGCACCGTATGTCCCTCTTGTCAGGAGCGATTTTCCGATAGTGATTGTCGGAGTTGGTTCGAGAAAGTATGTGACCGATATCGGGATAAAATCATTAAAAAGTCCGGCAAGAGCTTCGATTGATTCTGCTTACAGCGTGGAAGTTGTCGTCTCGGCGAATAATCCCGGTAAAGAGCCTGTTGTAATAGAGTTGCTCGAAGACGATGAGGTAATTGACAAGAGACAAATTGATCCTGAAATATTTTCCTGGAAGAGTGTGAAAGGGAAAAAAGATGTCACGGTAGAATTCACGGTCGTCGCTGATAGCCTTGGCAGTCACAGTCTCTTAGCTCGCGCCCGGGCGCTTAAAAACGAAGTTAATCAGGCCAATAATATTCACGGGGCGATGGTTGAGGTCGTAGAGACCGACAAACTTCGAGTCCTGTTTTATACACAGGCTGCCAATTTTAATGTTGGGAAGCTCCGACAGGTTTTAGCCCGGGACCATCGGATTCAACTGGATTTCGGGCTGGATGCGATAAAAACTGTCGGACTATCCGCAGAGGCATCGAAAAAGTTAGGCTATGTCAGATTGCCTGAAAATCGTGAAGGATTTAACAAGTATGACATCATGATCCTTGAGCATTGCCTCTTGGATAATCTGACAAACGAACAAATCGATGGTTTGTATAGTTTCGTGGTTCAGAGAGGCGGAGGACTTATTTTGCTGCCGGGACGGGGGGATTTTGGCCCTGGCAACTGGAAGAATCCCGGAATTCAATCACTTTTTCCGGTTATCTTCGAGAAGGACGATCCGAAGCTATGGCCTCCGAATCCCTGCAGAATAGAGCTTACCACCGAAGCATTAAACAGTAATATAATCGGTCCTGACGATTTAGAGCGATACGATATTGAAGTTTCGGCATTTTACCGGATTGCAAAAGTCAAGCCTGCCGCAAGCACATTTGCTAAATCCGGTGATATACCTTTGGTTATCCTTCATCGGGTCGGACGTGGAAGAGTGTGCCTGCTCAATATATCGCGCATTTTTCTGTGGTATCGTGAAGACGAGCAAGGTGGTCTGTTATACAAGCTCGTCTCGGGATTAATATCGAGCATTGGTGCAACTCCGGAGCCGGCTTCCGGCATAGAACTATTTGCAGAGCGAGCAGATAGTCAGGGTGATAAAGTTAAGTTCAGTGCGCGCGTGTGCGACAATTCTTTTGCCCCCGTTGAACAGGCGAACGTCCTGCTTAATATCAAAGAACAGGTTTTGACAATGGAACCGTCGGGTAAGGGATATTATATTGCCGAAATTGACAACGTTGATACCGACACTGTTATTGCGACCGCCCAGGCGGAAGTCGGCGGTGTGTTTCTCGGGGAAAAGACTATTGCCGTAAATTTGCCCCCCCGTCAAACGGAGATGTCCGATACTTAAATAAACGAACAATTTATGCAGGCTCTCGCAGAACGCATCAAAGGAAGATATGTCCATGCGGATGACATCAATGGAGATATTACCGAAATATTTGAAGCACAAACGCACCTTGGTATGTCCAGAAGTATGACAAGTATCTGGCCGAGATGGCCGCTGTTTTTAGTCTTGTGTATCATCCTGAGTATGGAGTGGTTTTTAAGACGAAGAAAGGGACTTGTATAAAATACAGGATTTAAGATATGAAAAAAATAGGTTATGTAATTTTAATTACTATTATCGTGTGTATTACGACTGTTACTGAAGGTGGCACCGATAAAAACCGGGGACAGACAGACCGAAAAAGTTATGCTCTTGTTGTCGGTGGAATAAGCAAGGAACCTCAGGATAAATTGAATATGACAAAAGCTGTAACAGAGCTTCAGAAATTGCTGAAAAATAATCCCGAAGTCAGTGACAAAACTCTTACCATTCTTTTAGCTGATAATTTGCCGATAGAAAGTATCTTTGGAACATCAACTGCAGAGAATATTCAAAAAACGATAGAGACAATAGGAACTGCCGCCAAAGCGGATGACAGATTTATATTTTACTATATCGGTCAGGCCAATATAGTGGCGGAAAAGCTGCGTTTTAATCTGCCGGGTGCAGATATAACACACGAGCAGTTAGCACAGTGGATTAAAGGGATCGAAACCTCGTCGATGTTGATTGTATTGGATTGTCCGGGTTCGGGTCTTGCAGTAAAGGCAATGTCCGGACGTGGCCGAGTTGTAATATGCAGTTGCACAGATGAGCAGAGATACAGGACGCGGTTCAGTGAGTATTTTCTCCCGGCATTAGCCGACAATGAAAGTGACACAAACGGTAACGGAAAAATCTCCATATTAGAGGCATTTACCGCCGCTTCTAAGCAAATAGACGATTGGTTCCGCCAAAATAAACTGCTCACAACGGAGATTCCTGTATTGGATGACAACGGAGACGGCCGACCAGGTAAAGAACCATGGAGATATAAACTCGATGGATCCGACGGATCAGCCGCCGCGGGATTTTTTCTTGTAAGAGAATAGATATGACAATCGGAAATGAAAAGCAAATAACGAGGCGCACGTTTCTTAAAACGACTTCAAAAGTCGTTGGGAGCCTGGTTTTTTCCTCGGGCAGTCTTTGTGCCATTGCCGGAGAAAATAAATCCCAACAAGAGATAGACGACCTGGAATTGTATGATTTTGTGATGCCGAGAGTAAAATTTACGCCTTATAAGCGTCAAGGTCAACAGAGACTAAGCGATGATACATGGAATAATAGACCAGGCGGCGATGCGAATTTGCTGACCCGTCTCAGTACTGTAATTCGTTGCAGGACAAAACCCATAACCGGAGCGAATAACTGGCAGCCGCAATGGGCACGGGAAGGTCAGCTTAATGCAGTTGTTACCTTTGACAGTCTTGACCAGATAAAAAAATATCCCTTTCTTTTTATGACTGGGGAGAACTATTTTCGATTTAACGATGATCAGAAGTACAATCTTAAAGAGTATATCACCCGCGGCGGCTTTTTGCTTATGGACGATTGCGTAGTCGGTGACGGCGGTGACTTTTTTATCAAAGTGCATTTAAAATGTTGGAAGAAACATTCGGCAAGGGAGCCGTCAAACGTATTCCCAACGAACATGAAATTTTCCATAACGTCTATGACCTCGGTGAAACCGGTTTACCCACTGTTGATTATATACACCGCAAGCGCCCCGGCGGATTACCCTATATGCACGGCCAGAACCACGGAGCTCGCGGCGTTTTTATTGGAGAGAGGCTTGCGGTTTTTCTCAGCTCGACCGATATACATTGCGGCTGGTGTGACAGCCTGGGAATAGAATGGGGCAGAGCGAATTACGAGAAAGCCATCCAGATGGGGATAAATATTATCATGTATGCGATGTCACATTGAGGAAAGGCACAATAGCCAAAGTTATTTCCGTTCATTTCTTGGCCGGTGTTTCCATCTTCTATGTAACCACCAGTATTGGCTCGGGTCTTGACGAATGAATGCCTCGATTGCCTTGGTGTATTCGGATGTGATCCATTCCAAGGGCTTTTCTTTTTCATCCCATTCTTCCGGGAAGATGATGCGGTTTACTCCGATTTCAAAATAAAAGCGATTATCAATCCTCCTGCAGTATCCGATCACGATAGGTATCCGGCGTGTGACGGCAACCAGAGCTATACTTTTATACGTGCTCGCCTTTCGGCCGAAGAAATCCACAAATATACCTTTTCTACCGGCATCCTGATCGGCGATGAAACAAAGGGTAGCGCCGCTCGATACAATCTGTTCCATCATTTTAGCGGCACCTTTTTTGTCGAGTATTGTCTGACCGACTCGCTCACGCACTCCATACAAGTACCTGCTGATGTATTTGTTATCCAGCGGTCTGGCGATGCTGTAAATATTAAAGCCGAACATTCCCAGAATGTAACCGATGATTTCAAAGTTGCCGTAGTGGGCCGTAACCATCAGCAATCCCCGGCCTTCCTGCATCAGCCATTTGGTTCTTTCGGCGTTTTTATACCGGCTATAATCACGCCAGTTATACTTTTTTGTAAGTCTTGGTGTGAATAATACATCGATTGCCAGCATGGCAATATGTTCGAAACTTCTCTGGCCTGTCTGCCGTATCCATTTTTCGCTTTTCTCTGGAAAGCTGGCTCGAAGATTTTCCAGGGCGCGATTTCGCCCACGATGATAATACTTCCAAAGCAATCGGCCGAGAAAACAGGCCGTGTTCAAATTTGTTTCAATATCGAATAAGGAAAGAAAAACGATGATAATTCGCAAAGCAAGGTAGCTAAGCCAGTCTTTAAACGGGTTATTTTTCTTCTTTTTTTTCTTTTTAAGCACCAAATCAAGCATAAGCCGTGATTGTAGAGGTAATATTGCACCTGTCAAGTTAAAGTATGCCGTTCGGGACAGCGGGTGTTTTTTTATTGCTCATCAGAAATCCAGAAAGACAATCTTCTGATTGCTGAGTGCGAACCTTTGACTTAATCACAGGCTGTATGAACTTTTTTGACGATTGTGTCGGTTTGTTTGATGTCTGATGTCATAGGAAAAATACTTATTGTATTACCTGTGATTTAATAGACTGCATACAGTAAACGTCACAGAGGTCGATTCATTGAACATTGAGACAATGGGAAAGTATCCTCCGGACAGATAAGATTGATATTATAAAAAGTCACTTTTCATATTTAAAGTCGCATTTTATCAGCCTTTGGCACACAAATTACCAAGTTTTTCTTGACGAAAATATGGTAAATTTGGTAAAAAATATATAGATAGACAGGTGTACTTGATTAGGTCAAAATGCTTGGTTTTTTACTAAAATTGAGAGAGTTTTGTGCAATATGCCGGGTATTTTTCGAATAATACTTACTATCTTAAATAAAGCATGACGTGTAGGCGTATTTGCAAACGTGCACATTTGCTGTCTATTCTTTTGTTTATATTACACAGGAAGGAGGTTATGCCGGGAGTATAGTTTTCTTGTGTAAATATATTTGATGGTCGAGTGAGGGTAGTGATAGCAATCATTCATTGTTGTTCATAATTTTATTGTCAAAGGAGGCAATATTATGTTTAAAAATATGTTCTTTCTGCTTGTGGTGTCATTATTTATGACATCATTGGTACATGGTGCGAAAATCATCTGGGTCGCGGATAACCTTCACTATGACTTTGAGGCAGGACTTCCTGCCGATCATGGCTTTGTGGAATTGCTAAGGTCCCAAGGCTATGAGGTTGATTACAAGGGCGAAATCGATCCTCATGTAGAAGGCAACGATGAAGAACCGAACAATCCCGATTGGCTGTACTGGCGTGAACTCGATGTCGACAAGATTGCAGAGCTTAATGCGGCGGACTTGGTTATTATCGCCCGGGATCCTGCCAGCAGCACATATGACGACGACGACGAGCCTCTCGAGTGGAACAGCGTCACCACGCCGATGATTATGCAAAGCGCACATATCTCTCGCGCCTTCCCAAAATGGGGATGGTTCAATACCACCGCTACCACCTATTCGACCGAGAGGAATGCCGTTGTTATCAATGCCGGCCATCCAATTTTTGAAGGAGTTGACATTGATCCCGATACCCAGATGGTTGAAGTACTGAGTAACGGATGGAATGTTGATTGGCCCGATACTACGGATGTGGGCAATGGTGCCCTTTTGGCCACGCGTCCCGATGGCGTGGTTTGGATTGCCGAATGGGAAGCACGCCAGGAATACTTTGAGGACAGTGGTCAATTTGCAGGCGGTCATCGAATGTTCTTTGCCTCCGGCAGCGGCAGCAAAAATAGTATCGGTGACGGTACGTATAACCTTACTGCCGACGGCCAAACCATGTTCCTGAACGCGGTTAGCTATATGATTGGTTCGAAAGTCCCCAAGGGATGTGCCAATGATCCGGAACCCCGGAACGGCAAAGAAAATGTACCGCGAGATAATACAGTATTAGGCTGGACACCGGGGGCATTTGCCCAGACGCATAATGTTTACTTTGGCACAGATTTCAATGATGTTAACGAAGCCGATGCGAGTAGCCCTTTATTAGTCGGTCCTGGCCAGAGTGCCACCTCGTATGAGCTTGGCCGGCTGGAATATGGTAAGACCTGCTATTGGCGAATTGATGAAGTTAATGCCCCGCCGGATGATACCGTATTCAAAGGCATTATCTGGAGCTTTACCGTCGAGCTGTATGCATACCCTATCCCCGGAGAAAGTATAACTGTCTCAGCTTCCAGCCAGGCCGAAGGCCAGGAGGCTGAAAATACTATCAACGAATCCGGGCTTGTTGAAGACCTCCATTCAATTGTAACTACTGATATGTGGGCAACGCTCGAGGGTGAAGCCTTACCGGCCTGGATACAGTATGAGTTCGATAAATCCTATAAACTCCACGAGATGTTGGTATGGAACTATAATGGGGAGTCTTTTCTTTCCACGGTAGGCCTGAAAGATGTTATCGTCGAGCATTCGATGGACGGTATTAATTGGACACAACTCACCGATGTTACCGAATTTGCCCAGGCAATCGGAAAAGAAAATTATGCCGCTGATACTACCGTTCCTTTTGGTGATGTAAAGGTTAAGTTTGTGAAAATTACAGCCACGACCAACTGGAGCGGCGGATTTGCCAATCAGTACGGTTTGAGTGAGGTACGCTTCTTATATGTACCGGTTAGTGCACAAAATCCTGATCCTGAAAATGGATCAGAAAGTGTTTCTTTGGGAACCCACCTCTTCTGGCAAGCC
>Ga0315552_1002628_pt1 | contig 10518 bp, 8 predicted proteins | sample SalMarSW160170MG_2_FD_203102 | JGI IMG/M metagenome (GOLD analysis project Ga0315552, IMG submission 203102) | Salt marsh sediment microbial communities from the Plum Island Ecosystem LTER, Massachusetts, United States - Salt Marsh Sediment SW1601-70 ...
ACAAATACTTTTACGTTCATCCCTTCGATAAGGAATCCCGGGTTTCTTATGAGCGCTTTGATATTGACCAACCCCGTCTCTTCAACCACAGGATTTTTTTCAGATACCTTTCCCTTAACTACGGTATCCAGTGCAAAAGGAACGATCTTTACTTCTTTCCCAAGCTTCACCTCCTGCAATTCGGTTTCAAGAACGGAAAATTCAACCTCAAAAACCGAATCATCGATCAACAGGCAGAAATCATCTCCTTGGGGTACCTGTTCAAACACTTTGTGTCTGAGGTTTGCTATTTTCCCTGAGAAAGGAGCTTTGAGCACCGTTGCTTCAAGATTATGCTGTGCTGTTTTAAGCTGGTTTTCGGCAGTTGTCAGACCAGTACGGATAGCTGCTGTTTTGATGACCTCTTCGGGTATGCCGGATAGATCGCCAGTGGTGTATCCTTTCATTAACAGTTCATCTTTCATCTCTATCGAAGCTTGCTCAAACTGGATTTGTGCCTTCTCAAGTTCCTGCCGTACCTTGAATTGCCGCAACCGGGCAATGACCTGCCCTTCCCTTACAAACTCTCCGTTCCTGACGGCGAGATCTTCCAGTTCTCCGCTGATTCTGAATGTAAGTACACTTTTCCGAAGCGCTTTAAGTTTTCCGTTGCTAACCAGTTCTTCTTTGAAATCTTTATCTTCCAGTACAATTATATCTACGGGATTTCCATTGTCAATATAGGCTTGCTTTTCAATCTCTCCATTATCACTTCCTTTATGTGAATTGCAACCGCCAATGATAAGCGCAAAACACAGCAAAAACAGAAATTTTATTAACTGCTTTCCGAGTTCTTTCTGAATATTTACCGGTAAGCACATAAATGAAAAAGTATAAAGTATAAAAACCTTATTATAAAGATAATGCATTGAAAAGGAAACATCAAAAAATACACCACATTCTAAACTTGCTTAAAAATGCACGGTGCTTTCTCGATGATATCGGAACAATATCGTTATTACTCATCACAATCCTGTTGTTGCCTGTATCTATCTCTTCTATTTCTTCCACATTGACAACATAGGAACGATGGCATTTTATGAATTGGTTTTCAGGCAATTCTTTTAGCAAGAAGCTCATTGGTTTTGAGACGGAAAAAGACGGTATGTTTTTACAAAATACCTTTGAATAACTACCCGCTGCAGCAATATAGATAATATCCCGTTGATTTAAAATCAGGATTTTGCCTTTGGAAAAACATGTAATCTTATCCTTTAATCCACTTTCCGGCTGCGGATCGATTTCCATATTACTTCCCTTTGCTATATAATTCTAAAAAAGACAAAAAGGTTACCCCCCATAAATATGTTATAGAGCATATTTTGATTATTTATATTCAATATAAATAATCAGCTATTAGGAAGACAAATAGTATCAGAAAATATATATAGGATAGTACTGGGTTTCAGGCAGGTGCAGAATCATCTATTAGTCAAAAATGATAAAGAGATTTCTAAATCAACGTGTCGCTCCTCCGGAGCGAAGGGTCACCATGGCTTCCCTGATCTACCAATGTTCCGCTCCGGAGCGGGTTGTTTGCGTTGTTTTTTTGTTCTGCTACCAACGTTTCACTAGCCCAGCCGTTTGCAGTGCAGGTGGAAGTTCACTCACTCACCCCGCCGTTGGCGGGATGGTTCAACAATCATCATTCACTTCGGCAAGCCTCGTGAATGATGTGTTTCAATCATATCTCAGCGTATCTGCAGGGTTCACCTTAGCTACCCGGAGGGAGTGGGCAAGCACGGTAAGAATCACGATTCCAAGCGAGATCAGTAATGAGAAGAGGAACAACCAGCCGCTTAATGTTGCTTTGTATTCGAAGTTTTGTAACCACTTTCTCATGATCAGAATGGTGACCGGACAGGCAATGATGTTGGCGATGAGGGTAACCATGAAAAAATCCCTGCCGAAAAGACCCATGATATCCGGTGCAGTTGCACCATGTACCTTGCGGATACCGATTTCACGCGTCCGCTGAGCAGCAGTAAACAATGAATGACCGAATAATCCCAGTATGGCGATCACGATTGCAATTCCTCCGAACAGAAAGGTAATGTTGCCGAGCCTTTTTTCCTTGTAATACATGTCTCCCAATGCATCTTCAAAAGGCCTGAAAACAAGATAGGAATCGGGAGCCATTTTGGCGAGAACCGATTTGCAGTATTCGGATACTTCCGCAAACCGTCCTTCACGGTACTTGACCAGGTATTCGCTGATGTATTTCGGTTGTGATAGCATTATTTCCAGTGGAGCTATTCCTTCGTGAATGCTGTGTACCTGGAAATCCTTTACAACCCCAATGATTTCACCATCCATCAGTTTTTCAGCGACTGGATCTTCAAGTCCCAGCATCCCGGCTGCCGTTTCATTGATGATGTAATTGTTGGAATCGGTTGGAAAATCCCGGGAGAATGCTCTTCCCTGGATGATGTTAAGCTCCAGGATCTTAAAGAAATCGAAATCAACGCCCATCCCTTCCAGGTTTACCTTTTGTTCAGGATCCTCCTTCAGGGGTACCGGAGTGACCATACGGCTGTTATTCGGGGGTATGACATTCCCTCCGGATACCAGTAAAATATCCGGATTCCGCAATAGTTCCTGTTTAAAAACCAGGTAGTTGCTAACAAAAACCCTTCTTGAGATCTCCATGTGTGCCAGGTTGGTGTGGTTGAACCCAAGGTCTGCCTTTTTCCCGTGGTTGATCTGCCTGAATATTACCTGGCTTCCGGAGAGGAGGGAGACAAAAATGAAGATCTGGATGGTGATCAGAATCTTTTGAAAAAGCGCCCTTGATTTGCCCGTACCGGACTCGGTCCTGAATACATGTACCGGGTCAAACCGGGCCAGGTATAAGGCAATGTAGCTGCCTGAACAGACCCCGACAAACAGGGTAAGAAGGATGAATAGCAGGAGCAATGAAAAATTTTCGCTGAAATTTATTTCCATGCCTGCCCTGAACAGCTGGTTCATTTTGGGAAGGGCAAAATGAATAACAACCAGTGCCAGTGGAAGAGCAAGAAGAGCGATGGAAACCGATTCACCCAGGATCTGGTTGATGATTGATTTTTTTGTGGCACCGGCAACCTTCCGTATCCCGATCTCCCTGGTTCGCAGGGTGGATTGCCCGACGGATAGGATGATGTAGTTAAAACAGGCAATCAGCAGGATTAAAAATCCGATTGCCGAATAGAGATAGATATTGGTCAGACTGCCCCTTAATCCTGCATTCACCAAATGGCTCGAATGGAGGTAGATATCCGTCAGTTTTTGCAGGCTATGGATAAAGTTCACCTGGTCACCCATAAAATCCCGTTCAATCACCCTTAGCTTTTCTTCAACTGTTTCCGGTGAGGTACCGGGTTTCAGGAGGACGAAACTATTAAAAAAATCCAGGTGCCAGGCGGTTCGTATGTCCCGTGACCACTCCTCCCGTTCGTATTCCCTGAAGCTGAGCTCGATGTTACCGATAAAATCGGCTTTCATGGAGGATAATTTCGGAATGTTTTCAAACACACCCGTAACCGTCAGCGTATACAGGTTGCCGCGGCTGTTCATTTCAATGGTTTTACCCAGCGCCGATTCCCCCGGGAAGTATTTGTCGGCTATATCCTGGTTTATGGTTACGGAGAACGGCTCTTTCAGTGCTTCAGCCGGATTACCCTCTATGAATTCGAAGGTAAAAATCTCAAAAATATCGTTGGTTGCTGTACGAAATATACCCGCACGTTCGAATTCTTCACCTTTCTTAACCTGGGCATACGGCAGGTATCCGATTGAGGTGATTTTTTCAACTTCCGGAATGTGATCGGTCATGTATTCGGTGAGGATATAGGAGGTTTTCGGCTCGATCCAGTTCACATCCGGTTTTTCAGTCAGGATCCGGTAGATCCTTTTTTTGTTTTCATGGAATTTGTCAAACCCGGTTTCATTCAGGACATAGCTCAAAACAATGAATGAAGCGCTGAGCCCCAGGGTGAGCCCGACAAGGTTGAGTGCCAGGTTCAGCTTGTTCCTGCTGATTATCCTGAAGATGGTGAGTAGATAATGTTTGAACATGGGTGAGGTTTTTTTTACTATGGGTAATATGTCATATCAGTTTGCTCGTGATTAATGGAGATATTTATAATGCTAACAATCCCCCTGTAGTCCCCTCCGCCCGGCTGCGCCATTCGGACGGGCTTCTCCAAGGGGGACGAATTACTTTTCAACCTTGCGTTGTCCTCCTTAAAAAAGGGGGTGTCCCGCCCCATGGCGGGACGGGGGATTTGATTCATATACACTCTCTCTCAATATATACTCCGTTTTTTATGTTTAGTTATTTTGCATCTTAAAGATATCAAATCCCCCAAAATATACCCCAAACCTGTTTAAGAACAATACAAACCTCCGTTCTATATTTTGTATCTTTAGTCCACAAAACACCGTATCACATGATCAATCAGCAATTAATAAATCCTCAAAGCATAGTGGTTATCGGAGGTTCCGATGACGTGGCAAAACCGGGGGGGAAAGTCCTCAAGAACATTATCGATGGCGGATTCGACGGAGATCTTTACGTAGTCAACCCGAAGATGGACCGCATACAGGGTATCACCTGTTTCAGGGATATCCGTGATCTTCCACCGGTCGATCTTGCCGTGCTTGCCGTTCCTGCCCGGTTATGTCCCGATGCGGTCAGGGTATTGACCGGGGAAAAGGAGACCCGGGCGTTCATTATTCTGTCTGCCGGTTTCAGTGAAGAGAGTAAGGAGGGAGAGCAGATGGAAGAGGAGATCGTTGAAATGATTGACTCGGTTGACGGGTGCCTGATCGGACCGAACTGTATCGGTGTTATTAATACTTCCTACAATGCTGTTTTTACGACTCCCATTCCAAGTCTGGATCCGAAGGGATGTGATTTCATTTCCGGATCGGGTGCAACGGCGGTTTTCATCATGGAATCGGGAATACCCAACGGCTTAACCTTTGCAAGCGTTTATTCGGTTGGTAACAGTGCACAGCTTGGTGTTGAAGAGGTGTTACAATACCTGGATGAAACGCATGATCCGGAAACCTGCTCACCGGTTAAATTGTTGTATATTGAAACCATTGATAAACCGGATATGCTGCTGAAACATGCCCGTTCATTGACCCGCAAAGGGTGCAGGATAGCAGCCATCAAATCGGGTAGCTCGGAGGCAGGAAGCCGGGCCGCCTCGTCGCATACAGGGGCACTTGCCAGTTCCGACCTGGCAGTGGATGCCCTCTTTCGGAAAGCCGGGATTGTCCGGTGCTACAGCCGCCAGGAACTGGCTGCAGTGGCTTCGGTGTTCATGCACAAGGAATTACCGGGAAGGAACCTGGCATTGATCTCCAATGCAGGCGGTCCCTGCGTGATGCTTACCGATGCCCTCTCAGAAGGAGGGCTGCAGGTGCCTGAAATAAAGGGACGAGAAGCGGAAAAATTACTGGAAAAGCTTCACCCCGGATCCTCCGTTTCCAATCCCATTGATTTTCTGGCAACCGGAACGGCTGAACAATTGGCTGAGATCATGGATGCCTGTGAAACGAAATTTGACAACATTGATGCCATGATCGTCATCTTTGGCAGTCCCGGATTGATCCCGATTCATGCCGTATATGATGTCCTCGAAGAAAAAATGAGAAGCTGCCGAAAACCGATATTCCCCGTCCTCCCGTCGGTAATCAATGCGAAGGATGAAATTGCGCACTTCCTTGGCAGAGGGAGGATCAATTTCCCGGATGAGGTAGCGCTTGGCAAAGCACTGTCAAAGGTGTATGCAACCGAACCGCCGGCACCGGACAGCTCCGGGCCGTCCGGTTTGAATGAGCCTGAGATTCGTTCCGTCATAGAACAATCCGGTAATGGGTATCTACCTCCTGAAGATACATTGCGGCTGTTAAAAGATGCGGGAATCCAATGCATCCCGGAGCGCATTGTCCGGTCTCCCGGAGAGGCATTCAGGGCTGCCGGGGAACTGGGATTTCCGGTAGTTATGAAGGTGATCGGACCCGTGCACAAATCGGATGTGGGGGGTGTTGCATTGAGCTTGGAAAACCGGGAAGAGGTCGTTGATGCTTTTGAACGGTTGATGAAGATTGACGGTTCGGAAGCGGTGCTGATCCAGCCCATGCTGGAAGGGATGGAACTGTATGCCGGGGCAAAGCGCGAACCCAGGTTCGGACACATGGTGCTGTGCGGTCCGGGGGGAATATTCGTCGAGATCATGAAGGATGTCAGTGTGGCCCTTGCTCCAGTTTCACCGGTTGAAGCCAGGCGAATGATCGAAGCTCTGAAAAGCTATCCGATGCTTACAGGCACCCGTGGAAGAAAACCGATCAATATCAAACGGTTTGAAGAGATCATTTGTCGCCTCTCCGGTCTGGTCTCTCTTGCCCCGGAGATCTTTGAGATGGATATCAACCCGATGATTTGTTGCGATGACCAGATCATCGTGGTGGATGCGAGGATACGGGTTGAGAAGAGTATGCAGTAGGCAGTATGTAGTAAGCAGTAAAAATTGGTACTGGTTACTCGGTGCTCGGTAAAAAAAGAAGAAGTGAGAAGTGAGAAGTGAGTAGTGAGTAGTGAGTAGTGAGCAGTGACTATATTAGTCGTCCCGGAGGGACTGTAATGTAATAGGCAGTCACTTCAGTGGCTGCATCTGAAGTCCTATGTTTGGCAACGTCCCAGAGGGACTGAAAGAAGTAAGTGAAGAGAAGTAAGTAGTGAGTTGAGAGAAATAGGTACTCGGTCCCCCGCCTTCGCCACCACCTTCGTCAAGACTAGGGTGGTCAAAGAAGGCTTCGGCGGGCACAGTCGGTGCTCGGTAAAAGAAGAAGAAATGAGAAGTGAGTGGTGAGTAGAGTTATGAATGATGATTGATAAATGATGATTGAACGACCCGAAAGAATGATTTCTTTCATTCAGGCGGGCGGGCATCGTTACCGAAAAACGAAAAACGAATTCTATACAGTACAGAAAAGATCATTATATTTGTGTACGTGTATTCTATTTTATTCAAATCAACGAAAATTATATTCTCAATTCTGAAATGAAAAAAATCGGTTTATTCTATGGCCCAAGGGGGGGATCTGTTGAACGGGTTGCCTTTAAGCTGGTCGACATGATTGGCAAGGAGAAAATAGATCTCTATCCTGTAAAAGTGACAAGTACAAGTGACCTCGAAAAATACAATAACCTGATCCTGGGGATCTCCACCATTGGCAGGGAGACCTGGGCTTCGGATGCTCCGGCAGATGATTGGGACAAATTCCTGCCCCAGCTTGAACTGGTTGATTATAAGAACAAGACGATTGCCATGTATGGATTGGGAGACCATATCTCCTACCCACTGCATTTTGTCGATGCCCTGGGGACGCTTGCTGAGATTCTGATGAAGCACGATGCAACCATCATCGGTCAGGTTTCAACAGTTGGATATGAATTTGAGGAGTCAGAAGCAATTATTGATGACCGTTTCATAGGCCTTCCCCTGGATGAAGATTTCGAATCGGAAAAAACAGACGAAAGGCTAAAGAACTGGTTGGAAATAATTCTTCCTCTTTTTAGTTAAGGATACCGATATACAGGGGCAGCAGAATATTCTACTGCCCCTTTTTGTTGATGATATCAGTGCTTAAGAAAAGTTACAGAGGACAATTCGTTAAATTCAGCATATTATGAGAAATACTCCTATCGATTTTCAAACGGTCAAACAGAAGATTGAGGAGACAGGATTACCCAAAGTTGGTAAAGGTACTATTCGGGAGATTGTCCGTCTGGTGAACAGGATTGAGGAGGCAACCGGAGAAAAATTTATCCGGATGGAGATGGGGGTTCCCGGACTGGAACCTGTTAAAATAGCAATAGAGGCTGAAATCGATGCACTTGAAAAAGGAGTGGCAAACCGGTATGCCATGATCGAAGGGATCCCGGAACTGAAGGAGGAGATGTCGAGGTTTATAAAACTTTTTCTTAACCTGGATGTTAAACCGGAAGGGTGTATCCCAACAGTGGGTTCGATGATGGGAAGTATGGCCATGTACCTGGTTGCCAACCGAAACGACCGGACCAAAGAGGGAACACTTTTTATTGACCCGGGATTCCCAGTACAAAAACAACAGGTGAGAATACTGGGGCATGATTACCGCTCCTTTGATGTTTACAACTACCGTGGAGCAAAACTTCACGACAAACTGGAATCCTACCTGAAATCTGGTAAAGTGTCTACCATACTCTATTCAAATCCCAATAACCCCTCCTGGATCTGTTTCACTGAAAAGGAATTGAAGATCATTGGAGAATTAGCCAATCAATACGATGTAATTGTGGTAGAAGATCTTGCCTATTTTGGTATGGACTTCCGGGTGGATTATTCGGTGCCGGGTCAACCTCCCTATCAGCCAACAGTAGGCCACTACACCGATAATTTTCTGATCCTCTTTTCCAGTTCCAAAATTTTTAGCTACGCCGGTCAACGGGTGGGAATGATGATTATTTCGGATGCCCTGTTTAATCGTAGGTATCCCGATCTCAAAAGATATTTCACATCCGACACATTTGGCTATTCAATGATCTTTGGTGCATTGTATGCTCTCTCGGCAGGCGTAACACATTCAACCCAATTCGGTCTGGCTGCAATTTTGAAAGCTGCAAATGATGGAACGTATAATTTTGTCGAAGGAGTAAAAGAGTATGGAGAAAAGGCAAAAATCATGAAGAGACTGTTCCTCGAGAATGGGTTTGCTCTTGTTTATGATAAAGATGAGGATAGACCACTTGCCGATGGTTTTTATTTTACCATTTCATACCCCGGAATGACAGGCCCGAATTTGCTGGAAGAGCTTTTGTATTACGGAATAAGTGCAATATCCCTCGATATCACGGGAAGTGACAGGAGCGAAGGCCTTCGGGCTTGTGTCTCGCTGGTACAACGATCACAGTTTGGAGACCTTGAATACAGACTGAAAAGATTTCATGAGGATCATTCCTGAACCTCTTTCTGAAATCCAGGGAATCCTCAATGTTTTAGAACAGAGCTAGAGGTGATATTAATCAGTATACGATACATCCGATTTTTTTATCTTTGTTCAGGATTAGCATAAACTTGAAAAAACGGGAAACATGGCTAAAGTTAAAGGTGCAATTGTCGTTGATATTGAAAAATGCAAAGGATGTGAACTGTGTGTCGGATCCTGTCCGACCGATGTTATTGCTATGACAACCGATGTGAATGGAAAAGGATACCATTACGCCTATATGAAAGATACTGAAGCCTGTACAGGTTGCATGAATTGTGGTATTGTTTGCCCGGATGGCGTGATTACCGTGTACCGGAAAAAAGTGGAAGTTACTACAGCTTAGGAACCAAATATTATTTTGATCCGATGGAAGAATTTCAATTAATGAAAGGAAATGAAGCAGTTGCTGAAGCTGCTATCAGAGCCGGGACAGATGGCTATTTTGGCTACCCCATTACACCCCAGTCGGAAGTGATGGAATACCTTATGGCGGTTAAACCCTATGAACGAACAGGAATGGTTGTCCTGCAGGCTGAAAGTGAAGTCGCAGCCATCAACATGCTTTACGGAGGTGCAGCATGTGGGAAAAAGGTGATGACCACTTCATCCAGTCCCGGGATCAGCCTGATGCAGGAGGGCATTTCTTATATTGCTGGTTCGGAACTGCCTTGCCTGGTGGTGAATGTCGTTCGCGGAGGCCCCGGATTAGGCACGATCCAACCCTCCCAGTCCGATTATTTCCAGGCAACCAAAGGGGGAGGGCACGGCGATTACCGGTTGATCACCCTCGCTCCTTCATCCGTCCAGGAAATGGCTGATTTCGTTACCATTGCCTTTGACCTTGCTTTTAAATACAGAAATCCGGTAATGATTCTGTCCGACGGAGCCATCGGTCAAATGATGGAAAAGGTGAAATTCAGGGAACAGAAGCCAAGGGCAACCGAATTTCCGGAATGGGCAACCACAGGAAAAACCCCCGACCGGGAACGGAATATCATTACCTCTCTCGATCTCGACCCGGCAAGACATGAACGGCACAACATTAAACTGCAGGCAAAATATAAGGAGGTGGAAGAGAATGAGGTACTCTTTGAAAAAATATCCTGCGAGGATGCCGAATACCTGTTTGTTGCCTATGGTACCAGTTCCAGGATCTGTCAGAAATCGATACAACTGGCAAGAGAGGAGGGCATTAAGGTGGGACTGTTCAGACCCATTACCCTGTGGCCCTATCCAAAAAAAGAACTCGGAGCCATGTCAGATCAGATTAAAGGGATACTGTCGGTAGAAATGAGTGGAGGACAAATGGTGGAAGATGTTCTGCTGTCTGTTGACCAGAAGGTCAAAGTGGATCACTATGGACGGATGGGAGGAATCATTCCGACACCCGAGGAGATCGTAGAAGCATTGAAAAATAAAATAATTGGAGAGTAACACATGCCTGAAACAATAGAA
>Ga0315552_1002630_pt1 | contig 10510 bp, 7 predicted proteins | sample SalMarSW160170MG_2_FD_203102 | JGI IMG/M metagenome (GOLD analysis project Ga0315552, IMG submission 203102) | Salt marsh sediment microbial communities from the Plum Island Ecosystem LTER, Massachusetts, United States - Salt Marsh Sediment SW1601-70 ...
CTACGGCAAGGACATCCTCGCCGCATTCAACGAAGCGATGATCCGCTCGCCTCTCGTCAAGCTGCGAGACGGCTCCTACATCCCTCACATCCCCTCGCGTGTCCACCGCCGGGGACGCTCCTTCGGCTGGATCACCGAAACCCTCGAGGGCGCCATTCACCTCGTCCGCTGCGGCCTTCTCAAACCCTGGGACGAACGCTCGACATGGATCATGAAAGACTTCGAGGACAACCTCTACCTCTCCACCCAGTTCGGCTACACCGTGCCAGATTTCGATAAGTACTGGTTCGACCGAGGCGGCTTCTCCATGCAGCCCTGCCTCCTCTGTTCCCCCCTCCCCTACCTCTTCCGCGACGAGATAGAACACTACCTCCGCGCCTACTTCAACTCCTTCGCCGTCTGCTTTTTCCCTGACACCGTCATGCTCACCGAACATCCTCTCCCTAAGATGGGCGACTGGCGAGGCGACCATTACAAAGCCTCCGACGAATCCAATTCCACCTTCTGGCTCAGGCTCATGTTCATCGAGGAGGAAGGCGACGAACTGTACCTCGCACGAGCCATCCCCCGCTACTGGCTCGCCGACGGACAAAGAATCGCCATCGAGAACGCCGCCACATACTTCGGCCCCATGAGCTTCGAGATGCGCTCCTTCGTCAAACAGGGCCGAATCCAGCTAACGCTGGACCCACCGACCCGAAACGCCCCGAAAGAAATCCACGTCCGCTTCCGCCACCCCGAGGACAAGCCCATCACCCGCGTCACCCTCAACGGCAAACCGTATCCTCACTTCGACCCCAAAACCGAACTCGTCGAGGTTCCGCCGCAGAAGGAGCAAATGAAGATCGTGGCCCACTACGAGCGTGATGTCAGCCGGAGGGATTGACCATGCCCACAAAACCCGTGCCGGACATACTTCCGGAAAGCATCGACGATGCGGAACTGGCAAATGCTCTTCGAACCTTCTCCGGCGCGATCGGGGAAACCGTCCGCTTCGGGACGCACGTACTGAAGTGGTGCGCGGACAAAGCGACCGCCGGGGTGGAGCAAGCCCCTCTCCTGCTGTCATTCCGCTATGCTATCGAGCTGCTGGACTCGATTTCAATTCTTGTGGAGCAATCCTCGATCGACCCTTGCGGTGTATTGCTGCGCGCACTCGTCGAGATCCTTCTGAATACCCAGTACATGCTCCAAGCCGACACGAAGCGCAGAGCAATGTCCTTTCTGGTCTGCCACCGCCACCAAAAGCTTAGGTGGTACCGGAAGCTTTGTCCAACCGCCCAGGAGGGAAAACAGTTTGAGGCGCAGGTCACGAAAGACCGCGTTGCAGGGAAGATGCGGATCCCTAGGCCGCCAAAGTTGGAGCAACGGATCGCCAACCTTCAGGCGCTGCTCAATAGGCCGGCCTACTTGGCGGCAGAAGCTGAATACCAGCGCCTGCGATCCGCCGGCACTCACAAACCTCGCTGGTATTCTCTTTTCGGAGGGCCCAAGAAATTAGAGCAACTTGCTCACAAGGTCGGCCTCACCGCTGTGTACCAGGTTGTATACCGTATTCTCTCCGGGCTGACACACGGCACCGACATCATACAAGGAAAAATATCTCCGGGTGGCATTCACCAGATCAGGCTGCCCCGGGACGCCCAGACCGTAACTCAGAACGCCATGACATTCGCATTCGAGTTGTACCGGTCCTTCATAAGGTACTATGTGCCGGAGCGCGAACGCGACTTCGACGACTGGTATTTCCGCGAGGTTAGAACCATCTACACCGCGCTTTCCGGCCGGCAGATCATACACGTTGTATAGGTCAACGCCGGCGCGGCCAAGATCCGCGCGAAAGGAGCCCGCCGGGTCCCCGCTGGCACGGCAGAAGGGCGGAACTGGGACAACGCAGGAGAGCTATCGTGAGCGCCGGACACACAAGAAAACCACTTGGCGGAACGCTCTGGCGAACGCTCTTCGTCGTCGGCGCCGGTGCTCTTTTTTCCGTGGCATTGGGGGCTTTCATTCGGCCGGATGCCGTCAGTGCCCTGAAGGCGAAGGTTCGCTATCCGCTGCAAGTGATCTATGCGGAGTTGATCGGTTTCATCTCGCCGGGGCCAAGGTACGTCAGCTACCCAATCCTCGTGAAGCTGAAAGAGCTTGGGGTTGATGCCGGTATCATCATTGCGCTCATTTCGAGCCACGTGCTCATTGAGCCGTCCACTTCCCTGATGGAAGCAGGCTTCTTCGGCTACAGGTTCCCTGTGAAGCGTTTTCTCGTTTCCCTCATACTGGTTTTCCTCGCGGTGATGTTCACCAAACTCCTCGTTGACTGTTTCGGTTGGAGGTTACTTTGAGAAGGCTGCCTTCTGAAGTACGCGTCGGTATTTTCCTGCTCGTGGCGACGGGCGTCTTGGCCATCATCTCGCCTGAGAAAGTTGCCCAGTCCCTGAGCGAGAACTTGGGCATGATCGTCAAGATATTGCTTCTGTCAATCGTCGCCGTTCTCATTTCGGTCGCGATTCATTACTTGGTGCCTCCCGACTTCGCCGAGGCGCATTTGCGCGGGAATAGACTTCGATACCTGGTGTACGCGACGCTTCTTGGGATACTGACGCCTGGCCCGGTCTATGCCGTCTATCCGGTGGTTCTGGCTCTCAAGAACAAAGGCGTTCAGAACCCCATTCTGGTCTCCTACATAACCGGCCAGACGATCATAGGGCCCGCGCGCGTCCCTTTGGAGGTCGGATTGTTCGGAATTGACTTCTTCGCCTATCGTGTTGTTCTTGCGGTCCTGCTCGGGCCTCTCGCGGGTCTGCTCTACATCCTGTTTTCAAAATGGCTTCCAGACAAGGTATGAGCAGGGTGTCAGCCAATGTCCCCAAGACCGGGTGGATTCGGGCCGTGTGGGTTCAGTAAGAAACGTGGAGCGAAGTCGTTTCGCCAGAGGAGCCGCGGGTTTGGAAAGCGCGAAGAGCTGAGACCCGCAGCGAAGAAAAGCCACGACCTGCTCTCCTCGCTCTTTGCGGTGAGCTCATCTCCGCCTAAGACTGAAGAACTACCCGGTCTTACATTTCCGAGACATCTTCTCTGCCGCGTAAGCCCTCAGTCTCGGGCGGGTACGAAGTTGTGAGGGGAAAGAAGGGAAAAGGACGACAACGCAGAGACGCAAAGGCGCAGAGAGGAAGATGTGAAGAACCCCGTCCTGGTCTGCTGTGGCATGGGCATCTTGCCCATGATTCCCACGGGAGTTCAGTGTCGTCATCTATGTAACGCCGCCGTCTCGGCGGCAGTCCTGAGGGCGTCTCGCCCTCGGCGGGGGCAGGATGCCCCCGAGACAGCCGGCAAGATGCCGGCGGTACAATGGCGCCTCGGCGTGGTCTGCGGACTGTGAGGTTCCAACCTCAGCCGCCGGTAGGTGAGGCATTACCATGCCGCCGGAAATCCACTTGACTCGGCGGGGCCTATTTGTTATCGGTTCCGCGAGCGTAACGGCAGTGCGTCAGAAGGGCCGCTGCCAGGCAAAGAACGCTTTTGGCGAGGTCGCCCGGACGGACGGCCTTGCACCACCCCACGCGAGAAAGACGGAGGTCGAGTATGAATAAGAATGTCATTCCCATAGTCATCGTCCTAATAGCTGTCATTGCGTTGGTCCTCATAGTGGTTCTGAAACCGAAATCGGAGCCCCAAATCGGCTTGGTCCTGAAAACCTTGACCAACGAGTTCTTTCAGACAATGGCGAAAGGGGGGAGAGAGGAAGCAGAAAAGCTCGGCGTCAAACTCGATGTCAAGTCAGCCTCGAGGGAGACAGCTTTTGACGAGCAAGCCCAGATCGTTGAAGCCATGGTGGCCAGCAAGGTGACAGCTATCCTCATCGCGCCATCGGACTCGAAAGCCCTTGTCAAACCGCTGCTTGCCGCAAACAAAGCGGGGATTCCGGTCATCAACCTCGACAACCCTCTCGACGCGGATGAGGTTAAGGCGCGAGGCCTGAAACTGGTCGCGTACATCGGCACGGACAATGTCAAGGGAGCCGAGATGTCCACTCGCGAGCTGATAAGAGCAATGGGCGGCAAGGGGAATATTGCCATGCTGGAGGGCATCAGAGCCGCTGACAATGCCCAAAAACGCAGAACGGGTTACCAGAATGCAATTAGTGAGACGAGCGGTAAGGTGAAGGAGGTCGCGCACGACACCGCAAGCTGGGAAACGGAACCGGCCTCCAATGTGTTCGCGGCGATGCTTCAGACCCACCCCGAAATAGAGGGCCTTTTCTGCGCGAATGACAATATGGCGCTCGGAGCTATCAAGGCAATCGAAGCCGCCGGTAAGACCGGCAAGATACTCGTCGCGGGATTCGACAATCTCAAAGCCGTACAGAAAGAGGTTCTTAAAGGGACGATCCATTGCACCATTGACCAGCATGCCGATTGGATGGCTGCGGAGGGTGTTAAAATGGCCTATAAGCTCATGCAGGGCGAGGAAATCCCCGAAAGCGACCGAGTGATGCGCGTCGAGCTGGAGCTGATAAGTAAAGAGGTTCTTCTCAAAAAGCAGCAGGAGAAGAAATAGGAAGCCCGCGGCTCGCCTCGAGCTCCGCGATGAACCTCGGGTCATTCCCGTGCGTCGGCGGTTAGGTTCCGGTGCGGCTCATCTTGTTGCCGGAACGACGACGAGCGTCTGGTTGATGTCCGGCGCCGTAGCGGGGAAACGAAGAATGTCGCCATCGCCGGTGACGACTTCGACGTAATATTCCATACCTACTGCCTTCACTCCCTCCGGCGGAAACTCGACCGAGTAAACTCCTCGTGCCAGATGAATGAGCGGCGCCTTTGTGTACTTGCCCGATGCCATCGCCCGCGAATAGACAGCGGCATCTCTCGGGGCGTCACTGGCAAGGAGAATGACTTTGAGTTTCAGCGTCTCGCCGGCGATGAGACTGGTGCGCACGGTCGGGACGATAATGCGCGGGGGGCCCGCGTAATCGCTCGAAGGGAGCGAGTCGGCAGGCAAATCCTCGCCGAGAATCCGCGACAGCTCCTGACCGGGCCCTGTCAAAAGGGAGGGGAGTATGTGCTGGTCCCAGTTTGCGACCGTTCCCATTTCACCCGTATTGCTGACAGTTTGCAGGAGATGCGAGTAAACCTGTCGCACCAATTTCACCAACTGCTTCCTGAGAGGGAGCGCGGTTCGCCTTGCGAGCTCCGCTCTGCGCTTCGGATTTTTCTCAGCTTTCACTTTCTGCATGGCGGCATTATACGCGGCCCAAGCGCACTTAACGTGAGACGTCGCCCGCATGTAGCGGAAGTTGTTCAGCCAGTAGTCGAACCTCTCCAGGTTGCCCGCGCCTTTGACGCTGGCGCGCAGCGCAGCCAGCTCGTCCACGAAAGTGTATTCCTTCCTGACCTCCTTCCACGGGCGGGTGTCCGGCCTGAGACCGCCGGGACCCCCTACCCAATCGGAGGATCGAGGCAGCACGCCATCAAGCCTGTCAAAGAGTTCTGCGGTCTCTCCTGCAACTTCGCGACCAAACTGGTGGAGCGCCCAATCGCGATAGAAATCCGTCGTCGGAAGGTCTCTGGGCGGAGATGGTGGATCGGCGGCATAATCTCTGTACGCCGGACCGCCGCAGTTGACCTTTTTGGTGAAGCCCGCGCCCCTTATCGAAATCGCCGCGATGCTCGGGTATTCCACCCGATGGACGAAATCAATGTCGAGCCGCCCGTCGCCGACCTCAACGTTTTGGAAGGTGTAATCGAGCGCCTTGTTTTGCCCTACCTCGGCGAAGATGTCCAAATTCTCGATGACTTTCTCGCCTTCGAGCTTCACGTCGAAAACACGCTTGCCTTTCGCCTTGTAGTGCGGCTCGCAAAATTGCAGCGTGACGGCGTACTTGCCGTTCGGCACGGCAAACCGATATGCGGACATATTGTAGCGCACCGTCTGATATAGCGGGTCATTGGCGGTGCCTGAAATGGGATTGTTGGGGAAGGCGGAGACCTGCCCGCCGACGGGGCCCGAAAGGTCGGGTTGCGTCTTGCTCCATTCGCTCTGGTCCCACGCTGCCCGTGCGAGCGCGAGGACGTTCGGTCCCAGGATGCGGGTTCGCCAGTGGATGCCCATCAGACCGGTGCAGCCGTAGCGCAGGGCGTCGGCGGCATCTCGCCGCATGCGGCCCGCCCACAACTGCGGCGAGGTCAGACCGGGGTCGTCTTCCATCCAGGGGATTGCCCACTTGGGTCGCCCTTTGACCTCTGCGAAGCCGGCGTCCACCGGCTCCTTGCCGACCTGACGATTGATGCAACTGAGCGAAATGTCTTTGGGCAAGACCCTGTCAAACATCGCCCGGTCGCCCTGTGGGCCAAGAACCCATCCGCATGTGGCGAGCTGGAATGGGGCTTTGACTTTCTTCGCGGCGGCGATTGCCAGCCGCAGGTCGGCAATTGTTTTCTGCACTTGCGGGTTCGAGGCGCCTTGCCAGGTCCATCCTTCGGGCGTCCAAAACCAGTAGTAGTCGAGCGGATATGTCCTCGTCGCCCTGCTAAAGATTCCTTCGTAGAGCTCCCGGATTACTCCAGGGTCGGAAGCGTCCTTCCCCCTCGCTTTGAGGTGCTCCCGCACTCGCTTCGGAACGGTCAGCGGCGCTTCGGCGCCCACGCAGGTCTTGATGCCAAAGGTATGGGCATAGCGAAACGCCTCTCGCAGCATGGCGCCAGTCCGCTGGAACACCTCATTGCACTCCTCGGGCTTCTCGGGCCGCGGGCACATATCAAGCATAACGTCCGCCCCGTAAGCGTCGCGTTCAAAGAGCTGCGAAGCCCCGAAAATGAAGTCGCCCGTTTTCTTCGCCGAGTAGCCCCAGTTTCCGCGAAGCGTGTTCTGGTAGCTCGCCGGGTAGCTGAACTTGACCCGGCCATGGGAACCGACATCGGCGGGCAACCCTATCCACACGGTTGGCTCAGCGTTGGGATGCCCTTCTGGGTAGGTATGCAGAGCGATAAAATTCATGCGCAGCTTGGACAACTGCGAGATGATTGCCTTATAGTCGTCGAGGTTCCACCAATCCGGGCCCTCGGGGAAATCGTGGAAAGGCTGAATGCCGCGAAGTCGGAACAGCGGCTTTGCTTGCTCGTCCAATTCGGGTAGCTTCAGGGCGATGCGCCCATCGGGAATCGCCTCGCCGTGCAGGTAGAAGCGAACTCCGAGGTGTTCGGCGAAGCGGTAGGCAGCGTAAAGCGTGCCCACGTCGTCGTCGCCGACGATCAGTGCAAGCTTATGTCCGTTCTGCGCGACCGTCTTCAGCAAATAGCCTTGCGCGCCAAGCTCCGCCAGCGAGGGTCCGAGACGAGCAGACTTCGCCAACCGTCTTACAACGGCGCGCTCTTTTTGCGCCACCACAAGCGCGACGGCGCTTTCCGGCAAGGTTTCCGCGGCTCGGACAATCGGCAGCAGTTTTCCCGTCCGAAGATACACATACCGCCGGACTTCCCTCGCGGCCAACGTCTCCAACACCGACGCATCCCTCGGAGAAACTATGCACACAGGTTCGCTTTCCGCCGCATCAATTCCCGAAGAAAGCCGTGTCGCACACGCCGAAACCATTGCGGCAGCAAAAAGTAACATGCACTCTCGCTTCATCGTTTACCCCCATCTTTTTGAAGGTTCTTTAGCGCGGACAGGCGACGGAGCACAGCGCACCGCCACGACTATCTATCTTCGCCGCACATCTTCGCCGGTCATTTCTGAAACTCGCAAAAAGCTGACCATAGTCTATCTCGAACTTCCTTTGCCCGGAGACCGCGAAAATTTGCCTCGGTCCCCGTGCTACTTTTCCACCGCCACCGGCGTCTTGACGTTGGGAAACTGGTTAGCTTCGGCTGTCAGCCCCTTGACGTGCCTCCCCGAGAAGATGCCCGTGCTCACCGCCGGCGCGGGTTTCGAGTTTCCGATGGTGTTTTTGCGGAAAACAAGGTCGTGATGGTGGCCGCGGATCATGACGCACGCTTTTGCGGGGCGCCCCTCTCCGGACAGACCATTGTCCAAGATGAGGTTATTTTCAAAGACGTTGCGGTGGGCGCCCATTGCCTCGGACTCGGGGCGAAACTCCACACCGCATGTGCCGTTGGCGACGATGGTGTTCTTGCGGAACAGGTTATCTGTATCCTTGTGTCCGATGGAGATGCCGACGCCTTTGTTGCCGCGAGCCTCATTGCCCTCGAACAAGCCGTGCTTCACTCGCCAGCAGACGAAGACCCCGTCGCGGCCGTTCCCAATGGAGCGGTTTCTCCGCAGCACCGGATGCTGAGAGCCGCTGCCCGGGTGGAGGCCGTGTCCTGCGTTGTTCTCGCACAGGCAGTCCTCTACTGTCACATCCGGCGAAACTTGAAAACTGATGCCGTCGCCGTTGTAATCGCGGACAACGCAGTTGCGAATCGTGACCGCGTCGCACTTGAAGAGGTAAATGCCGCCTCCGCGGCAGCCGCCCAGCGGCCCGGTCCGGGCGCGGTTACCGTTGACTGTCATGCCTTCAATCGCGGCATTCTTGACTCTCCAACCGCCCACGACAGGGAAAGCGAGTGACGCCGAGGCCTCTCGCGAGACCATGTAGTCAAGATATAGCGGCGCCGAGATGCGAAAAGTTCTGGCATTCACCTGTGCGGTCAGAGTAGCCGTGGTGACCGTGAAGCCTCCGGAAAAGCGGCTGTCCCTGACCACGATGCCGTCACCCACGCGAAAAGCCGAGGGGTCCACAAGCGTGACCTGGCGCTGGTTGCAATCTCCGTCGCACCCCAGGCTGCTGGTGGCGCCGTCGCAAGCCGCAAGCACGGTCCTGCCCGCCACCCCACAGATGCGCACATTGTCGCGCAGCATCAGGGCATTGCGCATCAGGTAGCGCCCGGGGCCGATGTGCACAACCCCGCCGCCGAGACCCGCGACATAATCCACAGCCGACTGGAGCGCCCGGTTGTCGGCGCCTCGGATGTCACCCTCTTCGACAGCCACGCGGATTTCCGCGCGATGCCCCTCGCCTGTCGGCTTGTTCGTATCCGCTTGAGCGATGCCAAGTATCACAGCAGCAGCCAGGAAGGACGCCGCAGCCCGCCTCACGCATCCGCCTTCTCGCACGGTGTGCATAATTCTCCCTCCGTTTTCTTCGCCGATTGTTTCTCTCCTCTGGAGGAGAACATAGCTTATATTGGACGACCACGCTCAGGGACTGATTTTACCATACATTTGTGCCATGGGGGAACCTTGTCCAAAGGTGGCTGCGGCTGTATTTCGGCGGCAACGAAAGCAGGAGAGAGACCTTAACGCAAAGACGCAAAGGAAAGGTATGTATCGAGGGTATAGCTTCAGTCTCGGGCGGATACGCCAACCAAGCCGGGGGAGGGAAAAAGGGAAGAGAAGGGTACCCCCGCGAGACGCGGGGCAGAGTCGCAGAGAGGAGAATGAGAAGGACTCCGTCGTCGCCTGCCGTGGCATGGGCATCTTGCCCATGATTCCCAGACGGACGGGACGCCCTCGGGACAGCCCCGCCCTGGCGGGGCGGCGTTACACTGGTCAAATCCACCCACTCATACGTAGCCGCACCCGGGCTGCACGCTCCTTTACCCACTCCGTAACTAAGTACATGGATTCGCAAATGCGGTGACGTATAATGGTGCCGTGAAAAGAGCCATTTTGACGGGATAATCACGCCATCGGCGTGAACGGGATTGTTCCAGAGACGTGAACCATCCAGTAAATCACAAGCCCCCGGGCGCCTGGGTCGAACGCCTTGGCGCCCTTGGCGTCTTGGCGAGAGAAAATGGAAAAACGGGAGGCCTCTCGCAAAGACGCAAAGTCGCAAGGAAGGAATTGGCGCAGAGGTTGTTCGAGACCTTCCAGCTCGGTCATGGCGGGGTCGAAAGAGATACCGTCATCGTCGAGCGCCACGTGCCGCGGCGTCGAGCGGGTTGTTGTGGCGGCTCAGGAGATACAACTCGTTACCAAGCTCGTCGCGACCAGTAAGCCAGCACGTGAGAAGTTGAGGTAAAGCGAAAGGTCAAGAACCCTTCGCAAGGATAAACAGGATTCCAATAATCATGTCCATCCTGTTATCCTGTCAGAGGAGGAATACGTCGCCGAATTTATGAATCGGAGCACTAAGGCATTGCCTTTGAACTGGGGCGCCGTCCGCCCAACGTCGGACGTTGGTCCCTCACTTCACAGGAGGGGCGACTGGAACAATATTTCCTCGGCTACGGTTGTCTGCGGCCCATGGCCGGGGTAAATCACAGTTTCCGGCGGGAGAGAGAATATGCGGTTGGTGATGGATGCTTTCAGTTGGGAAGCGGACCCTCCGGGCAGGTCTGTCCTTCCGACGGCGCCGCCCTCAAACAGAACATCCCCGCAAAAAAGGACATTGTCAATGAGGAAAGAGACACTGCCGGGGCTATGGCCGGGCGTATGGAGGACGGTAACCCGGAGGCCCGCGACCTCGATGGTCTCATTATCGGCCAGAAAGCAGTCCACGGGAGGCGGA
>Ga0315552_1002631_pt1 | contig 10509 bp, 10 predicted proteins | sample SalMarSW160170MG_2_FD_203102 | JGI IMG/M metagenome (GOLD analysis project Ga0315552, IMG submission 203102) | Salt marsh sediment microbial communities from the Plum Island Ecosystem LTER, Massachusetts, United States - Salt Marsh Sediment SW1601-70 ...
AAGGGGGTTTGGTACTGGTTTGACGAACGGCTTTACAGCAGATAAAATAGAAGATGTAGCCATTCTTTCACAGGAGTTTTCTATGCAGGACAAAGTTAGCGAGATACTGGACAAGATTCGCCCCCAGCTACAGAGGGACGGCGGCGATGTGGAACTGGTTGAAATCAACGATGGCACGGTGAAGGTCAGGCTGACCGGTGCCTGCGCCGGCTGCCCGATGTCCACCATGACGCTCAAGATGGGGATTGAGAAAATCCTGAAAGAGCATATCCCGGAACTTAAGGAAGTGGCGGCGGTCTAGCGCCGCGGGGCAACCGTCTATTCTTCCTCAATCTCAAATGCCCGGTGCAGGGCGCGCACCGCGTCTTTGACCTGGTCAGCGTTAATGATACAGGTTATCCGTATTTCTGAGGTCGTAATCAGCTGAATATTGATATTTTTCTCGCTGAGGGTGCTGAACATGCGGGCGGCGAAGCCGGGAGTGTTCTGCATCCCGGTGCCGATGATGCTCACCGCACCAAGCTTGTCATCGCTGGCGCATTCCCTGGCACCAATCTGTGCCGCGAGCGGCTTGACCACCTCCATGGCCCGGGCAAGGTCGCTCTTGACCACGGTAAAGGTCAGGTCGGTAATGCCCTGAATGCTGGCATTCTGCACAATGGTATCAACGTTTATCCCCGCTTTGGCCAGAGGGCTGAAGATGGCGACGGCAATTCCGGGGCGATCCGGAACACCGACCACCGTTATCTTGCCCACATTGAGGTCATGGGCGATGCCTCTTACCTTGTTCCGAACTTCCATTGCTACCCCTCCGTGTATTAAAGTCCCCGGATTTTCGCTGAAGCTGGAAGCCACCAGGATGGGAATATGGAACAGCTCCCCGAGCTCCACCGCCCGCGGGTGTATTACCCTCACACCATAGGTCGCCAGCTCCAGCATCTCCTCGTAATGTATCTCATCGAGATGCTGCGCTTCCGGAACCAGATGCGGGTCGGCGCTGTGTACCCCCTCCACATCGGTATATATCTGGCATACTTTTGCCCCCAGGCTGGCCGCCAGAGCGACGGCGGTGGTATCCGAGCCACCCCGCCCCAGCGTGGTGATGTCCATGTCCTCGGTGATGCCCTGAAAGCCGGCCACGATGACGATATTCCCCTTCTCCAGTTCCCCGAGCACCCGCTTGGGCTCGATTTTAAGGATGCGCGCCCGACTGTAAGTGGCATCGGTACGAATTCCCGCCTGAGCCCCGCTGAGGCTGATGGCCGGATAGCCCATGCCATGCAGCGCCATGGCCAGCAGGGTGCTGGTAACAACCTCCCCGGTGGAGAGCAGGACATCTAGCTCGCGACTATCCGGCTTCTCCGAGAGCTGGTAGGCCAGCTTGATAAGCTCGTCGGTGGTGTCCCCCATCGCCGAGACGACCACCACCACCTGGTTGCCCTCGTCCCTGGTGCGGGCAATCCGTTTTGCCACGCTCTTGATGCGCCCGGCATCAGCCACCGATGTGCCGCCGTATTTCTGCACGATTAACGCCATCTAGACACCCGCCTTGGCAACGAATTTATCCATTATTTTATACCCTTTATCGAGCAAAAGGCCAGTTCTTCCCGCTTCGGCTTCGGTGAACCTCGCGGCGCCGCTGGGGGCAAACCCCTTTCCCCAGAGCAGAAACGGCACCGGGTCATTGGTATGGGTCCGCACCGGTATCGGGGTGGGGTGGTCGGGCATAATGAGAAGGCGGATATCGCCCGAATAGACGCGCAGCCGTCCGACCACCTCATCATCGATTCTCTCAATGGCCTCGATTTTGGCATCGATAGCACGGTCGTGACCCGCCTCGTCCGGCGCTTCGATGTGAACCACCACCAGGTCGTATTCTGACAGCGCATCAATGGCCCCTTTCGCCTGCGCCGGGTAATCGTTGTCCAGATTATCGGTCACGCCGGGTATGTCCAGAACGTCCATCCCGGCGAGCTGCGCCAGCCCGTTGAGCAAATCAACCCCCGAGGTCATGGCCGCTTTGAGGCCGTACCTGCCGGCAAAAGAAGGCATATCCGGCAGCCGGCTGCTCCCCCAGAAAAGCCATATCATGGTGGCCGGAATGACACCGCGGGCCATCCGCTCTTTATTCAGTGGATGGTTAGAAAGCACCGATTTTGACCGTTCCATCAGGTCGCGCAGCGCTTCACTACCCTGCCCGCGGGGCAAAAATCCGGCGATTTCTTTATCGGGGATATCGTGCGGCGGCGTGCACTCGGCCTGGAGCGTTTCCTCGTGTCCTTTGATTTTGCAGATATGCCGGTAGCTGACACCGGGATAGAAATGGACATCATCACCGCCGAGCGCTTTATTCAGGGCGTCAACCAGGGCATGGGCTTCCTCGGTGCTGATGTAGCCGGAACTGTAGCTCCACATCTTCCCATCCCGGACCGCCACCAGGTTGCAGCGGAACACGACCTCCCCACCGCCGATGGAAATGCCCATGCTTCTCGCCTCGATGCCCGCCCGGCCTTTATAATATACTTTCGGGTCATAGCCCAGCACCGACAGGCAGGCACAGGCACTGCTCGCCTCCATCCCCGGCGGCACGGTGCGGGCCAGCCCGACGGCGCCCTCTTTGGCCAGCGCATCCAGGTTGGGCGTGTGCGCCAGCTCCAGAGAGGTTTTTCCCTCACGCTCAGATATGGGATACCCGGCGGCGCCGTCCATGATTAAAATGACGTGTTTCATCAGTTTTTCCTTTTAATAACCCCTTCCCCCTATAATCATATTAATAGGCTTCGCCTCTCTTTGACTCTCCTTTAGAGCGTCCACTCTTCCCTAAGATTGTTGCCGAAGAGGTCAAATCCGTCTATAATGGTGCTGGCGGGGCGTAGCGCAGTCCGGTTAGCGCGCAGCGTTCGGGACGCTGAGGTCGGAGGTTCAAATCCTCTCGCCCCGACCATTTTTATTTACCTTCTACTGCCTTCTTCGCCTCCTCCCACAGTTCGTTCTGCTCATCAAAAGACAAGTCGGCCAGGCTCACGCCGCGCTGGCGGCAGACTTCCTCCATATGGGAAAAGCGCCGGTAGAACCGGCGGTTGGCCTCCCGCAGCGCCGACTCCGAGTCTATTTTCAGCCAGCGCGCGATGTTGACCAGGGTAAAGAGCAGGTCGCCAAACTCGTGCTCTTTCTCCTGCTGATTGTCCGCCCCTTTCAGTTCACCAACTTCCTCGGCCAGCTTGTCGATGATGCCCTCGATTTTCTCCCAGTCGAAGCCAGTTCTGGCCGCCCGGCCCTGGATTTCCTGGCTGTAGCTCAGAGCCGGCAGCTTCTTCGGGACGTTAGCCAGCAGTGAGGCGTTTCCTCCTTTTTCCTTTTTCTTCAGCGTCTCCCAGCTGACCAGTGCCTCGGCGGCGTCCTTCACCTTCGCCGACCCGAAGACATGGGGGTGCCGGTAGAGCAGCTTGCGGTTTATTTTTCGGATGACGTCAGCAAGCTGGAATTCACCTGAATCCGCCGCAATCTGGGCATGGGTGACAATCTGCATCAGCAGGTCACCGAGCTCCTCGGCAAGGCTCTGGCTGCTCCTCTCATCCAGCGCCTCCAGAACCTCGTAGCATTCCTCAAGCAGCGCCTCACGCAGCGATTCATGGGTCTGTTCCCTATCCCAGGGGCAGCCTCCCGGTCCATGCAGCCGGGCAATGATGGCCACCAGCGTCTCAAACTTATCCAGGTTGTTTTCCGAAACCACTATCTCCTCCTTGCCTAGTCGGGCAGTACGGTGCCGGCTAACTGCCGCTGCCCTCTCAGAAAATCAGCCGCCGACATGGCCCGTTTCCCCTGAAGCTGCACCTTGATTACACCCAGAACCCCCTCCCCCGTGCTGACGCCAAAGGCAGCTCCCTGCCGGTGCAACGCCACCACCTGGCCCACCTTATGCTCGCCCTCCGCCGGCAGAGCAACGGCCTCAATTATCTCAAGTCGTTTGCCGCCCCAGCTGGTATAAGCTCCCGGCCAGGGCCGGTAGGCACGGACACGCCGCCAGATATCATCGGCGGAAAGTTGCCAGTCAATCTCGCCTTCCTCTTTTTTGATTGCGGCGGAATAGGCGGCCTCGACCTCATTCTGGGGCCGGGGCGTAATTTCACCTGCCGTCCAGCGCCGAAGCACATCAGGAAGCATCTGCGCCGCGGCCAGAGAGAGCCTGGCCGACAGTGTGCCCGTGGTATCCTGCGGCGATATCGACACTTTCTCCTGGGCCAGTATCGGCCCGGTATCCAGGCCGCTGTCCAGCAGCATGATGGTAACGCCAGTGACCTCGTCCCCGGCTAGTATCGCTGCCGCCACCGGCGATGCACCTCTATACCTGGGCAGCAGCGAAGGATGGATATTCAAACAGCCATAGCGTGGAATGTCCAGAACCGGCTGGGGCAATATCTTTCCGAAGGCCGCCACCACAATAACATCCGGCTGAAAGCCGGCGAGCTGTGCCACTGCCTCTCTCTCTTTTAAACTGTCCGGTTGAACCACTGGCAGGCCAAAGCCCTGCGCTGCAACCTTCACCGGCGATATAATCAAAGAGCGACCCCTCCCGCCCGGTTTATCCGGCGGGGTGTAAACCGCCACCACCGGATAACGCTCCTGCACCAGTTTCTCAAGCGGGGGCACGGCGAATTCAGGGGTACCCATGAAAAGCACGCGCAATTCTGGTCTCATCGTGTAAAATTGTAACACTGTTAATTTTTTACAACAACTTTATAGTTTATACTTATGATTGCAAAATCGGGCAATAAAGAGAGTATACAAAACCTAGCAAGGCTTGATGGGGCTGTAAAACGCCCAGCGATTACCAGCAAATACCTTGCCAGAAAAAAGGCGCAGGAGTATCCTAGTAATCGTTTGATTTTTGGGCATAAATAGATCTTCCAGCAAGCAACTGCCCCGGTAAAAGCTTCTGACGTCTGTTTTGCTAAGGGGTATTTTTTTGCCTAAAAAAGGAGGAGCCGAATCCCGAATAAGGGGATTTGCAAGCTATATCAGGTAACTTTTGCACGCTTTTCTGAATTAATTAATGGAAACCAAGTCAGCACGAGAGATCTGGGACGCGGCCCTAGGTGAGTTGCAGGTACAGGTCAGCAGGTCAAACTACCGGACCTGGCTGGAAAAAACGGAAGGCCTGGAGTACCAGAGTGATCGTTTTGTCGTCAGCGTACCCAACACGTTTGTCGCCGAGTATTTGGACCGGAACCAGCGTTCCCTGATTGAAAAGACACTTATCCATCTCACCTCCTCCTCAGAGATTCAGTTAACCTTTCAGGTTAACGGCAGGTACAGGAATCCATCAAACGGACACAAAGGGGAGCCAGTCATTTTAAACCCGGCCCTGTCTGCTTCCCCCCAGTTCAATCCAAAATACGTTTTTGATAGCTTCATTGTCGGGAGTAGCAATCGGCTCGCCTGCGCGGCGGCTCAGGGCGTGGCCCTGAATCCGGGCAAAATTTACAATCCCCTCTATATTTACGGGGGCGTGGGTCTGGGTAAAACCCATCTTTTACATGCCATTGCCCACACAGCGCAGTCCAAGCATATCCAGGTCATCTTCGTCAGCGCCGAGCAGTTCACCAATGAATTTGTCCGCGCCGTCCGCCAGAAAAGGATTGACGATTTCCACCTGAAATATCGCCATGCGGGAATGCTTCTGATTGATGACATCCACTTCATCAGCGGCAAGAAGCAGACAGAGGAGAGCTTTTTTCATACCTTTAACTCCCTCCACAATGCCAATCACCAGATAGTGATCACCAGTGACCAGCCGCCGAAAGCCATTCCACTGCTGGACAAAAGGCTGCGGTCTCGCTTCGAGTGGGGGCTGGTGGCCGATATTCAACCCCCGGATCTGGAGACACGCCAGGCCATCTTGCGGGCAAAGGCCGGCCAGAAGGAAATAAATATCGCCAGTGAGGTGCTTGAATTCATCGCCAGCCAGGGACAGCAAAACATTAGAGAACTGGAAGGGCTGTTGAACCGAGTGACCGCTTTTGCCACGCTGTTTGATTCTCCGCCGACTCTAGACCTGGCCGAACGGGCAATCGCCAACATAGGCGGCAGAGAGGGAGAATTTGATTTAAGCATGCCCACTCTGGTGGTTAATACCGTTGCCAAAAGCTTCCACATGAAACCGGAGGACCTCAAGGGCGGTAGGAGAGACAAGGAAACTTCTCTGGCCCGGCGTTTTGCCATGTCCCTTCTTCGCCAGGAGACCAGCTACTCGCTGGCCCAGGTCGGTGCCCTGCTGGGAGATAGGGACCCTTCTGCCGTGACCAATTCCTGTAAGAAACTCGCTGTTGAACTGAACAACAACAAATCATTAAAGCACAAGCTTGCCGAAATTCAAAAAATAATCAATATCTCATCAAAAGAGGGGGCAAGGTAAACCCCCCGTATTGATAACAGGCCAGCCGTATTTTTTGACCTTTATGTAGTTGCCCCGCTTTTTTACTTATTTTTGCCTATTTTTTGATAATTCAAGTCGACCCTTTTGCCGTACCACACAAGCAGAGAACGATAAAGCATACAAAAAATAAAAGAGCTTATCATTACAATTACTACTAGATTCCCTTATACTCCATAGAATAATATGTATAATTATTGATATATTGATAATCGAGTGTTTTTCTGAATTGGAAATCTGATAATATGATAGATAAGCTGGAAATACGGGTGAAAGCCGGCGATGGTGGTGATGGTGTAGTCAGCTTTCGGCGGGAGAAGTTTGTGCCTTATGGTGGTCCCGATGGCGGGGATGGGGGAAACGGAGGCAGTGTCATTATCAGAGCCGAGCCAGCAGCCACCAGTCTGAGAAAATATCGTTACCGAAAGATATATCGTGCTGGCGATGGTCGGCATGGAGGCGGCCAGAGAAAACACGGCCGGAATGGCAGCGACCTGATACTGCCGGTGCCTCCTGGGACGCTGGTAGCAAACAAAACGGTAATGTCTGACAACGAGCTGATTACTGACCTTAAGGAGGCCGGCGAGCAGGTGGTTGTCGTCAAAGGCGGGCGAGGGGGCATGGGCAACGCACATTTCGCCTCCTCCACCCATCAGACTCCACGCATCGCACAGCGAGGAGGACCCGGAGAGGAACGCGACATCATACTGGAAATGAGGCTCATCGCCGATGTCGGCATTATTGGCTATCCCAATGCCGGTAAGTCCACCCTGCTGGCGGAGGCCTCCGCAGCCAGGCCTGAAATCGCCAGCTATCCGTTCACCACGTTAGAACCGATTCTGGGAGCGGTTGAGGCTGGAAGGCAGAGCTTTATCCTGGCCGAAATACCGGGATTGATTGAGGATGCCCACCTTGGACGCGGCCTCGGGCATGAATTTCTCCGTCACTGTCTGCGAACCAAAATTTTGCTGCATCTCATTGACGGCAGCCACGAAGCGCCGGTGGAAGATATGATAAGGGTAAATAATGAGCTCGTGCTTTATGACTCGGCTCTGGCGCAAAAACCGCAGATTGTCGCCGTGAACAAAATTGACCTGCCGCCGGTGGCAGTCAGGCAAAAGGAGATAGAGGCGCTGTTCCGGGAGGCGGGAATCGAGGCATTCTTCCTGTCGGCGGCTACAGGAAAGGGCGTGAAAGAGCTGATGGCGGCCGTGGCCGAAAAGCTGAGCCAGATGGAAAAGAGCCGCGCTGGTCTTGAGGAGAAGCCGAGGAAGATATTCCGCCCTCAACCCAGCGACAGCGGCCAGAGGGTAAGCAAGGAAGGTGAAACCTTTGTCATCAAGGCTCCTGAGCTGGAGCGCATTGTGGCCATGCGGGGCGTTACCGAGGGCGAACTGCGTGCCCAGCTCAAGCGCCAGCTATCCCGGGCCGGGATTATCAGGGAGCTGGAAAAGGCAGGCATAAAACCCGGGGACAGAGTACGCTGCGGGACGCTGGAGTGGGGGTGGTAATTCAATGAACGTGGGTATTCTGGGAGGCACCTTTGACCCGGTCCACAACGGGCACCTTATCGTGGCCGAAGTGGCCAGAGAACAGCTCAATTTGAACGAGGTGCTTTTCATTCCGGCCGGCCAGCCCTGGCTCAAGACAGAATATGCTGTCACACCGGCCGAACACCGGTTGTGCATGCTGCGGCTGGCGCTGGACGATACACCCTATTTCAGAATCTCTGAAATGGAAATTGAACGGCCCGGACCAACCTATACATTAGATACCATTAACGCGCTGAAAGAAAGCCTGGATGAGGCAGATGAGTTATTCTTCATACTGGGGCAGGACAACCTGATGCAGCTCCCGCAGTGGCATAAGGCACCAGACCTCATCCAGCTCTGCTACCTGGTGGCGGCGCCAAGGCCGGGCGTGAAAAAGCCGGATTTGAAAGCGCTGGAAGCGGAGATTCCGGGCATAACGAAGCGGGCGATGCTCATGAAGCAGCCGCTGATTGATATCAGCGCCTCGGACATCAGGAAGCGCGTGGCCAGAGGCCTTTCCGTGCGCCACCTTGTCCCCGAGCCGGTCAACCGGTACATCAAAGAGCACGGGCTGTATATTGCCTGACCGCTGCTGGATTTACTGTTTTCTGGACAATTCCAGCGTTTTTGCCTAGAATTGAATTGCTCAAACACTCTGCTTTGATGGAAAGGAGTCGTACTGATGGCTGATATGTCTCTTCTGGCGCAGGCGCTTGACCAGGGTGACCGTGAAAAGACCGTGGAGCTGACCAGGAAATCGCTTGACGGCGGTGCCAATCCGCAGGACATCATCTCAAAGGGGTTGCAGGCCGGCATGGCCGCCGTGGGTGAGAAGTTCTCCAGTGGAGAATATTTTTTACCCGATATGCTCATGGCGGCGAGGGCGATGAAGGCCGCCCTCGAGGTGCTCTCGCCAGCCCTCGAGAAAACTGGCATTCCGACCATTGGCAAGGTGGTCATCGGTACTGTTGAGGGCGACATGCATGACATAGGCAAGAACGTGGTCGCCACCTTTCTCAGCGGTAACGGCTTCGAGGTCTTTGACCTCGGGAACAACGTGTCGGTCGAGAAATTCATTGACGGGGTAAAGGAGAGGGAGCCTGAAATCCTGGGCATGTCGGCCCTGCTGACCACCACCATGCCGGTGATGGGCAGGGTCATCAAAGCGCTGGGAGAGTTGGGGCTGCGTTCCAGCGTGAAGGTGGTCGTCGGTGGGGCGCCGGTGACGCAGGACTACGCCAGTTATATCGGTGCCGATGGCTATGCCCATGACGGTGGCCGGGCGGTTCCGGTGTGCCGGGAGCTTATCGGGAAGTAGTACTGGCAAAGGCGCAGACAAGATGGCTATGACCAAAAAGCAGCAGATACTGGCGGCGGCGCGTGGGGAAAAGCTGGAGAAGCTGCCCTTCGGGGCGCGCATTGACGTGTGGTATAACTACCACTCCGCTCACGACACTCTCCCTGATAGATATAAAGGATGGAGCCAGACCGATATTCTGCGCGACCAGGGCGCCGGGGCTCAGAAACGCTTCTTTTCCCTGACCCGGGAAGAATACCGGGATATGGAAGTGGTGGAAAAGCATGACCCGCCCTATATTACCACCGAGTATCATACCCCCGTCGGCACCGTGGCCAAGAAGGAGGTCTTTGACACTTCCGAAGGCCCCTGGATAAAGTATGAGATGGAGAAGCTCTTCAAGAGCGAGAAAGACTACCCGGTGCTCAAGTACGTCATGGAACATACCGAAGCGGCGGATGACTTTGAGGAATATTATAAATTACGTGAGGAGATTGGCGAGGACGGCATGGTGATGACCGCCTCTGGCGGACTCTGGTCGCCGGTGCAGCGCGTCATGCGCGAAATCATAGGCTATGAGCTTTTCTTCTACGAGCTTGTCGACCACCCGGCGCGGGTGGAAGAGATGATTGAGATGGTGAAGGACCTGGAGAGAAGGAAGCTAAAGGTGGCCATAAAATCCGACCTGGAGCTCTTCAATATCTGCGCCAACTGGAGCGATGATATCCAGACGCCGGTATTCCGGAAATATTTCGTCCCCTGGTTTCGGGAGGTAGGCGATATTCTCCACTCCCACGGACGCCTGGTCATGGCGCACACCGACGGCGAAATGCGGCGCCTGAATCACATGTTCCGGGAAACAGGCATCGATGTTGCCGAAGCGATTACCCCCGCCCCGCAGACGCTGGTCAGCATGAAAGAATTTCGCGAGCAGCTTGGCAGTGAAGTAACCCTCTGGGGAGGGATACCGTCGATACTGTTCGAGCCGATGTACAGCGACGAGGACTTTGATAACTACGTTAAAAGCATGTTCAGGGAGATGGCGCCGGGTTATCGGTTCATCGTGGGGATGGGCGATAATCTGCCCTTTGATGGCGACATCAACCGCGTGCGCCGGGTCGTTGAGCTCATCGATAAGTATGGCCGGCTGCCAATCGAAGCCCAGGAGTGAGGAAGATGACCACTGAGGGCGAAGTAGAGAAACCTGACCTGACCCCGCGGCGGCGTTTTCTGGCCAACCTGATGGG
>Ga0315552_1002632_pt1 | contig 10509 bp, 8 predicted proteins | sample SalMarSW160170MG_2_FD_203102 | JGI IMG/M metagenome (GOLD analysis project Ga0315552, IMG submission 203102) | Salt marsh sediment microbial communities from the Plum Island Ecosystem LTER, Massachusetts, United States - Salt Marsh Sediment SW1601-70 ...
CACGGACGGTCAAAAATCCAAAAAGAAATTAACCATATGGGGCTATGTTATGGATTCTGATAAAAATCCCGTTATCGGTGCTCTTATACTTGTTGACAAAAAAAACACCGGAAATGTAACTGATGCCAATGGTTACTATAAATTAAAAGTAAAGCCTGATGCTAAAATCCTGACAGCATTTACTTTGTATGGAGCTTCAGCAGAAGCTCCCATTAAAGGGCGCACATCAATTAATTTTGTACTGAAAAAGGAATCACCCCTTCAAAATAAAGTACAGAATAAAGAAGAGACTGATGAGGTAATAGATGTTGGATATGGCGTTGTTAAAAAGGATAAACTTACCCAGTCGGTAGATAAAATAGAGGTTACAGAAACAGATTATTCATCATATAATAATATATATAATCTGATTAGTAGCAAGGCGCCGGGTGTAGATGTAATAGAAGGAAAAATTGTCATCAGGGGAACATCAACACTCATTGGAGGTACGGATCCTCTGTTTGTTGTTGACGGCAATATTATGGAATCGATTGACTTTATACAACCAAATGTAGTAAAATCAATCCAGATTCTGAAAGGCAGTTCAGCATCTATCTATGGTGTAAGAGGTTCAAACGGAGTAATAATTATTAACACAATCGAATGAGGGGATAAATAAAACTTAGCTTTTATTTTTAGAAATAATCCTTATTTGTAGTTCGTCCATCTGCTTCTGTGATATCCGTGAAGGTGTATCAAGCATGACATCACGTCCGGAATTATTTTTAGGGAATGCTATAAAATCACGTATTGAATCCTGCCCTCCGAACATCGCCACCCATCTGTCGAATCCGAAGGCAATTCCACCGTGCGGAGGTGCACCGTATTTAAATGCATTCAAAAGAAACCCGAACTGTTCATCTGCTTCTTTCTCAGTAAATCCTAATACTTTAAACATGAGCTTCTGAACAGATGTATTATGTATCCTGACAGAGCCACCGCCGATTTCCACTCCGTTAATCACAAGATCATAGGCATCAGCTCTTACTTTACCCGGATCTTTTTCCATCAGGTGAATATCTTCCGGTTTTGGTGAAGTAAAGGGATGGTGCATGGCAAAGAACCGTTTTTCCCCTTCATCCCATTCCAACAGAGGAAAGTCAACAACCCATAAAGGCACAAAGGTTTCTTTTCTCCTCAGACCGAGCCTGTTACCCATTTCGAGCCTCATCTCCGAAAGTGCCGTTAATGTGGCCATTTTATCTCCTGCCAGAATAAGAATAAGGTCTCCTTTTTTTGCATTCATGGCATCAGTCCATCCTGCAAACTCCTCCTGTGAATAGAATTTGTTGACCGAAGATTTAAGTAAACCGTCCGGTTGATATTTCACGTAAATAAGTCCTTCAGCGCCAATCTGCGGGCGTTTTACGAAATCCGTAAGTTCATCGAGTTGTTTTCTTGTAAATTCCGAACATCCTTCAGCACAAATAGCTCCAATATATTCCGCACTGTCAAAAACTCCGAAGCCGTGTCCTTTGACTTGTTCAGTAAGTTCATAAATTTTCATTCCGAACCTGAGGTCAGGTTTATCTGTACCGTAGTTTTCCATAGCCTCGAAGTAGGGTATCTTACCGAAAGGCTCTTTTAATTCAATATTCTTTATCTGTTTGAAAAGATATTTGGCCAGACCTTCAAAAGTATCCAGGATATCATCTCTTTCGACAAATGACATTTCACAGTCGATTTGTGAGAATTCCGGCTGTCTGTCAGCCCGGAGATCTTCATCACGGAAACATTTAACAAGCTGAAAATATTTATCAAATCCCGCTACCATCAGAAGTTGTTTAAGTGTCTGCGGTGATTGTGGCAGAGCATAAAATGTTCCCGGCTGCATTCTGCTTGGAACCACATAATCGCGTGCACCTTCAGGCGTGGATTTTATAAGGGCGGGTGTTTCAATTTCAACAAATCCAATGGAATCCATGTACTTACGAACCTCCTGAGCCACCCTGTGCCGCAGGATAATATTGTTTTTTACGGAATTCCTGCGGAGATCAAGATACCTGTATTTCATTCTTAACTCCTCACCTCCATCTGTTTCTTCCTCAATAGTAAAAGGAGGTATTTCGCTCCGGTTGATAATACTAAGTTCATTTACTTCTATTTCAATTTCCCCGGTAGGAATCTTCAGGTTTTTATTACTTCGTTCCCTTACTTTTCCTTTCGCCCGCACAACAAATTCACGGCCCATTTTCCTTGCCTGTCCGCACAGGTCTTTATCTGTTTCCATGTTAAATACAAGCTGAGTTATTCCGTATCGGTCACGCAGGTCGATAAAGGTCATCCCCCCAAGATCTCTTGACCTCTGAACCCATCCGCATAAGGTTATCTCCTTCCCTGAATCTTTCAGTGTAAGCTCTCCGCATGTGTGTGTTCTGTACATCTTCTTTGGTTTAGTTCAGCAAAAGTAAGAAAAATTGAGGATCGTGGATATGAAATTATTTCTTCTTAATTTTAGACTTCTGAACTCATCGTAATGAAAGAAAACAAACATGAAAAATTCATGCGGGTGGCACTTGAGGAGGCAAAAAAAGCCCTTGACAAACAGGAGATTCCGGTTGGGGCTGTTGTTGTCTGCAAAGATACCATCATAGCAAGGGCGCATAATCTGACGGAAACCCTTAAGGATCCTACTGCACATGCCGAGATGCAGGCAATCACGGCTGCTGCAAACTGGCTGGGAGGAAAATACCTCACCGGGTGTACAATTTATGTAACTCTCGAACCATGTGCAATGTGTGCAGGCGCAATAGGCTGGAGCCAGGCATCAGCTCTTGTTTATGGAGCTGCCGATGAACATAGGGGCTATACTAAAATCACCGGCTCCCTGTTGCATCCTAAAACCAAAGTATCAACGGGTATTATGGAAAAAGAATGCAGTGACCTTATCGTTGGATTCTTTAAAACCCGCAGGTGAGGTTATTTGAAAAAAAACTTCTAAGTTTAGTGAAATTTATAATTATGACTTTCGATAACAGCAAAACAATCATTGGAGTCAGGATCAAACTTTTTGCTGCCACAGTTGTGTTCCTGGCCTACATTGCCCTGACTTATGCGGCAAAACTAATAAAGTTTCCCCTTCTCGGAATGAGCGATACAGCCTGGACACTCATACTGGTTGCCCTCTACCTGATATTTGCTTTCCTTCCGATGATGCTTAATTACCAGTTTGTTTTCTTTTCTGATGAGGGAGAGAATCTTGTGTTCAGATATTTTACAGCAGGTATTGTGGGTGGGAAAAAGAATTCTGTCGAAATCAAGAAGAGAGCATTTAAAGGTTATAAAAGCGAATCGAAGTATTTCGGCCTTGTACGTAGTATTCTTCTCTTCCAGCAGATGGGTGAGGGAATAGCAAAGTATCCTCCTGTCTATATAAGTGCGCTGAACCGTGATCAACGATCCAAATTATTTGCTGCACTTAACAAGTATGTTCCTGAAACATGAGCCATGCCTGCAAATAATATGAATTAAATCATTTTTAATAAATAAAATAGACAGCAATTTCGGATTTCGGATTTTGCGGAACGAAGTGGAGCAACCGAGCCGAAGGCGAGCTCGGCGAAGCCAATCCCGATATGCTGAAGCATGAAGCATCGTCGGGAGCGGATTTCGGATTTTATTGTATTAACCCATAATAATATATTAACATGAATGTAGATAAGATAATGAACAACCTCGAGAAAAAGCATCCTGGCGAGGTTGAATATTTGCAGGCTGTAAGGGAAGTACTTGAATCCATAGAGGAAGTATATAATGAAAATCCTCAGTTCGAGTCTGCCAACATTATTGAAAGGATTGTTGAACCTGATCGTATATTTACCTTTAAAGTTCCCTGGATTGACGATGAGGAAAATGTCAGGTTGAATCTTGGATACAGGGTACAGTTCAACAATGCTATTGGCCCTTACAAAGGGGGACTTCGTTTTCACCCAAGTGTAAACCTGTCCATACTCAAGTTCCTGGGTTTTGAACAGACCTTCAAAAATGCACTTACAACTCTGCCGATGGGAGGAGGAAAAGGAGGATCCGACTTTGATCCTAAGGGAAAATCTTCCAGTGAGGTAATGCGCTTCTGCCAGTCTTTTATGCTCGAACTATGGAAATATATTGGACCGGAAACTGATGTGCCGGCCGGTGATATAGGCGTGGGAGGACGTGAAATAGGATACCTGTACGGAATGTATAAGAAGCTAAAGGGAGATCATACCGGAGTTCTTACCGGCAAGGGGACCAACTGGGGAGGATCACTTATCAGACCTGAAGCAACCGGCTTTGGAGGAATATATTTTGCACAGGAGATGCTTGCTTCCAAAAACGAATCATTTAATGACAAGACTGTTTCAATATCAGGTTTCGGTAATGTTGCGTGGGGTGCTGCGCTCAAGGTAACCGAGCTTGGGGGCAAGGTTGTAACAATCTCAGGACCCGACGGTTATGTCTATGATGCAGAGGGAATATCAGGCGGTAAAATTGAGTATATGCTTGAGCTGCGCGCCTCCAACCAGGATATCGTCAAGCCATATTCCTACGCGTTTGAAGGAGTTGAATTCCACGAGGGGAAAAGACCATGGGAAAGAAAGGTCGATATTGCATTACCCTGTGCAATCCAGAACGAGCTAAACAGTGAGGATGCAGCCGCTCTTATTAATAATGGAGTCATACTGGTAGCTGAAATATCAAATATGGGATGTACCCCTGAAGCAATTGAGGCATTTCATAAAAATAAAGTGCTCTTTGCACCGGGTAAGGCTGTAAATGCCGGAGGTGTTGCCACATCAGGGCTTGAGATGACACAGAATGCCATGAAGCTAAAATGGAACAGGCAGGAGGTTGACAAAAGGCTTCATGAAATTATGAGTAATATTCATGAACAGTGCGTTAAGTACGGCAAACAGGAAGATGGTTATGTCGATTATGTGAAAGGAGCAAATATTGCTGGTTTCCTAAAAGTATCAAATTCGATGCTTGATATGGGTGTAGTGTAACCCCCCGGTTTTTATTATATTTACATGTCTCAATTCTTTGTGCTATGCCTGAAAATATTTCGCTGAAGCATAAAATTGCTTTAGGACTCATACCACGCATTGGAGATATAAATGCCCGGAAACTTGTTTCACACTTCGGAAGTGTAGAGGCTGTTTTTAATGAATCGTACAGGGATCTTACCAGGATACCCGGCATAGGTTCAGGACTAGCCAGGTACATCAGTGACCGTTCATATCTTGAAACTGCTGAAAAGGAGACTGAATATGTCACAAAAAACAATATCAGGACCTTTTTTTACCTTGATAACGACTATCCTTTCAGGCTGCGGCAGTGTGACGATTCTCCGGTTGTCTTCTTTTTTAAAGGCAATTGCGACCTTAATGCAGCCAAGATACTTAGTGTTGTCGGTACACGAAGTGCCACAACCAGCGGAAAGGAGATATGTGAAAAGATTATAGCCGGCCTTGCTGCCGGTCATCCCGACCTCATAATTGTCAGCGGACTGGCATACGGTATTGATATAACATCACATAAAGCTGCACTTTCAAACAATCTTCAAACAATAGGTGTACTGGGACATGGTTTTAAAACATTCTACCCGGCTATCCACAGGTCAACAGCCGAAACAATGATCAAAAACGGAGGTCTGATAACCGATTTCCTTTCAGATGCATTACCTGAACGTAATAATTTCATCAAAAGGAACAGGGTCATTGCAGGTTTGTCAGATGCCACTCTGGTTGTCCAGTCAGGATTAAAGGGCGGAGCACTCATCACCGCTGATATTGCAAATTCATATAACCGTGATGTCTTTGCAGTTCCGGGAAGACCTGAAGATCAATATTCCGCTGGCTGTAACAGCCTGATAAAGAGTAATAAAGCTGCCCTGGTTGAGAGATCGGATGATATTGAATATTTAATGGACTGGCAACCCAAAAAATCCAGACCTCCGGTCCAGAGGTCATTGTTTGCAGAACTGAACGATACTGAAAAATCAATTTATGAACTGATTTCCGGTGAGGGGGAACTGACAATTGATACAATATGCAGATCTCTTGACCTTCCGGTTTTCAAATTATCCTCCCTCCTCCTGCAAATGGAATTCAAAGGAGTAATAAAATGCTACCCCGGAAATATTTACAGGATATCCTAAAAAGAGTCTGTTGATTCTGCTACATTTCAAAATTATTTGATGTCACTGATGAATAAGATGTATTGTTTTTGTTATTTTTAGCTCCTTATAACTTATAGAAATTTTATACTATGGATTCAAGAGTACAACAGTTCATGGCTTCAATAAAGGGGAAAAATCCAGGGGAAAATGAGTTTCACCAGGCAGTACAGGAGGTTGCAGAATCGTTGATCCCTTTTATTGAGGAACACCCGAAATATAAATATGCCCGAATTCTTGAAAGGATCGCTGAACCCGAGAGGACGATCATCTTCAGGGTTCCATGGCTTGATGATAAGGGTGAAGTACAGATCAACCGCGGTTACCGGATTGAAATGAACAGTGCAATTGGTCCTTATAAAGGCGGCTTGAGGTTCCATCCAACGGTTAACCTGGGCATCCTGAAATTTCTGGCATTTGAACAGGTCTTTAAAAACAGCCTTACAACCTTACCTATGGGTGGCGGCAAAGGAGGTTCGGATTTCGATCCGAAAGGTAAATCCGATAATGAAGTAATGAGATTCTGCCAGAGTTTTATGTCAGAACTGTTCCGCCATATCGGCGCTGACACTGATGTGCCGGCGGGGGATATCGGAGTTGGCGGCAGGGAGATCGGTTTTCTTTTTGGTCAGTATAAAAGACTCCGGAATGAATTTACCGGAGTTCTGACAGGAAAGGGTATTGAATGGGGAGGATCATTAATACGTCCCGAAGCTACAGGATATGGGGCTACATATTTTGCAGAGGAGATGCTTGCAACCCGTGGCAACAGTATCAACGGAAAAACTGTCTGCATCTCGGGATCAGGTAATGTAGCACAGTATGCAACCGAGAAAGTTACACAGCTTGGAGGAAAAGTGGTCACACTATCCGACTCGAACGGATTCATCTATGATCCCAAAGGAATCGATGCTGAAAAACTGAAATACGTGATGGAACTGAAGAATGTTAAACGCGGAAGAATAAAGGAATATGCCGATAAATACAACGTTGAATATTTTGAAGACATAAGGCCGTGGATAATCAAATGTGATATTGCCATGCCGAATGCTACCCAGAACGAAATTAACGAGGAGGAAGCCAAACTTATGATTAAGAATGGTTGTATTTGTGTATCGGAAGGAGCGAATATGCCCTCAACCCTGGGAGCTGTCGAAGTATTTCTTAACGCAAAGATCCTTTATGGTCCCGGTAAAGCTGCTAACGCAGGAGGTGTGGCAACTTCCGGGCTTGAAATGACACAAAACTCAATGAGGCTCCCATGGACCCGCGAAGAAGTTGACGAAAGACTACATATGATCATGAAGAACATTCACAGCACCTGTGTTAAATATGGCACTAAAGAGAATGGCTTCATAAACTATGTGGACGGAGCAAATATCGGCGGCTTTGTGAAAGTTGCCGATGCCATGATAGCTCAGGGAGTGGTTTGATGCAACTGGCTGACACACATACACACCTGTACCTTCCGGAGTTCGATAACGACAGGGATGAGATGATACAGAGGGCTCTTGCCAGCGGTGTGGTTAAACTCCTGATGCCCAATATCGATGTACATTCTGCAGATGCTATGCTGGATATAGCCGCTAAATATAAAGGTATCTGTTATCCGATGATCGGCCTTCACCCTGCTTCTGTTAAAGAAGATTATCTTTCTCAGCTCAAATCACTTGAAGATATCTCTGCAAAGCACGAATTTATTGCTGTGGGCGAGATAGGGATCGACCTTTACCGGGATAAATCTTACATTAAGGAACAGATTGAGGCATTAAGAAGACAGGTCGATTTTGCAATCCAATCTGCATTACCTGTAGTAATTCATTCCAGGGAGTCGTTTCCGGAAATATTCTCCGTTCTTGATGATCTTACAGGTCAGGAACTGAAAGGAGTGTTTCATGCATTTTCAGGAACTTTTAAAGATGCTGAAAAAGTTGTAAGCCTGGGATTTAAACTTGGGATTGGCGGACCACTGACTTTTAAAAATTCAAGTCTGGGCAAAATAGCAGAAGAGATTGGTATTGAGCATATTATACTCGAGACAGATTCTCCATATCTTGCCCCGGTCCCATACAGGGGAAAAAGGAATGAGAGTTCTTATATTTGCATAATAAACAAAAGACTGGCAGAGATCTTGAATATGTCAGAAGAGGAGACTGCCTCTGTCACTTTTGAAAATTCCTGTCGTCTGTTTAAAATCTGATTGTATCGTGACCATGAAAAAAGATATTTCAATCCTCATAATATATACAGGAGGTACTATTGGAATGGTTCACGATACAAAAACAAGAACTCTTATTCCGATCGACTTTAAGCATATTGTTGACCATGTTCCCGTACTTGGCAATTTCGGGTTTGATCTTCAGTCTGTCTCTTTTGATCCGGTCAGGGATTCTTCGAATATAGATCCCGGTATGTGGATTAAAATGGCTGAGACTATTGAAGAAAATTATAATGATTTTGAAGGTTTTGTTGTTTTGCATGGCACCGACACAATGGCCTATTCAGCATCAGCACTTAGTTATATGCTTGAGAATTTGTCGAAACCTGTGATATTTACAGGTTCGCAGCTGCCTATAGGTCTTCCCCGTACAGATGGCAGGGAAAACCTGATAACATCCATTGAGATTGCTGCTGCACATAAAAACGGCTCTCCACTTGTACCCGAGGTTTGTATCTATTTCGACAATGAACTTACACGTGGAAATCGCACCACCAAATTGAGTGCAGAGCACTTCGATGCTTTTAACTCTCCGAACTATCCTCCACTGGCAGAAGTCGGGTTACATCTTAAATATAATTTTGCGAATATCAGGTATCCTGACAAAAACAAGAAACTGACAGTACATAAATCATTTGACAACAATGTGGCTATTCTCAAGCTTTTCCCGGGTATTAACAGGAATTTTGTTCAGGCTGTTATCGATACCAAAGGATTAAAAGGTCTTATTGTTGAAACGTTCGGTTCAGGTAATGCGCCTACTTATAGGTGGTTTATTGATGATCTCCGTAAATTCATCAGTAAGGGAGGTATCATTTTCAATGTGACACAGTGTCATGGCGGGAGTGTTGAAATGGGTCTCTATGAGACAAGCCGGGAGATGCTGGCGGCAGGGGTGGTCGGAGGAAAGGATATCACTTCCGAGGCTTCTGTGACCAAGCTCATGTTTTTACTCGGAAAATGTTCTTCTAGGGAAGAGATAGTAAGATGTTTAAGTAATCCTCTGGCCGGAGAGATCTCATAGCCGGTTTATAGTTAAAATATTTTTTGTAATTTGCGCCGCCATACCGGAGAGATGCAGGAGTGGCTTAACTGGCCCGCCTGGAAAGCGAGTGTGCCTCAAAAGGGTACCGGGGGTTCGAATCCCCCTCTCTCCGCAACGACAAATTACTCCTACGGCTATCCGGGGAATTTTTGTTTTTATGAAGGACGTACAAAGCTTGCTTTGTTAAGACCGGAATAAAAACAAAAAGAACAGACGAGTGAAACGAGTCAGGAGTAATTTGGAGTTGCAGGAACTCTCCTCAGGGATCACAGAATGTAACCCCTCTCTCATGTACTCACCCCCTCTCCTCGTCCCGATCCCGAGTACTCGGAATGACGGCGAGTTCTTATTTTATTGTTATGAATAACATTGAGTATAACTTTAAAATAATTCGTCATGAAAAACTCAACATTTTCCATCTGCTTCTTTGCCAAGAAAAGCAAGCTGCTCAAAAATGGCAAAGCACCATTGTTTATAAGGATAACCATTAAAAGAAGTGTGCAAACAATACGGTTGTCAAATACATCAGGAACTTCAATAAGATAGTAAAGTTTTTCAAATTGTATTTTAATTATTTAGAATCATTTTAAACATAAATCATATCGATTTCATTTTCAATAGGAAACATATCAGTCCTTACTGGAGTAATAAAAATATTTTGTTATACAAAATAAAAAAATATTCAATTTTCAGGTAACAAAATGTACCCATTCCCTATTAAACAATGTAATCCTAACCTACAAAAAACTTGAAGTTAACTTCTTGTTACGTAATTAGCACCTTATCTTCTGATTATCAGAAGATAATCTTATTCTCAAATAAGAAAATGACAAATTTAAATTGTGTCTAATGAAATATTTAGTTTTATTTCCATTTTTGATTTTTCTCTTCCTTGAGATTAATCTTTTTGGCCAAACCGTTGCATATACTTATGATGCAAATGGTAACAGAATAACCCGAACGCTTACTGTTGAACAACTTCGTTCTCAGGGTAGTTCTTTGCCTGAATCATATCCGGATTTTTTAGCGAAGTATAAGGATATAAAAAAC
>Ga0315552_1002635_pt1 | contig 10506 bp, 6 predicted proteins | sample SalMarSW160170MG_2_FD_203102 | JGI IMG/M metagenome (GOLD analysis project Ga0315552, IMG submission 203102) | Salt marsh sediment microbial communities from the Plum Island Ecosystem LTER, Massachusetts, United States - Salt Marsh Sediment SW1601-70 ...
TTTCACCAACAAAGTCTTCACTACAATTCTTTAAAAATAACACTTGATGTGTGGCTAAAATGGTTTGCTTATTTTTCATTATTGGATTTATGATTCGATGCGCCCATCTCTCCCTGTGATCTTCATCAAGAGAAAGTATCGGATCGTCAAACAATACAAAGGTCATACCTTCATCGTGTTCCTCTATCAATGCGCAAAGAAAAGATAATGCTATTGATCGCTGAAGTCCTGAGTTAGCAAAGTATTTGCCGGCGACCTCATAGTTTTGCTTTGACAGGAAAGGCTTTATCGTTTTCCCTCTTTCGAGAACAAGTTTTGAGGGAACTAATCCAGTTGGGCTTTCATCATAGAGTAATTTCCAGTTTTTATCTGACACTGTTTTGATTTCATTGAAGACTTCCGTTGTTTTTTCAAGTGCATATGCTGACAGTTTCTTAATTTCATCTATTGGCGACTTCAAACGTTTAATCAACTCATGTTCAGCCTCTAATGTTGCAATAGTTTCTCGTAACTTAATTATTTCATCTAATTGTGTTTTTATTGTGTTGAGAGGTTTAATGTCTGATGCCTTACTTTTGCTCTTCGATAGTTCTGATAAAAGTGAAGTTTCTTCTGATGATGTAAGTAGTTTTTGTAACTGTTCTTTTATGCCTTCAAAGTTAATATCGCCCCATTTCAAAATTTCACTTGCTTTCAATGAAGCGTTACATGCTTTAATGAAGGTATCTGATGCATTTAACAATTCAGTATCATCTTCATCAAAAAATACAACGGATTCAAAAGAAATGTCATCAAAAGTCTTACAGAGTGATTGGATCTTTGGTTCATATTTACTAACAACACCCTGTAAACGATCATCCAGGGCATCTTTCATCTTATCCCAATCTGCTAATATCCTCTCTGATGGCAAACTCTGGCTGATGTTCTTTATATCATCGGGAATAATTTTCTTTAATTCTTCTAATAAATCTTTAAAGAAATCTTTTAACTCTCGCTGAAGCTCCTGATCTAACGTTTTCAGTTTCTCCAGCTCAACTTTGACCGGTAAATCTTTAATGGATTGCTCACATACAGGGCACTCCATTCTTTCAGCGTCGTAATCTTTAGAAGCGCGAAGTTTGAGTTTTAGTTTTTTTCCTTCCCGTTTTACTTTCTTCCACCAGTTAATTCTTCGTCTAATTCGTTTTTGTGCATCTTGACAAAATGCTTCAAATTCTTTTTCAATATTTTCTATTATTTTACCGCCATATTGTTCAGCATCATATTGAACTTCAGCAAAAGAAGGAAATACGACCTTGAAATCTTTTTCCAAATACGCAATTGCTTCGATTAATCTTTCGGCAAGTCCTTCTATTAAGCCTTTGTCATCACTATCAACGCCAAGCATCTCTGCTACTTTTTTATTGGCGTCATCAATTTCATCTTGGATGAGGGTGTTCTTGTCAGTTAGATCTTTAAGCGTCGGCTTATCTTTTGAGATTAAGAGTTGGAGTTTGTCTCTCACTGGACTTTTTTCGTCGAGCGGATCAGCAAGGCGAAGTAATTTGTCTTGTAAGGAAGTCCAATTTGAATTGATTGTAGATTCGATAGTACTTGCATATACTGTTCTGTTCCGGCCTATATCTTTAGCCAAATCACCGATATCAGTTAGAACATCAAATCCTAATATCATGGACAATATCTTGATAACACTTTCAGCATTATCCAATGTATTCCGACTTAATACAGTTGGAGCAATAAGAGATATCTGTGAATCAATAGGCTTAATTCCATATTCCTCAAGGCTTTTGCATGACTTTAACTCATCTTCATCGGTACCAGCCTCAAGACCACTTGCAAGACTTCGTTTTATGTATAGTGTTTTTGATTGTTCTTTTGTTTTCAGTTCGATTTTGACCCACGAATCAGGCACAATACTTTTTATATCGTTTGATTCTGGCAATGTTGAAATCAAAGGCCAGTCGGATCGTATTCTTGTTCCTTTTTTTGTTCCATCTGTTTTTTGATGAATATCGGCATCTTGTTTATCATCAGATGCATCTGTTATTGTTATGCCGGTAAATGCCCAAATAACAGCCCCAAGTAAACTGCTTTTACCGCTACCATTAGGCCCATAGATTAAATTAGATTTACCTTCAAAAGAAAATGGAAATGTTTCTCCGTAACTATCAATTCCCCTTATCGAATGGCACTCAATATTGTGTATATACCACTTTGGCTGTTCTGCATTTTCTTGCGTTACTTCTTTCTGTTCTTTCTCAACGTTTTCATCCTGCTTTTCTTCTGCTGACTTTGCTCTATCCGCTAATAACCTTTTATAATAATCTAAGAATTTCTTTGCACGACTTTCACCAGATAGACTGTTCAATTGTTCATAGTTCTCTATGATAATTTGCAACACATCTTTTGTTATTTGATCAAAGGGGCCGATTGTGGTACTTGTTGCAGAAACAGATTGAGATTCATTAAGTTTGTCAATTACAGCTTTTGATTCTGGGTTTAATTGCATACCAAACCTCATTTTTCCGAAATAAAATCATTATAACCTGCGCAATCCGAGTCAAGAATATACAATTTTAATGATAAATCTCAAAAAAACCGCCCAAAGGTGCAAAAATCGCTCGCCTTTCATAAAATCGGCTAAAAAGGAGTAAAAAAGCAAAGAAACGCGGAGGAATATCAAAGCAAAAAGCGAAAATACCTAATTACCCTGATAATTTAGAAGGGAAAAGGCAAGGGGAAATACAGAAGACAGAGGACGGAAGTCATGAGTCGAATAGATTCCTCGGCTGTGCTCGGAATGACTCTTAAAATGATTAATGATAATTTATGAATGATTATTTTTCTGTGTTCTTTTGCAACCTCGTTATCAGTCAGTGTGATGTTCCGGCGTTGACCCTTCGGCCCCGCTCAGGATGAATTTGCTCGGCTTTTTTATAGCAATTAAAATGGTGTGAAATATCGCACCTTACATCCTACATTCTATTGACAATATCCGAATTTATTTTTTTTATCAGGCTCGGCAGCTCGGCAAGCTGCTTAATCTTGTGGATTCCTTTCGGAACTTCTTTGCCGGCATTCGTGTAGGCCTCCTTCAAAACGGCGTGCATTCCAGTTGTTATGGCGGGTTCTATATCCTTGTCGAGGCGGTCGCCCACATATAGTATGTTCTCAACAGATTCGCCAATTCTTTCAGCGGCGGTCCTGAACATTTCAAGATTGGGCTTTCGATAGCGAAATTCATAAGAATAAAGTCTAACTGTAAAATAATCTAATATATTAATTTGTTTTAAATGCTTCTCCAAAGAGCTGCTGTTGATAAAAGTGTTGGAGACTATGCCGAGCTTAAGACCCTGTTTTTTAAGTACTTCCAAAGTCTCAGTGATATTTGGTTCGGCTTGGGCAATTTTGCTCAACGGTTCATACCACAGCCAGGCCAGGTGCTCCCACTGTTGCGGGCTTAAGTTTATTCCTTTTTTACTGCCGGCTTTTTCGAGAAGAGCAAGCGTGTCAAAATCTCTGCCAGTCAAATTAGAAAGCCAACATCGAAGTCGAATACACACCAGATTACGCAAAAAATAGAAAGTAAAATTACCTACCGGTTGGCCTTGTTGTTTGAGAAAACCGTATGATAATCTAGCTCCCTGTCGGAAGAGCTGTGTGGTTTTGACTTTACCAAACTGTAGCAAAGTCTCACCGTAATCGAACAGCACTGCCTTGACCCTTCGACTTCGCTCAGGGTCAATGGTGAGCGGTGTCGAACCATTGTTTTTTTTAGTCGGCAACTCCTTTTACCCCGTTACCTTTGGCCTTTAGCCAAAGGAAGTTCGAAATCCTAAGCACTAAATCCTGAAAAATTAGGAATTAGAATTTAGTTTTTCTTCAATGGCGGCAAGTTATTTTCGAAGGCCTCTCGAACCCACTCGAACATTTCCGCATCCGATATTGCTGATACCCTATCAGCTAAATACTCGGAGTCGATCTTTTCCTTTATTTTTTGTATCCGTCCGTCATGCTTGGGAATTTCAATCTGGTATCTGCTCTCTATCCAATGTTTTATACCTGCTGCGCCGCTCTTATCCGTGATGGCCACACCAACAGAGCGGTTGAGCAGCTTCTGGGTGTCGAAGCAATTGTAAATTTCCTCATCTTTTAACAAGCCGTCGGCGTGGATGCCGGCCCGGGTGACATTGAAGTATTTTCCAACCAGCGGATAGTTATGTGGAATTGCGATGCCCAATTCCTTGTCGGCATACTCAGCTAATTCGGTGAGCGCTGCGTAGTTAACGCCGGGAGTCTGTCCCTTCAATTGGGCGTGCTCAACTACCAGTGCTTCCAGGGGTGGATTGCCTGTCCGCTCACCTGTGCCGAATATCGCCGTATTGGCGACACTACAGCCGTACAGCCACGCGGTCGCAGCGTTTACCTGAACCTTGTGAAAGTCGTTGTGACCATGCCACTCCAGCCATTCAGACGGCACTCCAATCTGTCGAAGTCCGTAGATAAGCTTGGGAATGCTTCGCGGCAAGGCTACACCAGGCCACGGCACCCCGAAACCCAGCGTATCACAGAGACGAATCTTAACCGCCCTTTTATATTCCTCGGCAAGCTTCATTAACCGAACTGCAAAAGGCAGTACGAAACCTTCGTAATCGGCCCGTGTTATGTCCTCAAAGTGACATCGCGGAGTAACACCGTTATCCAGCGCAGCTTTTGCTATTTCAAGATACGCATTCATCGCCTGGACCCGTGTCTTTCGCAGTTTGAGAAATATATGATAGTCGCTTGCAGAGGTTAGAATACCCGTTTCGCTGAGCTCCATTTGCGAGACTAATTTAAAATCATTTGCCACAGCTCTTATCCAGCCTGTAATCTGAGGAAATTCATAGCCCCGCTCTTTGCACAACTCGACGGCTTTTCTATCACGTTTTGAATACAAAAAGAACTCACATTGACGGATTAGCCCCGTTCCGCCGTCTATTTCATGCATTAAATCGTAAACCTTTAGGATTTGTTCCGGGGTATAAGGCGGCCGAGCTTGCTGACCGTCACGAAAGGTAGTGTCGGTTATCCAGATTTTGTCCGGCAGATTATATTCCACCATCTGCTGATCGAAGATTATCTTGGGAAACTCAGTGTATGGAAATATCTGCCGATATAAATTGGGCTTTTCCGAATCTATAAGTTCATAGGTTTTATTCGTCATTATTTAACTCCGATACTTTGCTTGTAGTTTAAACCACTTATCTTAAATTTGGGATAGCAAATCTTATTTGCCTATTACACGACACGCATCACGCTTTGACTGCTATGTCCTTCTTCGTTCTATGTGGAGCTACGAAGGAAAACGAGCAGTGGCCGAGATGGGATTCGAACCCATACGTCCTATTTGGACAGGGGATTTTAAGTCCCCAGCGTCTGCCATTCCGCCACTCGGCCAAGTCCTCGCTATTACATTATTTACAATATTTCTTTACCTACGCCAACGGTGGGTGTATCTCCAAATTGACTCCAGCCCGGCAAATTTTACTTTGAAAAACTATCTTTCAAGCCTAAAATCATTGTAGGCGGAAAGCCTAGGTTTATGCAAGAAAAAATATCAAGGATTGCTCAGGGTTATATATAAAGTAAGCGTTCACGGGAAAACCGCATTTTTGTCATTGCGAGCGAAGCGAAGCAATCTAAAATCGTACGTTTTTGAGATTGCTTCGGCCTAAAGGCCTCGCAATGACACAAAAACGCCTTATTTTCTGCGTGAACGGTTACTATATAAATAATTAACCGTCGCTGTCCTTCTACGTATAAGTGATACTACAAAGTCCGTTAGGGGATGCCTTACGGCAGATAAATGCCGATGACGGCTAAACAGGATATTTAGACCGGTGACTCGACCGAGCTCGTCGAGGCCGATTTATCGCGGAGTATTACCACCAAACGGAGATAACTATGGCTAAAGTAACCATGCCAACGAAAGTTAAAAAAAGAGACGGCTCAATTGTTAAGTTCAATAAAACGAAAATCCAGGATGCAATCGAAAAGGCTGCTCTCGAAGTTTTAGACCAAAGAGAAAAAGCCAAAACTGTATCTCGACGAGTAACTGATGTCGTTGTAAACAAGCTCCGGCAAGAGTACAAAGGTAAAATCCCCGACATTGAGAGTATCCAGGACACAGTTGAAGCTGTTTTGATGAGCGAAGGCTACAGCCATATCGCAAAAAGCTACATTTTATATCGAGAAAATCGCAGTCAGCTTCGCTTTACCAAGTCAGCATTGGGTCTAAAAGACGATTTAAAACTTCCCGTCAACACTATGGAAGTTTTAAGAAGAAGGTATTTGTTGAAGGATGAAAACCAAAATATCATTGAAACTCCGAGCGAGCTTTTTAGACGGGTAGCAACCCATGTAGCCAAAGCTGAAGACAATTTCAAGTCGAATATAGGTGTAGAAGATGTTGAACAGCGGTTCTATCAAATGATGCGGAATCTGGAGTTTATACCGAATTCGCCGACCTTAATGAACGCCGGCACCTCCTTTGGACAGCTTTCTGCCTGTTTTGTGATCCCGGTAGAGGATTCGATAGAAGGGATATTTAAGGCTCTTGGCAATATGGCCCAGATACATCAGAGCGGAGGAGGAACAGGCTTTAGTTTTTCGAAGCTAAGGTCCAAATCGGATATTGTCCGGTCAACCAAAGGCCGGGCCTCGGGACCGGTATCGTTTATGAGCATATTTGACCAGGCTACCGCGGTGATAGTGCAGGGCGGAAGAAGACGGGGAGCAAATATGGCCATCCTGCGGTGCGACCACCCGGACATTATTGATTTTATCGAGGCCAAGATGGAGCCCGGCCGATTCAGCAATTTTAATCTATCGGTCGGCGTGACGGACAAATTCATGAGGTCGGTTAAAGAAAACAAAGAATTTGCTTTGATAAGTCCGCGGACCCCCGCGTCTTCCTGTCGGAAGACAGGAGCGGGGGCTGTTAGAAAGATCAAAGCCAGAGCCATATTCGACCTGATAGCGAATGCTGCCTGGCGGACCGGCGACCCAGGACTTGTGTTTTTAGATGAGATAAACAGGCACAATCCTACGCCCAAAATCGGACAAATTGAGGCCACAAATCCCTGCGGTGAGCTGCCGTTATTGCCATACGAAAGCTGCAACCTGGCTTCCATAAATCTTGCCAAATTTGTAAAACAGAGCTCACAGGCAGATTGGAAAAGACTTGCAGAGACAATACGATGGTCGATTCGGTTTTTAGACGACGTGATTGAGGTGAATAATTATCCCTTGGAGCAGATAAAAAAGATAACATTAGCAAACAGGAAGATCGGCCTTGGCGTTATGGGATTTGCGGATATGCTTATACTGCTGGGGATAAGATACAATTCTCCCCAAGCGGTTGATTTCGCCAAGAAACTTATGCGCTTTATTCATAAAGAATCAATAGGGGCGTCAGCAGCTCTGGCTAAAGAAAGAGGAGTCTTTCCCAACTTCACTAAATCCATTTACGCCAGGGACGGTTTACGGCTGCGTAATGCAACGGTAAATACCATAGCACCGACGGGTACTATAAGCATTATAGCTGGCTGTTCGAGCGGTATAGAGCCTCTCTTTGCCATAAGTTTTGTGCGAAACGTGTTGTCGGGTACAAGACTTTTTGAGGTTAATCCATTATTCGAGGCTGCTATCAAGAAAAGGCGATATTTTAATCGAGAAATTCTGGCTGAGATCGCCAAGCGGGGCACATTGGCAGATATAAAGCAAGTTCCGAAGGATATAAAAAGGCTCTTCGTTACCGCGTTTGATGTTAAGCCGCAAGAACATATCCGGATACAGTCGGCGTTTCAACAATATACCGATAACGCCGTTTCCAAGACTATAAATCTGCCCGCCGACGCCACCGTAGAGGATGTAAAAAATATATATTTGGCGGCGCATAAGCTGAAGTGCAAAGGGATTACTGTTTACAGGTACGGCTCTAAAGCTGAGCAGGTGTTATCTTTCGGCCAGAGTGCGAATGTTGGTGGTGAGCTTGTCACTGCAGCAGCGGAGTACTCAGGCGGCTGCGCGACCGGCACGTGTGTATTTTAGGGGGGAACCCCCGCGATAAACCTGTCCCCTCGGCCTTGCTCGGGGCAGGCCTGAGCAGGGTCGAAGGATTGCGGTGCTAAACGGTTAGCCCCCAAATTTATTTGGGGGTTTTCAGAAGCAATTTATTATGGCGTTGAAATGGGCACGTTAAAAATCATCTCTAATAGCGGCAAGCCGTTTAGCGGACGCAAAGAAGCCGGCCGATTATTGGCACAACAGTTACAAGAATATCGCCGTGCTACGGCAGGCTCCGCCCTGACGAGCGGTCAGAAGGCAGTAGTGCTGGGAATCCCTCGCGGCGGAGTAGTTATAGCTCAGCAAATCGCCGTTGAGCTGGAGGCTGATTTAGATTTGGTGTTAGCACACAAGTTAGGCGCGCCGGGAAATCCCGAACTGGCCATTGGGGCTGTTTGTGAAGATGGAAAGCTCTTTGTTGATGAGACAATAAGTACCTATGTCGGAGCCGATGAGGAATATATTGAAGGTGAGAAGGCACAGCAGCTAAAAGAGATGCTGCGCCGAGTTGAACTATATCGCAAGGTGCTCGCAAAGCTGTCGTTGGAGGCAAGAATAGCGATTATCACAGATGACGGCGTAGCTACCGGAGCGACTATGCAGGCGGCTTTGTGGGCTGTTCGGCAGGAAAATCCGAAGAAGATTATAGCGGCTCTGCCGGTTGGGCCGGTTGACACAATCAAAAAGTTGAGCGAAGATGCAGATGAGACGATATGTTTGCAGACGCCGCCGTTTTTCTCCGCGCTTAGCCAGTTCTATTCGCAATTCACTCAGGTAGAAGATGAACAATTGTTGGAAATCCTCGCTGCCGAAAGTAAAAGAAGAAGCAAAGAATAAATACTGTGAGACATGCCGATAAATTTTAATTAGAGAAGTTAAGCTATGCGGATTGATTCATATAGCTTTGGAGTTATGAAAGTCGGGAGCACCGAATATAGAGGCGACTTAATTGTCTTTGCTTCTCCGCAGGACGCCTTACGGCGCCGCGGAGCGGGGGGCCCGGATAGGGTCAAACCCGACTGGTGGCGCAAAGAAGGACATAGTTTAGCTGTAGAGGACCTCAATGATGTGCTTGCATTTGAGCCTGAGGTCCTTGTAATAGGCAAAGGAGCCTCGGGGATGATGGAGGTGCCGGCTGTGACCGAGAAAACACTCCAGGAAAAAGGCATAGATGTGATTGCAGAAAATACCAGCCAAGCCTGGAACATCTTTAATCAGCAGGCCGAAAAGGGCAAAAAAGTAGCGGGTGCATTTCATATGACCTGTTATACCCATCCTGAATGGAATTTCGGTGTAGATTATTCATGTTTTTATTGGACGCTATCCGATATCCTTAATTGATGCAGAACTTCGAATTGACAGTTGAGGAAGTAGGATTATTGCGATCTCTACATCGCGATACAAAAGACAGGCGTTTTGCTGATCGCATCAAGGCCGTCATATTGTTGGGGACCGGCTGGACCGTCACCGATACAGCAGAGGCCCTTTTGCTGGATGAGGATACCGTAAGCAAATATGTACAATTGTACCGACAGGCAGGTACGGTTCTGCTTCTGAAAATGTCGTATCAGGGTCGTAGTGCCAAATTGAGTACGCATCAGATCGAAGAACTCGATCATCGCTTGATGGAACATACCTATCTTCGTGTACAGGATATTGTGGCATATGTAGAGAATAGCTTTAGTATTACCTACACGGTTCAGGGGATGACAGACCTATTGAAGCGTCTTGACTACGTCTACAAGAAGCCCAAGGTCCTGCCGGGCAAACATCCGGACCCACAAGTTCAGCAGGCGTTTATTGAAAAGTATGAGACCCTCAAGCAGACTAAAGGCAAACACGATCCTATCTATTTCATGGACGGAACACATCCTCGACACAATCCAGTGGCTTGCTTCGGATGGATCAAACGTGGTGTCAACAAAACGCTCGAAAGCAATACGGGAAGAAAACGAGTCAACATCAATGGTGCTGTTTCCGTAGAGAACCTTGACGTCGAGGTGGATTTTGCCGAATCCGTGAATGCTCAGTCAACGATTTCTTTGCTGAGCAAGCTCGAAGCCAAGCATGAGAAAGCCGGGACGATTTATGTTATCTGTGACAACGCTCGTTACTACCGTTCTCGGCTGGTTCAAGCGTATCTGGAGGATTCCAAGGTTGAGCTGATTTTCCTTCCTGCCTATTGTCCCAATTTGAATTTAATTGAGCGTTTATGGAGGTACTTCCGCAAAGAGATACTCTACAATAAATACTACGAGCACTTTGCTGACTTCAACGAGGCATGTCACACATTCTTTGAGGATGTCAAGGAACATGCAAAGGCTTTACGTAGTCTCTTGGCCGAGAATTTCCAGATCATCCGGGCATAACACCGAATTCTCTTTCTGGATGGGTATA
>Ga0315552_1002639_pt1 | contig 10497 bp, 19 predicted proteins | sample SalMarSW160170MG_2_FD_203102 | JGI IMG/M metagenome (GOLD analysis project Ga0315552, IMG submission 203102) | Salt marsh sediment microbial communities from the Plum Island Ecosystem LTER, Massachusetts, United States - Salt Marsh Sediment SW1601-70 ...
AATTGCGATCCGGTTTTGGTGGTCGCTCTCGTATGTCTCGCCGCCGTTCGACTGCTCGCCCTGCTACTCGCCGGACGGCCAGGCGGCGCAGATCCCGTAACCCGGCGCTGGCTACGCTGATGAACCCTCGCCGACGCCGGCGGACAACTTATCGTACTTACCGGCGCTGGTATGCACGTCCGAGACGGCGGCGCAATGCCGGCCTCGGCTCCATCATGGGTTTCATTCATCTGCCGACGGCCTTGTCTGTCGCTGGAGGTATTGTCACTGCCCGAATGGCTCCCGGATTGTTGGCTAAGATTTGGCCTTCCGCTCCTCAGTCCGGCGCTATGGGGATTGCCGTCCGCGTTGGCGGTGTCCTTGTCGTGTCGGTGGTGGCTAAAAAGGTCTTTCGCTCCAATCAGATTGCTACCGGCATAGCCGCCGGCGGTCTCGGCTACATCCTCTTTGACCTGGCTAATCAATATCTCTTGCCTCAGCTCGGTCTCAGTGGTCTCGGGTCCAACTACAACTACTTGACGCGCCGAGACCTTAATGCGATCGGTCTGAGTGATTATCGGTTGGCGCCGCGGTCTCTCTCTGGCGTCAGTCCTTATGAGCCGGTTGATGAGGTGCTGGCGGCTTAATACCTGTCGCATGTGAAACTGTCAAAAGAAAGGGTTTTTTGTTATGCGCTATGCAGGAATTGAAAATGTTATCACACAGCCGATCTATGACACCGTTCAATTGGCGGCTGTCGGAGGAGGAGTCGCTAACTTCTTCGCTATTCCCTTAAATGGGGCTTTGACGGCGGCGGCCAACAAGACTTTTGCTCATACCAATTTGATTCAGGCGGGGCGGTTGGAAAAGGGCATAGAGATGACCATCACGGGCCTGTCGTTGTCGGTGCGCGATACCGCCTCCGGGGGAGCTCGGGTAACCCTGGCTGATTACCTGATTGTTTACGATACCGGTCACCTGAACCTGATGATCGGTGGTGTTTCTTTTGCGAGACTTTCGGCCACTCTTACCCCTGCCGGTGCTGCCGAGGTGCAGTATTTCTCGAACATTGCGGCGGCGGCTACGGAATACAAGATGGGCCATGGTTTGTCGACCGTCTCCAATTACTACCGGATCGACAAGCCTTTGATCCTTGAGGATCAAGAAAGTATTCAGGTCGACCTGACCGTCGGCGGTGTTATTGCCGCCGTGACTGACGTGATGTTGGTCCTTTACGGCAGTCAGACGCGGCCTGTGCGATAAGTGCCCTTGTAAGAGGGTTGGTATTCCTGGTTGGTCCGGCCCGGGATTAACTTGACCCGGGCCGGGCGAGAATGTTGAAAGGTGAAGGCTATGCCATATTTGCAGTATTTCACTTATACCTCGGCCTGGATGGCTTTAGCGGCCGCTGTCGGCGCTGTTGCTAATGCAACCCTTTCGATCCTGGCCGACGCAAACTTTTCGGCCAATTATATGACTGTTGCCGTCACGCAGGCGGGCGTCTTGGTTGCTAATTGGGCCGGTGATCTCCTCGTTAACGATTCCGGTGTCGGTCGTGACCTGTCTAACATTGCTTCTTGTACGTATCATTTTCAGGGCAGTGGTCAGCTCCCCTATCCTTTCAATCCTCCTCGTCTGTTTGCTCGTAACTCCTCTTTGGTGATCACCGTGGTCAACAATGTCGCCGTTGCCACCAATGTCCAGGTTGCTTTTCACGGCAACAAGGTCTATCCGGAGCGTCCGGGTAACGAGTCGTAAGGTCTGTGGTGGAGAGCAAACAGCGAAAACTTCCGGGACGTCCATATCATCCTCGTGTCCCCTTGTTTCCTGCCGGTGATCTGCTCGGCGCCGAAGAGAGGGGCGCTTCTGTCCGGATGGAAAAAGCCCGGGAGGAAATTGAGGCCAGGGGTAGGGCCGTCAGTCTGGCGCTTGTCCATCGCGGCGTCGATGAAGTTGTCGATGTTTTTGATGTCGTTGTCAATCCTACGGTGACTCAAAATCTCGTTTCCTTTACTGTTCCCCAGGGTCTCGTTTGTAAAATTGATCGGGCCGCTATCGTTTGTTCTGAGCCGGTCGTGGCGATGGCCCTTGGTGTTGGTTGGCGGTTGACCCTGAACGGCGGTGAGATGCCGAATATTATCACCGGATGGGGACTGTACGGCTATATGCCGGTCACGTTCGGTGACCTGGCCGCCCCCATGTGCATTGAGCCTCTTTGGGTTCAATCGGGTCAGACCATCGCTATTGAGATTGTTACCGCTATGGCGTTTGCTGATAACGTTGTTCTGGCTGGTCGCCTGGCTGGTCGTCTCTATAAGCCGGCTTCTGGCTCTCTTACTGTCGGAGATCTTTAGCTATGGCTTTTAATGCTGGTCTGTTTCATGAGATACCCGCCTCTCCTCGGCGAAGCGTCTATTCGGATTTACTTGTTGAGACTATCTCTGATGCCGTTCCGGCCGGTGGTTCTGTTACGCTTGGTGGCAATGCTACCGGTGACTGGATTATTGCCTCTAAGAGTTTGGTTGCCTTGCATCTGAGGTGTTCCTCGGTGACCCTGGGCGTTACGGTTTGGGTTCAGACGAGCGCGGGCGATATCTCTTATAACAATTGGCTTCCCCTGGTACTGTTACCGAGCGAATGGCTACACTTTGCTAACCTCTTTATTCCCTCGTGGAAATGTCGATTCGTCGCTGTCAATGAGGACACCGTCAATCCTCAGTCCGTTTCTGGAATGATTAAAATACAGGCCATATAGTCATGGATTTTAGGGGAAAGCAGTTTGTTGAGTGGATCTGGAGTACTCCTCTGGCCAGTGGCGCTACTCGCGTAATTGAGGTGGGACTTCCCAACAGTGGAGTCACTATCTATAACGTGCATCCGTTCCTCTTTCTGACCTGGGGCCTTGTCTCCAGTCATAATTGTCGACTGGAAGTTGTTGGCTCTCTGCGTTCTGGTGGAGCTCCAGCCCTTGATATAATTTATACGCAATTGGCCGTAGGCGGTGTTTACACGACCCCTTACCTCTTGGGCGGCAATCAGGGTTTGACGGGTTACGTGGTTTTGACCCGTCCTGTTGTCTTTCTGCAGCTTGTTGAAACGGCCACGGTCGATCATACTTACACTCGGTTCTACGCTAAGGCCTGGGGTTAGGCCGATGGCCAATGACAACCTGCAGTGGTATCCTCTCCCGCCTGAAAACGGATACATGGAGATGCAGCAGCTCGCCAATCCGGCCGTAGGCTCCAACTTCGATTTTACCATCCCTGACGTCTTTAATGAATGGCGCTACCGCATCCATTCTCTCCATTTTCATCTTCATACGGACGCGAATGTCGCTAACCGCTTCGTTGGGATTTATCTTTACCGTCAGGGTGGCGCCTATGTTCTCTGGCGTTCCTTTGTCCAGACTGTCGTTGCCGGTGATGATCTTGACTTTGTTTTCGACTCTCAGGCCAGAGAGCTTACTACCAATGGCATAAATGCCTGGTGGTGGTATCGGTTGCCCCACTGTGAGTTGACCAGTTGGTTCCGGTTGGGTTCCTGTATTAGTGGCCTCCAGGTCGGAGACCAGATTTCGGATATCGAGGTCACTTATCGCCGGTGGCTCGATCAGCACGATTAACTTTCGGGGATTGCGTTTGTGGCCAATGACAACTTACAGTGGTATCCGATCCCGCCTGAAAACGGATACATGGAGATGCAGCACCCCGCAGATCCTCCTGTCGCCACCAACTGGGCTTTTGCACCTCCCCTGGTCTTTAACGAGTGGCGCTACCGTATACATTCCTTACATTTTCAGTTCCAAACGGATGCGAATGTTATTAACAGGATCGTTGGGCTTCGTCTGTCGCGGGGTGGGGTTGGTTATACTCTGTGGCGTTACTATGTCCGGACTGTCCCCGCTAACGATATTTCTGGTTTTGTTTTTGACTCACAGGTTGATGAGCCTTCTCTCAATGGCATCAACGGCTGGTTGGTATATCGATTGCCGCATTGTGAGCTTACCAGTTGGTTCCAGTTGAGTACGGCAATCCTTAATATGCAGGTCGGGGATCAAATTGCGGATATCGAGGTCACTTATCGCCGGTGGCTCGATCAACACGATTAACTTTCGCGAAAGGAGATATCATGTTAGGTTGGATCAAGGCGGTTCTTGCCGTCGGTGTCAAAATTTACGGCTTTCTCATGAAGGATGATAAGCCGGGACTGGCGGAGACCTTGCCTTTTGCTGTCGGTCAGATATTGCCGGCTGTTCAGAAGGCCATCTCGTATCAGGGTCTCAACACCAAAGAGAAGTTTGACCAATGGCTGAAGGTCATCGATACGGGTACCGGAGTTGACGAAGGTGCGGTAGACCTCATTTCGGGGCTGCCGGCAGAAAAAGAAGAGATTCTTTTTGATCACCTGGTTGAAATTGCTCGCATTTATGGTTACCATCTGATTGGTGTCGAAGGATATTGACGGTAAAGTCCCTCTCTTTTTATTTTTTCGTCCCGGCTGGCAGCTCTCCGACTTTCGCTGTCAGCCGGTAAAAAAAATGCTTGACAACCGGTATTGGGCCTGTTTTCTTTTGGTCTGACGGAATTATAAAATGCGGAGGGTCGGCCGGTTCGCCGGATCTGTCGTCTCCTCTTTAATTCAGGGAGGCTTTTTCAATGAGAAAATTAGCGGTTTTGCTCGTGGCGGGGTTGTTGTTCTTTTCCTGTACCGGGGATCAAGGCCCGGCTGGTCTACAGGGACCGCAGGGGGATCAGGGTCCGGTTGGTCCGGAAGGCCCACAGGGTCCGGTAGGTCCCGAGGGGCCGATAGGGGCGACCATTGTCTATGTGACCGGCGTCATCTCTGTCGGAGATTATTCCGGAGAATGGGTTTTGATTGAAGATGTCGCCATTAGAGACGATGCTGTGACACAGGTCTACCTGTCGCCAAGCGGAGAGGAAGGCTGGATATCTCTTTCTCTTTTTGTTCTTGAAGATGGCCAGGTTTGGATAAATGACCCTTCTCAAGATCTCTTGGGTTGGGATTACATGATCGTGATTATACCGAATGCGGAGGGGTAGCCATGCTGGAAAAAATTAAACATGAGCTTCTTTACTGTGGTGACGACCCCTTAGACGGTAAGCCTATCTATGTCACGTTCCGTGGATTGCTCTTCGGTCTTGTTTATGGGTTATCCGGCTGGGCGGCCGAAAAACTTGGAAAACTGAGTAATTGGGCGTTGATGAAGACGGGACTTTGAATTTGGCGGCCAAAAGAGGCGCAGAAGGTGATGTCGCTGCTACAGTGGAAAGCCCTACTCTATCTTGATCCGTCTCAATTCGAGTATCCGGACGAGATGTCTCCCGATATTGTCGGCGCCCTTGACCACTTCATCGGGTTGGTTGGATCTCGACCGATTATACTTTCTGATTTCCGTCCCGGTGATCCCCGCCAGCATGGTTTAGGTCGTGCCATAGATGTAACTTGGCCTGACCAGGAACCTCTCCGGGTTTATGAGCTGGCCCTCAAAAGTCGTCTCTTTAGTGGTATCGGTATCTATCTTAACGACAAGGACTCCGTCAGTTTTCATTTTGACAGTCGCCTCGATCGCTCTCCGGACGATCCTGCTTTATGGGGGGATTTTATCACTTATCCTTTCGATGTCGACACCGGGCAAAATGTCAGACGTGATGAATATACCTCTGCGCAGGCGGTGGTCTCTGTCATAAAAAAAAAGAGCACAATTCCGATACTGGTCGTCGCCGCTTTAGCGTTCGGCCTTTACCTGTTGTCCCGAAACCGATAGAGGAGAAAATATGCCAACCGGAAAAACCAAACCCTCAAAATCTGTCCCAGATATTAAAGACCCTCGGTTGGATTGTGAGGGCGGTCAAGTGGCTACTTCGTCAACTGCGGATGATATTCTCGTAGAGCCTGATCTGGAAAAAGACGACTGGGCGGAATTCTTTTCCGGTGAGGACGGAGAGAATGTCGTTGTTCAGCTTCAACGGGTTAGCCCTGACGTCTTCATTACCGATCCCGATACTGGTATCGAAAGCCGTACCGGGGGGTACTGTGAAGATCTGCCTCGTGGTTTGCGCTCCTATCAGGAATGGATTAAAACCCGATATGGTGGGGGAATCTATCGGGTCCAGAAGCGCGTCAGCGGTGTCATCCGTAAGCAAAGAATGATTCACATTCAGGGTTCTCCCTTACTCGGGCCGCCGGCTAAGCATCTTGCCCCCTCTGCCCCTTCCTTGCCTCCTGAGCAGTATGAGAATGTCAACATCGGTGGAAGTTCCGATGAGTGGGAGTCCCGTATGGCTCGTCTGCTGGCCATGAAAAAGTTGCTCGCCGATCCCCCGGCTCCTCCCCCTATCGGAATGGACCTTATCAATACTCTCTTGACGTTTCTCATCGAACAGAAGTCCCCGGACCCTATTTCGCAAATACAGACTTTTGCTACCCTGGCAACTGCCGTCAAGGAGCTGATGCCCGAACAGCAGACGGGATCGACTATGGTAGACGTCATAAATAGTGCCGTCAAGACAGTCGGACAACTGATTGTGCGTGCCCCCAGGGCTTCGTTGCCACGAGGTTTTGTCTCGGATAGGCCTCGGCTAAACGCTGGAAAAAATACCGGCGCCGATACCGGTCAGTTGTCCAATCACACTCAAGGACAGGAGGTGGAAAACATGCCGGAGGAAATATCGCGTCGCGAGCTGGCCGGTATCGCCATTCAGAACATTGTGACTGCTTTCCGGTTGCAGCCGCCCAAAGAGCCGGAGCGCGTTGTGGCTATGCTGGACAGTGCCTTAAACATGGATGCTGATCAGCGCAACCAAATGATTCCTTTCAAGAACGTGCTTTTTGATTTGGCGGAAAATCAGATGGAGGAGGATTTTGCCGCCAATCCCGAAAGCCGGGAGGAATTCAAGGGTTATTTCTACAAGGTTTTTGATCAGTTCGTCCAGGCTGATAGGGAGGTGACCTCTTTATGAGTGATCCTGTTCTTGTCTCTGAAAAATTCCCTCACGGTATCTGCCCCTTCATGTCCGGTCAATTGGCTCCGGTTGCTCCGGTTGGCGCCATACAGCCGCATGGGGGGATTGCTGTTTCCTCTATCTCTATACCATGCGCCGGTCCAAACTGTCAACTATGGTCGGTATCTGATGGAATGTGCGCTTTCAGGTTGACGGCCCGTCATCTCTCCTCTTTGGAGTCGGTTGGTTTGGGTATGCAAGATGTTGCGAGTTCTCTTGATGTCTTCGAACCTCCCCGGAATGGCCCCGGTCCCGTGATGCGTATAGCCGATGCTTTGGAAAAGATGCTCGAGCTGCGAAGGAAGGTCCCGGGTTAATGCCTATTCGCCCTGAAAACAAAGATCGGTATCCGGCTAACTGGCCGGAGATTCGCCGCCAAGTGCTCGACCGCGCCGGCAACTGCTGTGAGATCTGCGGTGTCCCTAATTACGCCGTTGGTTATCGCAACCGGTGGGGACAGTTTGTTGAGATAGAGAATTATGAAGCCGATCCCGATTATTGGGACGGCAACCTTGCCCTAAAAACAGTCAAGATCGTCCTCACGATCATGCACCTTGACCATACGCCTGAAAACTGCGCTCTGGACAACCTCAAAGCTGCCTGCCAGCATTGTCACAACAACTATGACGCTCCGGTTCGGGCTGCCGGTAAGAAGCAACGCCGGCGCACTCGGATCGAGATGTCTCAAGGTGTGCTGAAATTGAACACAGAAGGGCTTCTCGGTGACTCAGAATGAAGGGCGATCCGGTGAGAGCTGCCGGTAGAAAGCGCCGGCGGCGTGAATTACGGGAAAAACGTCAACACCGGCTCAAATTTGACTCGGAAGGCGCCGTATCTGGCTCAGGTGCCACGAACTCAAACGGGTGTGTCTAATGAGATGTTTTACCAAAAACCCTAAATGGAAAGGAGTGTCCGTTGAAGCACTCCATAAACGATTACAGCCGTATTCAAGACCCTGGGGGGCTTATCCCTCAAGACGAACCGGTCTTCTTGCTTCGGGCGCAAGACATTGCCGCTTCCTTTGCCGTTCGATCATGGGCGCAAAGGCTTGATCAGCTCGGTGGCGACCAAAAGATGGTGAGGGCGGCCCTGGGGGTTGCTCAGGAAATGGAAGATTGGCCGGTAAAGAAAATGCCCGAAGGGCGGCCCTGGGGGTTGCTCAGGAAATGGAAGATTGGACCGGTAAAGAAAATGCCCGATCTGCCTGTTGAACAGGTTGCACCCGAATCCCCATCACCAAAGAAAAATGGAAATGGGAATGGGCCTGGCTCTCCGCCTCCCCCTGAAAAAGAACCGAACCCCGAAACCCCACCACCTGAACAATGAGGGATCTTTTTAACCCGGTAATTACGGGAATCTATGCGTTCAATTCCTTCTGTCTCGCTGTCGCTTGGTTTCGATACCATGAGACGTGGGGTCTCTTGCGTGAATATGTTCACCTGGCTCTTATCTTTGTCTTCGTTTTTCTGGCGAGTTTTGCATTGACTAAGATCCTCTTGAATCGCTGGCGCAGGCGAAGGGAGGCTCCGCATGAAGATTGAATCGATCGTTATCTCTCCGGACAAGTCGACTGTGACTGCCGTAAAGGAACCGATTGCAACGACCCTTCACCTGGGGGCGGTGATGGGTGATTTTGTGGCTCGGTTTGAAGACTCCAGGCATGACCTTGCCGTGATAATGGTAACACTGAAAAAGGTTAAATAGCTATGTCTGATATTGTCACGATCGGAGTTGTTCGCTATTTTGGCCGATCACTGGACTTTGACCCCCAGGACACGGCTTACGTTGAGAGGCTCAAGTCCTTTGGGTTCAAACGGGTTAACTTGCTTCCCGAAAACGACAAAGAATTTTACATCGGGGGTATACACAAGTCGTGGCTCGATGAGCCTAAATGATTTTGCCGGAGGTTTTGGGGACCTCTGGTTACCACAGGCGGGCAGGTTGAGAAGGGTCCCTGCCCGCCCATAACATAATTTTTGAAAGGAATGAACGATGAGAAAACAGATCGTTCGCAGTCAGGTGAAGTGCGGGGGTAGTCCCGAAATGATCTCCGCCCTGTCCGGTCGAATAGTCGGCATTGGCATTGCCCTTGTCCTCGTGCTGATCTTCGCAGGTTGTGCCGGTTCCGACAATGGTGGAGCCGCTGTTAAGTCTGACGGCCCGCAAATGGCCGTATCCGGCACACTCCCCGGGTCAGAATATGTCGGCCAGACGTGGAATTACATCTGGCCCGACAGCAGCGAGAATCATCCCGTCAGGTACCACGTCCTCAGTGTTCACGATAACGAAATACTGGGGAATGGTATTGGCATTAACGGTTCCGCTCTCATTACGGGGTTTATTGATCTCTCCGTCTTTGAGCAAACCGTAGCCACATCACGGGACTGGGAGCTTGTTGATGAAAACATAGAACCTATGCATAGGTGACAAGGCTTAACAGCCTGAGATGGTCTTGCCGGGGGGGTTCGGATTCCCCCGGTTATCACAGGCCAACCGGGTTTCATGGATGAAGCCCGGTCGGCCTCTTCAGAAGGGTGGTAAAATGCCATAATCCTAAGTCTCGCAATGTCTTGGGGTCTGATTTTACCTGTATTCGTAGATGCTTTTGACTATGTTTAATCACGCTAATCTATTTTGTTCCTCTGTGCCAGGCCCTCCGGAGGCGCTGAAACATTTATTTTTGGTTGTATTTTGATGTGCACCTTACGGTTGTCATTTTTTTTCAACTTTCTTAAAATCGTTATTTAGGCTGTTTTGTGGTTTAGCTGTGCTAAAGAATTTGCCCCAAAATTCGAGTTCCGATCTCTTCGTAAAAACTGTTTCGCCCGGTCAAAAACCTCTTCTTGGGAAGAACCCCATTAATTCATACCCCCCTACCGCGGTAAAACACCATAAGCCTAAGTCTCGGAATATCTTAGGGTCTGATTTCGCCGACTCTTCTATTTCATATCGCTATCATCTCCGGGAAGTTGCCAGACCTTATCAGGACCCGGGTAGTAAACCGGCCAAGTGTGGTCGGGTTCGTTATTCAAATTCTGTTACCCTTAAGCGTCAGATATATCGAAAGGGAAAATTTTACCACTTCTGGTACTATCTTTCCGGTTTGATCAGGTGCAATCAAATCTGGGTCTGTCCTGTTTGTGCCGCAGCGGTAGCCAATTCGAGAGGCCGGATTTTACAGCGGCTGATCGAACATCACCGTTCTAATGGCGGTGGTGGGGCTTATATGGTTACCGCTACTATGCCGCATGATTATGGTGACAATCTTGAAACCGCCCGGCGTACCGCTACCACCGCTTGGTCCGGGGTATGGACCGGACCCCCTGCTCTTCGCCTTAAAAATCGTTATGATATTGTCGGTTACGTCCGTGGTCTTGAGGTTACTCACGGCCGAAACGGCTGGCATCCACATATTCACGCGGTTCTCTTCACAAAAACCCCGTTGGACAATAAAGCCTTGTCGTCCCTTGAATCCGATCTTTACCGGCGCTGGGCT
>Ga0315552_1002650_pt1 | contig 10480 bp, 10 predicted proteins | sample SalMarSW160170MG_2_FD_203102 | JGI IMG/M metagenome (GOLD analysis project Ga0315552, IMG submission 203102) | Salt marsh sediment microbial communities from the Plum Island Ecosystem LTER, Massachusetts, United States - Salt Marsh Sediment SW1601-70 ...
CCCTGAGCGGCGGGGCCGCCCGCGGCATGGCCCATATCGGCGTGCTGCGCGCCCTGCGCAACGCCGGCATCCCCATCCACCTCATCGCCGGCACCTCCGCCGGGGCCATCATCGGGGCCGCCTACGCCTGGAACCAGGACATCGCCGCCATGACCAGGGCCGCCCTCGACCCGCGCTGGAAGCGCATGGCCCCCCTGCTCGACCCCTCCTTCCCCCGGACCGGCTTCATCAAGGGCAAGAAAATCAAAGACCTGCTGACCGGCTATATCGGCGGCGATATCAGGTTCAGCGACCTGACCATACCCTTCGCCTGCGTCGCCACGGACATCGAGACCGGCGAGGAAATCGTCATCGATAGCGGCTCGGTGGTGGAGGCCCTGCGGGCCTCTATCTCCATCCCCGGCATCTTCACCATCGTCCGGCGCGAGGGCCGCTATCTCGTCGACGGGGGTCTGACTACCCCGGTGCCGGTGGAGACGGTGCGCCGCATGGGGGCGGATTTCGTCATCGCCGTCAACGTCAACCCGGACGTGGCCGACCGCCTGAGCCGTCCGAGCCGCCGGCCGGCCCGGACGCACCGCGAGCCCAATATCTTCCAGGTGATGATGCAGTCCATCTATATCACCACCTATTCGCTGGCGCGCAGCAGCCTGCTGGCCGCCGACTGCGTCATCGAGCCGGAGCTGATCGATATCGGCGCCGGGGACTTCAAGCAGGCGCGGGAGCTCATCACCCGGGGCCGTGAGGCCGCCCGCGGCGCCATCGCGGAGATAAAAGCCAAGCTGGAAAAACTGACGTAAGATACGTCCGAATATCCCGGGGAGGGCCTTACGGAACTCATCAAACATATACTGCTGGGTAATTTCTGGAGCTTTCTCCTGGTGCTCTCGGGGATAGTGGATATCGCCATCGGCCTGGCCTTTCTCTCCGGCGCCATCGAGGTGAAGGGCTCCCCGGTCACCGTCTTCGTCGTCTGTTTCGTCACGGGCGCGGTCTATCTTGGCCTGGGTATCCTCATCGCCGTCGTCCGGATGAGACGCCAAAAAAGGCAATAACCACCCCGCCATATACCCCCCGGGGGTATGCATGTATCTCAGCTATATTAGCCTCGTTTGTCAGCAATATATACCTCCCCCGGTGACAGGCCAAAAATGGCCGCATTTTTATTTGACATGCCGCATTTCATGGAGTAAAATGCGAAAAATAGGGTATTTACTAATACTTTTGATATAGAACCTCAATAGTCTCTCCGGGCCATGTCCCCCGAGTGAAAACTCAGGGGGTAATTAACGGAAATTATCGCCCCAGGCGATGCCACCTAGCGGAAAGAGAGATTTACTTGGAACCGACTCAGCCGGAGCGTCTCAAGGCCGACAGCAGGATAACTGGATACCAGCCCCCTCGGGGCCAGCGGTTTTCATCCGGCCAGCCTTTTCCTTTCTTCTCAAAATTAGCGGGCGTATGCCCTTCCCGCGGCAGGGCGCGCCGTTAATACGGCATTGAACCAACGAGACCAAAATGCCCCGATAATCCCGCCGGGCATCGGGGTGATTGAAAGGAGTTTTGATGGACATTTTTGAGCTGAGGACTCCCCATTTAACCCGCCGGGACTTCATCAAGGTGGCCGGCGCCACGGTGGCCCTGCTGGGGTTGAGCCAGGCGCTGACACCCCGCGTGGTCAAGGCCATCGAGGCGTCGGCGGGCAAGCCGGCCGTCATCTGGCTGGAGGGGCAGGACTGCGCCGGGTGTGTCGAGTCTCTCCTCAACAGCCTGGAGCCGCCGGCGGCATCGCTCCTCCTGGATACCATCTCGCTGCGCTATTGCGAGACGGCCATGGCGGGCTCCGGCTACAAGGCCGAGGAAGCCCTGGCCAATACCGTCGCCGAGGGCGGCTATCTCCTCGTCATCGAGGGCGCCATCCCCCTGGCCGAGGACGGGCTCTACTGCACCATCGGCGGCAGGCCCTTTAAGGACATCGTGGCGGAATGCGCCGCCAACGCCGCGGCCATCATCTGCGTCGGCTCCTGCGCCACCTTCGGCGGTATCCCCCGCTCCGGCCCCACCGATGCCGTCGGCTACCTCTTCCGCGGCACCCAGAAGCACCACTACTACGATTATCTCGGTGAAAAGCCGGTCATCAACCTGCCCACCTGCCCCCTGCACGTCGAGCGGCTGGTGGCCGTCATCGTCCACTACATCACCTTCGGCACCGTGCCGGAGCTCGACCAGTTCCACCGCCCGGTGGCCTTCTACGGCTTCAACCAGCACGAGAATTGCCCGCGGCGGGCCCACTTCGAGGCCGGGCGCTTCGTCACCGACTGGGGCAACCCCGAGCAGCAGGGCTGGTGCCTTTACCTCAAGGGGTGCAAGGGCCCCTGGGCCAACCAGGACTGCTGGAAACGCCTCTGGAACAACCGCGCCAGCTATTGCATCCAGGCCAACATACCCTGCGTGGCCTGCTCCGAGCCGGAGTTCTACGAATCGGTCAGCCCGATGTACCTGCGCCAGTTCGATACCGAGCTCCCCGGCATCGGCCGCGTGGATATCGATAAGGTCATGGCCACCATCGGCGGGGCCGTGGCCGCCGGCGTGGGCCTGGACATGATTATCAGCAAGGCGACGGGGCGGTGGAAGGGGAACGAAGATAAGAAGACCAAGCAAAAGGCCGGGAAGGAGAGCTAAGGCATGGCAGAGCGTATTGTTATCGACCCGATGACCAGGATAGAAGGTCATCTCCGCATCGAGGTGGAGGTGGAGAACGGCGTCGTCAAGGACGCCTGGTCGGCCGGCACCATGGCCCGCGGCTGGGAAGTCCTGCTGCGCGACCGCGACCCGCGCGACGCCCCCTACGTTACCAGCCGGGTCTGCGGCGTCTGCGAGGGGGTGCATAGCATCGCCTCGGCGCACGCCCTGGACCACGCCTACGGCACCATCGTCCCCGAGGCCGGGCGCATCATGCGCAACCTCTTCTGCGGCGGCGAGTACCTGCATGACCATTTCATCCACTTCTACGTCCTCTCGGCGCTGGACTACCTGGACATCATGGCCGTGGCCGGTTACAAAGGCAGCGACCCGGCCCTGGTGGCTTTAAGGGATAAAATCGTCGCCCTGGTGCAGAAGGGCGATACCTCCCCCTTCACCCCGCGCTACGAGCCGGACGAATACAGCCTGAACGACCCGGAGACGGTGACGACGCTGGTCTCGCACTATATCCGCGCCGTGGAGCTCAAGGCCAAGTCGCAGAAGATGCTGGGCTATATCTGCGGCATCCAGCCCCACCCCAACGCCATTACCAACGGCGGCTGCACGGCCACCCCCACCGCCGAGGAGCTTTACGAGTTCCGCCAGCTGTGGGAAGAGCAGGTCAAGTTCGTCGAGGAGGTCTACCTGCCGGACGTCATCGCCGTGGGCACCGGGCCGCTGCTGCCCCTGGCCCAGATGGGGCTGGGGGATACCGGCGGCAACTACCTCTGCTACCCCATGTTCCCCCAGAACGATGCCCGAAACACCGACGATAGCTCCTTCGGCGGCAGCAACTACCTCGTTCAGGGCGGCGCCATCACCGGCGGGGCCCTCAACCCGGCCAGCCCGGTAGACTACAGCCGCATCACCGAGGCGGTGCGATATTCCTGGTACGACTACCCCGACGGGGTGGACAGCCTGCACCCCGGCGAGGGCGTCACCGAGTTCAACGTGCGCAAGGAAGGCGCTTATTCCTTCCTCAAGGCCCCCCGCTATAACGGGGCGGCCATGGAGGTCGGCCCGCTGGCGCGCGGGCTGGTCAACGGCTACCCCGAGCTGCTCGATATCGTCACCAACGCCGGGGCCAAGCCGGGGGCCGTCGCCCGCCACTTCTGCCGGGCCGTGGAGTCCAAGCATGTGGGGCAGGCCGGCCTGGCCTGGATTGACCGGCTTATCGAGCTGGCCGTAGCCGGGCGCATCGTCGGCATGAAGGACGACCCGACGCCCCGCGAGGCGCAGGGCATGGGCGTCTGGGACGCCCCCCGCGGCGCCCTGGGCCACTGGGTAAACATCAAAGACCACCGCATCGGGAACTACCAGATGGTGGTGCCGAGCACCTGGAACGCCGGCCCCCGCGACGAGAACGGCGTGCGCGGCCCATACGAGCAGTCGCTCATCGGCTGCCCGGTGCCCGACGTGGATAACCCCATCAACGTGGTGCGCATCATCCGCTCCTTCGACCCGTGCCTGGCCTGCGCGGTGCACCTCATCGACCCGGAAACCAATAACATCAAGGTATTCAAGGTAGTCTAGGGGGTAATTATGGCGAGAGCAAATAAAGAAGTAAGACACCCGATATCCTACCGCATCCTCCACGAGATAATCATCGTCTCCATCATCCTCCTGATTCTCACGGGCTTTTACATCCACCGTCCCTTCGTGGGCGGTGGGGGCGTGCTCATGTCCGTGGCGCGGGGGGTGCATACCTTCTTCGCCGTGATTCTCATCGTCACGGCCATCACGCGCATCGTCGGCATGTTCGTCGGTAAAAACCGCGACTGGCGTTCCTTCATCCCCACCGGCTCCGACTTTAAGCTGCTGCCCAGGACATTCAACTACTATGCCTACATGGGCGACGAGCCGGTGCTCAAGAAGAAATATAACCCCTTCCAGATGATTACCTACTGCCTCGCCTTCGTCCTGATTATCTTCCAGGCACTCTCCGGCATCGCCCTCAAATACCCCGTCGCCATGAGCTGGTTCAACTACAGTATTTTCAATAATCCCATCGTCACGCGCATGGCCCACTTCGTGGTGATGTGGCTCTTCATCATGTTCCTCATGATTCATATCTACCTGGCCATCCGCGAGAAATTTGAGGAGATTAAGGAGATGCATCTCCTCTCCGGCGACGAAGAGAAGGAGACCAAGGGGTAGGCAGCTTGGATAGCCGCGAAGGAAACACTACCAAGAAGACCCTGGTGCTGGGCATCGGCAATATCATCATGGGCGACGAAGGCTTCGGCATCCAGGTCGTCCGCCGCCTCGGCGGGGCGAATCTACCGCCCTCGGTGAGGCTGGAGGAAGGCGGCGTGGGCGGGTTCAACCTGCTCGGCTCGCTGGAAGGGATGAGCCGGGTAATTGTCGTCGATGTGATGATGACCGACCTGCCCCCCGGCGAAATCCGGCTCTTCCGGCCGGGGCCGGGCTTCGGCGAGCCGGGGAAGACCATCGTCTCCTTCCATCAGGTAGGCGCCCTGGAGCTGGTGCAAATGTGGGGGCTGCTGGGAGAAGCGCCGGAGGTCTACTACCTGGTGACGCGGCCGGAGAGGATTGCCTGGGGGACGGAGCTCTCGCCGCCGGTTGAGGCGGCCGCCGCTAAGGCCGCCCGGCTGCTCAGGGAGATATCCGCCGATGATTTCGCCGTACTGGAAAGGAGCGCGAGGTTATGCACATCGTAACTTTTATCGTGGCCGCGGTATTTCTGGCCGTTGCCATTCTGCTCTTCGGCCTGGGGCTGGTCAAGCTCTATCGCGATAAGGAGCCGGCCCGGGGGCTCATCAGCGGCGGTCTGATGACGGCCGTCTGGGGGATAGTCATCGCCGCCGTCCTTACCGGGTTTTTCTCGATATAGCCTAGATGCAGCCCTTTGTCTTGGGTAACCCGGCCCACTTGCAGGCCGAATGCGCCGGCCCCTCGGGGAAGAGGTCGTAGAGCTTCTTTAGGTTAAAGCCGGTCTCCTTGATGAGCCGGCGAATCATTGGGCAGATGCCGTTCGTAGAGTAATATGACCTCAGGTATTTGAGCGCTGCCCAGTGCTCCTCGGTCAGCTCGTTGACGTTTTCGCGGGCGGCGTAGGCTTTAGCAACGTCCTCGTTCCAGCGGTCGGTTTCCTGCATGAAACCGTTTTCGTCAACCTCGTATTTATCACCGGCCAGTTCCATTTGTACCATATACGCTTCTCCTCTAGAAAGATACCTTGATTTCCTTGGTATTTTACCCTGAGTAGCTACGGTGAAGCAAGAAAATATGTCTAGTCTTCCCAGTTTGTGAAAGGCTTCTTGATAGCCACCACGGCGTTGACGATGAGCTCGGCCAGACCGCCGCAGCACGATTTCCTGGGCCATGTAGAGTACCGGCCCCATACGCCGGGTTTTTAAAAACCGGCGACCGCCCGCCGGGAACGGTACACCGGGACTATTGCTTCATGCTGTCGATGATAAGCCCAGCGGCCAGGCGGCAACCTATCCCCGGGGGCAGGCCGCATTTCTCAAAGCCCATCTCGTCGGTAAAGAGGGCCATGGCGGTATCGCTATCCCCAGGGTTCAGCCGTTGCCCCAAGATTACTGTCTCAATGATGTCGGCGCAGTAGAGGTTGCCGATTTCCCCCTCGAAAAAGGCCATGTATTTCTGGGAAATCAGGATGGGGTTGCGCTTGGGGTCCATCATTATCGAAAGGTCCAGCGGGTCGTCGCTGCCGTAGTAAAGCCCGAAGGTGATGAGGGCGCCGGTGACGCCGCCGCACATATCGCCCGTCCCGCCGACGCCGGGGAAAGGAGACAGGGCCTTGATGATTTCCATATTGCCCAGGCCGAACTCTTCCATCAGGGCGAGGGCGGTGCCCTGGGCGCAGTTCTTAAAGATAAGGTTATACTCTTCCGCCCGCAGCTGCACGCGGTCGAGGACTTCTTCCTTGCGGGCTATCCATTCCTTGGCGGACAGCTTCTTGCGGGGGATTCCGTTCTTGGTCATCTTCCTGACCCTGGCCTCAATGCCGGCAAAATCCCATTCCCTTTCCGCCAGCTCATCTACCTTTGCCTTCAGAGCAGCGTAGTCCGTCATTGTTCGGTTGCCTCCTTACTACCCATTCTAAGATATGATAGCATGATTCACCATAATCGTCTAGCGGAGCCACTTGACAGCGGCGGGGTAGACCCTCACATAATTGGTAGTCGGTACGAAAGGAGAACGCTATGGAGCAGATAACCAGGAACGTCTACGTGGAGACCGGTTTTATGGGGTGTAACACCTCTTTCGTGGTCACCGGGGAGGGGGTGGTGCTGATAGATACCCCGATGGTGCCCGCCGATGCTAAAAAGTGGGCGGAGGAGATTGCCCGGCACGGCCCGCTGCGCTACGTGATAAATACCGAGCCACACGGCGACCACTACTCCGGCAACGGCTATTTCGGGGGAACCGTCGTCGCCCACGAGGGCACGCGGCAGGCCATACTGCGCGCCTCGGTGGAGGACATGAGGCAGATGCTCCAGCGCATGGCCCCCGGCGGCCCGCCCCTCGATGCGGACTTCCACTACCGCCCGCCGGAGATTACCCTCTCCCAGCGGCTGACCCTCTACCTGGGGAAGCACACCTTCCACCTCATCAATCTGCCGGGGCATACCCCCTATCAGGTGGCGGTGCACGTCCCCGAGGAGAGGGTGGTCTTTACCTCGGACAACCTCAACCTGGGGACGCCCGTATTCCGCGATTCCCAGCCCGACCACTGGCTGGAGTCCCTGAAGCAGTACGAGGAGCTGGACATCGACTTCGCCGTCCCGGGGCATGGCGAGGTCACCGGGAAGGACAGCTTCGCCGCCATGGGCGAGCTCATCCGGAGCTGGCTGGACGCCGTCCGGGCGGCCATCGAAGGCGGGATGAGCCTGGAGGAGGCGCAGCAGAAATTGCCCTCGACCCCGCCCTTCTCCACCGCCCCTCAGGAGGGGCCGATGTTGGAATTCCTGCGCGGTAACATCGAGAGGATTTACCGTTTCCTTAAGAAATAAGGCCCCTCCACCCCTTTACCGGCCGGCGAAATTTATTGTATAATATATAACACGATATATCGGATTATCTCCGCTGTATCCGGGTGACCTTTCATGAAAATCTTGCTGCGTTTAACCGCCTTCATTCAGAAATACTGGTACATGCTGCTCCTCGGCTTCGTATGTATCATCATCGGCACTGCCTTCGGCATTGCCATACCCTATATGATTGGCGAAGGCATCGATACGGTGCTCGGCAGCGGCGAGCGCAGCTTCGTCATCATCGCCGCGGTGGTTATCATCGCCGCCGGCGCCCTGCGCGGCGCGGCCGGCTACGGGCAGCGTTTCTTCACCGAGTTCGTCGCCCAGAAGGTGTCTTACAATATCCGCAACGCCCTCTACGAGCGGCTGCAGCGGTTGAGCTTTGCCTTTCACGACATCAACCAGACGGGCCAGCTCATGTCGCGCGCCACGGTGGACGTGGAGGCCGCGCGCATGTTCTTCGCCATGGGCATCCTCGGCATGTCGCAGGGGCTGTTCATGGTCTGCGGCATATCTTATATGCTCCTCTCCATGAACTGGCAGCTGGGGCTGATAACGCTCGCCTTCGTGGTGCCGGTGGCCTGGGTGGCCGTTACCTTCGGGCACCGCATCCGCCCCATCTGGCTGCGGGTGCAGGCCACGCTGGGCTTCATGGGCACCACGCTGGAGGAGAGCCTCTCCGGCGTCAGCGTGGTCAAGGCCTTCTCCCACCAGGACGAGGACAACCGCCACTTCGCCTCCCAGGCCGGCACCCTCTACGACAACCAGGTCCACGCCGCCCGCCTCATGGCCATCAACATGCCGACGATGGTGCTGCTGGTGAGCGTGCCGACGATATTCATCCTCTGGTACGGCGGCCACCAGGTGGCCGCCGGGACGATGACGATAGGGCAGATTACCCAGTTTATCCTCTACGTGAGCATGTTGCTGATGCCCATCCGCCGGCTGGGCTTCATCGTCAATATCTTCTCGCGCACGGTATCGGCCGGGCAGCGTATCTTCGAGATACTGGATACCGAGTCCGCCGTTAAAGAGAGACCGGGGGCGGTGGCGCTGGGTAAGGTCGAGGGGGCGGTCTCCTTCCAGAACGTCAGCTTCGGCTACGGTAAAATCGGCACGGCGCTGAAAAACGTGAGCTTCGAGGTAAAACCGGGGCAGCTGGTGGCCCTGCTGGGGGGCTCGGGCAGCGGCAAGAGCACCATCGCCAATCTGCTGGCCCGCTTCTACGACGTCAGCGAGGGGAGAATCCTGGTCGACGGCACCGATATCCGCGACGTAACGCTGGCCTCGCTGCGCCGGAACGTCGTCGCCGCCCAGCAGGACGTCTTCCTGTTCTCGGCCACCATCCGCGAGAACATCGCCTACGGCGCGGTCGATGCCAGCCTGGATAAAATCATCGACGTCTCCAAGGCCGCCTACCTGCACGACTCCATCGCGGCCCTGCCCGAGGGCTACGACACCTGGGTCGGCGAGCGCGGCGATACCCTCTCCGGCGGCGAGAAGCAGCGCCTCTCCATCGCCCGCACCCTGCTCGTCGACCCCGCCATCCTCATCCTGGACGACTCCACCGCCAGTGTCGACGCCGAGACGGAGCGGCTCATCCGCCGGGCGCTGGACCGGCTCATCGAGGGGAGGACGACCTTTATCATCACCCACCGCATCCCCATCATCAGGAACGCCGACCTCATCCTCATGCTCAAGGACGGCGAGCTGGTGGAGAGCGGTAAGCACGACGAACTGATAGCCAAAAACGGCCTTTATAAAGAGGTATACGAGTCGCAACTCCTCATGCACCAGGAGGGCGCGGAGTAGCCATGTTTCACGGCGGAGGTATGCACCATCACGGCCCGGGCCACTTCGATTCCGACGAGGTGCTGGGCAAGGTCTACGACAGCCGCGTCATCGCGCGCCTGCCGCGCTACCTGGCGCCCGTCAAGGGTAAAATCACCGTGGGGGCGGTGGGCATGCTCATCCGCACCCTCACCACCCTGGCCCTGCCCTATCTGGTCGGCCAGGCCACCGACTATATCGTGGCGGGGAATTTCAACGGGCTCTATACCATCATTATCCTGCTGGCCGCGGTGGCCGTGGGGATGTGGGGCGGGCAGTTTCTGGAGAACATGTTCCTGGCTTATGCCGGCCAGTCCATCATCTACCGCATGCGCACCGAGTTACTCAGCCACCTGCTGCGGCTCTCGCTGAGCTTCTTCGACCGCAACCAGGTAGGCAAGCTCATGTCCCGCGTCCAGAACGACGTGGAGCAGCTGCAGGAGCTGGTCACCCAGGGTATGCTGGCCCTCATCACCAGCGTCCTGACGCTGGCGGGCATCGCCGTGATTATGATTACGCGCAACCCCAGACTGGCCCTGATTACGCTCACCGTGGTGCCGGTGCTGGGCGTACTGATATTCATCTGGCAGAAGTACGCCCGGCGGGCCTTCATCAAGGTGCGGCGGGCCATCGCCACGGTCAACTCGCAGCTCCAGGAGGACGTGTCCGGCGTGCGCGTCGTCCAGAGCCTCTCGCGCGAGGGGGAAAATTTAGAGCAGTTCGACGAAGTCAACCGCGCCCACCTGGACGCCAACATCACAGCCGTACGCCTGGAGGCGCTCATCATGCCCATGGTCAATATCCTCACCGGCGCCGCCTTTGCCATCGTCATCATCGTCGGCGGCTTTCAGGTGCTCGACGGCGTGATGAGCATCGGCATCCTG
>Ga0315552_1002651_pt1 | contig 10477 bp, 10 predicted proteins | sample SalMarSW160170MG_2_FD_203102 | JGI IMG/M metagenome (GOLD analysis project Ga0315552, IMG submission 203102) | Salt marsh sediment microbial communities from the Plum Island Ecosystem LTER, Massachusetts, United States - Salt Marsh Sediment SW1601-70 ...
CATTTACGGCCCAACTACCATGATATTTCATGGGAAGTCGTTTCATGGACCGAAAATGCACCAGCTGATTTACTGGGAAAAAGGTCACTGTACCATATACTCCTTATCCTTTATCGGTTTGAAATCGGGCGAGCTGAAATCGGACTTTCGGCCAGGCAGGTAACTTTCCTGTATTCTGCTATGGCATTTGGAAAGTATATCCTCTCTGCATCATCCGGGAGAAAGGGACGGTTGGTAACAACAAGCAGGTTCGGTAACGTATCCGGAAGTGGGTCTGAAACCAGGAAAATTTTTTCCCATTCCAGCACTCTGGTAAACGCAAACGATCCGCCGGCCCTGACGGCAGTGTATTTCTTCAATATTTTACATGGATAAATTCAACCCCCTCAGGGTTGTGATTTCCTCGTCCATTTTAACCACCGGTTACACCGGTGGCTATTCATTATTCTACCCCTGTCGGGGTAAATTTTAGATGTTTAAAAACTAATTTTGATATAAAGGCCTGGAATAAAATCAACCTTAAGATGGTTGTTTGAAATTTTATTACCGAAATTGTAAAGTATTACACGACAGGCAGGTGGCGAACCGTTTTCCGTAAAAGTGTTGACAAATTATTCTATTATCTGGTTTATCATAAGGTATACTTTCAGGGAATCGTGTGACGGATAGCGAAAAATATCCCAATCCTCATCCTGTTCGAAATCAGCTACCTGGCCATTGTATATTCCATTTTCTTCAACAACCAGTGGCGTCCATAACCGGTAGCTGTCATCGCTCAGGAACACTGTAACTTCATAACGGGTAATACCTAAATTCAGCGCCCTGCTTCTGTTTATTCCTGCCAGAACATCGAAGTCGCCATCCAGGTCAAAGTCATAAACCTGAAGTGTATGGCAAGCCGGGATACTATCGGTAATGATGTTTTCTTCCCATCCGCCATGCTGATTTTGCATGTACAAGGATAAGGGATAACCGGATCGTTCGGAATGACTGATAAAAACTTCCGCTTTCCCGTCCTTATTGATATCGCGGAGGAATATTTTTGTTGCGTTTCTTGACCAGTCTCCTTCCTGTGTATTCCACTTCTTATCGATATTCTCCGTGTTCCATACCGCTTTCAAATCCCCCCCGGGATTGTAAAAGACATGGGCATTAGCCACAATATCCCCAAAGCCATCACCGTTAACATCTCCCACTCCCATACCTTCATGCACGTTCTTATAATTTTCAAGGTATAGTACCCTTTCCCAGTCATCTTTACCGACCTGCTGGAAAACGCTCAGTGTACTGTTCTCATAGGTAAGGACAGCCATATCCATTTTGTGATCTCCATTGAAATCGGCAAGGCTCAAATCCTTCACAAAATTCGGGCTATTTCCGATAAAGTGGGCTTCCCAACCCGGATTCTCATACCAGTATAATCCGGATTTTTCACTTGCTGCTTCCCATTCCCCGGTGTGTTCGACGGCAAACAGATCGACATCTCCGTCAAAATCGGCATCTGCACATTCCAGGTCCCCGGAAGCAAAAGTCCCTCCGTTTGGTGCTGTTTCGGCAATAATATACCTTTTCCAGGGAGTGGAGCTATTCCTGCCTTCGAAGTAACCAAGTTGTCCGCCATAAGCGTTGTTGGAGATAAAAACCAGGTCTGTCAGCTTATCACCGGTAATATCTGCCGGGCAATGCGCCCATAAAAATTCAACCGAGTCGGCAATGAGGTGTTGCTGAAAGCTAAGTTCATTTTGCTCGCCAGCATCTCCTTCCTTTTTCACGGTTGTTCGGTTACAGGCTGTCAGCAGGCAGATTCCAATTGCAAAAAGTACAAATCTGGTAAACATCATTCTCAGCTTGTTAGGGCAGATTTATGTTAAGGCTTTATCTTTTTTATTCTCTGGTGATCTTTAATGCCAGCTCCCCTTCGGGAATCATTATAGTGATCGATAGTATACCTTCTTCTGATTTCATATTGACGGGGTCAGAATATGAGCCGCTTAAGGTATTCAGTTCCTGAACCTGGAAGCTCCCATTGCCCGTTTTTAATTGCAGGGTACTGTTTTCTGTGCCGACAGCCCTCAAATAAACAGCATAAGTATTGCTCTTATCGGAAAGGATGTATGGAATTAGCCCGGGGGAGCTAAGAATGCAGGAAGGATATGGGTACAGTTTTTCCAGATCAAAACCATGCAAAAAATCACTCAATACACTCAGCTGCTGGCGCAGGGTTTCACTTCCTCCTCCGGGTGCCCTGTTGTTACCCGATCCGTCTTCATGGCCTGGAAAAAAGGAATAATCGAGGTTGTTGAACAGACCTCCGCCACTCAACATGAACTGCCATGCCTGTCTCCTGTAGACCTGGTCCCCGGGACCGGCAAATCCGGATTCATCAAACCCGATCACCTTGTTGTAATGGTAGTTCCATTCTGCTGCCTCGGGCCAGGCATAATGAAAGTTAATGATCGAAACACGATCGCTTACTGCCGGAATGGGAGCTTTGAAGTTGGTATAGTTCTGCGCGATCAGGTGTTTGTTCGGAAGCTTGCTCTCTTCTTCGACAATGATTTCTGCCAGGTTTTCCTGCCATGCCATGGATGCTTCATCCGCAAAATCGGCTTTGTAGGTCCAGTCACCCGGATTCAGATCCTCTTTATTGACGATGTTGTACACCGCTACCGGATGATCAGACCATGGTTCATTCTGTTCTTCAAAGAAAAAATTATCGAATTCATTCAGTTCATTCACCATTTTTCGTACCAGATCGGCCTGGTATAAAAAAAGGGATCCGTTGTTCCGGGTGTGTGCATCAAACCGTGTCAGGTCATCTGTAACGTTTACATTATTTGCCGGATTCTGGGGGCATATATCCCAGTGATCATCCCGGTAGATGGATGAGAACAGGGTCACTTCGACAATGATATTGTGATCCGAAGCAACAGCCATAAAGTCCCGTAATCGTTTGAAATAGGTTTCATTCCATCTTGACAGGTCATATTTCACTTCTCCGGACAGATTATTTATAACCATTGCCCATGGTGTGATGACCCTGTCATGCGCCGGAGCCAGGGCATTGTTTTTGATCCCGAAACTCACCCCCTCAATTTCAAAATATGTCCCTGCAAAGATCCGTGTGTAGTTCATTCCATCTGCTGAGAGCGATTCAAGATAGGTACGGTAGTCGAAGTCAAGGTTGAGCACCGCACCGTAATGTTCGGCAGACGAGACCAATGCCAGGGTTTTGCCTTTGAAAAGGAAATAATGCGGATTCTCCGGATGCAACTGAATGGGACCATCAACCGGGAACTTTTCATCTGTTTGCGATTCATTTCTGGTGCAAGCCATGAGATGGATGGCTATCAGAAGAAGGAAAATTATCTTTTTCATTTACTTGCTCAAAATAAGTTTAACAATATGACTTTTCGAAGGTGTTTCAAGGGAATATCTTATTTCAACCCGGCATGTTTTCACTGAATTGAAATGATTACATATCTGTGCGATGTTTTTATCGGGTTCGACAAATTCAGTATTAGAGAATTTCTCATTTTCCACCTCATAAATATAGGTTATATCATAACCGACAGTCTTGGTATAGGTGCCAGTAAGATGTTGAACTTCTGATTTTTTGTCAACGATGTCTGTAACCGTTGCTTCTGCAATACCTTTATATTTACTCCCGGTAATCCGTTTATACCATGAAGGACCCTTGATCATACCTGCAATTACTAATAAGACCAAAACCAGAAAGAGTATATTTTTCAGTCCAAGATTATCTCTGATCCAATTAATCATATATGTTTCTTTCTCTGGTTATCTTAAATTTGATCTACAATTTTAACATCTATGTACTGGGTATTTCTGTAAGGATTGTTACCGTCATGCAGAATATTATCAACGAAATACAAATCATTCCTTATTTACCGCTTCTCAGAGCCTCCAATGTTTCTTTTGACGGTTTATTGGGAATAACAGCGATGACCTCCCCGTTATATTCAAAAATTTCCTTGTCATCAGGTGTAACTTCTCCTATTACCGCGACATGATCGGTTTTAGAACGAATGGCTTGCACCACCTCGTCAACGGATTCCGGTGCGACATGAACCACATAGCGGCCTTGCGTTTCGCAAATCAGGATCTCCTGGGGGGTAATCCCTTTATCTGAAACCGGCACTCTGGACAGGTCCACTTTAACCCCTAAGCCGCCATACCTGGCTGATTCGCATACTGCGGCTCCAATACCCGCAGCACCTAAATCAGAACAGGCTTTGATCTTACCGGTACCAAAAGCAGCCAGGGCTGCTTCCAGGGCGGTCCTCTCCTCTTCAAACAAAGCGATGGCCGGGCGCATCTCTTTTACCAGGCCAGCTCTGTAAAGCGTATCGTTTCCGTCATTTCCTGTCACCCCTATAATGATAATCTTATCCCCGGCATTTTTTGCCGGTTTGGTGAGTGGCTTTTCAGTGACCAATTTGCCGAATACCGAAACCACGACTGCCGGTACAATATCGGAAAAAGAGGTGGAGAATCCTCCTCCGACAATAAACACATCCATAACCTCACACATATCCCTAAGTCCTTTAACCATGATGTTAACCCTATCCTGACTGGTCATAATTTTGCACTTACCGCAGGTGCAATGTCCGGAAAAGCCGCAGGGACCGACTATGACTTCCTGTTCAAGGGGTCTGGTGCCGATAAAATCCAGAAGAAAAATCGGCCGGGCGCCCATGGCAACCACATCACGCATTGCCCCTCCGGCACCGGTGGCGGCAGCGTCATAAGGTCTGGGCACACAGGGAGAACAATGGCTTTCCATCTTAGCCACCACAAACCCGTTCATGCCTGGCACCTGAAAGACCGCCGCATCATCGTTTTTTTCAGGACCTACCACCAAAGCTCCCGGCCAGATCTTGTCTACCTGGCGATTTAATTTCTGAAAGCCTTTGAAATCAATTACTTGATCAATGTTGTGATGCAAATGAACAAACAATCCGTGCATCAATGCTTTTTCTATTGTATTCATAGTACCTCCTTTTTTTAAAATATATACTCATTGAATTACCAAATTGACGTTAATTAATGAAATAAACATCTGTTACCTAAATACTAAAAAAATACACAGCCGGCAGATTTCCGTATACTCGTTGTTATGCTCTGTTATGTTTGCTTTCAGGTTACTTCTCCATTGGAAAAGGCAGTTCAGTCTTCAGTTTTGGAGGGGTGAGGGTCCTGTTGATATGGTCCACCAGCAACAGGGCATACCTGATGGTCTGCTTCATTCCCTCCAGTTCCCATTCCGGGTTGAACTCGTCTTCCACCGTGTGGTAATCCCCTTTCCAGAATTCAGTGTAGTTCCGCTCTCCTGAAGCTTCATCCTCCCCGGCAGAGATCCAGACAGCTGGTATCCCATACCGGGCAAAGGAGAACTGGTCGGAGCGGTAGAAAAGCCCCTGGTTGCTCATGGAGAAGGTAGAGTATTCCAGTCCGTCCTGTTGAGCCAGCTCCCTGATCATTAGTTCAAAATCGGAAAACCTGGCACCGATGCCCATGATGCTGTTGGCTTTTCCCCAGACCGGTGTTGATTCGAAATTGATGTTGGCGACGATGCTGCTACGATCGGTATTCTCGACATAGAATCGGGAGCCGAGCAGTCCGGATTCCTCGGCATTGCATGCCAGGATGGTAATGGTGTAATGAAGGTCCTCCTGGAACTCTTTGAGGATCTTTGCCACAACCATCATGGCTCCAACGGCTGTCCCGTTATCGATCGCTCCATTATAAATATTGTCACCTGCCTTCTCCGGATCCATTCCCAGGTGATCGATGTGGGCGCTCAATACGATCCTCTTATCTGTTTTCCCGGGGATCTCAGCAACCACATTTCGGTTCATGACATCCCGGATATGGTTCTTCCCCGAGATGTGGAATGAGAAGCCCAGTTCGGTGGGTCTGAAATCCTTGGAATTAGAGGCATCATACAGTGAATCCAGGTCAACACCGGCGGATTCAAGGATCTTTCTGACGGCACTCTCCCGGATCCAGCCCCTGAACTTCAGGTTGTTCTGTAAATTTGATTCGATATACAGTTCTTCCCCTGTCCATGAATTCCTTACCACATCCCAGTCATAACCGGCCGACTCGCCCGTATGGATCAGCAGGATGCCGGCGGCACCCCTGCGGGATGCCTCTTCAATATGATAGGTCCACCTCCCGAAATAGGTTAGTGTATGCCCTTCAAAGATCTCCGGGTTCACCATACCGGGATCGTTGACCCGGGTGACCACGATCTTATCCTTCACATCCATGTCCTTGTAATCATTCCAATCCCAGAGTTCTGTTGTGACCCCAAAACCAACAAAGACCGCCTCCCCGGTCAGGTTGACCTCTGTTTCCTCAACGGAAAAGGTACCTACCACATCCTCCGGGTAATTCAGCGGGATCCCGTTTGCTGAAAAGTCAAATCCATCGTTCGAGAACCCCTTCATCACAAAGGGCTGGAAATAGGATCCATCTATCCCGGGATCAAGGTCAATGAACTTGAACAGGCTCTGCATGTAGATCTCGGCGAGGTCACCTCCCCTGGTTCCTGGTGCCCGTCCTTCAGACAGATCGTGTCCCAGCAGTTCGGTAATACTCTCCATCTCAGCCCTTGAAACCTGGTCTGCCCGCTGTTCCAGCGATGGGGAGGATGAATGTGAGCATGCACCCACGATCATCCCACAACAAATAAAAGCTGTAAGATTTCTTATGTTTTTCAATCTCTTTTTCTCAATTCCTTTTTGATTGTTTCTTTTATTTCTCATTGGATCAGATGGTTTAAAAGTATTAGTATAAGAAGGTTAACTACCCGTTTTGTATCGAAAAATAGTGCGGGTGCCTGAATTATCTTGCTGTTTTAAATGGTCGAACGTATAAAGATATTAAAGATTTTTGTTTCGTTTCAGCAGTTTCGGTAAATCATTGGTATTCTTATCTCATATAATAGGAAATTACAGGATAGAGTTTGCCATAATGGTTACGTGTAAGTAAAGTAGCAGATGTGGAAGCAGTTTGGATCGGCTTTGAATAGAGGGGATAGAGGGAATTGGAGCTCCTGGCTTTTATCATAAGCAGCTATTTTTTTCACAATGGTACCCATCGTTTTATCAATCTTTTCTGACAAAACTGTCATTGAAGTTTAAGGCTAAAAAAAATGGGGACGGGCAAGGAACTAAAGGAACAACATCTGATTTTAGGGGTGAAAATGAAACATACAGGGGCAAATACCAATCCTATTTTATTTTTCTCCTGAACTCGGAGATGTATTTTTGAGATACCAATACTAATAAACAGGATGATTTTAGCATTATGCTTCAAATCATCATTAAACGGATAAGGTTTGTTTGAAAATTGTAGTATGTTTCTATTTTTGCTATTGGTGAACGTTTTGGTGCAAAAGCCGTTACCTTTGCCCGACCGAACGTTTGAGCGAACAACGTTTGCGAAAACCTCATGAGCAGAAAGTGCGATTGTTCTGTGGGCGCGAATAATCCGCCAACCGGGCGCCTACGCTGAAGCTACGGCGACAGCGTGCGGAGAAGACGGGGATGGATTTTGCACATTGTTACCACCCGTTCTCTTTAATCATAATGAAATCTACATTTGGCAATAAGTATTTCGTCTTCTCTTACTTGATAGATCAAACGATGTTCCCCATCGATTCTTCGAGACCAGTAACCCTTATATTTGTATTTTAAGGGTTCAGGTTTACCTATTCCTGAATAGGGATTGCGTGAAATATCCTTTAATAAAATATTTATCCTTTTAAGGATTTTCTTATTTGTTTTTTGCCAATACAAATAGTCTTCCCAGGATTCATCAACAAATGTATATTTCATTCCTCAATAAGGTCTTTTTGAAAGGATTCACCCTTTCTCAATTTCTCAATAGCTGAATCCAGTCTTTGTTCATTAATCTTTGATGATAACTCATGCTGAGTTGCATATAATGAATTATACTCATCTAATGAGATGATGACAACTCCATTATCTTTGCCTCGATTAATAATCAAAGTCTCGAAATTTTCAGTTACCCTATCAAGGTATTTCTTGATGTTTTTTCGAAAATCAGAAATTGTTGTTGTAAGCATTGTATTTCTATTTAGTACATAAATATGTACAAATATATGTACAAATACACAAAAAAACAAATTGCCTCAATCTTTTTACTTTTTTTCTCTTGAAATGGGTTGTAACGGGGCTTCATTACTAGGTGCTACGCACCGTATGAAGCCCTATTTATTACCAACAGTATTATTTTATTTGCTTCGTAATCTCTATTGCAAGCTTGTTTAGAACATTCCAATCATTAGAGTTTTGAAACTCTATCAACCTAGGAAAATCATCCTGCAATTTTTCTTGGCTTGTGATGAGAGATTTATCAAACTGTAGATTCTTCTGCATTAAAAATTACATTAGCATTATTCTGTATAGTTCATTCCAAAAAAATAGAAGAATAAAATTTTATGAATTTTCAATATTTTCAGAAATTATAAGTAAGATTTAAACTCAGATTATTTAAAGCTGCATTATAATAAATATTATAATCAATTTTATTTAATACATTATTATCACTAGAATATATTGGTTTAAATGTTTTTTTAGTGATGCCTATAACGAAACCTATAGAAGTAGAACCGACTAAAACAAGGTATTGTACAGGTTCTGAAAATCCCTTTTTATATACAATATAAGCCGCCCCAAGGCCAACTCCAAATCCAATTGTTGTACCCAACACTATGTTTTTAGCTAACTTTTTACCGTGTGGATCAGATTTAATTTCTATTCTACTTATTTTTTGCATGGACTCACCATATTCCATAGCAGGTTTTTGTAATAATATATTAATACTATCATTACTGTATATAAAACTTGCTCTTATTATATTGCCGTTTTTTGTAAGTATTCTGGCATCCTTATATAACCTTCCTTCAACTAATTTTTCTTGTGAATACAGCGACTCTGCCAATGACATTAGCATTAATAGAATGAATAGGTTATGTATTTTTTTTATTTAAATAAAATTTCGATTAGTAATTAAATTTAGTTGTTTATTATTATTCATCAAGAGACCAAACACTACTCTGATATAAAATGTAGCGGGATTCTTGTAGGGTATCGTATAAAAGTTAGTTGAAATTTTAAAAAGAGAGGTTCCTTAAGATTTTATTAACTTCATAAATATCCGCAAAAATATTTCAAAGAACTTTCCTGTAAATTCCTTCTTAATCCCCTTGCAAAAACCATAGAACAATATGTGCCACGTGATTTAGTTCAACCGGGACTTCATGCTTGGCCGTTCCGCCCACATGAAGTCCTATTTATTAGGCGCTGAGCTTATAAATCAAGTGTTAACGTCAAATGACCTCCCAGTCCTTCACGAATGATTCGAATCAATGTTGATAGGGGCTATTGCCATTCATTCAACTTGAACTGTTCAGGGCGCTCCTTTATTACACGCCTCAGCCATTCTTCAGGATAGCCTACTCCCCTTGCCCTGCCGTTTTCATCTTTCACATAGCCGTCATTATACTTTGTCAGCAGGCTTTCACCCAGTTCTATCCATTTCTTAACGACATATTCCGAGTGAGCATTACAATAATTGGTCAGGTAACGGGCCATCAGGTCAGGATCAGTATTATATAACTCAAGAGCAGCCTTTTCGACCGCAGACTGCGATGATATGGCAATTCCTTCCAGCTCGCCCTGTACTTTTTGAATATCCTCAATCATATAGGAATACTTCAGGTTTGCATAATTGGCAACAAAATTAAACACCCACCAGGCCGATTCCCACGAAAATTCTTGCAGGTCACCTGCCTTGTATACCTCAGGCATATTGTCAACACAGCAGTAGAATGGAACAAAGCAGGTGGTATAGGCATCATCAACACCATACCAGTTAATACCTCCGATTGGATCCGGCAGCCATGAACGCGACTGTGAAACGAAGGAGTAGGCTGTCTGCTGTGTAGCAACAGGTCTTTCCCATACATATGATGTTCCGTCAATTTCCCATCCGAGAGGACGCCAGCGGTAAGGACTTCCAAAAGGTCCGGCGTCAACACCTTTTGTCATGTCATATTCGGTTCCTTCATAGTGATCGCGTAGCAGTGCAAATAAATCTTCAAGGGAAATCTTTTTATCAGGTTTAATCCAGAGCGGATAAGGTTCAGCGCCTTCCACACCACGATGATAATCAGGGGATAAGTGCAGTGAAGGAGCAGCCCGTCTGAATACACTCCATACACGTGAAGCGCAGGAATGCAGGCTTGAGGGTGTAGGTGGGCAGTAGGCCAGGTTAAAACGAAATGGTTCACCTGAATCAGGATCATAATATCCTTTCTCTATGGCAAATGATTTTACATCCTCGGAATACATACAATTTTCCTTATCATCAAAAGGTATCTCTCCTATCCTTGATAAATTAGCATGGCACGAAATGTACC
>Ga0315552_1002653_pt1 | contig 10474 bp, 11 predicted proteins | sample SalMarSW160170MG_2_FD_203102 | JGI IMG/M metagenome (GOLD analysis project Ga0315552, IMG submission 203102) | Salt marsh sediment microbial communities from the Plum Island Ecosystem LTER, Massachusetts, United States - Salt Marsh Sediment SW1601-70 ...
AGAGAAGAAGGATTGAGTGATAGAGTGAAGATAATGGTAGGCGGAGCAGCTGTAACCCAAGAATTTGCTTATAGTATTGGAGCAGATGGATATGCCCCCACAGCACCCGGGGCAGTGAAATTGGCCCGCAGCCTAATTGGAAAATAAGGGAGGGAAATATGGCCTTGAAAGGATTTACACGCAATTTTAAGCCTCTCGAGTTGTTAACTGATGAAGAGGTTGAAGCTATTCATAGAGGTACTTTAGAAATTCTTTGGGCAACAGGAGTCAGATTCGAGTCTGAATGGGCGCTTGATTTTTTTGAAAAGAACGACTGTAAAGTTGATCGCGATGAAAGGAGAGTAAGATTTCCTCAAGGTTTAGTGGAGGAATGTATGCGCCAATGTCCCGGTAGCTTCCATATAAAAGGGCGGGGCCCAAACAACGATCTAGTACTGGGCGGTAACACTTTGTATTTCAAGCAATCTGCTGGAATGGAAACCATCAGTCTAGATAGTTACGAGCCTCGGCCGCCGACAAAGGTAGAGTATTCTGATTATGTGAGGGTTTTAGATGCACTGCCTAATCTTCACCTGTACGCTCCTTACCCATATTTCGGATTTGAAGGTGTTCCTCCGGTTATGAGAATACCAGAGGGCGTTGCCCTTAAAACCAAATACTCTTGTAAGCCTCAATTGACAGGTTATACAAGAGGCTGCGAGATATTTAATATAAAAATGGCTCAAGCAGTGGGAATGGAAATTATGGGTTCGATAATGGCCTCACCACCGTTGACGTGGTTTGAGGACTCAATCTGGGAAGCTCGCAGAATGATTGAAGCTGGATTCCCTGTACGAACGGTTGACGGGGATGTCCCCGGTGCCACGGCGCCTGTCACTTACGCCGGATCAGTGATAAGTAGTAACGCAGAACATATTTCGATGATGGTATTGATACAGCTTTTGAATCCGGGGCATAGATTCATGGTTGCGCATGCTAATTTCCCACAGAATATGAAATCAGGAGCGCCAGCTTTCGGCGATATAGGGGCCTCAATAGGTAACGTAATTTTCAACCAAGTATGGCGAAGATATGGAATACCTTTCGGAAACGATTCTACCGGATATGTTTACGGAAAGGTGATGGACTATCAAACGGGATACGAGAAGGCGATTGGCGGTGTTCTTTCGGCCATCTCAGGATCGAATGTTACGGGCTTTCATGGCGGTGTATCCAGTGAACTTTCGGCGCATCCCGTTCAAGCCATATTGGACGATGACGTAGCTGGTATGATAGGCCGTTTTTTGGAGGGTGAGAAGGTGGACGATGAGACATTGGCAGTAGACCTCATTAAGGAGGTTGGCCCGATTCCAGGTTACTTCCTGAACAAGCAACATACTAGGAAATGGTGGAAGCTAGAGCAATTCATGCCAAAGGCAGCCGATAGATTAACCTACCCTGAATGGATGGCGACAGGAAAGAAGAGTTGCCTTGACTACGCCAAGGAGAGAATGGAAGAAATACTGGCGACGCATAAGCCAATACCTTTAACTCCTGGCCAAGAAGAAGAGATAGAGCGGATATTGGAAGAAGCAAGAACATACTACAGGGAGAAAGGGTTAATATCAGAAGAGGAAATGGCAATATATAGGGAAAGCATGAAGTCACCTAATTAACCCATATGAATAGCAGCCCTATCCTTGGAATTCCATCTTCATCACCTCCTTCCCGGGCTGATTTTGGGTAAAAAGAAGGGGTCGGTAATCTTGGGTTCCCCGACCCCTATCCCACTTGTCCTGTCAGGCTATTCAGTTAGTCTTTGCGGTAAAACTTGTCCCATAAACCGCTGTCTACGAAAGCCTTGCAACCGAGTATCTTTCTATCGTCTCTTGGGCAGTCGTCATACTCATGGCAACGCTGGCAAAAGAGCTTCTCAAAATCCTCCCGGTCAAGGTCAAGGACAGTCTTGCCGCTGAGGTCTTTTAGTGGCATACTACCCCCTTTCGGTTTTCAACTTTTAGAAGATAGCCTTTGTGCTGGAGCGTAGCCCTTCTGGAAGCTCGCTCTCCAGAAAGTCAAGCCATACCTTCTGCCCGTTGGCGACGGTCTGCTCTACTTCCTGACTCTCCAGCTCTTCAAGTATGGCTTCCGCTATCACTCCAGGGTCTATCCACTCGGCTAGCTCGTCTTGTACTTTGTCTGACATTAGTTCCTCCCAAAATATATTTCTTTCTATGCAGTTCTAAGCCGGGATCCTGCATTGTAGCTATGCAGGAAATGGTCTCTATCCTGCATGAAGGTGGAGACCGGCACTGTGCCGACTCTGTAGGTAGGACCATCAACCTCGTCACGAACGGCCTCCCTCCCGCACACTTCCCGCTGCCCCGGTCAATAGTGGAGGACTAACATGTACTAAACCCAGTGGTCCTACTTCTGCTTTCAGAGAAAAGATGCAACGGTTACCACTCCGCCAAGCTTGATGATTCCGGCGATGGATTGAGAATGCTACAGGAGCACCTTGGACACCAGAGTATCAGTACCACGATGGGCTATCGTAAGGTAGCCGGTGAGGAACTGAAGACCTGGTACCAGAAGCTTTGGGAAGGGGAAAGTGGTCACTGAACTATTGAGGCCAGCTAGAGGTGGCTTTCTGCGCCCTTTCGGCTGTGGCTGGTTCATCCGAGAGTTCCTGCTGGGACACGGCCCCAATGGCTCACCCAGGATAGACCCCGCTGTCGGTGCTCCCCAGGCTGACATCTTTTACCACTATAAAACCGCCCTTCTTAAAGCCATTGCCTTGGATAGAGCCACCAGGCGAGAGGAGAAGCAGGCTCGGCGCCAGAAGCGACCTATCGATCCGGAGAATATCGAGGAGCTAACTGAAAGATACCTGGCTCGCACCCCTTACAAGTCCACGAGTTGCCGTTACCACAGCTTTGTTGTCTACTTTTCAAACCTTCAGAGGTTAGGCTGGGTTAAAGAAACTGGCAGAGAAGAGCTGTCAGCCTTTCAAGACCACTACCCACCAGGGCAACCTCGAAGGTATTTCCACTTAACTGATGCTGGCAGAGCGGCGTCTAACGCAGCTTGGTCAAACCCCCAGTCCACTCTCTACGGCAGGAGCTAGGGGCAGAGCTGGTAGGCTCACTTTAAGCAACCTACAAACTTTGAACCACTGGATTTTTTCATTTTCCTAATTTCCAATACTTGTAATGAAAATATAGGTTCATTCTTTTATTTAACAATGGTTCCTTTTGTTGGATGATCAAATTGAATCAAAGTACATTAAAAAATGAATATTCAAAGTCGTGGCTCAATATTTGTGTCAAGAAATATTTAAGACCGGTAGAGTCGCGCTTAGAAACTAACCGCTCTGATCATAGACGGAGGACGGGCTGGTCGATGAAGCAAGCAGCAATTTTAGGTGACTAGTAGTGAATATTGGCGAATAAATGAGTTATAAAGCAATTATTATCTGCACTGGACAATTCAGACAAGTGTGTAACTGCGAGCGGAAAAGCCTAGCAAAAAAGCGAGTGGCACCTGCCCGATTACAGCTGAGGCTCCATATGGGAGGGGAAGGCATCCGCTTTACCTCAGTTTCCCCTGGCAGAGCCCGCCTTGCTTTTCTCCTTTTCAACACATTTTATTTTTAGCCAGGTCCCTGTTAGAACCTTATCATCTGGTGAGGGAGCCAGAGGATGATCTGAGGGAAAGCGATACACAACCCAATCCCGATCATGATGAGAAGCACAAAGGGAATAACCCCCCGGATTATGTCATTTATAGTCACCCCCAACTCTGGTGCAGCCGCACCCCGGCAAACGAAGATAGCTACAGCGTAGGGTGGCGTCATAAAGGACATCTGGAGATTAACACACATCATCACCGAAAACCAGAGGGGGTCAAACCCCAGGGCAGCACCGATGGGTGTTATTATCGGAACCATGATGAAGAGGATGCCCATCCAACTAATAAACATGCCTAAGACTAACATAATGAGCATAATAGCGGTGAAGGTGCCCCATTGTCCACCGGGGACAGCCAGAAGGCCTTCCTTGACTACATCCCCGCACCCGGCAGCCAAAAATACGGCAGTGAAGGCTACAGAACATGATGCTATGACAAAAATAAAACCACAGAGCTTCACTGTAGCCAGTGACACGTCTCCCAGAATTTTCCAGCTAAACTTGCGATAGGCTATAGCCAGTAGTGTTGCTATAAGGGCGCCTGAGCCAGCGGCTTCGGTGGGGGCAGCTATCCCCAAAAAGATAACGCCGAGCACCCCAGCAATAAGTAATGCGGGCGGAACCAGCGAGGTAAGAAGCGCAGTCGTCTTCTTAATGAAGGGGACGACCCGTTCCTCAGCAGGCAATGAAGGCGCAACTTCTGGTTGAAATAAACTTCGTAGGAGAATGTAACTTAAATATAAAGCAGAAAGGAGAAGTCCAGGGCCGAAGGCACCAAAAAACAGCTTTCCCACTGAGATTTCAGCCATCGGTCCATAAATAACCAGCATGATACTGGGGGGAATAAGGATACCCAAAGTGCCGCCGGCACAAATTGAGGCAGTGGCTAAACTTTTACTATAACCTCGTCTTAGCATGGGTCCAAGAGCAACAACGGTTAACATAGTGACCTCAGCAGTAATTGTTCCCACACAGGCAGCCAGAATGGTGCCTATTATCACGGTGGTCATAGCCAGCCCGCCCCTCAATGCACCAAGCCATATGTATAAGGCATCATACATTCTCTCGGCTATTCCTGAATGTGCTAGCATGAGCCCCATGAAAACGAACAGGGGAATTGCTAGGAGGACATAGTTTAGAAACACACCCCACACACGCATATACAGCAACTGACCTATCAACGGCCCCTGTGTTGCAAATCCAAATATTAATGCCAGACCGCCTATCACGAGACCCAATGGGTAACCGACCATAACTCCAACCAGAATACCGCCCAGCATTAGTATGGTAATAATCTCGGGACTTAGTTCAATCATAGCGGTTTACTCCGTATGAGGAGGAACAAGTTACGAGTGAAGTTTGCCAAACCTTGGAGGGCAAATAGACAGAACCCTAGCGTCACCACTGTTCTCAATGGAGCAGATGGCGGGTACCAATACGTCTCCGCCATTACCTCGCCAGTTAACCAAGCACGCCACGTCCAAGCAGAAGAAATACCTATAAGTATAATAACTAACGGGAAAAGGAATATCAGGTCACCGGCAACGTCGACAATTGCCTTACCTTTGGGTGACATACGCATATAAAAAATATCAACCCTGATATGGGCATTATGCCGATGGGTATACGACCAAGCAATGCTATATATGGCGGCTCCTATCATGATGCAAGACTCATACGCCCACATTGTCGGCGCGTCGAAGCCATATCGCATAGTGACTTCGTAGGCCATCACCAGCACTAGGACTACGCACAACCAGCGTATTGTCTTCCCCGCCTGCTCAACAATGGAATCGATAACATTAACTACGTTTCTCATAGCTTAACAGGGTTCCCTGCTTCAAGAGCATTCTCGAAGCAGGGAACCATAAACCTCTTCTAATAAAAGATTAAAGACGCGGCCACGTGGCCCTAACAGCCGTTTGAAACTCACGGATGGAGGTTAATACCTCAGCGGCAAAGGGGTCCTCAGCGGCTTTCTCATCATAAAAAATCTTCGCCTGTCTAACCAGCTCGCTCACTATATCCTCTGCGGCGGGTTCAACTATAACACCATAATCTATGTACTGCTGTACCGCCGTAGTGTCCTCCACTACCATCTCGGCATAGAACTGCATAGCGTCCGCCATAAGCGCATCCTCAAATAGCATCTGGAGGTCAGGGCTTAGCTTTGCCCAAGAATCCTCGTTAACCATGGTGAGGCAGAGCTCGGAAGGCTGGCGCACTGGCGAGAGATACATATATTTACTAACCTCTTGCATGCCTCCTCCCAAATCCGAAGCCGGGAAGGACCTCTCAAAAGCGTCGATAACTCCTCGTTGCATAGCTTCATAGATCTCCGTTGAAGGCATCCCGACTACCGCAGCACCCATCCTGGAGAGTATTGCCCCGCCATCACCAGACGTACGAACCTTTAATCCCTTAATATCAGCTACTGACCTTAAAGGCTTTGAGGAGTAAAGGAATGTCTCTGGAGGATTGGTGCGGCTGGAAAAAACGCGCATCTTATGACCCTCAACCAGCTTATCGTGTAGCTCCCTACCTCCTCCCGCCACATACCAGAGAATCGCCTCCACAGGAGATAGCCCACCAATTGTATAGGTGAACAAAGGAGCAACAGGGAGTCTTTCTACCCAATACCCGGCAATACTGGCGTGAGCCCAGTCTAAGACACCTGTCTCTACACCATCAAACTCCTTTGTCTTTGGAACAATAGCACCGCCCGGGTTGAGCTTAAGAACCAAGCGCCCCTGGCTCATAGCGTTAACTCTCTCAACAAATCTTTCAGATGCCACGTACTTGGGGTGCCCCGATGCGTCGTGTGTTTGTCCCAGCCAAGTAATTACCTCTGGTGGTGCTGCTGGTACGGGTGCTGGTGCTGGCGTCGGCGCTGGTGCTGGCGTCGGCGCTGGCGCTGGAGCCGGGGCTGGTGCTGGAGCTGGGGCTGGTGCCGGAGCTGGGGCTGGTGCCGGAGCCGGTGCCGGCGCAGGGGCTGGCTTCGCGCAGGCCCCCACCAATGACAACACCATTACTAGAGCGATGCACATAACCAAAAAACTTTTCTTTCTCATTGAAAAAACTCCTTCACTTGGATTTTGGTCGGCTAAAATTACTCTACTTCTGAAAGCTACCACCCCCCATCAATAGTCTACAAATCAGGACATAAAAAGAGCGCCAGCAATCGCTTTTCGATCAGCGGTCACCGACGCCCCCTTTTATTGCTACATTCCTAATCATGCTTTAGAGATATTTTATAGCAGGCAAGCTAATTATAGTCCCATTTCAGTGATTGTCAATACCTAGAGTATAAAATTAGTTTAAACAATGGTTTTAGTGCTTAGATTAAGAAAGCCTTTAACATTCCGATGTTATGTGCAATCTGCTCTAAGCACAGTGGTCATTTAGGTCTCTAGTCCATTTCGATAAAAATTGGGCTATCACTCAGCTTCAATGTCGCCGCGTCAGTTACTCTTGAGGCTCCGGAGATTTCAGTTATTTCGACGTTGCCACTAATCTCGGCAGGCAGAGAATCGCCTCCCCACAAAGCATAAACTACCTTGCCGCCTATGGTAAACTTATATTGTCCCTCCTCAATATGCCAATCGCCCACCTTTTCCTTCAGTATTTCAACCTCATCACTACTGCCCAAATCTCCGAGCATTTCTGCCACTGTCAGGTGAGCATAGAAAAGCGGAGATTTATCGCCATTATCTTTAATTAAAGCTGACCTTTCATCGAAGGGCACCCCCTGTCTAACCGGCGGCATCTTAATGTTGACATAGAAGAGCTTCTCCACGCCATTAGTCAGGGCGAAGACATAACTACGAGCCAGAATCTTAGCGAAGTCCTCATTGGAATAGTTTTCTGTCTGGTGAGCCTGCTGGAACTGCACCTCGGTTACCCACATTGGCTTGTCAACTCCGTTCTTCGCCAAGAATTGTTTGAACGCCGGAATATTAAGATGCTCACCATGACCAATGGAATGCATATTGGCAATATCAAAGTAATCAGCTCCACCTAGGTCAAAGACATTCTGCCAGAAGTTAGTGCTTACATCCATCATCCCCGCCATACCACCTTGCACCACCATGGCTTCTGCGTCAGCCCCTTTCACAGCTTCGTAGGTGGCTTTCAATATCTCAAAATAGTCATCTGGAGAGCCCTGAAAGAAAATAAGAGGCTCTTCATTGAACTCCGGTTCGTTTAGGACTTCCCAGTGTCTTATCGGGAAAGTCAGCCCCGGCATATCATCGACACCATCACCGTCATATCTCTCCACCAATCTGCCTACAAAGTTCTTGTATGCTTCCATGTCACAGGGTTTGCCCTTTGTCGAATGAAATCTGGGATCGCCAGGCTGCTCGGGAACTGGTAAATCCTGATGGCATTTTGCTTGATCCCAGTGTGCGAAAGGCTGGATATTCGCCAGGATATGGAATCCATCGGCTTGAGCCCTGCGGACATATTCATCAGTGTAAGAAAAATCAAACAGTCCCGGCTCCTTTTCTATCATTCCCCATTGAAATAGTTCAAAGAAGGGCCTGTCATATGCAGCACCGGCCTCGCGAGCTGCCCCGAAATCGAACATCGCCGGCATGAAACCAAAGTGACAAGCAAGGGTTTGTCCAAACTCTTCCGAGATAACGGTGGTTTCAGCTGGCTTTGGAATGGCAGGGATAGACATGGGGGGATGGGAAGGAACAGGTGCAAGAGGAGCAGGTGTAGTTTGAGGAGTAACCGGTGGCTTTGGCGGTGTTATTGGAGGGGGAGCAGGTGTTGGAAGAGGTGCAGGCACTGCCGGGGTTGCCGGTGGCTGGGAAGGCGCTGGGGCCGACTGGCAAGCACCCAATAATACAAGAAATATGAGCGCTGCTGCCAACAAAGTCGAAATTAAGCTGTTCCTCACTGTCTGCCACTGTCTATCAGCCATAACCTGACCAATATTATGGCTACTCGCAGGCTATAAGTCAATGCTACCTTTGCTTCCAGTTGATGACTAAACAAGATGGCTGATTGTGTACCATGACCCCCCAAAAACGAGTCCAGTTTTCATGTTAGACTGGCGAATAAGCATGGTAAAAACCACAAGCAAGCGATGGGAGCTGTTATGAGCCATCTGGCGGCCCGTATCCTAGCCGTAGTGCGTGACGGAAGACCTTACGAACTACGTGATGTCGAAGGCAGGCCTGTCAATGGATGGGAGGCAAGGAAACTAATCCTGTCGAAGTACCAGGTATCGGAGGAGATGAGAAGAGAGCGACGTCGTCGTAACCACAGAATAAGCAATGATCAAAGGCTGATGATCAGTAAAGAAGGGATGACAGAGCTTTCCAGGATACGCGAGGCAGCCGTAGCTCCTCAACCTGACATTGCTCGTGTCATCCCCAAGAGTTAGTCTATCTACCCGAAACTGAAAAATCAAGCAGTGCCGGTTACTTAACATGACAGGTCAATCCGGTATGCGACTATTATAAAGACATTGCATTAACATACTCCTATGAAAGAGTAATGCAAGCCCCGTTATTTCACCTGGTCACCTTGTCATGGTTAAGAGTTTACTCAATCTCCTATTCGTACCACCATTACTGGTGCACACTGTAACATCCGACGCCGGAGCCCCTTAACCTAAATTAGAGCGCAATCCACTTTCCAGCGAATTCGCTAAGTATGTTAAAAGGCAGCTCCGGCCTTTACCATTCCGTTATAGGTTGCTATATATGGTCGCCTTTCCTTGAGTACATGATAGACGACTTTAAGCAGCCATCTGGCGATCGCTGTCTTGGCTACATTAGCACCTTTCTTCTTCCTCAAGGTATCCAATCGTTCCTTTATTTCGGCATCAGCATAGGATGCCGGTACTGCAGCTTCCACCAAAGCCCACCTTATCCACCGGTTACCTTCTGATGTAATCCTTCCGTGATACGTTTTTCCTCCAGATGAATGAGTGGAGGGTACCAGACCGGCATAAGAACAAAGCTTAGAAGGAGAACGGAAACGCTCTACACCGTCTATTTCAGTGCTGATAAGCATGGCCAGGGTTACCCCAATGCCTGGAATAGTAGCAAGCAACTGGGCGTCCCTATCTTTCTCATAGATCTCCTTTACCATGTCGTTAGTGGTGGATATCTCCTGGTTGATAGCTTCCATGATTCTCAAGTGTGATTCAACCAGCTTTTTATCCTCTACTTTAGCCCATTCCAGAGAGGTGAGCCATTCCATACCCTTCTTGGAGAATAGATTTGTAGGTTTCGCCTGAAGTACATCCGGAGGTAATAGTTGACTATCCACAAGGCCATGTATTCTGCTCTTCAGTCTCGTCCTCATCACTACCATAAAGGCCCTGTGCCTGATTACACGTTGCTTTACTCTGTTGTCCCCTTTTCTCAGGTGGGCTTGGGGAATAAGGTCAGCCATTAGCAACTGCGCCAATGTCCGCGAATCAATAGCATCAGTCTTTATCTTGGCTGAGGCAATCGCTTTTACCTTCAAGGGATGGGCTAATATTATTTCTTCTACGAGGTCCTCTGATAGCTCGTATGTCCGAGACCAGTCACGGCACGACTCTATAACCATTCTGGTGCCTGTCCTATCCCCTATGAACTCCTTGTATTCCTCTTTGATATGGGACAGCCTCTTTGCCTTGATTTCTCCGGTCTCCGTGTCAATCATCGTCGCGTGGTCATATTGCTTGTGGCAGTCCAGTCCAATGTACTTCATTTGCACCTCCCTATGGCATATTTGGGTTACCTTAACCTCAAACTCTACACCATAAATCCAAGAGGTGCATTACTCTTTCATGATACCTA
>Ga0315552_1002663_pt1 | contig 10450 bp, 8 predicted proteins | sample SalMarSW160170MG_2_FD_203102 | JGI IMG/M metagenome (GOLD analysis project Ga0315552, IMG submission 203102) | Salt marsh sediment microbial communities from the Plum Island Ecosystem LTER, Massachusetts, United States - Salt Marsh Sediment SW1601-70 ...
GCACGAAGGACAAAGGAGACGGCGAGCAGCGTAGCTACTGCTGCCAGGTCGGTTGTCCAACGATGATCAACAACGCCGGGATCATTAGCGACCACAACCCGGACGCTACAGTCCACATTCTCCACCGTGACATGCCGTTGCCCCATAAGCGTGGCGAGCAGCACCGTGCTATGCTTGAGGAACGAAATGGAATCGAGTTCATACGATATGCCAGAGAGCGGAAACCTCAGGTCTCGGACGACCTTCGCGTTACGGTCTGGGATTGCGATGCGGAAACGGAAAAGGAAATCGAGGCAGACCTGATCGTGCTCACTTCTGCCCTTGAGCCGCCCGAGGAGAATACCCGGATTAAAGAAATGCTGAATTTGCAGCTTGGGCCTAATGGTTTCTTTGCTGAGGCTCTGGGCAAGTTGAATCCTCTCGATTTTGTTGCCAGTGGCGTGTTCTTGTGCGGGACGGCCCATTCACCCAAGGGCGTCGCAGAGGCGATCGCAGATGGCGAAGGTGCCGCTGCAAGAGTGGCCAGTGTCATCTCCAACCCTATCATGGAAAAAGAGCCCGCCATTTCCTTCGTGGTGGACGAGAAATGTGATGGCTGTGCCTATTGCATTGACCCCTGCCCGTTCAACGCTTTGACTCTGATCGAGTACATGCGAGAGGGTGCGACCAAAAAGACGGTGGATGCCAACGAAGCGATTTGCAAAGGCTGCGGAATTTGCATGGCAACCTGTCCCAAAGAAGGAATCTACGTCCGACATCGTAAACCTGAGCAATTCCTGGCTATGGTCAAATCTGCGCTGGAGGAGACATAATGATGAGTGAATTTGAGCCCACGATTATCACGTTTTGCTGCAACTGGTGTGCCTACGCGGGCGCGGATATGGCGGGAACGTCTCAGATAGATTATCCCCCAAATGTTTTAATTATCCGGGCCATGTGTTCCGGTATGATCCACCCGAACTTCGTGACAGAGGCATTGATGGGCGGCGCCGATGGCGTGCTAATTTGTGGGTGCCACCCCGGGGATTGCCACTATCTTGAGGGGAATCTCAAGACCGAGAAGCGTGCCGAAGCCATCGAGCTTCTGCTTGAGGATTTTGGGCTTGAGCCGGAACGGTTCCGTCTGGAGTGGGTTTCTGCTTCGGAAGGCAAGAAGTTCGCGCAGATCGCCGCCGAAATGACAGAGACGCTCAGGGAGCTTGGGCCAAGTCCCTATAAGCCGTAGCGCGCCCGGACCCGTTGAGCCTTAGCGTTCTCACGCTTCCGAAAGTGGAGAATGGCCAGCTTTGAGCCTGCCACGACATACCGCGCCGACACACCTGGCTTTTAGACGCCTCCTAATCTCGCGCTTTTGCTTGGAGTCGGGTGCTCATGCTTTTTGTCCTTTCCCCTCCCCCGCCGCACTTGAGAGGTCATGGCCTTTTCAGGACATTCCGCACGCATAGCGGCGTTTTTGGCCTTTCTGGCACATCGCTTCACCGCCTTGTGTCCTGACTATTTGTCGAAAGGCGTCGTTTTTTCCTCAACCAATATATGTGCACGTTTCCTCATGATGTCGCTCCGCGCCTCCACGCTTTCGCAGGGGACACCGACCAACTGGGTGAAGCCGTTGAATTATGCTAATGATACCTGGCATTTCGGGCCGCATAGCTTCGATGTGAGAAGGTGTCCCGCCACTCGCGACCCAACGAAAGCTGGCGAGGGAAAGTCCCATATTTGGTAAGCGTCCGGTGAACACACATCGGGTCTGGCACGGATCTTGGGACGTGGTGGATCAGGCGGGAAGGTTTTGGGCGGCGTTTTGAGCGGCTTACCAGTTGTTGGGGAGGAGGTCCTGAAGCCGTTTGGCAGGATGGGGGCTGATGCGCTGGAACACGTCGCGGAGGTAGGTGAAGGGATACATGGGGAGCCGCTTGCAGGTGGTGATGAAGCTGGTGAGAATCGCGCCGGTTCGCCCGCCGTTATCGCTGCCGAAGAATCCCGCCATGGCGGGATTCTTCCGTCCGACGGCGATTCCCCGCAGGCTGCGCTCGGCGCCGTTGTTGTCGAGCTCGAGGTCTCCGTCTTCGCAGTAGCGGATAAGGTCTTCCCAGTTCGACAACGTGTAGGTGATCGCGTGCCCCTCGGGACTTTTCGGTAGCACGTTGGGCTGCTCGCGTTGGAGATATGCTTTAATATCATCGAGGACCGGCACACTCTTGGCCTGCCGCAGGGCCAAGCGGCCCTGTGCGTCCAGCTTCATCTCTTTGGCTTCGCGCTCCACATCGTACAGCAGTCCCGCCGAGGCGGGATAGGCCAGCATCACCATGGAACGCATGAGGTCCGAGGATTGGGCATCGTAGAACTTCCTGCGGGTATGAGCCCAGCACGCCACTTCGGTCACATCGCGGTTTTCATCCTGGTACAGCACGTCGTAGCCCGAGTAGGCATCGGCTTGTAGATAGCCCATAAACTCTTTCAGGAACTCGACCGGGCCGGCTTGAATGTGTTTGTCGGTGGCCACCATTCCCGCCGCAAACAGGAACAACTGGTTCTCGTACACTCGCTCCCGCTTCGGCCCATACCGCCAGCGCAGCAGTTTCTCCAAAAAATGTAGGACTCGCTTCAGCCGACGATCCTTCGCGCCTAGCTCCCTGGCCATCTCCGCCATCATCGCGTGGCACTGCTCGATCTTTTCCGGCAACTTCTTCGGGTCTATCTCCATGAAATCAGCCCTTGCTCGCCCTCTTCAGCCGCGCCAGCTCTAACGACACGGCCACCCATTCCGTCGTCAACGCCCGAAACCGCTTGTAGGTCTTCAACTGCCGTCGAAGATTCTCTACCGCTTCGTCCTTCACGAACTCCGTGCGACACTTTCCCCGCCAAGTGTAGTTGAGATGATAGTACGGTCCGTGCTTGCGAGGGTTCTTCGGGTCCTTGCACCGACACCCCGGTGTCCCGCACACATTGTACTGCATGGAAAGACTCCCCGGCCTCATGGGACCCAACGCCGCCAGCTCTCTTTTGATCTCCGCAATCCGCTTCTGCAATTGAGCAATGTTTCTCATTGTCATACCGAGACTTTTGTAGAAGTACCGGCTCTTGCCAAGAAAAAAATGCGAAAAAGCGAAAAAAGTTTTTACCTTTCCCCGACGGGAAGAGGAGTGGCCTGGCGGCTCTCCGGGTGTCCGCTCGATACCCCACTCGGCAACCGATAGCGCTTCCGACGCTTCCCCTTCTTCAAGTCAATCCCCTCCAATAGAATCGCCAGTTCCCACGCGGCTACCTCCTTGCGTCCGGTCTCGCTTAACGGGAACTGAAACGTACTTGCCTCCAACACGCCCACCACCGTTCGCAAGGTCCGTTCATCCACTCCTTTGCCGATCCGCAGACGACGCCCGCCTCGCAACACCAACTCAATCCCCGCCGATCCCAGTTCCTCCGCCTCCTCACTGACCAGGGCAAACGTCGCCTGCCCGGCATCCTTTGTAGCTTTGCCTCGGCTCCCACTGCCCAATGCACGCGCCTGCTGCCGCTTCTTTCCCGCCTGAGGCGGGACTGCCACCAGTAGAACTGATCCTCTCTCAGCCTCCCCGCCCAAGGCGGGGCAGAACTGTCGAACCGATACCCCACTCCTGGCATCCTCCCCGATCACCCTCCGCCAATAGCGTTCCTTCTTTTTGTCCCTTCCATTCGGTTCTCCTTGCATCTCCTTCCTCCTCGGCTTGTTTGCTCTTCGCTTCGCACACATCTTCGACCTGCCGAAGAGTTTTTCTCAGACTCCCGTCACCCGCACGATGGGGCGGCCGGATGGATACGGGGGATTCGAGTTGTAAAGGTTCAGGTAAAGCGATTCGAGCTGACGCACCATGTTTTCCATTGAGAAGTGTGTTCTCGCTCTTTTGCGAGCCTGTTGCCCCATCTTTTCTCTCAACCCCGCATCCTTGAGAAGAAGAACGATTCTTTCGGCAAGAGATACAGGAGATGCTGGCTCGACCAAGAATCCCGATTCACCGTCAATAATAGCTTCTCTGTTTCCGCCTACGTCGCAGGCTACGGAAGCGAGACCACTTGCCATGTACTCCAATAAGGAATTCGAGAATCCCTCCGATAGGGACGGTAGCACCCCGACATGAAACAACGACAGGAACGGTCTAACGTCTTGTTGGGGGCCGGTAAACACAAAGCGCTCGTCAAGTTGAAGCTCATGAATCCGTTTTCTCAAGCGTTCGTGTTGTTCTCGACCCCCATGGCCTACGACAATAAAGCGGACATTTTCGACTTCGGCGGTGACAAGCTTTGCCGCCTCCATGAAGTACCGGAGACCTTTGACCTTCGGGTGGAAGTTGGCGAGGACACCAACAACTAACTCATCCTCAAGCACATGGTACTTAGTTTTGACCGCGGCGACTTCTTTCCGAAAATCCTGCTCGTAAGCGTGAACGTCCACGCCGTTGTGAACGACGATGATCTTGCTTGGATCTATCCCTTCGCTTGCGGCAGTTTCCCTTTTGACTGCATATGAATTCGCGATATAACATGTAGGGATCCCGCGAACCGCGCGCAGTAGTATCGCATCTTGCCATCTCTTCCAGTACCCGAGGTCTCTTCTGGAACTAATGATTGCGCGCACGGACGCGAGCCTGGCGGCCAGTACTCCAAGCACGTTAGAAGTGGGAAAAAACGTGTGAGCGATGTCGAACTGACCTGCCCGAACAAAGTTCCGCATTCGCATAACGGAGCCAGGGGCGGCGAACCAGCGGATCGGCTTCCGAAAAAGAACAACGTGGTCGCAAGGTGGCAAATGGTCTTGAATCGAGGGCGCGGGCCAGAGGTAGCAAAGAAACGGCTGGAAGGTGGAGCGGTCGAGGCGACGAATGATCTGGAAGAACTGCCCCTCTGTCCCCCCATGCTCGCTCTCAACGACATAGTCTATCATGAACAGTATTTTAATCCTACGCTCACTTCCCATTTCTGGCCCGTACCGCACTCTGAACAAGGCGCTTAGCATAAAGGACAAACATGCTCTTCTCATACTCCAGCAGAGAGGCGCAGAAGCGCCCGGAGGGAGAAACAATGTCCTGCTGGTTGACGAGGAACCGGCCTATGCGCATCGGATCGGAGCGTTCTGAAACATATCCCTTTTGGAGCGTAAGCCCGAGCCGAAAGCCGGCTTGGCGGGCCATTCGAATGGTCTCGTCGTTGCATGCGCCGTTGGGATAAGCGATGGCGTCCACAGGCATCCCAAGCTTGGATTCAATAAGAGCCTTGGACCCTTGGAGTTCTCGCCAAGCGGTCTGGGCATCCTCAACGGGGAGAATGCAGTGGTGAAGAGTATGAACCCCAAAACGGATTCCTTCGGACTTCATCTCTCGAACCTGATCCCATGTGAGCAAACGAAATCTTCTTGCCATCGGCCCATTCCAGTCCACGTACGGCTGCAATGTTGACACAAGGGCGCTTATGCGCGCGTGAGGCCAGCTCTTCAGTTGATTAATGACTATCCTCGCCGAAAAGTTCTCTGCGGCCGACCGTGAATCCGGAGGTGTAGACATGGAAACCCCAGCAGTTGAGAGAAGATGATGCAAGTGCCTTCTGGCTCGAGCCGTTCCCGACATGCGCGCAAGAGCGATTGAGATCGCATCGTTCCACAAGAGCTGCTTGGTGCCGACTAAACCGGCTGTCAGGAAGATGGTCGCCGGCATTTGCATTTCCCTCAATATGGGAAACGCGTTAGTATAGTTGTCCATGTATCCATCATCGAAAGTCAGAGCACACAGCGGCTTTCGCCGACACCTTTTCGATTTATCGCGTGCCACCAGCTCTGCCAGGGGAACGACCTCGTAACGTCGGCGAAGAAAAATGAGCAGGTCGCGAAAGACATCCGTGGTTAGGTACATTTGAGGATCAAGCAGATGGTTGACATCGCTGCGCTGAACGATTCTGTGAAAAGCGAGGATGAAGGCCCTAGGTCGGGAAAAAACGAGCCTTTCCAAGCGGAAGACACGGAGACCGTGGATGATGGTCGCCGCCAGAATTTTGATGTACTTCTTCACGGAGCGTAAAAGAGTAGTTGTTATGTCTCTCGTTCGCGACCTCGAGGTCGGATTTGGTGAAGGAAGCCTGCGGCGAGGTGCCTTATCGCTAAGACACCTCGTTTTCCCCTTCGAGCGCCTGTTGCTTCCCGGCAACCGCTTTTCATGAATTCGCTCGATTTTTCGGCCCAACACGATTTTAGCAGGTTTAGATACAGGCGCTCTGCCGGCTGCCGCAAAGTGAAAACCGCCACTTTGAGACCGGACCGCCTTCGCTCAACTGGGGAACCGTTCCCCACTATCGGCGAGGCCTGGGCGAGGTTCATACAGGTAAAGGCTCTCGCACAGCCGTGTGACTCTCTTTGGGGCTATCCATTTGTTCAGCATTGTTTTTGTGCAGCACAAAATCTCTTGCGAGAACTCCCATGGCTGCCGCCCAAAGCCAGTTATACCGGTCGAGATTGTGGCTGGCCCAGCCCTCGAAAAGAAGCAGCACGAGCATAATGAGTATGTCCCAGGCAATCCAAGCGGCTGGCGAGGCCCGGGGCACATTCCCTTTCCTGACTTCCTTTCTGATAAGCAGTGCATTTTTGAAAGTAATGGCAATTAAGAAGAGGAAAGCAAGCGTCCCCAGGATGCCGAGCTGGCCCAATAGCTCCCCGTACAGGTTGTGCGAATCCATCCGTCGCCCGCCCAGTTTTTCATGAGAATAGTGAGAGAAACAGCCCATTCCCACACCCAGCAGAGGTCGGTCTTGTAGCATCTCAAGGCCCTGGAAGAAACCCCAGCCTTTCATTCGGCCTTCTGCTGACCCCTGTTCCCCTGGGTTCATGTGTTTTCCGGTCAACGTCAAGATTCTTGCCTGTTTGTCAGCGGGAACCAATTGCCAAGTAAGCAAAAGGAAAACACAAAGCCCGGTGGCAACGTAAAGTTTCTTCTTCCCCTGAAGAGAAAAAACGTAGAGAAAACACACAAGAAGGTAACCCAGGAGACCGGATCTTGAGCCAGTCAAAACAATGCACGCCAGGCTCAGGGCGGTGTAAGCGGCAATAGCCAGATGGATTCGCCACCGGTGTTCACCCCGCAGCAGCCCAAAGGCAAAGGGCATGGAATAGACAATGCTTGCGGCAACGGAATTGGGCCCTCCCAACGTCGTGTCGAGACCCACCATTCGCCATATTCCTCCATCCCAATCCCCGCGTCCAAAGACCAGGTACTCCCTGAGGGATAAGAGCTGGTACGCTGCCATTGTGCAAACATAGGCGACCACGAAACCCCGAAGCTGGCTCTCATTCTTTATCGTTGCCAGGATAACAACGTAGAATACGACAAGTGTGCAGTATTTGTAGAAAGCTGTCCAAGCGAGGTCGGGGCGATACGAAAAAACAAAGGACAGTCCAATAGCGCCCAAGAAGGCGAAGACAGCGATCGTCTGTGGGCAGCGAATGCTCCGCCTGCGTTGCCAAAGGAGCAAGGCTGCGACCATAAGAATACCGTAGATCCTCTCGATATGGATGGCTCCCAAAAAGTCCCAGTTCTCAAAGGGACGTATGATGAATAGAATCAGATATCCATATACAAGATACAGCATGAGAATTTCACCGTCGAAGCCCGCCGCTTCCTATACCTTGAAACGTTCGTCACCAAGGGATGCTGGGGCTTCTATCAAGAAGCCCAAGCCTACGTACTGCGATTCGTAAGCTCCATGACATATTCAGTTGCGGATGAATCGGTTTCATCGGGAAGTCCGGCTAAAGCCCCGCCTGGGCGGGACTGAAGCCAGCGGCTAACCAAGCGTGTGGGCGGGTAGGTACATTAGTACTTATCCAGAGGCGTGCCTGCCACAACCGCCTCGACTTCTCATCGCACACTGACTCTTCATAAGTTACACAGCTATCAGCGTCGAGGAATGAACCTTTCGCTCCCTTCCGCGAAGCGCTCACTGAATGGCGGAAGCCGCTCACAGAACGCTGCAACCGTCTCCCGTTGCGGCGGGACGCGTTCACTCCACGGTGGAGGCGCTTTCCACCATAGCGGAGCTCATTCACTCCACGGAGTAACCCTTTCATTCCTCAACGGGAACGGTTCATTCCATTCCGGCAATCTTTCACTCGTTAGCGGCCATCTTTCGTTCCATAAGAATCACGCCCGTCCAAACGTGGAACCCATCGGCCCATGGGCGCCGAGCCTTCAGCGTAAAAACCTTACGTCGCGATGCCCGAATCAAGACAGCAGTTGTGAAGAAGACCGGGAAGGTCAAATTCGCGTTCCGATTTGGTGCTCCGCATCCGCCTCTACTGCATGCCTTGAACCGTTGGAATAGGCCGTAGTGGCTCTTGTTGCGGGTTAGTCGACATGAATCGGCTTTCCGGGAGGGCCTGGAAGAGGCGGGTTGACAAAGGAGTAAGTGATTACAAGCCCGGGCCGTTGAGCGGCGTCTGCGTATTCAGAAGGTCTGAAGTACCGATGAGCATCCGAAGCCGCCGTTGGGTCCGAGTTCAACATCAACCCGCGATTACTGACGGGGTCTGCAACCCACTCGGAAACCATGCTGGTGACGGTCCACTCTGTGTAACCCGGTGTTGTGTCCACGGCGTTCGTGTCTTCGGGCGCGGCGATGTCGGCCTGTCCGAGAGGAATGTTGTTGTACAGCCCATCATACGGCGTCCACGCGTTCGCTCCATCGTACGTGTATCCCGTGGCGGCGGCAATCACTGGAGCAACGTTTACTATCTTGTGAACGCTGATATTGTAGGTCGGCTCGTTGCTTGCTTCGAACATGTAGAGACGCAGTTTTGCAGAGATGACCGTGGCGTTCTGCGGGATAGCGGACAGCTCGAATTTCATGAGAATTGCGTTAGCAATGCTGTTAGCGGGCCATGTGTATGTGTTCAGATTTGTGGCATCCGCCGCGGAGTTCTCGCTATTGATGTTAATGAAAGTATCTTCGAGGGTGCCGGGGTGATCTGAATTTGTCGCCTCGCCCCATTCCTCGGAAAAAATGCCTTCGGGCTGAGTATGGAAGGAATAGGTGACAGCGCTCATAACATTCGGCGGGATATGAAGGTCCTGGGCATTGACGATCACGACCACAGCGCTATCGTAGGCAAAAGGCGCGCCCGCGGTATAGGTAACAGTGTAATCAGAAGGGGTCCCTGTGATCTGGGGCGTAACCGGTTGTCCGTTCACCTGCATCTGGATTGAGTTGACATCAACGCCATCGCCCGAATCCTGCACGTGCAGGACAATGCTGGTGTCCACACGCACGTTCTGCTGACCGGGAGCGGGAGATTGTTCCGTTACTACGGGTGCAGTCGAGTCTTCCGGCGGGGGTGGCTGAGTTGTGAAGGAATACGTGACAGCACTCATAACATTCGGAGGGTTATGGAAGTCCTGGGCATTGACCATCACGGTCACAACGCTGCCGTAGGCAAAAGGCGAGCCCGCGGTATAGCTGACAGTGTAATCGGAGTGGCTCCCCGTGATCTGGGGCGTCACCGGTTGTCCATTCACCTGCATCTGGATTGAGTTGACATCAACCCCATCCCCGGAATCCTGCACATGCAGTACGATACTGGCGTCCACAGGCACGTTCTGCTGATCGGGCGCCGGAGACTGTCCCGTAACCACGGGGGGAGTCGAATCTCCAGGTTGAGTAGTGAAGGAGTAAGAGACCTGTTGCATGACATTCGGAGGGCTATGGAGGTCCTGGGCATTGACGGCCACGGTCACAACGCTGTCGTAGGCAAAAGGCGAGCTCGGCGTATAGCTGACAGCGTAATCGGAGGGGCTTCCTGTGATCTGCAGCGTCACGGCTTGTCCGTTGACCTGCATCTGGATTGAGTTAACGTCAACCGCATCCCCGGAATCCTGCACATGCAGGACAACACTGGTGTCCACAGGCATGTTCTGCTGATTGGGTGCCGGAGACTGTCCGCTGACGAAAGGCGGAGTCAGATCCGTTAAGGGCTGCGGCCCCCCAGCAAAAGTGATCGGGAAGCCCGACGTATTGACGTTGCCGTCCGCATCAACAACGTATAAATAAGCCTGCGCACCGCTCTTAAAGGCACCCTGGTTCACTGTCACGGTTATGGACGTATCAGACCATGCTGACGGTATCTGTATCTCCCTGTAGGTGCATTGTTCCCAGGTGGCGTTGTCGCCAATTTCGACTCTTGCCTGGGTTATATCCACATAAACATCGTCAAATTGCGTAACTCCTTCGCTGCCCGTACGCATGTAAAAACCAATCGCGAAGTAATCGAATTTTGAATTATTATCGCCAAGGTACTCACCGACACCCTGTGGGAAGTCCTGGGGCATTGTATAGTTTTCCAACAGCGTGGCATTCTCCCAGAACTTGAAACCCTGGCCGGGATCATCTCCAATTCTAATCCAAAATTCCTTGCGGTCCCACTGGCGGTTCTTGCAGGTGC
>Ga0315552_1002670_pt1 | contig 10445 bp, 9 predicted proteins | sample SalMarSW160170MG_2_FD_203102 | JGI IMG/M metagenome (GOLD analysis project Ga0315552, IMG submission 203102) | Salt marsh sediment microbial communities from the Plum Island Ecosystem LTER, Massachusetts, United States - Salt Marsh Sediment SW1601-70 ...
CCAGCCATGATTCCTTTGGCTTCTTTACGGTGACTTGAGATCCGGTTCTTTTAACCACAATCACCTTTTCCACCGAGGGACACCTTGTCAAAGCTTCATCGGCTATACTCTTCAGCGGGATTACCTTACCCCTCCGAAATCCCCCATCGGCAGTTACCAGTAACTTGGCTTGTATATCGTTGGCCCTGTCAGCCAATGCCTGAGCACCGAAACCGGAGAAAACTACTGTATGAATTGCCCCAATCCTGGCACATGCCAGCATAAAAATAGGCAGCTCCGGTATCATGGGCAGATATAAGGCAACATTGTCCCCCTTGCCTATACCGCAATTCTTCAAGACCGAGGCATACCTGTTGACCTCACGATATAGTGTGGAATAGCTTAAGAGCTTACTGTCCCCTGGCTCACCTTCCCAGTATATAGCCACTTTACTTCTGCGCCACGACTTTGCATGGCGGTCCACACATATATGCGAGGCATTCAGCATCCCGCCTACAAACCATCTGGCAAAGGGCGGTTTCCATTCCAATACCTTGTCCCAGGTCTTAAACCAATCCAGTTGACGTGCCTCCTCCGACCAGAACTCCTCTGGTTCCTCCAGGGATTTCTGATACATATCGAGAAACTTCTTCACAGGAAAATATCTGGACTCAAATGGCAAAGATAATTCAGACATAGCTTGACCTCCTTCAATAATTCTTACCAGGCCTCTCTACCTGCATCCTGAAGTTCCTTATCACACTATCCAAAGATTTCTTCCTCGATGAGTAGCTATTCGGTGGATATAGTATAGCCGGCAGCCCTCCAGGCTGTCATGCTGCCCAGTACATTGTACACTTCCCGACAGCCTTCCCGCAGCAAGATACTGGCGCCGAGCCCGGCGCGATGCCCGACATTACAGAACATGGCCACCGGTTTATCTCTGGGAATGTCCGCCATTCTCTCTTGAATATGCCCTACATATATATGCTGGGCACCCTTTATGTGGCCCGCGTTCCATTCATTCTCTCCCCTATCATCCAATATGGTTAATTGTTCCCCGCGGTCTATCTTGGCTTTAAGTTCGTGCACCGTCAAGACTTGCAGATGCTCCACAGGAAACCCCGCGTTGTACCAGCCTTCTACACCACCCTTGAGATAACCGGCAATCCGGTCATAGCCGGTGCGTATCAAATAGCGAACTGCCTTCTCCAGGTGATGCTGGTCGTCCAATACCAGCAGGATAGGCTTGTCATAAGATAATACCCAGCCAGCGAAAACAGGCAGTCCCTCAAGCCAGATGCTGTAGGACCCCTTGATATGGGCGCCGCCAAAGGCAGCGGGATAACTCGTGTCAACGACTACCGCCCCTCGCTCCATCTCTTCCTCGAACTCGGCTGGAGTAAGCGGAGCCGGCAAGGGCAGACATCCCAATAGGGTAGGCCCTTCCAAATTATACTTTTCCATCTGGTGGAAGTAATGAGGCCTCTCTGGCTTCTCAGCTACTTTGTATTTTATGAATTCGTCCTTGCTCATCTGAAGTAGAGGGTTTTGGGCTCTTTCTATACCTAGGGTACTCTCGTCCCGGTCGGCAATATTCATGCCACAGACCGAGCCTGCCCCATGAGCTGGACACAGAATAACCCCATCCCCTAAGGGAATGAGCTTATTGAAGATGCTGTCATAAAGATTTGATGCCAGCCTTGGAGCCTCTTCGGTACCGTATAGGTCAGTTCGGCCAACATCACCCACAAATAGTGCGTCCCCTGTGAATACCATTACCGTGGCTTCGCCAGCGGAAAGGTCAGCCACAGCATAGGATATGCTCTCGTCAGTATGCCCGGGAGTGTGGATAGCAATCAACCTTAGCTTGCCAATTTGAAACTGTTGCCCCTCTCTCAAGGTATTACCATATTTCCAGTCCAGCCCAGGGCCATGATAGATCTCAGCCCCGGTGAAATGGTTCAGCTCCACAGAGCCAATAGTATAATCTTCATTACGATGAGTTTCAAAAATGTATTTGATTTTCAGGCCTCTTTGCTGAGCCAGATCGATATAAACCTGGCAATCACGTCGAGGATCGATCACGGCAGTATCGTTTTCCGAGCCAATCAAGTAAGAATTGTGAGCTATGCCCCCTGATTTTATGCGCTCAAAAATCATGTGCGCTATCTCCTCTCAATCACTGTTGTCGAACGATTTCCGATACCCGCTTCAGCAAAATGTCAGCATGATTCCGTTCTTCCAAGGCTAATTCATGAAGGAACGTCTTGGCGCTTGGGTCTGCCACCAATGCCGAAGTCCGCTTATAGAAATCGTACGACATATACTCCTTTTCCAACGCTATTTCCAATGCCTCCATCTCGTCAGAGAATTTCTCATCTACCTTGGCTAGAGCAGGACTGATCTCAATACCACCTTCCATGTGTTCCACCTTAAGTTCTTGCTTGAGCTTCTCCAAAGGTGGAGGTGCCCCTTCTCCAAGCATGGTAGTTGCGCGCTCCCACAGCTTCTGCATATGTCCATTTTCAGCATTGGCTAGTATCTGGAACTGCTCCTTCGCCTGGGGCGATGCAGCCCTTTCTTTAGCCGCTAAATAGAAATCCCAGGAGCCCTTCTCCAGTTTAATAGCCAGCATTAATATATCTTTAACATCAGCCACTTCAGTTACTAACTCAGGCCTCGCTTCAGGCATTCCACCTATAGTCTCATTATGCCAGTTGAGAATACCACCTTCCAGGTGGTGAACATCTCTAAATCCCAGGCCACAAAGCGCTATAGCTGCTGCCATGCTCCTGCGCCCTGAGCGACAATAGGTGATGATTTTCTTATCTCGCTCCAACTCTTCCTGCCTGGCTTCCAATTCACCCAGGGGAATAAATATAGCCCCGGGGATATGCCCAGCTTCATACTCCTCAGGCTGTCTGACATCTAGAAGGAGAAACTCACCTTTCTTGTCCCTGTCTAATAGTGCCTTGACCTCTCCAGGTGCTAACGTTTTTATTTCATCTGACGCACAAGCTAACTTCATCACAATACTGTCCTTCCGCAAGACTTCCTGGCCAAGACAAGGCTAGACCTCCACCAAGACTCTGTCGCCTTCCACCTTCACATTGTATACCGTAAGGTCTTTGGAAGGCTTGACTGATTTACCCTCCTCCGACATTTGCCCTCCTTTTAACCAGCGGACTACCCGACCATTAGTGATATCAAATTGAGAGCCATGCAGGGGACAAGTAACCACAGTTCCTTCCAGTTTACCCTGCGATAAACTTCCCTTCATATGAGAGCAGAGATTGTCAACGGCATAATACTTATCCCCAACCCTAGTCAAAAGAATTTGATGCCCTGCCACGTTTGCTGTCTTCATCGCTCCGCTTTTCAGTTCGTCTATTTTAGATACCTCTGTAAACTCACCCATAAGGCACCTCCTTTCACAAATCCGAGCTATTAAGCAAAGCCTTGCCCACCTAGCCAGATTAATTTTTGGCTAGGTATTTCTCAGGATTCTGGTCGAAAGCCTTCTTGCAACCAACAGCGCAGAAGTAGTATTTCTTTCCCTTATACTCGGAAGTAGCTGCTGCCTTAGCTTCCTCTACTTCCATTTTGCAAACTGGGTCTATGGCCATTGAGCACCTCCTCTCATTAAGTGCCAAGTTCAACTGGCTTAAACCTCCTTAGACGAAGGGAGTTGGATACGACAGTAACGGAGCTAGCAGCCATGGCTGCGGCGGCCAATATAGGATTCAGGAAACCATACTCCCCCAAGGCGAAACGAAGCCCAGTAGGTACACCTGTATTCCCGAAGGCAAGATACAATACCCCGGCTGCTATCGGAATTAGAGCAGTATTGTAAGCAAAGGCCCAGAAGAGGTTCTGTTTGATAGTCCTCATGGTCCGCTTGCTCAGGGATATAGCGGTTACCACTCCCATCAAATCTCCCTTAATCAGAGTAATATCTCCAGTCTCCATGGCAACATCGGTACCCGTACCAATAGCGATACCAACATCTGCCTGGGCTAATGCTGGAGCATCGTTAATTCCATCGCCCACCATTGCCACCACCTTTCCATCTTCCTGCAATTTCTTGACCTCCCTGGCCTTATGCTCAGGGAGCACCTCAGCAAGGACACGGTCAATGCCTGCCTCTCGAGCAATAGCTTCTGCCGTGAGCCGGTTGTCCCCGGTGAGCATGGCTGTTTCAATACCCATCTTGCGCATCGCTTGGAGCGCTTCTTTAGCACCTGGCTTTAGGGTATCAGCCAGAGCAACGATTCCTGCTACTTGGCCATCCAGTCCCAGGAACATCACTGTCTTACCTTGTTCAAGGAGTTCAGCGGCTTTTGGCTCCAGCCCGTTTAGGGAAAGGCTTTGTTCTTTCATTAACCTGAGATTGCCCAGAAAAAGCTTTTTCCCCTCCACCGAAGCTTCTACACCCTGCCCTGGGACGGCATTAAAATCCGAGGATGGAGATAATTCCAGCTTCTTCTCCAGAGCAGCCTTGACAACAGCCTCGCCAAGTGGGTGTTCTGAGTTATGCTCAGCGGAGGCAGCTAGCTGGAGAACCTCTTCCCAGGAGAAAGAATGAGCAGAGATTATGTCAGTCACCACAGGCTCGCCACTGGTCAGAGTGCCTGTCTTATCCAGGAGAACAGTGTTTATCTGGTGAGCCCTCTCCAGAGACGCGCCATTCCTGATGAGAATCCCATGCTCGGCTCCCTTGCCGGTGCCGACCATAATCGCGGTTGGAGTGGCCAACCCCAAGGCGCAGGGGCAGGCAATAACGAGCACGGCGACAAAGTTGAGGAAGGCAAAGGTGAGGGCTGGAGCTGGTCCCACCAAATACCAGACTACGAAGGTCACGATGGCAATGCCAATCACTGCTGGCACAAAGTAGCTGGCGATAACGTCAGCAAGACGCTGAATAGGAGCTTTGCTTCCCTGCGCTTCCTCCACCATTCTGACGATGTGAGCCAGCGTTGTATCCTTACCCACCTTGGTTGCTTCGATTTCAAGGCTGCCTGTCTTGTTAATAGTGGCACCGATAACCTCATCGTCCACCTTTTTCTCCACCGGGATACTCTCCCCGGTAATCATGGACTCATCAACACTGGAGTAGCCCTGACGCACTATGCCATCTACGGGCACCCTCTCGCCGGGACGTACCAAGATAAGGTCACCAACCTGAACCTCTTCAACGGGAATTTCCCTCTGCTCGCCTTCACGGATAACCAGAGCGGTCTTCGGCTGCATACCAATAAGCTTCTTTATTGCTGCCGAGGTCTGTCCTTTGGCTCTAGCTTCCAGAAAACGACCAAGTAGAATCAAGGTTATAATCGCCGCTGAGGTATGGAAGTATAAGTGGGGTTCCGCTACACCCGTGGCAAAAAGACTTGGGGAAATAACAGCTACCATGCTGTAGAAATAAGCCACCGAGGTACCTAATGCGATCAGGGTATTCATATCGGAAGTCCTGTGTTTCAGAGCCCCCCATGCCCCTCGGTAGAAGCGCAAACCCGCCCAGAACTGCACTGGCGTAGCCAGAGCCCACAATAGATAGGGTTTCCCAACAAAGGAAGTACCCCAGCTCAGGGCCATGATTGACGCGGTGAGGATGGCGGCGATGATAAATCTATTCTTTATAACTCGGATCTCACGCTGGGCAGCAGTGGTCACATCCTCCAGGGCCTGCACCTCAGGACCAAGTTCATAGCCGGCGTCTTTTACCGCTCGTCTCATGTCAGCCAGCGCCGTTCCTTCCACATATTCCACGGTAGCCTTCTCCGAAGCCAGATTCACGCTGGCTGAAATCACCCCCGGCACGCTGGAGAGAGCCTCATCCACCCGGGCAACACAGGAAGCGCATGTCATTCCGCTTACCGGGAATGTGGACTTCCTGGTGGCGACCCCATATCCCAATTGCGAGACGGTATCCTTAATTTTGGCAAGGTCTACCTTCGTGGGATCGTATTCTATCGAAGCCTTCTCCGAAGCGAAGTTAACGTCAGCTTGTTCAACACCAGGAGTCTGGGAAAGACCCTTCCTGATAGTAGCTGCACAGGTAGCGCAGGTCATCCCGGTTATCTGGATTGAAGCCTTGTCAGCCCTCTTAGAATTAGTCTTATCAGCCATTATCTTTTCCCCACCCGCGTCTTAATAGTTTAGATTTCTGAAATTTGCAGTTTAGGGTGAAATGACCTAAATTCCCACTAAGATGCAGCTCCTTCCAGCCTCACAACGCGTTAGTCAATTGCTGGGGCAGCTCTCCTCAATTATTGCCGAGGCTCGAGCTGGCATTAAGCTGCCAGTTTGACATAGCAATTAGTCTCGCTTTTCCTCTTCCTTCAGCAGGTCTTCAAATACATCGGCATGGTATATTTCGTGGTCCCTTATCCGGATAAGGAGCTCTTTCAGGTCGGGCTCTTCAATTTCTTTGGCAGCGCGGTCATATTCAGCAGCCACCTTTTTTTCGATCTTGATATCTGCCCGAAGCATGTCAGCGGTCTTGGTGGATTTATCCACCTCGGTGTGCTCAATCTTGGGATTGCTTTTCTTGTCAACCATCTCCTCGGAAAGCCACCCCAGATGTTGCATTTCGTTTATAGCCTGGTCCTCCATTTCTTCCTTAACATCCTCGTTGGGCGTCATATAGGAGTGGAGAAGGTATTGAAGGATAACGGTATATTCATGCTCGATGCCCCAATTGAGAGCCTGGGTAACTTTGTCCTGTCGGGAGCCTCTCAAATCCCGGGCACCTTCCTTTTGAGCCTTGTTTACAAAGTGTTCAAAGTCGCCCTGATGCGACTTTTCATCGGAGAGAATTCGCCGCAGCAGCCGTTTTATCTTAGGATCATCGATGGCTTTAATGTGTTCCTCATATAAAGTAATTGCATCTTTCTCCTGAAGCACGTCGTTTTTCATCCAATCGGGAACCGACTCTCCGCCTGTGCGCATGTCTCCCCTCTTAATGCTGGGAGTGCCACCCATGCTGACTATGATCTCAGCCAGCCAGTCAAAATGGCGCATTTCCTCCCGGGCGATAGCTTCGATTTCACAGGCCATCTCGCCCTCGCCCATGGCATAGGCGTGGACCAGATATTGAATGACGGCTGCGTGTTCGCCTTCAAGGTCCTGATTTAGTAAAGCAATAATTTTGTCCTTGTCCATTCGTTCCTCCTATCTTACTCGTTCTATTACCTATCTTGTCGTGAAACGAAATTACCCTCCCTTACCAACAAATTGTCGGTCTTATAAGGGTATAACATCCCCTATAGACATGAAATCTAGCCTGGGATGCTATTTTATCAGCTTGGCTCCCTCTTCACTAAGCTCGTATTTATCACCTTTTTGCTTAGCTAGCCCAGCCTCAGTCAGTTCGCGTAACCCGCTTCTTACCCTAAACAGGGGGAGACCGGCCTCATTGGAAATCTCCTCAGGAGACTTCAACCCTGTCTTTAAGGCACGGAGCATCTTGGAACCTGACTCGGTAGGTTTACCATCAGGGCTAATACATGCCATATTATCCTCCTATAAAGATATGTCTAGATTTTTTTCTTGCACAGATACCAGTCCACGCACTCATACCCTTGCTTGAGTCTCTCTTCAGCCATTTCCTGCGTGTTCGGTGGCGGCACCACTACCATATCGCCCGGCCGCCAGTTAGCTGGAGTAGCTACAGCATTCTTGTCCGTCGTTTGTAATGCATCTATTATTCGCAGTATCTCATCCATGTTCCTGCCGGTGGTCAGCGGGTAGTAGAGTATTGTCCTGATAATCTGGTTAGGGTCGATTATGAATACGCATCGGACAGTCTCGGTCTTGCTCTGACCGGGGTGAATCATGCCATAGTCCATAGAAACTTCCTTGTTGAGGTCAGCGATAATAGGGAATGGTATCTTTACCTTGGTTTTCTCCTCCACGTTGCGCGCCCAGGCGATATGCGATGAGACACTATCTACACTGAGGCCCAGAAGCTCTACCCCTCGCTTTTGTAGTTCGGGATGAATCTCAGTAAAAGCGATGAACTCAGTAGTGCACACCGGGGTAAAATCTGCCGGGTGGGAAAAGAGAATTAGCCAGCTTCCTTTGAAATCTTCCAGCTTGAGCTTCCCGTGAGTGGTTACCGCCTCAAAATCTGGAGCCGGCTCGCCTATCCGGGGCATGTGACCTGTTTGTTCTTTTATCTCTTCCATGTTCGATACCTCCTTTAGTTGTCCTTTCTTAATTCTAGAAAGCATTTACTCAGTTCGCACTCTTACAAATGTTCGTTAAAACCTCTTTTAACTTCGCCCTTGCCCATCAATCTCCTTTCCTGCACTTCTAACTTATCCGTCCACCTTCGCCCTAAAACTACTTGAATATTCTTCCCAGCCTCTTATTCACCTCATCCCAGTTGACAATGTTCCAGAAAGCGTCAACGAATTTAGCTCTCTCATTCTTGTAATCCAGATAATAAGCATGTTCCCAGACATCAATAACAATGAGGATGGTAAACATGGGATAAACATTTGTATTATGTTTTTCTATCTGCATTATTATTGGTCTGTTAGTCAGCCTGCAGAAACTTAGTGCTGCCCACCCTGATCCTTCCACACTGGTAGCAGCCAGACTGAATTCCTTTTTGAATCTGTCGAAACTACCGAACTCCTTTTCTATGGCTGCGTCCAGAGTTCCCTTTGGCTTTCCTCCGCCTTTGCCCGATGGTGCCATGTTAGCCCAGAACAATGAGTGTAGCAAATGCCCTCCGATGTGAAACGAAAGCTCTTTCAAGGTAGCTTTAACATCAAAGTCAGTACCTTCTTTGCGAGCTTTGTCCAGCCTCTCCAGTATGGCATTAGCACTATTAACGTACGCTTGATGATGCTTTTGATGGTGTAAAGTTAACTGTTCTTGGGATACATAGGGCTGCAACTCATCATATCCGTAGGGCAATTGCGGCAGGGTATAAAACTTTGCTTTTTCCATAAGTCTTTTCCACCTTTTTAAGAATTCTTCATTCGCGACCTTCGGTTCTTAGAATATCATCACATTCATTCCGAGGATGTTCTTTATTGTATCAGTCATCATCTGGACAAATTCACCACTCCGCCCAAAGAATAGTTGACGATGGCATCATTGGCGCACTCTAAGGATATTTTCATGTCGCAATCTTAGACCAGAACTAATGAAGAAGTTATAAAACGGTGGGCAAAAAAATTACAAATTTATGACATTTGAGGAATATCCAAAGCGCCATGGAATTGTTATTGCCTTATCCATCTTCCACCCTCTTTGAGCAAGACATTGTCAGGCAAAGCCATGCTCTTTATGCTTTTGTGTGATGGCGCTGGCCAAGTTGTCCAGGGCCTTGAAATCCTCCTCCCCGGGAAATCCCTTACTGAGCACGGGAACCAGCACCTCCACCTTAAGGTTGGGAATCAACCCCTTGAGTTGCTCTACAGCCTTGCTACCCCAGCCATAGGAACCGATGATGGAGACGAACTGGAGCCCGGGTCTTAAGGCATTGGCTAGAAATGCCGCATGGGCGACGTTAGGATGTGGACCGACCAGAACTGTAGGCGTGCCGATGACCAGAGTGGCAGCGTCTACCAATGCCATGGCCAGTTTCCCAATATCCGCTGCCGCCAGGTTGAACTGCTTAACCGTGACACCTCTGTCAGCCAGGGCTCCCACAAAATATTCCACCATTTTTTGGGTGCTGCCATGCATGGAGATATAAGGCAAGACCACTATGTTTTTCGGTGGGCCGGACACCCAGCTTCGATATGCTTTCAGGATGAACGAAGGTTTGTCATACATGGGGCCGTGGCTGGGGGCGATGACGTCAATCTTATAACCGTTCAGCTTTTCCAAATGTTTCTCAATACTGGTGCTGAAAGGCATCATGATTTCAGCATAGTATCTTTTAGCCGCTTCATAAACTTGCCCTTCATCGGCTACATACAAGTCTGTGGTAGCCAGATGGGAGCCGAAAAGGTCGCAAGGGAAGAGTATCTTGTCTCCCCGCAAATATGTAAGCATGGTCTCGGGCCAGTGTACCCAGGGGGCATGGATAAACTCCAGGGTTTTATCTCCCAGGGATAAAGTTTCACCATCGCTTACGGTGATAAATCTGTCCTCGGGGATAAGCAAGAGAGCCGCGAGCAGATCCCGCCCTTTAGGCGTGGTGACCACTTTAGCATCGGGATACTTTGCCAGAACCTGGGGTATGCTGCCAGAGTGGTCTTGCTCGGCATGGTTGGCAATGACATAGTCAATACCGGGAACATTCTCGAGATAAGCCATGAGGACGTGTGCCATGGAGGAATCCACGGCATCTATCAAAGCAACTTTCTGGCTGCCCTGCACCAGGTAGGAGTTATAGCTTGTCCCATCGGGAAGGGGTATCAAGGCGTCGAAGAGACGCCTGTCCCAGTCGATAGCGCCTACCCAGTAAACGTTTGTCTTTATTTTTCTTGCTTTCATTC
>Ga0315552_1002671_pt1 | contig 10440 bp, 8 predicted proteins | sample SalMarSW160170MG_2_FD_203102 | JGI IMG/M metagenome (GOLD analysis project Ga0315552, IMG submission 203102) | Salt marsh sediment microbial communities from the Plum Island Ecosystem LTER, Massachusetts, United States - Salt Marsh Sediment SW1601-70 ...
TTTCCCCCAAAAGTGATCAAAAACTTTACCCTCCGCTCTCTCGATCAAGGAAAGATCGGCGTTGGGCAACAAAACACCCATCATCTGATAAGCTTTTACAACTCTAGCTGCGTCACGGGTACCAACCGAAATCACCAACTCACGCAGGGCATCACGCAGGTTGGCAGGCTCGCGACCAACCATACCGAAATCCACAAAGGTCAGTTCCCAGGGTGTGTTATATTCCTGGCGGATCTCAGGTTCATCTCGTTGTCGTGATCGTTCTTCTTGACCGAGTAGAGGCGATACGAAAAGATTGCCGGGGTGTGGATCAGCATGGAAGAATCCGTCCTCAAATATTTGTTGGAGATAAGTTCCAAACAATCTCTCAGCAACTTCACCTCGGTCAATCCCCGCTGCACTGATTGCTTGGTAGTCAGTGATTTTGATTGCCTGAACATCTTCAAGAGACAGGACCCTTTTGGTGGTATGGGACCAGATAACGTGAGGAACCCGGATTCCGGGGCGTTGACTGAAATTTTCAGCGAATGTCTCAGCGTTGTGCCCTTCTGCGATATAATCGATTTCTTCGTACAAAATGCGGCTGAATTCTGCCAGTAATGCGGGCACATCAGCTCGCTTGCTGATGGGCCGATAGCGTTGCAACCATCTGCCTACGGTGCGCAGTGCAGCCAAATCGGTAGCGATAATCTCGCGGATGTCCGGCCTCTGGACTTTGACGACAACCTGCAGATAGCCGTTCTGGGATGGAATTAAATCATCTGAAGAAGCATTGTCTGCGAGAATTTTGGCTTGGTGAACCTGTCCCAAAGAAGCGGCAGCAACGGGAACAGAGGCAAATTCGGTGAATTTTTCCTCCAAGGGTAAGCCAAATTCTGATTCTACCACGCTGCAGATATCAGAAAAGTCTTCCTGCGGGACTTCATCCTGCAAACCAGCCAATTCGTTGGTCACCTCGTCGGGGAGAACATCCACACGAGCCGAGAAAAACTGCCCGACTTTAATGAGGACTCCCCCCATTTGAACAGCCAGAGTACGAAATTGGGCAGCAGATTTGGACAAGCGATGTGGACGATTGCGGCGCGACCAGGCTCGCAGCCCAATGCGAGGGATGAAGATGTCCCATATCGCAAAGCTGATGATGATGCGGGCAAAGAAAAAGATAATGCGACGGTAGCGGTTACGAAGCATGTTAGCCGTATCAGGCAATAAATCAGGTCGACGAATCTTCAGTGGGATCGATCAATGAACCTTTGACCCTCAAAACAGAGCAGGGTGCATTTTCAGTTACTCTACCGATCACATCCCCCAGTAACCATTTCTTCAACCGGTGAGCCTGCTCAGGAGAGCCGGTGATGATCAAGTCATATTGACCCAGTTGAGCTTCCCGGATAATCTCGCTCGAGACAAGACCATGCCGCAGTTCAATTTGTGCGGTGATATGGTAGTCTGCCAGGATCTCAGCGCTATAGCGTAAATGACGGGCTATGGGGGTGTCGGTATTGAGCAATTCTGGTAAAGTTTCTTCGATCTCGTGTAGCCCCGTGTACATCGTGGGGATGGTCCCAGCGACATGTAATAAAGTAATCTGTGCACCAGCCGCGCTGGCTAATAGAGCACCTGCCCGGATGACCGGTTCAGCAACATCTGTCCCACCTGTGCAGATGAGTAAACGCCGTAATTGTGCCGTAGAACCACGGACAATCAATACCGAGTGGGGAGCGCGATACAGCAGCGCTCGCGCGAGCGGGCTCATCGATTGCATGGTCGAACTGGGAAGATACTCTGTACCGACCACTACCAAATCGTAGTCTCCCTGGCGAGATTCTAACAGCACCCTGGTGACCAGTTTCCCGCATAGAAGACGTTTCTCCACGAGGAGATCGGGCAGCAATTCGCTCGCCTGATCTAAGATCTTTTCAGCTTGTTTTAGCTTGTCTTCCGTGGCAGCCACATTAAGTAAAGTAAGCGAGGAAGTGGTTAAACTCGCGATCAAACCACCGAAAGCGACCACAGGTTCATCAACAGGTAAATCAATAACGAGGGTCAATATTTTCATGCAGCGCTCTCCGGTTATCTAATAGCCAGCCCGATCTTGGGGACAGAGGTTTGATCTCTAATCCTTTTTCAAATTCCACGCTCATTGAGGAGGTGAAGTCTAATAAGTTGCTAGAAATGGGTAACAGCACCATTCATGAGTCTAGCTAAAACAAGAAGAGCTCCAATTAGAGGAAGAATCGAAAAAAGCAGCCGGATACGGGGACCAATAAAGAATCTGGTCGAGACAGCCCCGATCTGTGCGCCGATAGCTGCGCCAGTATGCATTACCAAAGCCATGAGTACGTCAACATTACCTTTGATGGCGTGCGTAAGCATTCCATACCCAGAAGAGAACATGATTTCAAACAAGTCTGTACCCACAGCAACATGGGTTGGAATGCCAACGGCGTATACAAGCAAGGGCATGCGAATAAATCCACCGCCCACTCCGAGAGAGCCTGCCAGTAAACCGGTGATAAAGCCTACTGCTAGTACGATCCAAAGGGATATAGAGGCAATCCCCGAGGCTGGAAAAGATATCATAGGCCATAATTTTATTCCATGAACGCGCTGGGCTATTCCTTTGAATCCAACGGCATCTTTGATATCAAGACTATCTGTACGGATCATCCGCAAGGCGCGCAAGCTCTCCCAGGCGGTGAAGCCACTGATTATTAGCAGTATGATAACGTAAACCGATCCTATGACCACATCGAGGTTGCCGGTTGTTTTCAACGCTTCAATTATCCTTGCGCCAAGTTCAACCCCGGCAATGGTGCTCAACACCATGATTAAGCCGAGTTTGATGTCCACGTGGCCCAAGGCGCGATGGCGTTTAGCGGCAACGATCGATTTGCCTGTCATGTGGGCTAGGTCTGTGCCTACAACGAAGTGCATAGGCACGCCAACCCAAAACATCATGGGACCAGCTATAAAACCTCCACCTACACCGAAAAACCCTCCCAATATGCCGACCAGAAATCCAATACCTACCAGGAAGAGCGGGTTTACGGTAACGCCAGCGACATGAAATTCCATAGAGGTGATTTCCTTATTCCACTCGTTCGACCTTTAAACGGTTGAGAATAAATGATGTGACCCACTCCAATAACACCCCTTGAGTAACGACCAATCCTAGCCCAAGGATTGCATAAGTGACCAAGTCCGACTGAAAGAGCCTTGTAAGGATTCCATTAAGGAGCCTCAATACAATGAGAAAATATGCCACAACAAGGACAGCATAAAGCGATAGCTCTATCGTCAAGGTAAGGAATATCCTTTTGATATTGGCGTTGTTTCTGGGATTTTTGGTATTCATGAGTCGTTGGCAGTACTTGGCTCGAAGCCGATTTTAGTAAAGATCTTCTCTTTAATTTGTTGATCGTATACTTTCCATTTCAGTTGGCGGTATTCGTGACCACCATCACCTGAAAGAAAACCCACCGGGATCGTAAAGCCCCCTGCTGATATTTTCCCCCCACCAAAGTAATACCCTGAAGCGTTCTTGCCGAATACCTCCTTTATGAAGTCATCTGGATCCAAGGTGAGCTTGGAAGTGCGCAGCGAGCCGATCAGAGTTTCCTCGTCATCTTCAATTACAATTCCATAAACGATGGCTGTGTGTACATTTTCCTCAGACAGGAGGAAATCAGCAGCTTGAGGAATTGCGTCGCGATCTTCACCACGCAGATAACCGATACCAACAATCGAGTAATTTTCACCGATAATACGCTCACCAAGCGCTTTTTGGATGATATCCATGGTTTGCTTAGAGCGTTGCTGGCTAATGATCTGTTCGAACAAATCAGCATCTCTGAAGTTGCTCAGAAAGCCAGCAGCACGGAAATCCTCTTCATTAGCCCGGATAAAGTTTCCGGTATCGGTAAACAGGCCGTGATAAAGAGCTGTAGTAACCAGGACGTGTTCCCTCTTTGACTTATCCAGCTGGACCAAATCCTCTTTTTCTAGGTATTCAGCGTAGATGGTAGATGTGGCACCGATATGAGGACGAATGTCAATAAATTCAGCTTGCAGGCGCTCTTGCAACTCATGATGGTCTACAACGATGAGGGGCGGCACCCCGGCTGTTTCTAAAGCTTCCACGATTTCTATACAGGTAGTCCCCTGGTTATCAATAAAAACAGACCCATCATAATTGCTGAGATCACCAGTTTTATCAAATGAGGTCATTTCGATCTCGATTAGTCTAACAAGGGCTTTATTTTGTTGATGGCTAATTTCACCATTATAAATAATCTCCACATTAATATTAAATGCTTTACTGATCAGCCGGTGAGCAAAAGCGCAGGCGATTGCATCTGGATCGGGAAAGTCCTGCAGGACGACAAGGTGAGTTTCTGTTTTATGAGTGTTGAGAACTTGTTGTATTCCTAATTGTGGTTGACCTCCGGAAGGGCTCTGGGCTTTTTTTGCAGAACTCTGATCCTTACTCTTATTATCCTGACCCACGTTACCCTCCTGGTTGGGATTATTAATGCACGAATAAATGGGAAGAGAAACATACGTGGAGGGGTACTATGCAGGCGCCACCAGGTATACTGCTCCCTCGATTTGTGCTATTTTACCCTAATAAGGATTTTCGTATATAGGAAGGACTCTTTAATATCTTTGATGGAAAGCCAGGATGATTAAACCGCCGATACAGAGGCAATGGCATTCAGTGCTCCATAATTGTTGGATATCAGATTTGTGGTATCCTATCACCTGTGCCTGAACTGAGTACAAAGGATATCGTGGGGTCGTATCGGTGCTTTCTAGCTCTGACCTCTGTTTTGAATTGTAGTCACAAATATTCTCCATACGAAAAAGGCGGCGTATCCTTCTGGTGTGAGAGGCGCATCGCGTTTCCAGCTGCACACCGAGCTGCACGGACGTTCTTACAGGGAAATATCGATTGCTGGCATATCATAGAAGGTAATGGCAACGAGAAAGCCGCCAGACTGAGCGCTCAGGTAGCGGTGCGAAAGGTTATCCTCTTGTGTTTGGGTGATAAAAGCTGCCAACGCCAGTACCGATCGATTACCGGCCAGTCCTGTTTATTTTCCCATACTTCACTTCCAAAAGAGATTTCTTGGGGCAAATCGATCATTGGGAATCCGAGGACCGTGGCTGGGTAATCGGCAGACTGTAGGCGGTTTCACCAGAGTATCGAAGTGAGTCTTTTACCTATTCCTGTTTATGATGATCTGTAAAGAAAGAACAGATCTTAATGACGGCAATTTTTGAGGTATGACAGCCACGACATTTCCATCAGAATTTACCCTTCCGGAACGAATGAGAACGGACCGGCGTGGTCCCGCACGATGGATATTTTCTCATGCGGCGCACTATTGGTACCTCGTTCTCATACTTGTGGCTGGGGCGCTTGGCAACGCAGCCCTGGCAGCGGTTGTGCCGATCTTAATCGGTCAGGCTTTTAATTTAATCCTGAACACTCCCAGCCAGGCGCAAGGGTTGCTAAGAATAGCTCTCATCATTGCAGGTAGCCAAGCACTGCGGGGAGTGTTGCAGTTCGGGAGAAACTTTGGGGCCGAATTGATCGGACAACGAATGGAGCGAGATATCCGGGATGAGCTGTATGTAAGCTTGCTCGGTAAAAGCATGACATTCCACAGCCTGCAGCCCGTAGGCGATACAATGGCGCGCGCAACCAATGACGTGCGTGAAATCAATTTGATGTTCAGTCCAGGAATGAACCTTGTCATAGGTTCGGGTAATTTCCTGATTATGCCAATCATTCTAGCTCCGCAATATAACCCTGCATTAATCTTAGCTCCTGGGCTATTCCTGGTTTCTTATCTCCTAGCACTTTGGCAGTACCTGCATGAGCTTCAACCAATAACAGCTGAAGTGAGAGATTCTTTCGGCTACCTTAACACTCGCTTGGCTGAGGCGATCGATGGCATTGAAACCGTCAAGGGTATGGCTCAAGAGCGAAACGAAGTCTCTCTTTTTAAGAAGAACGCCACCCGCTTCCGTGATGCTTTTGTCCACCAAGGTGATGTCGAAGCCAGGTTTCTACCTCTTCTTCTGATGGGATTGGCTCAGGCAGGAGGTTTGTTACATTCCCTGATCTTATTCCGTCAGGGAATATTAAACCTGGGAGATGTGGTGGGATATTTTGGATTATTACAATTGTTAGGCTTTCCGACATTTACCTCCCTGTTCGCGTATTCCCAGGTTTCCCTGGGTTTATCGGGCGCCAGGCGCATTCTGGAATTACTCAACCGTGAGGAGAATCTGGATCAGAACGTGTTGGGCTACTCCGGATCCATGCGAGGCGAGGTTGAGTTCAAAGGGGTAGTTTTCTCTTATGAGGATAGCGAACCAGCTCTTGAGGACATTTCTTTTAGAGTCGAACCGGGAAAAACTATTGCAATTGTCGGGCAAACTGGGGTGGGAAAAACATCGATGGTCAAACTGATAAACCGCACTTACGAAGTAACCCAAGGTCAGTTACTGGTGGATGGGGTGGATGTACGTGATTGGAACTTAGAGGCTTTGCGAAGAAATATTTCGATCATAGAACAGGACATCTTCCTGTTTTCAAGGAGTGTGGCTGAGAATATCGCTTTTGGCAAACCCGAGGCATCTCGGGAAGAGATCGAGAAAGCTGCGATGGCGGCGCAAGCACATGAATTTATCACAGGCTTTAAAGAAGGCTATGATACTGTCATTGGGGAACGGGGCGTAACCCTTTCTGGGGGACAGCGCCAGCGTTTGGCGATTGCACGTGCTTTCCTAACCAACCCACGCATCCTGGTTCTTGATGATTCGACCAGCGCCATTGATAGCGCGACGGAAGATAAAATCCAGCAGGCGATTTATGCAGCTGCTCGTGGGCGCACCACTTTCATCATAACTCACCGTCTATCCCAGATCCGTTGGGCTAATTTGATCTTGGTGATGCGCAATGGGCGATTAGCCGCAGTAGGTGCGCATGAGGAACTAATGCGTACCTCTGAAGCATACCGGCGAATTTTCAGTGAATAATATAAAACGTACCTGGATATCGAAAATGAAAACTGGGAAAGAAGGAGGTGCGTTGGTTTTTACGCTATGCCCCAAAGAAATTATATGCCACACCTCATTATGGCAAGCCAGTATTTTACAGGAACTGACATTAATTAGTGAATTTAGGAAAAAGTTATATTATGGGTTTCTTCTCCAGTTTGGATACTGAACGGTACGACCGTCAATACAGCGACCGCCAGTTAGTACAACGCATGGTGATGTACTTCCGGCCTCATTTAAGGCGTATCTCGTGGATTGCGGTGTTCCTGGTATTGATCTCTTTAGCTGGCGCGGGACAGCCTCTGGTAGTGTCACATGGGGTGGATCTGTTGCGAGGCAACTTCACAGTTGTGATGATGATCCTGTTAATCGCAGCTGTCCTGGTAACTGGCCTGGTCTCGTGGGGGGGTAACTGGGTACGGCGACGCCTGACTGTCCGAGCTGTTGGGGATGTGGTGCTGGCTTTGCGTACGGAAGCCTTTCAAGCAGCTGCCGACCATGACTTATCCTTCTATGATGAATTTTCTTCAGGCAGGATTGTTTCACGGATTACTACTGATACCCAGGATTTCGGTCAGGTGGTTGTCCTTATCACCGACCTGATCTCGCAGATCATCCAGGCTTTGATCTTGGGATTTGTGCTGGTCAGCGTTCAATGGCGCCTTTCTCTTTATCTTTTTGGCACCTTACCAATGATCCTGTTAGTGGCGGTCAGTTTCCGAAGATTGGCGCGGCGGGTAACACGGCGGGGGATGCGGGCGATGGCGAACGTCAATGCGGCGATCAAAGAGACAGTCAGTGGAATTGCGGTAGCAAAAAACTTTCGCCAGGAAGGCACCGTTTTCGGTGAATTCGATGATGCCAATAAGCAATCTTACCGGGTGAATGTACAGCGTGGTTTGGTGCTTTCGATGGTTTTCCCAATTCTCAACATCCTGGGTGGATTTGGTACGGCTCTTTTGGTCTATGTAGGTGGTCTTGATGTAGCTGCTGGTGTTGTGACAGCCGGTGCATGGTTCCTGTTCTTGCAAAGCCTTGATCTTTTCTTTTTTCCGGTGCTCAACCTATCTGCTTTTTGGGCACAGGTTCAATCCGGTTTATCGGCAGCTGAGCGGGTCTTCGCCTTAATCGATGCTGAATCTGATGTGATCCAGGTGGGTGATAAACCGGTGCGACATCTTCGAGGTGAAATACACTTTGATAAGGTTGTTTTTCGGTATACTGAAAAAGAACAAGTACTGGTAGACTTTGATTTGTTCATTCCTGCAGGTGAAAATCTTGCCCTGGTGGGGCATACCGGCGCGGGAAAAACTTCCATTGCGAAATTAATCAGCCGTTTCTATGAGTTTCAACGTGGGCGTATACTGATAGATGGAGAAGACATCCGGACTTTGGATTTGAATGAGTACCGCCGGAATCTCGGCATCGTTTCCCAAATCCCTTTCCTTTTTTCGGGCACAGTTGCAGATAACATCTGTTATGCTTGTCCCAAGGTTGATATTCAAGAAATTGAGGCGGTAGCAAACCAAGTTGGAGACGGCGAGTGGTTGGAAACATTACCGAGGGGTTTGGATACAGAAGTAGGCGAACGTGGGGGGCGCTTATCTATGGGTCAACGACAAATGGTGTCTTTGATGCGAGTATTGGTACAACGGCCGGCAATATTTATATTAGATGAAGCCACTGCTAGCATAGATCCCTTTACTGAATGGCAGATCCAACAGGCATTAGAGATGATCTTGGCGAACACAACCAGCATCTTAATTGCCCACCGATTATCCACGGTAAAAGCTGCTGATCGTATAATTGTGCTGGAAAAAGGTAAGATAATTGAAGAGGGGAATCATAAAAGCCTGCTGGCTCACGGTGGGCATTACGCCAACCTGTATAACACTTACTTCCGCCATCAAAGCCTGGAATACGTGGAGCAAGCTCGCTCTATGGCTACGGACTAAATGGATGCCTAACTCACCACTCAGCCTATCGCTTAGACCGGGTTTCCCTGATTTCTTGGATCTGCCCTGGGACCAGTCGCTACAAGATTGGAAAGGATTCACTTCGCGTTTGGAGGAAGTCCCGCGCGGTTTGAGCAGACACCCGGTTGTGTTCGTAAATTATGGAGGGGTCTTATACGCGCTGAAAGAGCTGCCACCCAGCCTAGGCCAGCAAGAGTATGAGATCTTGCGCCAGATAGAGGACTTGCACCTGCCTGCGGTAACACCGGTGGGACACACCCTTAAACAGAGCACTGAAGGTGAAGCGAGCGTATTGATCACCCGGTTTCTCGATCGTTCGCTCCCATATCGCTCGCTATTCATGCGCAGCGGTTTCTCGCGGTACCGGGAGCATTTATTGGACGCTATAGCGGGTTTGCTGGTGCAATTGCATCTGACTGGTATCTTCTGGGGGGATTGCTCTCTTTCTAACGTTCTGTTCCGGCGCGATGCTGGCGCTCTGCAGGCGTATTTAGTGGATGCTGAGACAGCTGAGGCCCATCCGGCGCGATTGGATCCGACCCTACGTCATCATGATCTGGAAATCATGGAGGAAAATGTAAACGGCGAATTAATGGATATGGCGACTTCTGGCGTCCTACCAGTGGATATTTCCTTCAGGGATACTGGTGCATATATCCGTCAGCGATACCAAAATCTATGGGAGGAGATCACTCGTGAGGAGATCATCACTCAAGGAGAGCGTTATCGTGTTCAGGAAAGGATCCAAGCTTTGAATAAATTGGGTTTTTCGGTTGGTGAAGTGACGTTGCTGACTGCAAGCGATGGAGAACGCCTGCGCTTACGAGTTTTGGTTACTGACCGCAATTTTCACCGAGACCAGCTTTATGGTCTGACCGGATTGGAAGCTGAGGAAATGCAAGCCCGTAAAATGATGAACGAAATCCAGGAGCTCAAAGCGACTTTGGCACAGCGGAATAACCGCAGTACGCCGCTCAGTGTGGCGGCCTATTATTGGTTAGAGCATGTCTACCAACCAATATTAAAGACTCTTGAACCATTAGTCGACCTACAGACATCGCCTGCGGAGCTCTACTGCCAATTACTGGAGCATAAATGGTTCCTATCAGAAAAGGTTCATCATGACGTCGGTCACCAAAGCGCAGCAGAGGATTTCCTTAAGAGCTCCATCAGCAGATAAATCAGTCGCCAGCGAGGCTAATCTACTTTAGCAATTGGCGATTTATGAATTGTTCAAAGCAAAAGATAAATAGGAACAATGCTACCTTCCGGATATCGCATTTGAATGGTGAAACTAAGAAAAATCTAAACGTTTGTCTGAGTAACCGCAATGGGGTTGAATTACAGGTCGATTTTTCAAGATCACTATAAACCCGAAGTATAGGATGAA
>Ga0315552_1002678_pt1 | contig 10428 bp, 7 predicted proteins | sample SalMarSW160170MG_2_FD_203102 | JGI IMG/M metagenome (GOLD analysis project Ga0315552, IMG submission 203102) | Salt marsh sediment microbial communities from the Plum Island Ecosystem LTER, Massachusetts, United States - Salt Marsh Sediment SW1601-70 ...
TCCGGCCTCATGGTGCCTGGACAGCAGGAAGCATGGTTTCGAACAGATGATGGCCGGCCTGAATGCCCGGGCCATCGACTACGCCAAGTTCGGCAGACTCTATCTGAACGGTGGGGTTTGGGAGGGCCGAGAGATCGTGCCGGCGCAGTGGATCAGGCGGACCACGGAACCCGTACCGGCATTGGAGGCGATTCCCGACTTCTACGCGACTGAAGAAGACGAGGTGGCCGCCGCCTACTTCGCCGGTGATGGCTACTACAGCCATCACTGGTGGGGTTATCAAACCGGCCCCGGATCTTACGACTTTTTTGCCCTTGGAATTCTGGGACAGTTTATCTATGTATGCCCCGAGAGCAGGGTGATCATCATCCGTATGGCCGAGGATTGGGGCGCCGTTGACTGGTGGCCCGCTATTTTTCGGCAACTGGCCGTAAATCTCAAGGAGTAGCGGCGGTTGCGGAGAAGCGGAGCCGCAGAGATCATCGGCTCTATTCCGCCGTGCAGCGATCGACGATTGCCGCGATGTGGATCGCCGTCGTGTCGATGTAGTGGAGGCTGAAATCCTCCGGCTTCAAGAGCATCGGAAGCTCCGTGCAGCCCAGGATTACCCCCTCGATCTGTTGCTCCGTCTCGATCCGCCTTAGGATCCGGAGAAACCCGGCCCTGGTGTCCTCTTTGATGATGCCGAACTCGATTTCCGAGAAGATCTTGTCCTGGATGTACTTGATCTCCTCCTGATTCGGCACGATCACCTCTATGCCCGCCTTCCGAAAGGTCCTCTGAAAGAAATCGGACCGCATGGTGAACCCCGTGCCCAGCAGGCACAGTTTTGCGGCGCCCAGCTGCAGCGCATGGTCACGCGTCGCCTCGACGATGCTGAGAAGCGGCAGGGTTGTGCCTTTCTGCACCTGATCGAATACCCGGTGCGGCGTGTTGGAGGCAATGGCACCAAAGTCCGCTCCGCCCCGCCTGAGAATCTCGAATCGATCTATCAACATCGCCGCGATTCTGTCCCATTCGCCGCCTTGGGCCTGCTCGGTAAACGACCGCAGGTCCACGCTTTCCACGGCGATCTCCGGAAAGCCGAGGGTCTCATAGGTGGGCTTGAAGGCATCGATGATCCCCCTGTAGTAGTCGAGCGTAGATTCCGGTCCCAGGCCGCCGACGATTCCGATTTTCTTCATGTACGCGGCTCCAACTTCATTTGTCCAGCTGCTGCGCCGTCTTCACCAGGTCCAGGAAATCCTGCCGATACCCTCCACGGTCCAGCCCCAGAGCCTGCAGGGCCAGCTCGAGGGTCAGATCATAGTCGGCAGTGCCCCGGTAGGCGGAATCTCTCAGGATCAGGCCAAAGGAGGCAACCGCTGCGGAGAAGCGGTAGTCGTCCGAGGTTGCATCGAGGGGCAGCGGATCGAAGGGGATGGGTTTCTCGATGTAGCGGCTCTGTTCCTCCCCCGGTTTCTTGTACCTGAACTTGATCAGCATCAGCTCGTTCGAGCTCTTGGCCTCCTCCCGGACCTCGGAGGACTGGTACCTCAGCTCCTGCCGGGCGGCCTGGGCTCCGCCCGCCATTTTCAGCTCATAGAGCACGGTGACCGAGTGTCCGGAGCCCATCTCGCCTGCGTCTTTTCTGTCGTCGGCGAAGTCCTCGGCCCGAAGTATGCGGTTCTCGTAGCCGATCAGCCGGTAGGAGTCGACGATTACCGGGTTGAACTCGATCTGAATCTTCACGTCGTTGGCGATCGTGTAGAGGGTGCCTCCCAGCTCGGCGACCAGGGCTTTGCGCGCCTCCATCTCGCTGTCGATGTAGGCATAGTTCCCGTTTCCCGAGTCCGCCAGGCTCTCCATGCGGCTGTCCTTGTAGTTGCCGGTGCCGAAGCCGAGCACGGTAAGGTAGACTCCGCTCCTCCTCTTCTCTTCGATCAGGCGCACCAACGCGCCCTGACTCGACACCCCGACGTTGAAATCCCCGTCGGTTGCCAGGATGACCCGATTGTTTGCCTTCGGATCGAAGGAGCGCTGCGCCACGTCGTAGGCCAGCTGGATGCCCGCTCCGCCCGCGGTGGACCCGCCGGCCTGGAGTTTTTCAAGAGCGGCCATAATGGTCGGCTTCTCATCACCGGTCGTAGGAGGCAGAACCAGCCCGGCCGCTCCGGCGTAGACCACGATGGCCACCCGGTCGACGGGACGCATCTGCTCGGTCAGCATTTTCAATCCCTTTTTGAGGAGGGGCAACTTGTCCGGGCTGTTCATCGAGCCGGAGACATCCAGCAGAAACACAAGATTGTTGGGAGGCAGTTGCTCCAGGGCGATCCTCCTTCCCTGCAACCCCAGGTGAAGCATCATATGCTCCGGCTTCCAGGGACAGTCCCCCAGTTCCACTTTGAAAGAGAAAGGCACATCGTCGCCGGGATCGGGATAATCGTAGTTGAAGTAGTTAATGAACTCCTCGATGCGCACCGCGTCCTGCGGGGGCATTTGACCGCTGTTCAGAAAACGCCGGACATTCGCGTAGGAGGCGGTATCCACGTCGATGGAGATGGTGGAAAGCGGATTGTCCAAAACGCCGAGAAAGGGGAGCTCTCCGATCTTGCTGTACTCTTCCGTGTTCCATCCTTCGGACGGAGCCAGGAACAACGGCTCCTCTTGCGGTGCAGCGGCTTCGTACTCTGCCATCCCGTGGAATGCCATTCCCGACACGAGACATCCCGACAATCCGACGACCGCTGCCAATGCCAACACGACCCCGACCGTACAGTTTTTCATGATTTCCCTCTTTGAAATCCGAGCCGCCCCGGTTGACTCGATTTCCCTTCCCACTATTGTAGTGATTAAAGAGGCCGATGCAAGGGGAAATGAGCTCTACAATTTCGCTCTCCTAACAAAATCGAAATCGAGGACCCACGATCTCGAGCAGGGAATTGCAAATGCGGCTTCTCCCCGGTAGGATGGGAGATCATGATCGACCTGGAAACCATCCGAACTGCTCGCGAGCGAATCACCCCCTATGTGCATCGCACCCCGATTCAGCGAAATCGCACCCTCAGTGAACGGCTCTGCACCAATGTGTATCTCAAGCTGGAGCTGTTTCAAAAAACCGGCTCCTTCAAGCCCCGCGGGGCATTCAACAAGATGCTCAGCCACCTCGATGAGGTTCGCAAGACGGGCGTCGTGGCTATCAGCGGCGGGAATTTCGCTCAGGGCGTCGCCTATGCCGGAAGCACGCTGGGTGTACGCACCCGCATCATCATGCCCCGGAGTACCTCCCGGAACTACCTGGACGCGACTCAGGCCTACGGTGGAGAGATCGAGCTTGCAGACGGCATTACCGAGGCCTTTCAGCTGGCCGCACAGTACGGGAAGGAGGGGTGGAGCTGCTTTCACCCCTTTGACGATCGTGAGCTGATCACCGGACATGCTTCGATCGGCATGGAGCTCATCGAGGATGTTCCCCAGCTGACCGACGTGTTTGTGAGCATCGGCGGAGGAGGGCTGATGGGCGGAATCACCCTGGCTGTGAAACAGCTCAAACCCGAAATCCGGGTATGGACCGTGGAGACCGAAGGATCGGATGCGCTCGGCCAGGCGCTGAAGGCGGGCCGGCTGGTCCAGATCACCCCCAGTTCCCTGGCCAAGACCCTCGGTGCTCCCGTTGTTTCCGAGGATGCCCTGTCTATCGCCCGGCAGTACGGGCATCGACATCTGGTGGTTTCGGACCGGGAAGCGTATCTGGCTCTGCGGTTGCTTATGGAGCGGGCCAAGGTGGTCACCGAGCTGGCCGCCTCCTGCACCCTGGCGGCGGCGCAGCAAGCGGCAGATTCGTTTTCCCCGGAGGATCACGTGGCCCTGGTTCTCTGCGGCGGAAACCTGTCCCTGGACACCCTGGCAGAGTACCAAAGTCTCTTCGTGGGAGGCGACTGTTAGAAAGAAACCGGAAACAGAACGCCGAAACCCACGACGAAGGAACGATTCGGCACGGCATAGGTATCACCGTTCGCCCAGGAGTCATCCGAGGTGCTCCAGATCACGGTCTTGTACGCGCCGGTAAGCTCGAGCTTGACGTTGCGATTGAGGTGATACAGCAGCGACAGGTACGGTTCGTGCTCGTAGAGGAAGGTTTCACCGAAGTTCAACGGGATGTAGAATCCGTAGTTGAGTGAGAGGCTGAGCACCGGTTCCCGGCTGCGTAGGAGGAAATAAGTCAATCCCGGACGAACCAGGAGCGAGTGCTGGCCGTTGTAGGTGTTGTACTGGTAGCGGCTTTTCACGGCGAACACCCAATTCTTTCCCGGAAGAAACGCGAACAGGAAGCGGGGAGTGACATCCAGGATCAGCACCTGCTCGGTCCTGCTGCGGCTGTCCGCCCATTCCCAGCCGCCTCCCGACAGCTCGATCCAGTCGTCGTCATGGCGGGCTCCCTGCTGGATGCGGTAGAAGGCGCCCGCCTTGAGGTTTTTGAGCAGCCTGAGGTATGTCCCGGCTGTGATGGAACGGTAGCGGAACTCCAGATCCGTGTCCTCAAACCGCCCCTCCAACTCAACGAGGGGATCGAAACGACCCAGATCCAGCAGCGAAGTGCGGCTCTCGAATTCGACAACCCCGCCGGAAGCAGCGGGAATATGTTCGGCCGGCACGCCAAAGGTCACCAACACCGTCACGATCGCTGCAATCAGCAGCACGCGCGTATTCATGGTAGTCCCTCCTTAATCGTAGTCCTGATCCAGCAGATCGCTGTAGGCCTGCTCCAGATCGGTTCGGTCCTCTACGGCTCCGGCTGCGGGATCCATGTTCCAGTTGAGCTTCCGGGTCCAGGGGTAGCGCTGGGGGGAGGTCAGATTCGTACCTCCTATAATGTTGATTCCCTTTCCCTCCTCGACGATCAGGGTGTCCCGGGTGTCGAGGATCGCCACCTCCACGCTTCCGGCATTCACGCAAACCCAGACGTCGCTGTACCTGTCGATTTTCCGTCCGTAGGCCACGAAGAACTCCGTTCCCCGCACGCCCATCACCGCTGTTTCCGTTTTGACGGAGAACCCGCTGATCATATACCTGTTCACCCGGGAGAATACGCTTCCGGAGGAGAGCCGCACCGATACGCTCTTACCCAGACTGTCCAGGGACAACGTGGTGTTCTCCCGAAGCTTGAGTTCGGCGCCGCCCACCAGGCTGATCACGGCTAATCCATCCCCTGCGGTCTCGATCAGGTCTCCTTCGCCTACGGGCATGCCGATTTCTGCGGGCAGTATATCCGAGTTGCGGTGTACCAAGACCTGGCCGTAGGTGTATATGATATCCCCATCGACCGCCACTACCTGAGCCGCGGCGATCAGAAGCCAAAGCAAAACCAAGAGCACCGTGGTTCCAAATCGTGCTTTCATATGTTTCCTCTTCGTTACATAGTATTGAACCTTACTATAATAGTAAAGTATATCAAGAAAAAATAAAAATGCTGGCAATCAACTCGCCGGCCGGCTGCAGGTCCGCCTGCGGCTCTATCGGCGGACAAATCTTGTAGGTTCGAGACCGACCTGATAGACTAGGCTTTGGAATTCCAGCCGGTGAGGGGAACTTTTGAGCAACTCCAACGACAAGAAAGCGGTATTGATCGTAGATGTGTTTTTCACTATTCCTCCTGCCGGGTTCAGCATGTAGGTGGTATGAAGGAGCTGCTCATCACCATTTAACCCTTTTCTGGGTGGTGAATTATAAAAAATTACCGATAAATGTAATGTCATGAGCATCCGCTTGAAAATCGTTTTGATCGTCCTGCCTCTGATCATTACCACCCTTCTGCTCACCGGAGCCTCCTCCTTCTTCTCCGCCACAAATGCGATCACGGGAATCGCCACGGAGTTCCTGGGCTTCAAGGCCGCGGAGTTCCAGAAGTACGCCGAGAGCCAGTGGCTCCTGCTGGTGGAAAACAACATGACCGAGAGACCGGCGATGGTGGCAGCCACCCAGGCGGCGATACGGAGTTACGCCAACAGCATCGTTCGCAGCGACACCGAGGTCATCTTTGCCTTGGAAAATGATCTGGAAATAGCCATGCAGACCGGAGAGCTGACAGTGGAAGCGGATGAACGGGGAGCCCTTCAGCGGATCGTGGAATCCCGGACCGACGACCTGATCATGCCCCGGATCTCGGGAAAGGAGCGGGTGGCCAAGGGGTTCTACTTCGAGCCGTTCGACTGGTACATAGTGGTATCCGAGGAGCGGGACACCTTCTACAGCAAGGTAAATCAGATTACCCAGCGCACCGGTATCATCTTGATCATTGCCATTATTCTAGGTGTGGTAATGGTCCTGGTCTTTGCCGGCTACCTGACCAACCCGCTGACCCGGGTGGTCCAGGCCATGGAGAGGATCATCGCCACGAACGACATGTCAAGCCGGGTGGAGGTGGAGTACAACGACGAAACCGGCCGGCTGGCCCACACCTTCAACATCATGGTAGGCGCTCTGGAGCGGGCCTACAAGCAGATAAAGCGCTATGCACTGGGAGCAGCGGTAGCCCAGAAAAAAGAACACAAGATCCGGACCATGTTTCAGAAATTTGTGCCAGCTGACGTCATCGACCAATTTTTCGCCAATCCGGAGAAGATGCTCGTCGGAGAGAACAGGGTGATCTCGATTCTGTTTTCCGATATCCGCAGCTTCACCAGCATCTCCGAGCAGATGATGCCCGATGATCTGGTCAGCTCCCTGAACCGCTACTTCACGGTCATGGTGGACATCATTGCAGCTCGGGACGGTACCATAGACAAGTACATCGGAGACGCGATCATGGCCTTTTTCGGAGCCCCGGCACGCCACAAGAATGACGCTCTCAACTCGGTGCTGGCCGGCATTGAGATGACTGAGGCGTTGGGGGATTTCAACGCTCATCAACGTGAACTCGGCAAGCCCGAGTTTCGCATCGGTGTGGGGATCAACTACGGGGTGGTTACGGTCGGCAACATCGGCACGGACAAGAAGATGGACTACACGATCATCGGGGACATGGTGAACCTGGCCTCCCGTATGGAAGGGTTGACCAAAAAATACCAGCAGCCGCTGCTGATTTCCGAAAGTCTGCACCAGAGAGTTCACGAGGAGGTGCCCTGTCGGCTGATCGACACGGTGGCTGTGAAGGGAAGGGCCGAGGGTGTCAAGATCTACTCGGCAAAGAAGACCTTGAGTGAAGAGGAAAACCGAGCCTGGACGCTGCACAACACGGCCATGGAACACTACTACCAGAGGGATTTCGACCAGGCGATCCGCTATTTCCGGGACGTCCAGAAGATTTTTCCCGAGGATTATCCTTCAGCGTTGCTGATCGACCGCTGCCGCCAGTTCAAGGCAACACCGCCGCCTGCGGACTGGAACGGCGTGGAGATCATGAAGGAAAAGTAGTTGTAGATTCAACGACCCTGAGTCGATCATAGAACCGGGATACCATATCGTGAGTGGGTTATTTAAGCGAGCTCTTGAAATCCGCAATCACAACCAGCAAGACCTCGAAGGAGAGGAATACATCCTAGACGAGAAATCGGGGATCTCCAAGGAGGACCAGAAGGAGATCCTGGAGGAGATCGAAAAGGTCTCCCGGGAGAGCCGGATCTCCGTCACGCCCGAAACCATGGCCATCAAGGCCATGAAGAAGGGTTTCCTCTTTCCGCTCCTGGTAAACATCCTCTTCGTCTTGCTTCTGGCCGGCGGCGGCTTCACCCTCTACACCCTCTTTCAGAGAGGAGAGACGGTGCTGATGGAAGAGGGTGGTGCAATCGCCTCGGCCGAGGGCAAGCTGATCGAAGAGCTCAAGAGGGAGTCCGAGGCCGCCCTGCAGGCCAAGAACCGGGAAATCAACCAGATCCAGTCCCAGCTGCAGGATATCGACAAACAGCGTCAGGAGTTGCAGTCGGGTATGGACGAAAAGGTCGCCGCCCGGGAGGCGGAGCTGCGCAGCGCCCTGGAAGCCGAGTTGGCCGCAGAACGGGAGCGGCTCCGTCAGCAGGGCGTCTCCGAGACGGATATCACCAGCCGCTTGCAGACCCTGGAATCGGAGAAAACGGCCTCATTTCAAATGGAGCTCGAAACCTTCAGGCAGCAGGCCGAGGCGGAGCGCCGGCGGCAGGAGGAGAACCTCAGAGCGCTTCAGCAGGAGTACCAGAAGGATCTGGCCCAAGCTGAAGCGGACCGCCAGCGGGTTCGGCAGGAGGCGGAAGCCCGGGAGGCGGAGCTGCGCACACAGCTCGAGGCGCAGACCGAGCAATTGGAACAGGCAACCCTGGAGGCAAAAGCGGAGCTGAACAAGCTGGCCGCTCAGCAGGAGAAGCAGACCCTGGCTGCAGGACAGCTTACAGGTTTCTACAGCCGGGTGAAGGAGGACCTCCAGGAGGGAGATTACGACGGCGCTCTGGAGGATCTGCAGGCTATCAGAGAGTACCTGGACGATCCTTCGGTGGCCACACTGCCCAATATCCTGCAGCGCCGCGAGATCGAGCTGTTCGTCGTAGATTCGATCAGCAGCCTGGTAGAGGGGGAGATGCAGAAGACCGAGGCGGATACCACCTCCCTCATCGCCTCGGCCGACCTGCTCAATACCATGAAGAACCGGGTAGTCGAAGGGGATACCCTGTTCCGTCAAGGGAATATCCCAGGAGCGGAGGCCAAATACCGGGAAGCGCTCAGCCTGATTCCGGAGATCGACAAGGCCCACGCCTACTTCCTGGCCAGGGGGGATGATGCCGAGCAGGCGCGCCGGCAGACCCTGCGGAATTTCCTGGGGCAGGCGGAAACCGCCTTCGGGCGGGGGGATTATAACACCGCCCTGGACAGCTACACGAAAGCCCTGGCCTATCTGCCCGAAGATGCAGCCACCGTGGAGAAGATGATAGGCCAGGTTCGCCGTGCCGGTTACGAGCTGGGCATCACCCAGTTGCGTAGGCAGGACAGCTCCAACGCCGCCGGACCTCTGGCTGCGGCTGAGGTCCTGTACAATCAGGAGGAGTACAACGACGCAATTCTCGGCTACATAGAACTGATCGGAAGGTACCCCAACAGCACCCAGGTGTCTTCTGCCGTGGAGGGGATCCGGAAATCCGTGCAGGCTCTGGAGGAGCAGGCCCAGACGCGGGGAGCCCTGACTTCTGGAGGTGAAGCCCTTGCTGCCCTGCAGAGCGACATTGCCGGGCTTGAGGCGAACCTGGAGGAGAAGAACGGTGAGATCCGGGACCTGCGGGCTCGCCTGGATGCCCAGAGCGAGGCCCAAAGCGGCGACACCGGCGCTCTCGCGCAGAGCATTGAGGAGAAGAACCGGGAGATCGCCGCCCTGAAAGAGGAGATCGCACGAGCCCGCTCTACGGCCGGTGCATCCGCTTCCGAGCTGGAGGAGCGGGTCAACAGCCTGACCGATGAGCTGGAATCCAAAGTCGCCCTGACCGAGAATCTGCAAACGGAGAAGAGGGCGATGGAAGAGGAGATCGCCTCCCTGAATAGCCAGATCGAACAGATGGAAGCCGAACAGGCAGCCATGCTCGGAAATCTGGAAGAGGAAATGCAGAAGAAGATAAACCGCCTGGAGAACGTGGAACGGCGTTACAACAAACTGGTGGACAACTACCAGGAATATGCCCGGCAGGAGGATGCCCTGGTGGCCGCTCAGGGTGAGCAGGGATTGGTCCAGAGCAAGCTCCACCTGAACACCTTCCTCAGCGCCAGCGAGGAGAGTTTCCCTGGATTATGGGATCGCATAAAGCGTTACGACGAGGCCTTCGAGAAGGCCGGCCGGGCCAGTGCCGCCCAGGACCTGAGCGATATCCTCTTCGAGCTCGCCGTCCGGGACCGCCCCGAATCCCGCGACCTGTTCCTGGAGTCCGAGAAGACCCGCTACCGGGATGTCCCGGAGATGGTCGACCTGATCGACGATCTGCGGGTGCTGATGCGGGAGTAGGGATACTTACTGGAGCTCTCTCAGCCTGTCCGTGGGCAGGATGTACACGTAAAAGTACAGTTCACTATCATGATCGCGTTCCGTCATCACGGCGGGCATCGTGAATACGGTGTGGGGCACACCGCCGAGGTAGATCTCGTAGCAGAAGCGTAGCCCTCCCATCAGGAAGTCGTACTGCTTTTTCCCGTGGCCGTTGTACACGTAGCAACGGTTGTTTTTAAAGCTGAGCAGGTTCCCGTTCGTGAGGGCGGCGTCGATGCGGCGCTCCATTTCAACCAGTGGTTCGAGCAAACCCGCTGCATCCCATCTGTAGTTCTTGTACTTGTGCTGAGTCTTCGAGTAGTAGCTGAAGAAGCTCAGATCCATGGACAAGAGGTAGTGGTAGAACCCGTTATCCACGTCATCGGGAAAATTGAAATCCAGGTTGTCTCTGTGCAGCATGGACCCGCTAATGTTAAGTCCCGAGGTATCTGAGGTTGGATAAGAAACTTCGGCAA
>Ga0315552_1002681_pt1 | contig 10417 bp, 7 predicted proteins | sample SalMarSW160170MG_2_FD_203102 | JGI IMG/M metagenome (GOLD analysis project Ga0315552, IMG submission 203102) | Salt marsh sediment microbial communities from the Plum Island Ecosystem LTER, Massachusetts, United States - Salt Marsh Sediment SW1601-70 ...
GGCAGCTGTTACTCCCATCTGAAAGTCATTTGGTGCCAGATAACCATGTCCCGGGATCATTTTCTCCATATTGGTTGCAACATGAATCGGGTATCCCGTCGATTTAGCCAGCCAGTTCTTAAATCCTTCCAAGAAACCCCTGGCAATATGCTGAACAATGAGTATCGGAATGGGCAGGTTTTTAGGCAATCCTGACAATATGGTACAGATTACAGCGGGCCCTCCTGTTGAAGCTCCGATGACAACAATTTTTATGTCAGCCTTTTTAAACTCCGGCTCTGTCACTGCAAGCAGTTTTTCTTTTTTTGGCCAGCGTCTGACAACTTTTACATACGCCATAGTTTTTATCTCAGCGATTAACTCCATAGCCATCCTGTTATGGTCGGGATGCCCGATACCCCTGGGCTTTCCTATAACGGATATGGCTCCGGCCTCCAACGCACGGTAGGTGTCACCAACTTCAGAAGGCGACCAGGAGGCTGATACGATTATTATCGGTATTGGATTAGTTTCCATAATAATACGGGTAGCCTCCAGTCCATCCATCTCAGGCATTGCCATATCCATGGTTATCAGGTCGGGGGTTTTTTCTTTAAGGAATTCAAGTGCCCTTTTCCCTGTTAAGGCTGTTCCTATTACTTCAATCTGCGGATCGGAATGTAAGATATAGGTCAACAGGTCCAGAATGGAGGGGGAGTCGTCGACGCAGAGGACTTTTATTTTTTTCTTTTCGGTCATGTTATATGTTTGCCACGTGAAATGCGACGCCTGCCCTGTGAAATTTGAGGCACGAAAACATTTCACCAGGGTTTACCCCATGAAATCCTTTTTATTTCATCGGGGAAGGAGCATATTTCACTGTGGTTATATGTTTATGTTATACGTTATACGTTAAATGTTATACGTTATATTTTATTGGAAATAGGGTTCTATGTCTTCGTGGAATATGTTGCCATTAGTTTTGGTATTTGATTTAGCTTTTACCAGGTAATTAATGTAGCCGTTAAGTAATGCTAATGCTTTGTTTATCAATTCTTTCCCGTTAGAAAATTCATTATTTGTGATGTATTTTTCGTCCAATGCGGTGATTAACTGATCAATAAGCTCATGTAATGAACCTCTGCTATGACGGCAGAATTGTATATTTTCCTGAAAGTGATAGCGTCCAAATCCCTCAGCTATATTCTCTGTTGTGGAACGGGAGGCTCTTCTCATACCATCTGTTAAAGCATATTTTTCTTCAGGCGGAAATTTTTTTATTAATTCCATTATATACCTTCTTACCTCCCTACACGATTTCCAACACTCTAATTCTTCAAAACTCGTAATCTTATTCTTATTCATATAACTTATAACTAATCACATAGTGATGCCTATGGCATAACTTATAACCTACACCAACCTGCCTATCGCATCCAACAGATTCTGCGGCGTAAAACTGCTTTTCTCGATATAGGCATTGGCGCCCACCTCCATACCATGTTCCCTGTCCTCGCGGGTTTTCAATGCCGTTACCAGCACAACCGGTAATTCTTTAAGGGTCTTATCGCTGCGCACCTTTTCTGTAAGTTCAAAACCGTTCATCCTGGGCATATCGATATCCGACACAAGCAGGTCGTAACCGCCTTCCCTGAGAAATGAAAGCGCCTCTGCCCCGTCGACTGCAGTTTTAACAAGATATCCTGCTGATTCCAGGATATCCTTAAGGAGCATCCTCGATGTGATTGAGTCTTCTGCAACCATAACGGATCTTTGTTTTGCTTTCTCTTTTTCTGCCCCGGCAGTTTTTTCAACAGGAACGATTCCGGAAACAGCCGATTTCAGCAAGTCTGATACATTCAGGATCGGAACCACCCTGCCTGAACCCAGAACGGTTACACCACCAATATTCCTTACACGGGAAAGGGGACTGGAAAGATGTTTGACCAGGATTTCCTGTTCATTCAGAATCCCTTCAGCACCAAAGGCAATCCTGTTATCGCCGGTGCCTGAAATAAGAACATGAAGAGTATCCTGGTTACCTTCTCCTCCCGGCAGGTCAGATGAATTGTTATTTTTTCTTCTTAATTCCAAAATATCGCCCAGGTTTACATATGACACGGTGCTGCCGTTAAGCGAAATGGTTTGCCTGTTTTCGACCGTTTTTATTTCATTTCGGGATATTCTTAAAATCCGTTCAACATTTGCCGTGGGAATAACAAATAATTCACCCGACACCTGAACGAAGATACCCCTGTAAGTTGCCAGGGTAAGCGGGATCAGGATAGTGAAGACTGTTCCTTTATGACGCTCGGATTTAACTGTAAGGATTCCACCGAGAGAATCAACTTTTTCCCTGACGATTGCCAGTCCCAGGCCCCTGCCTGAAATATCGGTAATCATGGGACTTGTAGTAATCCCTGAATGAAAAATAAATGCCTCTGCTTCCTGATCTGTTATATCTTCCTTTTCTGAAACGAGCCCCTCTTTGATGGCGGCTTTTTTAACGTTGGTCAGATCAATTCCTGCCCCGTCATCCGAAATAATAATTTCAACTTTATTCCCCGGTAACTGTGACACGTCAATCGTGATTATTCCGGATGAAGACTTATTATTTTCAATTCGTTCTTCAGGTTTTTCAATGCCATGATCGATACAGTTTCTTACCAGGTGCATCAGGGGATCTTTTATTTCCTCAAGTATCCGCCTGTCAACTTCATTCTCAGCTCCCCGGATCACCAGTTCCACATTTTTCCCTTGCTCCCGTGAGAGATCACGGACATGCCCCGGAAATGATTCTATGATTGAAGAGACAGGAAACATCAATACTTCCCTCATTTCAACAAGCAGATTATCTACCATCCTTCCTGTCAATCTCTGATCCTGTTCTGCCGATATAATCAATTCACCAAGTTTATCTTCCAATAATCTGATGGACTTTTGGCTTTTTTCACACGCTTCCAGTTGCCTTGAAATTTGCTTATCCTGTTTCTGATGCAGTCTGCCTTCTTTATTCACTTTGAAATTCAAAATGTTACGGTTTCCCCGCATCATTTTTGTAAATTCCTTATCTAATTGGTCCACAATGGACCGGGTATCCTGAAGATCTGTAAAACGTTGAAAAAACTTAAGCTTTACCGACAGCATTTCCTCGGTTTGCATCATCAGTGAATCGAGTTTTAACCTGGATATTCTTACTGTTTCTGCCTGTGTTTGTCTTTCCTGTACTATCTGATGCTCCTTTTCAACCGGTTGCGTGGTTTTTGCCCGGACAGGCTGCATTTGTTCTTGTTCATGGAGGGTGAGCTGATCTAATATCTCAGCAATATGATCTTCAAGTATGATCCCATCTGTTTCCTGGGCAGAGAGATTCTTAGATATAAAATCAATGACGGTGTGTATTTTGCCAAATACATCGGATGACGACACACTCTTTTCCTGTTTCCATCTTCCGAAAACATTTTCAAGAGTGTTACAGATGGTCTCAATATTCCGCATATTAACTGCGCGTGAGGCTCCTTTCAGGCTGTGTGCCTCCCTGAAGATCATCTCGGTCAATTGCATCCGGTGATCCGGATTATCCTCCCCTTCCAGTTCCACCAGTCCGGATGAAATGGCCTTCAGGTGTTCACCGGCTTCTATCATGAATGTTGCTAAAAGCCGTTTTTTGAATTCTTCTTCTTTTTTATTCATTTCTAAAGTTGATACTGTTCTACAAGTTTTTCCATGTTTTTAGCAACTCCTTCCAGTTTTTCCGAAGCTTCTTCCAGCTGTCTGGTACTCTCGAGATTCTGGTTGCTCGCAACACTTATGCTCCTGATAGCTTCATTTACCTGGTCGATGCCCACAAACTGTTGTTGTACCGATGCATTTATCTGGATTGTGGCCTGCGCTGCCTCGTTTATTACTTCAGCCAGTATTTTAATTGAAGCACCGGCATTATCAGCCTGCTTTATGCCTGAATCGACTACCTTACTGCCCTCTTCCGTTGCCATGACTGCAGTACTGGTGGCTTTCTGGATATCGGTCAGGATTTCCCGTACCTGTTTGGTTGCCTGTTTCGACTGGTCGGCCAGTCTTTTCACCTCTTCCGCCACAACAGCAAACCCCTTTCCTTCTTCACCTGCCTTGGCCGCTTCGATTGAAGCGTTCACAGCCAGCAGGTTGGACTGTTCAGCCAGGTCGTTTATCGAGTTCATGATCTCCCCGATTGACTGGCTTTGTTCACTGAGCCGCATAATACTTTCTGCAATGAATTCCATCTGCTCCCTGATCCGGTCCATTCCTGCACTCGTTTCTGTTACTGCTTTTTCGCCATCCCTTGCCACCTGAAGAGTTTTCCTGGAGCTTTCAGAAACTTCCTTCGACTTTTCATTATTAACCTGTGCTGTCTGTTTAACCTCTTCCACGGTAGTCGTTGTCTCCGTAATCGCCGATACCGTTTCAGTGGAACTTGCCGTTAGCTGGGAACTTGTTGCAATAATTTCTGAAACCATAGCAGTAAGAACGCTAACTGTCTCCATTATTTTTAGAACCTGTGATTTCAGATTTTCTTTCATTGAACTGAAGGCATTTCCTAAGACATCCTTTTCTGACAGTGGTTTTATCTCAATATTTAATTTTCGTTCTGAAATCATATTGGCTGTTCTGGTCATTTCATTTAAATAGAGAATCATACTCGAAAATGATCTTATTAGCACTCCTATTTCGTCTTTTCTGTCGGTCTCCTTGATTTCGCTGCTTAGTTCTCCTCTGGAAAGATTATCTGCAATAACGGAAATCTTCCTGATTGGCATCGCAATATTAACAGTCAGATAAATGATGAGGAAAATAACAACTATTATACTCCCCAACGTAAACAGAATAATGAATATTTTCGTATTTGTGCTACTACGGAGGACCTTGAGCTGACGTTCCTGAAGTATTTGATCTTCCGCAACCTGCATCTCCGAATCTAAATCACGAATATCTTGCATTAACTTTTTTCCTGTACCGGTTATAAATAGATCTCTTGCATCATCAAAACCATTATCCCTGCGCGTACCGATGAGGTTCTTCAGCCAATCAAGTTTCGCAGTAACCTGGGATTCAAGCTTAAGAAGACGCTGCTGCTGACCAGGATCGGTTATTAATTGCCTGAGAGTATTTAAATGTTCGGTGATCAGAGTATACGCCACATTAAATGGTTCCAGGTATTTTTCCTCTCCTGCTATTATAAAACCACGTTCCGCTGTTTCACAATCTTTGACATAAGTGGCAATCTGCTCTATTTCCGACTTTATTAATTGTGCATTAACCACACTAGCTGCATTTTCCTCTAGCCTGATAATATTTCTGAATGAAATATAACCTGTGAGGAGTAATATTATCAATATCACTCCAAAACTTCCTCCGATTTTTAAAGCAAATGATATTTTCATGGTTTTAAATTTTATACCACCTTGATGGTGGATTAATTATACAATTTTTTTTCTGACATTTTTACTAAAATTCATTTACCTATTATTATGATATAGCTCTATTGATCATACTCCTTCATTTACAATCATTCTTTCGTCAGAAAAGATATTTTCCATATTCAGAATGATTAGCTGATCGCCGGTTACTCCCTTCATATACTCTGCACGTATTCCGGTAATGGTTGGAAGCTCCGGTTGAATATTGATGACGGGGACTGACCGTACTCCAACTATGACATCTGCAAGGATACCGGCTTCCATTCCATGTGCATGTACGATGATCACTTTGTTAAGATCATTTAAACCTTTATCGGGCAGTTCGAAAAGTTTCTTTATATCTATAACGGTCAGGACTTTTCCCCTGATATTCACAACACCAAGGATAAATGGCGGAGTGCACGGCAGAGGTGTCAGGTCTTTTAACGCATAAACTTCACCTACAAAATTCATCTCTATCCCGTATCTTTCCTCAGCCAGCATAAACTCTGCCACCTCCAGGAATTCCTGGCTCAATGGTTCATCGTTCAACTCCCGGGCAAGAGATCTGGTTCTTGCCATCAGAATTTGTTCTTTCTCCTGTTCCGTAACATGCCATCCCTTATCAAGTCTTTCCCTGAAAGCTTCCATGCGGGAATGGATATTTTCCCAGTCAATGACTGAGGTTTGATTTTCTTTTGAGGTATTTATTTTTCTTTCCATCCCGTATTTATTTTATTTGTATGCTGCTGATGTCCGGCAGATTTTTCATTTTTATAATTTCACTCAACCTTCCGGCAGATAAGCCGTCTGATCCGGGAAGGATAATTTTCTTATCACATTTGTCCAATATGGAAAGAGCATTATTGAAATATTTTCCTGATTTTTTCATGTCTCCCTGCTGAAATAATATATTCCCAAGTGTAAAATATGAAAGCACATGATCACTGTCAAGATAAATTGAACTGTGAAGGGAGGATATTGCTTCCTCAATTTTACCCTGTTCCTGAAAGATCAGCGCAAGCAGGTAATAGCAGGCCGGATTACATTTATCGGCTTCAATTCCCTTCCGGCATAATTCTGTTGCCTCACTGAATTTCCCCTGATTTGAAAAGATTTTTGCCAGCAGGAACATCGCTTCAGGATTTTTTTGATCGTGTAACAGATATTTTTTCAGGATAGCTTCTGCTTCATTATAACTACCCAGATTATATAATTCAGTAGCTTCTTGCAACGGATCGGGGATAGTTTCTGTTGTTCCTATTGTTTCATTTATAGCAGGGAGTCCGCCTTCACTTCGTTTCGGCGGATAAAACTGGGGGCTGGGAGCTGGGAACTGTGGGTCCGCCTTCACTTCGTTTCGGCGGATAAAACTGGGAGATGGGAGTATGGTGGTATATTTTGCTGCTGAAATCGTTTCTGTTGTTCCTGTTCCACCGGATTTTGACAGATCTTTCCTGTAAAAAATTGTATCCGGAAGTACATCAGTTACAAACCGGGATGTATGTGCCATTGGACCTTCGCTTCCGCTTACGATCAGACACCCTCCGTCAAGAAGTGACCGGTAGAACAGGTTGATAATTTTCCGGGCCAGCTTCGGCTGAAAATACATGATCACATTCCGGCAGAATATTATATCGATTGCAGTAGTGTTGTTAATCAGTGATGGAAACGGGTCTTTTGCCAGGTTGTGATAAGAAAATGAAACCATTTCCTTAATAAAAGGCTTGATGTTAAAGGAGTCATCCTGATTTTTTATAAAATACCCGTCCTTCACCCATTCCGGAGTACTTCTGAATGACCATTTTTTATAAATTCCTTTTTTTGCTTTTTCCAGTACCCTTGGATTAATATCGGTAGCCAGAATTGAAATATTCCAGTTTTTGATGTCCGGTATCATTTTATAAAGCAAAATGGCAATTGAATAGGATTCTTCGCCCGTGGAACAGCCGGCGCTCCAGATTCTCAGGTATTTCCCCTGTTTTCGCCGGGACTTAATCAGTTCAGGAAGGATATAATTCTCCAATCCCTCATATATGTGTTTATTCCTGTAGAAATGTGTTTCACCGATAGTCAGATAAGATGACAGGATTTCAATTTGTTCCTGTGATAATGGTGCCGATAACAGCCAGCGGATACAGGCTTCTGAATCACTGAAACCGAACTCCGTTGCGGCCAGATAAAATTTATCACGAAGGTCATCCCGGCGCTTTTCGGGAAAATACAGCCCCAGGTTCTCAGAAATAAATTCGCTGAGCTGTGATATCAGGTGATCGGAAATAATGATTTTATGAGTGCTTCTGTTTTTCATTTATCTTCTTTGTGCCTGGTGTTTTTAATCGTTTTGAAGTATCTTTCTTTCGCTTGTCTGTTTTTTTCAGGATCTTCCCGGTTTGAGTTTTGGTCACTTCCCCGCTTACGGCTGTTTTATCCTGTCCGGGAGTTTTTTCCATTACTTTTTCACCGGTCTCCTGAATTACTTTCATTTTTTGCTCCAGCACTGTAAGGTCTAACTTTTCCATATTCTCAAGGGTGAAAAGCTTTTCAGGATCATAGATCAGTATTATACCATCATCACAGAATACCAACCCTTCTACTATCTTTTCAAGGCCGGGAAATATCTGTCCGTCTTGAACCCTGTTCTGGCCATTACGGTTGACAACACCTGTAACCATATCAGCCACAAAAGAAACGGTGTGTTTCAATGTACGGACAAAAATAAGCTGATCGGAAAGACGCATCTCCCTTGCGGGAAGGCCAAATATTTTTCTCATGCTGAAAACAGGTATCGGCCGTCCCTGAACGTTAATGACCCCAAGGATATGATCCGGTGACCCGGGCACAGGTGTTATATACACCGCCCGGACAATTCTATCGACAATCCTGACAGGTAAAGCAAAAAAATATTCATCCAGTTTAAAGACCACATACCGGTCTTCGGAAGTGATAGCACTCATTGTTTGTTCTTTAATTTTTTACCCTTATTCTTTTGTCTTAATCTTTTCACCACATCCACCATCTCCTCAAAGTCGGTTGATTTATCAAAAAAATAGTCTGCTCCCAGCTCCATGCACTTTTTTCTGTATTGTTCATTCGGATAATTCGTAAAAATCATTTTAACAACTGATAAATTCCTGTCTTTCAGTATCTTCAATGCCTCCAGTCCGCTTCCATCCGGCATCCGGATATCCAGTATGATCAGATCAGGTTTCAGGTCTTCAACATATTGAACAGCCTGATGTGAGTTCTCTGCCTCGGCAACAACCTGCACTCCTTCAATTTCTTCCAGCAGGCTGATAATTCTCTGCCTGACTATCTTTGAATCATCGGCTAAAACTATTTTCATATGAATTAATTGTTGCATTGGTTAATTCTAATCAAACTTAAGGGGGGTGTCACAACTGTTGTACCGATTTTAGAATGTCATTCCGAACTTGTTTCGGAATCTTATTCTCAGCTAGTTAAAGATCCTGAAACAAGTTCTCCAAAGGAGTCCTATGGACAGGATGACTTAAAGGACAGTTGTGATACACCGCCTATCTTTAACCGTACGACAGGAAATAATTATTCAGAAATAAAACTACGACTAACTGAGTCGTTGAACGGTAGGTAAATTGATATTAAGTTATCGGATTATGAATGATTTATTTGTAAGGATTTGGATTACATCCTTGTAGGGAATTATTTCCCCGTGAGTTGAGATTTGGTGAATGTATGTAGTGGTAGTTATCCCGGATTGTTTTTCCCCAGCCCTGTCACATAGTGATCCCTGTGGGAAAAGGGCATGATATTTCAGCACCCGCCAGAATGAATCTTGCTCTGTTAATAAAAACATAAAAACTACGTCTTAACCCTGCCAGTTGGTATACTTGCCGTAATGGTGGTTCCTGCACCTTTTTTCCCTTTTATTTCAAACGTTCCTCCCCATCCCTGAATCCTTTCCCTCATATTAAGGATTCCAAATGATTCGGAGGAATGAACCTTCTCATCCGGTATTCCGATACCATTATCCTGAATTTTCAGATCCAGATTATCATTTCTTTCTTTGATGATCAGCTTCACTTCGGTAGCACCAGCATGTCTCGCAATGTTGGTTAATGATTCCTGTATGATCCTGAAAACAGAAATTTCCTGTCCGGGAATCAGATCCGGCTCCTTTTGAGGAAGAACATAATTAATTGATATTTTGGCCCATTTTTCATATTCTGAAAAAAATGCTTTTAGTGTTTCCAGCAGTCCCAGGTCATCCAGCATCCTGGGCCTGAGCTCCATTGACAAACGCTGAATGCTCCTGATGGCTTCATCGATGATCTCTATCGTGGATCCTGTACGCTTTTTAATCCCCTTTCTTTCCGGCGGCATTTTGTCTCTGATCCAGCTTATATCCATTTTTATGGCTGTCAGTATCTGTCCCAGTTCATCATGCAGCTCACCTGCGATCTGTTTCCGCTCTTCCTCCCTGACGGTTTCAAGATGCTGTGAAAGTTTTCTTATCTCTTCATAATTTCGCAATATGTTCTGCTCGCCAAGCACTCTTTCACTTATATCATCATATACTGCAACAAGTTCTCCGGTTTTCAGCTTATATACAAAATTTTCAAGATATTGATCAAGCCGGTCGTCCGTATAATGTGTATTTTGCAGTTTTTCAGGAATCCCGCTCTTTCTTGCTCTTTTCAATGCACTCCATAAGCCCAGCTTTCTGGCTCCGGGAAAACATTCCAGAAGATACCTGTTTATAACGTCTTTTCTTTTCTTTATGCGGGAGATTCTCATACCTGCCCGGTTTATATCTGTGAACAAAAAATCATTTTTTGCCGGATCGTATGAATAGACAGCCACACCACTCGACATGTTGTTGACTAACTCCCTGTACCTTGTTTCACTGTTTTCGAGTGCTTCAATGATTTTTTTCCTGTTTGTTATATCCCTTATATAATTCCGTGTTCCGATAATCCTATCCTTTTCTGTTAAAACTGTAATTTCAAATGCGATCCATATTT
>Ga0315552_1002690_pt1 | contig 10398 bp, 9 predicted proteins | sample SalMarSW160170MG_2_FD_203102 | JGI IMG/M metagenome (GOLD analysis project Ga0315552, IMG submission 203102) | Salt marsh sediment microbial communities from the Plum Island Ecosystem LTER, Massachusetts, United States - Salt Marsh Sediment SW1601-70 ...
TCAAGAGTGTTATGTGAAATAACAGTGCAATAAGCATCGTAAAAAAACTGCAGCTTTCTCTTTTTTGTTCTACCATTTTCATCTCCTTAAATTTAAGTGAATGTACTATTAAGGTTCAATACTGATAAAATAATAACAAATTAAATTATGGTTGTCAATAATTTTTATCAAAAATTAGGAAAAGTTAAAGAAATCAAGAAAGGGCTTGACAAAGGTTTTGGATTTGCTAAACTAAAAATAGTTAATCCCACTGCCTTCCTTCGCTTCGGCGGACGACGGCAGTTTTATTTTTTATGAAAAGGACCTTCGTTTTTATTGATGGTAATAATTTTTATTTTAAATTAAAAGAATTAAGATCTAAGCTTAATTCTAAATATAGTTTACTTGAGTTTAATTTTAGAAAATTTTCCGAGTGGCTTGTTGAGCCCAACAATTTAATAGAGATTCATTATTATCTTGGCGTGGTTAGACGTAAAAAGAATGATAGCAAAAGCGAAAAGTTATATGCTGATCAGCAAAGATTATTTAGAAAATTGCAACGGCAAAATATTATTATAATCTTAGGTCAGCTAATTAAACATCCAGATAAGAGCTATCATGAAAAGGGTGTTGATGTTCGTCTGGCTGTAGAGATGATTAGATTTGCAAGAGAAAATAAGTACGATATTGCTTATTTAGTAAGTTCAGATACTGATTTGGTGGCAGCGGTGGAGGAGGTTCAATCAATTGGAAAAACTGTTCAGTATGTTGGCATTTCTAAAGGACAGTCATTTGGGCTTTCAAGTGTAGCTAATGATGTAAGGTTATTGAGAGCAAACGAAATAGAGCAATTTTTTCCTGAAATTTTGGTATAATTTATTTATATGAAAAAACTATTCAAAGATAAAAAAGTGGTGATAATGGGATTAGGATTGCTTGGGGGCGGAATTGGCTCTGCTAAGTTTTTTTGTAAACAAGGAGCTAAGGTTTTAGTTACTGATTTGAAAACCAGAAAGGAGCTGAAAGAGTCAGTTAAAAAACTTAACCAGGTTAAGTTTGTATTAGGTAAACACAGAAAACAAGATTTTATTAATGCTGATTTAATTATCAGAAACCCTGGGGTTCCGAGAGAATCTAAATATTTAAAAATCGCCAAAAATAATAATATTCCAATTAAAACCGATATAGATATATTCTTTGATTTATGTCCAGGTACTATTATTGGAATTACTGGAACTAAAGGCAAATCAACCGTTGCTACTTTAATGTATCTTTTTTTGAAAAAGAAATATCCCAAAACTTTTTTAGCTGGAAATATTGGGGTTTCTCCTTTAGAGCTTTTAAATAAAATAAATAAAGAAAGCAAAATTGTTTTAGAGCTTTCCAGTTTTGAGCTTGAAGATTTAAAAAAAAGCCCAAAAGTTGCTGTTATTACTGCTCTTTTTCCAGACCACTTGAACAGATACAAGGATTTCAGGCATTATATTAACGCTAAAAAATCAATTTTCAAATATCAGAACAAAAACGATATATTAGTTTTAAATAATGATGACTCGGAAACAAAAAAGCTTTATTCAGAAGCTAAGTCTAAAGTTTATTTGTTCAAAGGTTCCAATATTGCAGCTGCTGTTTTAGTAGCTGAACTTTTTAAAATCTCTAAAAAAGATATTAAAAAAGTTCTTTCTAATTTTAAAGGTGTTCCGCATAGACAAGAATTTGTTGCTGAAAAAAAAGGCATTAAATATTTTAATGATACTACAGCTACTAATCCTGAAGCAGTAATATTTGCAATTGAAACATTTAGAAAAAGATTTCCCAACTCAAAGATTGTTTTAATAACTGGAGGAGAAGACAAGAAATTAATTTATAGAAATTTAGCAAGAAACATTAAGCATAATGTAGATTATGTTGTTTTGCTTCCGGGCACAGGTTCAAACAAACTTAAAAAGGAACTCGGTTCCTTTAAAATATACTTGGTAAAATCAATGAAACAGGCGGTAAGAAAAGCCTTTGGTTTAGCTCAAAAAGGAGATATTGTTTTGCTTTCTCCTGGAGCAGCAAGTTTTAATTTATTTGAGAACGAATTTGACAGAGGCAATCAGTTTGTTAAAGCTGTTAAAAAGTTATGAAACATAGTAAAAAGCATAAATTTGATTATTTTTTAGCCATCGTAACATGTATTTTACTAATTATAGGAATTTTAGTTTTGACTAGCGTATCAGCAAGTTTTTCCCAAGAGAAATTCGGCAGAACAACTTATTATCTTTTTCATCAGATCATTTACGGATTGATTTTCGGCATTGTATTTGGTTTTATTGCTTTTAGAATAAACTTATCGTTTTTAAGAAAATGCGCCTGGATATTTATTTTAATAAATTTAGCCTGCATGGCTTTGGTTTTTATTCCAAAAATGGGCGTTGTTGCTGGAGGAGCGCCTCGTTGGATGAACTTAGGATTTACTACTTTTCAGCCGTCTGAATTTTTAAAACTTACTTTTGTTCTTTATCTTTCCGCCCTATTAACTAGTTTTTTAAAAAACAAAAAAGCTTTTACTTTAATTCCTTTTTTAGTAATATTAGGTGTTCTTGCCCTTCTTTTAACCCTGCAGTCAGATGTTAGCACTTTAACCGTAATTATTTCAGTTGGTATTTTAATGTATTTCTCGTCAGGTTTTCCTCTTTGGCACACTATTTTAGCTATTTTAATATGCGCGGGAGGAATATTTGGATTGATAAAAATTGCTCCCTATAGAATGAAAAGGATTTTAGTTTTTTTAAATCCAGGAATTGATCCAATGGGAATAGGTTATCAAATAAAACAGATTCTGATTGCTGTTGGTTCTGGAGGAATTTTTGGATTAGGGCTTAGTATGTCTGTGCAAAAGTTCGGCTGGATTCCCCAAACAATGTCAGATTCAATTTTTGCCATATTTGCAGAAGAAACCGGATTTATTGGATCCATGATTTTAATCTCTCTTTTTTTGCTTTTGCTCTGGAGAGGGCTTAAGATTGCCAAGACGTCTCATAATAAATTTTCTCAACTTCTAGCCGTAGGCATAAGCTGCTGGATTTGCATTCAGGCTTTTATTAACCTAGGAGCAATGATTGGCATTTTACCATTAACTGGCATTCCTTTGCCGTTTATTAGTTATGGGGGCTCGCACCTGATAGCAGAAATGATTGGAATAGGAATTCTTTTAAACATTTCAAAATCAAGCAAAAAGTGATATAATAAATTAATATGAAGATTTTATTTACTGGCGGAGGAACTGCTGGCCATATTTTTCCAATAGTCGCTGTTATTAGAGAAATAAAAAGGAATTATCCTTATGCAGGTTTTGAGTTCTTTTATTTAGGGCCTAAAGATAGATTTTCCCAAGATCTTCTTTTAAAAGAGGGGGTTGAGGTAAAAAGAATTTTAGCTGGTAAAATCAGGAGATATTTTTCTTTCAAGAATCTTATTGATATGTTTAAGCTTCCTATTGGAATTCTTCAGGCTTTTTATCATATTTTTATCATTTCCCCAGACCTTATTTTCAGCAAAGGAGGATATGGATCAATAGCTACTTCTATTTCCGGCCGGATTTTAATGGTTCCAATCTTTTTGCATGAATCAGATGTTTCTCCTGGTTTAGCTAACAGAATAACAGGCAAATTCGCTTTAGAAATTTTTATTTCGTTTCCTATTAAGAAAACAGAATATTTTTCAGTTAAGAAAATGCTTTCAGTTGGCAATCCTGTGAGAAAAGAGATTTTAAACGGCTCTAAAGAAGGAGCAAAAAAATTATTTAAGTTAACCGGAGAAAAACCAGTGATTCTAATTTTAGGAGGTTCTCAAGGAGCTCAAAGAATAAATGATAAAATATTGTCAATCCTGCCTAATATTTTAAAAGATTATGAGATAATTCATCAAATAGGTGAGAAGAATTTTGAACAGGTAAGAAAAGAGGCAGAAGTTGTGATAACAGAAGATTTTAAAAGATATTATCATGCCTTCCCGTTTTTAAATGAAATCGAAATAGCTAATGCTTATTCAGCATCTGATTTGATTATTAGCAGGGCCGGAGCAGGAACTATTTTTGAAATTGCGCTCATAGCCAAACCAAGCATATTAGTTCCTTTGCCGGAATCAGCTCAAAATCATCAAGTTAAAAATGCTTATGCTTATGCTGAAAATGGGGCTAGTTTAGTAATAGAAGAAGAAAATTTAAGACCCTATTTTGTTTTAGAAAGAATAAAAAATTTATTTTCTCAGCCAGAGAGATTAAAACAAATGACACATAGAGCAAAAGAATTTTCCAGACCTAATTCTGCCAAAATAATCGCTGAATATATAGTAACATATTTAAATCAGTAAGATGGCGACTATTGATGAAATTAAGAAAAATAGAATAAAGAAGCTTAAGGCAATTGAGAATGCTGGGTTTTTGGCTTATCCAGGCCAGACAAAAAGAACTCATACTTGCCAAGAAGCTCTGGAGAGCTTTAGCAAATTGGCTCGAATGAAAAAAGAGATAATTTTGGCAGGCAGAATAATGTCTTTGAGACAGCACGGCGGTTTGGTTTTTTCTCATATTGAAGACGGTTCTGCTCAAATTCAGGTTTTATTTAAAAAAGACAGAATAGGGGAGAAGAGTTTTCAGTTTTTCTTGGATAATTTTGATATCGGAGATTTTATTGAAAATAGAGGCATATTGTTTAAAACCAAAAAAGGAGAAAAAACCTTAGAAATCGCTGATTACAAGATTTTGGTTAAATCGCTTTTACCTTTGCCTGAAAAATGGCATGGATTAAAAGATGTTGAAGAGCGTTACCGCAAAAGATACTTGGATTTAATCTTCAATCCTAAAATTAAAGAAAAATTTGAATTACGTTCAAAAATTGTTAAGGAATTAAGAAGCTTTTTAGAAAGCAAAGGATTTTTAGAGGTAGAAACTCCAGTTTTGCAATCAGTTTATGGAGGAGCAACAGCAAAACCGTTTAAAACTCACTTAAACGCTTTAAATATTAATTTATATCTAAGAATTTCTCCAGAACTTTATTTAAAGCGTCTTTTAGTCAGCGGTTTTGAAAAAGTATATGAAATAGGAAGATGTTTTAGAAATGAGGGAATTGATAGGGCGCATAACCCTGATTTTACAATGCTTGAGTTTTATTGGGCTTATGCTGATTACAAAGATTTGATGAAGTTTACGGAAGAAATGCTCATAAAGATTCTTAAAATCTTGTTTGGCAAAACAATCATTGAATACAATGGGAAGAAATTAAATTTCAAAGCTCCGTTAAAAAGAATTGAGTTTAATCAATTGTTTAAAAAGTACACTAAAATTGATTTAGAGGAAATAAATGAAGACGCTCTTATAAAAGAAGCAAAAAAATTAGGCATAGAAAACAAAGGAGGAAAGTTTGAAATTGCTGATGAAATATTTAAAAAAGTTATTAAATCTAAAATAGAACAGCCGTGCTTTATTATTCACTATCCTGCAGAGGCCTTTCCCTTGGCAAAGCCGTTAGATAATAATTCTGAAAAATCAGCAAGTTTTCAATTGATTGTTGCAGGAATAGAATTAATAAAAGCGTATTCTGAATTAAACAACCCTATAGCTCAGAAGCAAAAGTTTGAAGAACAGGAAAAAATATTTAAAACAGGTTTTAAACAAGCGCAGAGAATGGATAAGGACTATATTGAGGCATTGGAATACGGAATGCCTCCAGCAGCCGGTTGGGGCATGGGAATTGATAGATTAACAGCATTATTAACAGATTCACATTCTTTGCGAGAAGTAATTTTATTCCCCACGATGCGTTCTAAGTAAAACTAAAAAATATATGCTTGATATAAAATTCATTAGAGAAAATCCAGATAAAGTTAAACAAGCTTGCAAGAATAAGCAAGTCAAAGTTGATATTGATAAGCTTTTGAAAATAGACAAGAAAAAGAGAGGAATTCAAACAGAAATAGAAAAAATATTTGCTCAAAAGAATAAAGCGAGCAAAGAGATTAGTAAAGCAAAAGATAAAAAAGAAAAGCAAAAGATTATTTCGGAAATGCAGAAAATAGATAAAAAGGGTGATAAATTAAAAAAGAATTTGAGAAAGATTGATAAAGAGTTTGAGATATTGATGTATCAAGTCCCAAATATTCCTTTAGATGATGTGCCGGTTGGTAAAGATGAAACCGAAAATGTAGTGATAAGAAAAGTAGGAAAAATTCCTAAGTTCAATTTTAAACCAAAAGATTATATGAAAATTGCTGAAAAGCTTGATTTGATTGATGTAAAAAGGGCGGCTAAAATATCAGGAACAAGATTTAGTTATATAAAAAAAGAGTTAGTTTTAGTGCATTTTGCTTTGGTTAATTTTGGTTTTGATGTTCTGATAAAAGAAGGATTTATACCGATTCTTCCTCCGAAAATGATAACGGCGAAAATGGCTTGGGGTATGGGATACTTAGAACAATCAGGGGATAGGGAGGCATACTTTTTACCAAAAGATAATTTATATTTAATAGGCACTTCAGAACAATCAATGGGCACTATGCATTCAGAAGAGGTTTTGCAGGAAAAAGATTTACCCAAAAGATATGTCGCATTTACTACTTGTTTCCGCAGAGAAGCTGGTTCTTATGGTAAAGATACCGGAGGAATTTTTAGGGCTCATGAATTTGATAAACTTGAAATGTTTAGTCTTTCTAAACCTGAGAATTCGCGAAAAGAACACGAATATTTTTTATCGCTAGAAGAGAAATTAATGAAATCTCTCAAACTGCCTTATCGGGTAGTTAATATATGTACAGGAGATTTAGGAGGGCCGGCTGCTAAAAAATATGATATTGAGGCATGGTTTTCGGGTGAAGGCAAGTATCGTGAGACCCACTCTACTTCAAATTGTACTGATTTTCAAACAAGAAGATTAAACGTTCGTTATAGAGACAAATCCGGCAAGATAAATTTTATTCATTTTATAAACGGGACCGCCCTTTCTATGAGGCCGATGATTGCTATTATTGAAAATTATCAGCAAAAAGATGGGAGCATCAAAGTCCCAGAAATTCTTCAGAAATACACTGGCTTTAAAGAGATAAAATGATTATTAAAGGATTAAAAATTAATTATAAAACTTTAGGAGAGGGTAAGCCTCTCCTAATTTTGCATGGATGGGGTTCAAGAAGTGATAACTGGCAAAAAGTAGGAGAAATTCTGGCTAAATCTGGGATAAAAGTTATTATTCCTGATTTGCCTGGTTTTGGAAAAAGCGATAAACCACAAACAGCCTGGAATCTTGATGATTATTGTGATTTTGTTGAAGAATTTGTTAAAATTTTGAATTTAGATAAATTTTATCTATTAGGTCATTCTTTTGGCGGTGCTTTAGCAGTTAAATGCGGTTTAAAATTTCCAGAGAAAATAGATAAATTATTTTTAGTTTCCGCATCTTGTATTAGAAAAAAGACTTTCAAAAATAAACTTTTTAAATTTCTTTCAAAATTTATAAAAATAAAAACTCCTTTTTTTAGAAAAGTTTTTTACAGAAAAAGCGATTACCTTTCTGTTCAAGGAGTAATGAGAGATACATATTTGAAAGTAATTGCAGAGGATCTTTCCGGAGTTTTATCCCAAGTTCAGATATCAACAGTAATAATCTGGGGAGAGAAAGATAAAATAACTCCTTTAAAGCAAGGTCGTTTGATTAAAGAAAAAATTCAAGGTTCCCGCCTTCGCCAAGGCTTCGGCGGGCAAGCAAAATTAGAGATTATTCCCAATGTGGGCCATGATCTGAATTTAACAGCTCCAGAAAAATTGGGAGACCGGGTCTCCCAAGAACTTTTATGATGAAAATATTTATTGCAATAATTTGGTTTTTGGTTTTTACAAAGTTGCTCGTTTTTTGGGTTTGGCTTTGGCAATTAAAAAATTATCACTGGAAAAGGTTTAAAGCGCATTTTGAAACTCAAAAAACAAGAAAGATAATTTTTAGCTTGCATGGAATTAGATATCCTAAATTAACCCCAAAAGTTATCGTTATTTTAGTTTCTGGGATATTGATTGAGTTTTTAATTTTATTTTATTTTTACTCAATACCAGTTCTTATACTTTTAATTATTTTAGCTCCAATAATTGTTTCTATTTTGATATTATTGTTTCAAATTCCTGCTAATATATTAATAAAGAGAACGCTGAAGAAAGCGGAGAGAAGGATAGAAGAATTTTCCCCCTGCGAGGGATCTCCCGTAGGGAGAAAAAATCTAACAGTTATCGGCATTACTGGTAGTTATGGAAAAACAGCAGTTAAAGAGTTTTTATACGAAATACTTTCTGAAAAGTTTAATGTGTTAAAGACCGAGAAGAATATAAATGCTGAAATTGGAATTGCTAAGACAATTTTAAATGAGTTAAAACCAGAACATCAGATTTTCATTGCTGAGATAGGAGCTTATGAAATCGGGAAGATAAAACAAGTTGCTCAAATAATTAAACCTAAGATAGGGATTTTAACTGGCGTAAATGAACAGCACTTGTCTACTTTTGGCTCTTTGGAAAATATTAAAAAAGCCAAAAATGAGATTTTAGAATGTTCAGAAATCAAAATAGATTATAATAACTTAGATTTAACCGCTATGGACGTTGTTGTTGGAAAAGAGTTTGTTTCTTTTAAGATTAATGGAGTAGATTTCAAAGTTAATCTATTAGGAAAACATAACATAAATAATATTTTACTGGCTGCTTCCTGCGCTAAAAAATTAGGCATGAGTTTAGAGGAAATATCAAAAGCTTGTTTTAAAATTAAACCAGAGCAAGGTGGGATAAGTTTCTTGAAAAAAGAAAATTCTACTATTCTTGATGCTTCTTATTCTGCAAATCCAGATGGAGTAATTGCTGATTTAGATTATTTGCAGATTTATTCTGGTTCCAAGATTATTATTATGCCTTGTTTGATTGAATTAGGAAAAGCATCAAAGCGAATCCATAAAAGAATAGGGCAGAAGGTTGCTGAAGTTTGTGATTTCGCAATAATCACAACCAAAGATTATTTTAAAGAAATAAAAGGAGAGAATAAAAAGATTTTATTAATTGAAAATCCAAAAGATATTATTGCTAAAGTGCGAGAACTTTCAGTCCAAGAAACTGTTATTCTTTTAGAGGGCCGTGTGCCCTATTTGATATGGGATTAATTAAACCAATTACAATATCTTTATCGCCGAACACTCAAAAAGATGATATTTGGCTGGCTTTGAAATTAGTTTTTATGCCCTGGTTGTGGAAAAGGGGAAAGGCGATTGAAAAATTGGAGGATGAATTTAAAAAATACTTAAAAGTAAAGTATGCTTTTGCTTTTAATAGCGGACGGACTTGTTTAGTGGCTATTTTGAAAAGCTTTGATTTGGAAAAAGGAAGCCAGGTTTTGCTTCAGGCATTTACTTGTAATGCTGCTGTAAACCCTATTTTATGGAATGGCTTAAAACCAATTTATATTGATTGCGATGAAGATAATTTTAACATTGATATAGAAGACCTAAAGAAAAAAATTACCTCAAAGAGCAAAGTAATCATAGTTCAGCATACTTTTGGCCTGCCAGCTGAAATGGTTAAGATTTTAGAGATTGCCAAACAAAACAGTTTAATTTTAATTGAGGATTGCGCTCATTCCTTAGGATCTGAATATTATAATCAAAAAGTTGGAACTTTTGGAAATGCTGCCTTTTTCAGTTTCTCCAGGGACAAAATAATATCCTCTATTTATGGAGGAATGGTTGTTACTAATGATGATAGATTGGCCGAGACCCTTCGGCAAGCTCAGGGCGACTTGGATTACCCAAGTCATTGTTGGATTTTGCAGCAGCTTATGCATCCAATTTTAATGAACTTTTTGATTTTGCCGTTTTACAAGATTTTATTGGGTAAAATTATTTTAGTTTTATCCCAATGGCTTCATATTTTATCTAAAGCTGTTCATTGGAAAGAAAAACAAGGCAAAAAGCCGTCATATTTTCCAAAAAGAATGCCTAATGCTTTGGCAATTCTTGCTTTAAACCAATTTAAGAAATTAGATAGATTTTATAATCATCGCAGAGATTTGGCTGATTTTTACTATAATGAATTAAAGGTGAGTTCTTTTGAAGTTCCAAAAAACTTGTCTTCAGAATCCTTGAATTTTGCAGGAAGAAAACATAGTTTTCTACGTTTTACTATAAAGCATCCGGCAGCGCATAGAATAATTAAAAAAGCTTGGAAAAAGAATCTGCTAATAGGGGATTGGTATACAAGCCCAATTGCTCCTGATGATACCAAGTTAAATAAAATAGGGTATGAGCCTGGCACTTGTCCTAAAGCTGAAAAGTTATCCAGACAAACATTAAATCTTCCTACTCATATAAATATTTCTAAAAAAGAAGCTAAAAAAATAATAGATTTTTTAAAAG
>Ga0315552_1002691_pt1 | contig 10392 bp, 13 predicted proteins | sample SalMarSW160170MG_2_FD_203102 | JGI IMG/M metagenome (GOLD analysis project Ga0315552, IMG submission 203102) | Salt marsh sediment microbial communities from the Plum Island Ecosystem LTER, Massachusetts, United States - Salt Marsh Sediment SW1601-70 ...
TCACGGCCCGGTATTTATAAACTTATCAGCCGCCGGGCGGGCAGGCCTCTGACTTAACCGTGTTTAACCTTTTGATGTCCTTGCTCTGGCCCTTGGGGTGTTCCCCACCACCAAAAGGGGAGTAGCCTGCGGAGGAATACATGAGCACAATACAACCATACCCTTTAGCCTTAAGTTGCCATTGACCTTACCCCAGAATTAGCGCACCACTGATTAGAGTCCCACGGCTGTTTCAGCATACTCCTTTGGAGTAGCTCCTTTCAACGAGCTGTACGGCAGGGAGAACTCTCTCTTTTCCCATAGTCAGAGAGAAGAGGAGAACAAGCCCGGTTGAACTCGATGAGTTCGACTAGATAATTTTGCGCTGTGTGATGTCCCTGAATATGGAAATCTGGCAAACTGTCCCATCGGTATCAACGTAGGGCGCCGCCATTACTTCATAAGTCCTGCCATCCGGAAAGCTGCATTCCCACTTACCGATTTCCTCATTATTGATTACGTCCGGTATCCGGCATTCCTGTTGACAAGGGGCGTCAAGATTGCGCAGGTGTTTGTAGCAGGTGAGGCCGGTACCCTCACCGAAAAATTCAACCATTTTTGTATTCATTAACCGTATAATATAGTCCGGACCGGTGATTGCGACTCCGTCGGCCATCCCATCCATGATTTTTAAAAGCTTGTCTCTCTCGATGATTAGCGTGGCTTCCAGCTGCTGTGACCTTATCGTCTGATTTCGTATGGTTCCGACGAGGGTGCCGATTATACCGGCAAAGACGACGAAAAGCACCATCCGGAGCAGAGGGTCGGGATAGGGGGATATGAAGAAAGCGCGCGGTAAGAAGATAATAAAGCTCACCAGCGTGATGATTACTGCCCCCTTTACCCTGGCGATATAACCGGCATAGATTATGGGGGCTAGAAACAGCAGGCGATGTATATCGTGCACGCCGTAGAAGAAGTTGCTACGCAGGATATCCCACGCCGCCCAGTCTATCAATTCTCCGAAATAATAGAATAGAGCGCAGAGTGCTAAAAGCAGGGGCATGATGAACGGCCTGAAAGTAACCTTATTCATAATTTCACTCTAGCGGCTTTTATGTTTTTAACGTTGAGCTTCGCAGCTCCTGAACGATCATTTCAACACAAAGGGGAATCACCTCGCTCACTTCAGGCGTACATTCCTCACTAAAACAGCTTGTATCTGCCACCTCAATAGCAAAGATATCGATATGAGATGGCAGGGGCATACCAAGCCGTCTGCCAAGCTCGAGTGCGGTGGCGAAATTGACATCGTGGGGCGAGGCGGCGTGCCTCGTCCCATTAAAAGCCTCCAGGTCAAGCCGGTATATTTGACCCGGCGCGCCTTCACCGGTCTGAATGGCATCGATAATAATGACTTTATCATAGCCGGTCATCAGGTCCAGGAAATCCAGTCCGGCAATGCCTGCTTCCAGTACATCTGCTTCCGTCTCTTGGAGTCTTTCTTTTAGAGCCGCCGCCACATGGCAGCCAATCCCGTCATCACTTAAAATGGGATTACCGAGTCCCAGAACGAGCGCCTTAAAGTTTACATCTCTCATAAGTCTATAATCGGCTGAACCGTTCTATAACTTCTCTCTTACAGTTGTAAATGATTACCTCGAGCGGCATCTGTCCCGGCAGGGTGTGAGTGGCGCAGGCCATGCAGGGGTCATAGGCGCGGAATGCCATCTCCACCATATTTAACAGTCCTTCCGATGCCACCTGACCCTTCTTAATCAACCCCCGGGCGGCCCTCCTGACCGATATGTTCATCGCGGGGTTGTTCATTACAGTGGCAACAATCAGGTTTACCTTTTCAATAATGCCTCTGTCATCTGTCTGATAGTGATGGATGAGGACACCGCGGGGTGCTTCTATAACGCCGACTCCCTCATCGGGAGTGGCGGTGGGGATAGTTCTAACCTCCGGACTGGTAATCTCATCATCCCGGCAGAGCTCCAGGAGACGTTCGGCGGCGTATAATATCTCAATCAGCCTTGCCCAGTGGAATGCCAGAGTCGCATGAACCGGCTTGCCCCCCAGTGTCTCGAACATTTTCTCATACTCTGCTTGAGCCAGGGGTGTTGCCATGCCGTCGGCCACGTTCAGGCGGGCCAGCGAGTTTACCCGAAAAACCCCGCTGTCATTACCGTCAACCATCCCCTTCCAGCCGACCTTCTTCAAAAAGGGAAACTTCAGATAAGACCAGGGTTCGGTATGCTCGGCGATATGGTCCAGGTAGTCGGCCGGTTTAAATTTGGCGACCTCTTTACCTGCCGGGTCGACCACGCGGAGGTTGCCGTCATAAAAGTTCACTTTGTTATTATCATCAACCATACCCATATAGTAGCTGTTCATAGTGTAGATATCGCCGGTTATCAGTTCCAAGTATTCCTTGTTGGCCAGTACGAGGTCATCGAACAGCTTAAGGCCGAATTTCCCGAATTCCACTTCTGATTTAGCCTTTTCCTCGAAGTCTTTTCGCTCCTCCTCGGTGATTGGCTTGCTCATCCCTCCCGGCAAACCGCAGACAGGATGGGTCGCTTTGCCCCCGATAACCGCCTGAATATCCTGGGCATAAGCGCGATGTTTGATAACTTCACCACCGACTTCCAGGCCGACCTTGCTTACCAGTCCCAGGATGTTCCTCTCGGCCGGGTCGCTCATAGGTCCCAGAACAAAGTCGGGGGCTGCCAGGGCATAGAAGTGTGCAATGTGGGAATGAATCATGTGAGCGCAGTAGAATAATTCCCTTAGTTTCCTGGCGGCTGGCGGCGGGTCTACGTGGTATACGGCGTCGGTTGCCTTGGTTGACGCCATGTGATGAGCGCCGGGGCAGACCCCGCAGATGCGCGGGGTTATCCGGGGCATCTCCTCAACCGGCCTTCCCTCGCAGAATTTCTCAAAACCGCGAAGTTCGGGTATCTGAAGGTAAGCATTTTCGACATCTCCCTCGTCGTTGAGGAAAATTTCTATCCTGCCGTGTCCCTCGAGCCTGGTTATCGGGTCAATGGTAATTTTTTTCACTCTATGACCTCCTTATGAGGCTTTTCCGGTTGTTTTTTCTTTAACATGGAATTCGCCAGCCCGAATCTGTAAAAAGTACCGGCGGGGTCAATCACCTCGTCCACCATCCTGGCAATCTCCTCTTCGCTTTCGCCTTGATAGATAGAGGCGATTGCGCTGACCAGCTTGGCGCCTTGGTCGTCTACTCCCGGCGGCGGTCCGAAGCAGCCGCGGCAGGGCATATTGGCTTCTATACAGCGCAGGCCGCACCCGCCGCGCGTGGCGGGACCGCAACAAATTATGCCCTGCTCCAGCAGGCATTTTTCGGGGTCGGGTATAATCTCGTGGGGTCGGTAAAATTTGGTTATTTTCTTTTCCTCTTTGGTACGCTTACACTCGTCGCAAAGCGTCTTGTCAGAGGCGATTACCGCCCCTGCCGGAGGCATTTGTCCGCTGGCAAAGAGGTCTACTAATTTTAAAATAAGGTCGACCGGCGGCGGGCAGCCGGGGACGAAGTATTCCACGGGAACTACCTGTGCCAGTGTCAGCACCGTGTCAAACAGTTCCGGCAGTTCCAGCTCACCTTCGGCAACCCTGGTTTTCAGCAGCGGAAAAGTACCCTCATCGTTATTATTTGAAGGCGCTTCTATATAAGCCCGCTGGAATATTTCAGCGCGACTGGTGAAATTGGCCAGCGCCGGTATGCCGCCGAAGCAGGCGCAGGCCCCGAAGGCCACCATAACTTTCGACTTATCGCGCAGCAGTTTCGCGATTTCCTCCTGCTCGGTGCTCCTGACAGCCCCGTTAAAAAGACATAAATCGATGCTCTTGTCTTCCATGGCTCTGACATGGTGGTATTTGAAATCCAAGGCAATTGGCCAGAATACTATATCGACCAGGTTGGCGATATCCAGTATCTTCTCGTTGGTGTCAAGGACGGCCACATCGCAGCCGCCGCAGGAAGCCGCCCAGTACAGGGCCAGTTTCGGTTTAGTCATTATCGCCACCTCCGTTGCGGCTGAAAGGTCCGAGTTGCCTTATTTTTTCCGTCATATCATTAACGATGTTGGCAAAGTGGTCTCCCTCCGATGCGGAAACCCATTCCAGGCGTACTCTCTCGTCTTCAATCCCGAGCTGGGAGAGCATTTTCTTCAGCAGGGGTATCCGGCGGGCTGTCTTCTTATTACCGTCCAGGTAATGACACTCACCGATATGTCAGCCGCAAACGAGGACGCCGTCAGCTCCTTTTTCAAAAGCTTTCAGGATAAAGGTGGGGTCTACCCTGCCGGAGCACATGACCCGCACAATCCTTATATTAGGAGCGTACTTCTTACGGGAAGTACCGGCCAGGTCGGCCCCGGCATAAGAGCACCAGTTGCATAATATGCCTACAATCTTTGGCTCAAAACTCATGCTAATACCCCCTCAATCTCGGACATAATCTGCTCGGTGGTAAAGTGCCTGCCGGTGATAGCGCCGCTGGGGCAGGCGGCCACGCAGGTGCCGCAGCCCTTACAGAGTGCCTCATTAATGCTGGCGACCTTCTTCTCCTCGTCGAAGGTAATCGCCTTGTAAGCACAGAGGTTGATGCACACCTTACATCCGGCGCAGTGTTCTTCGTCCACTACGGCGGTGGCGGACTCGATTACGACGCTGCCCTTGCCTATCATGGCCAGGACCCTGGCCGCTGCCGCCGATGCTTGAGCTACCGTGTCCGGGATATCTTTTGGACCCTGGCAGCAGCCGGCAACGAAGATACCCTCCGTCGTCGTGGCGACGGGGTCGAGCTTGGGATGCTTCTCCAGGAAGAACCCGTCTGCCTTGCGACTTAACGAGAAGAGCCTGGCGACATTCCCGGCATCGGCACGGGGTTCCAGGGCGCAGCTAAGTACGACCATGTCCACCGGCAGGCGCAGCTTGCGGCGGACCAGCGTGTCCTCGCAGATGACGACCAGCTTGCCCTCTTCTTCCGGGCTTTCGGCTAGGTTGGTAATCTCGCCGGCTTTCCCCCGCACGAAGTTCACCCCCTCCTCCTGGAGCCGCTCGTAGAACTCCTCGTAGCCCGAACCGGCGCACCGCATATCGATATACAGCTGATATACGGTCGCTTCCGGCACCTTCTCCTTCAGCACGTGGGCGAATTTCAGCGAGTACATGCAGCAGACCCGTGAGCAGTAACGGTGATAGTTAATATCGCGGCTGCCGATGCAGTGCAGGATGGCGACGCTTTTCGGCGCCGAACCGTCCTTAAGTGCTATCTTACCGTCGGTCGGACCGGAGGCATTGCTCATCCTCTCGAACTGGATGCCGGTAAAGACATTATCGTACTGTCCGTAGCCGAGCTGCACCATAACTGACGGGTCGAAGGAATCAAAACCGGTGGTAACGATGATATTGCCCACGTCCACCTCGACCGTTTTTTCTTTCTGCTCAAAGTCAATCGCGCCCGCCTCGCAGAACTTCTGGCAGGCGCCGCACTTACCTTTAAGGAAATAGGTGCAATGATCCGCGTCGATGACCGGCACGTTGGGCACCGCCTGCGGGAAGGGCGTGTAGATTGCCTTTCTCGTCCCGAGTCCGCAATCGAACTCGTTATCCACTTTCATGGGGCACTTGTCCTGGCAGGTGCCGCATCCGGTGCACTTGCTGGCATCCACATAGCGTGGTTTCTGTTTGATTTGTACCTTGAAGTTGCCCACAAAACCGGAGACATCCGCCACCTCACTGTATGTCATCAGCTCGATGTTTTCGTGTGACCTCACCGAGGCCATTTTAGGGGTGAGTATTCAGGCGGAGCAGTCTAATGTGGGGAAGGTCTTGTCCAGACGGGCCATATTGCCGCCGATGGATGGCTCCCGCTCTACCAGATAGACTTTCCGGCCGGAATCTGCTATCTCCAGGGCTGCCTGTATCCCGGCGATGCCGGCACCCACCACCAGCGTGCACGGATTGACGGGGACCTCCTTCGCTTCCAATGGTTCATGGCGGAAAACTCGTCTTACGGCGGCGCTGACCAGCGCTTTGGCCTTCTCTGTGGCCTTCTCCTTGTCCGTATGTACCCAGGCACATTGCTCGCGTATGTTGGCCATCTCAAAGAGATAAGGATTTAGATTGGCACTCACCAGGGTTCGCCGGAAGGTAGGTTCATGTAATCGGGGTGAACATGAGGCCACGACAATGCGGTTAAGTCCCAGTTCTTTAATATCGTTCTTGATTAAATCCTGGCCCGGGTCCGAGCACATGAATTTATAATCACGCGCTACAACCACTGACGGGAGACCTCTGGCGTATTCGGTGACCTGCGCCACGTCGACTGTGCCCGCAATATTGGCTCCGCAGTGGCAAACATAGACGCCAATTTTCGGCTCCATTCTCCCCTCCTTAAATATATTTTGCTAAAACCTTTTCTACCGGTACGATGCTGGTCTTTAAACCGAGGTCTTTTTCCTCGAGTCCAAAAGCAACGCCCATTAATTGGGTGAAGAACAAAATGGGCAGTTTATAATTGGTTTTAAACTTCTTGTTAACCTGGCTTTGATAGGCGTCCAGATTCGTCTGACATAATGGGCAGACCGTAACCAGACATTCCGCCCCGTTTCTTGATGCAGAGTCGAGTAGCTTATGAATCAGGCCCAGCGCTAGGTCTTCTTCGGTAATAATCAGAGACCCGCCGCAACAGCGGCTCTTCAGGGGGAAGTTGACCGGTTCTCCTCCGAGGCTGGCTATCAGTTTGTCCAGAGATTGGGGAGATTCCGTATGGTCAAAGCTTGGTGTGGGGCGAACCGCCTGACAGCCGTAGTAAGGTGCTACGTTCAGCCCGCTCAAGGGCTTTTTCACCCTGGACTCGATGTTATCATAGCTGACGTCAGTGGTCAGGACATCAAGAATATGCCTGATTCTCACCGTGCCGCGGTATTCCAGGCCGCCGGCGGCCAGGGCCTCGTCCACTTTGGCCTTAAGTTCGGGATACTGCTTAAGGTAAGAGTTGGTACGATTAAAAATAACATAGCAGGCACTGCACGGTGTTACCATGTCGAGGCCTGTCTTTTCGGCAAGGGCAAGGTCGCGGGCCGCCATACAAAAGGCGCCGAGTTCGTCAACCGAACTGGACGGCGTCGAGCCGCAGCAATTCCAGTCATCCAGTTCAACCAGATCAATATCCAGGGCCTTGCTCACAGCCCGGACCGACCAGTTATATGCCTTGGCTCCTCCCTCGGCGGCGGAACAGCCGGGGAAATACGTATAATATCTCAACTGACACCTCCTATGGATTCGGCTTTATCAAGGATAGACCGGAGTTGGTTGGTTCCTTCCGGGGTCAACCTTCTTGCCCTGATGGATAAGCGACCCCGCCTGAACAGGTTCCACGCTACCGGAATCATCCGCCAGGCGCGAAATGGATTGCTCAACAGATAGAACCAGGTCATAAAGCCGAATTCTGGAAGACTGCCCAGGCTGCAGGAGAAATGATTGAAGCTTCGATACATTGTAGGCGTAAAAGTCCCGGCATGGCTCAACTCTTCCCTCATCGCCAGATTTTCCAGGGCATGCATAAGGTCGGTCTGTTTTATCCCTCTCGGGCAGCGCACTGTGCACAGGTAGCAGGACAGGCAATACCACATGGCATTGCTGGATAGTACTTCCTCACGCATACCCGCCCGCGCCATGGCGATGAGCTGGGACGGCGTATGCTGCATTTTATCGGCATTGGGGCAGGAAGCGGTGCAGGTGCCGCATTGAATGCATAATCTAATACCTTCACCACCCGGTATGCCACATATTTCATCTATAAAAGTATCAGGTCTTGCTTTTACCTCCATAAAACCTCCTTCCTTGCCATACGTTGTGTTTACTATCTAAAAATAACCTTCAGCATTTGAGCATACTGAATTTTCCGGTAATATAATCGGCGCCGCTTCCCAGTAAAAAGGAGGAGCCAAAACGTCTCCTCCTTAACACGCTTCCGATTTAATTGTTCGCGGTCATTCTTCAGCCCTCGCCCTATTTACTGACGGGTTCATTCACCATTATTTGTGCTTCCCTCGTCCTCTTTTTACGAGCGGCTCGTCTCTTTTGCGTCTCCCGTATAACCGTGTAAATACCACTAACGTTGATATACCAGATTAATACTACCGGGATTAGTATTATAGGTATTCCCAGGACTATAGCCAGTATAATCTGCCACTCCATCTTATCTATCCTCCTTATCACGGTATTTTTATCTGCTTCTTTCAGCGTCGCGGCTACTTAACCTTAACCGCGACCTCAAGTCTTTTCTCGCGGGCAGCTCGCCTGGTCCTCCTTTCCTTCATGAGAACAAAGATGCCCCCGATGTTTATATACCATACAAACGCGGCAGGAAATAGGATTATCGGTATGCCTATTACCAGTGCGATTATGAATTCCCATTGCATCGCTTCTACCTCCCATCATACTAAGATTAATCGGAGGCAAGAGCCCGACAATGGAGCTAAGCCGAAGAGACTTCCCTCTGTCTTCCCTTTACCCTTACCTCCACTTTAAGATTACCACTATGTTAATAAATTTGACTTCCGTATTAATGCTCGTTTCTTATATACAAAACACCTGAAAACACTTGCCTTTGAACTGCACATTTTACTATCATATTGCGCTATATACCCGATAGTACGCACCTAAAATAGAGTAGAAACACTTACTAATATTAGGCATAATTACTTACAGTAATTACCCGCTATGGGGAGTAAGATATATTTACCTGAGTAAGAATGGGTGGTGTTTGGGGATGATCAGGGTTTTATTAGCGGACGACCATGCGATAGTGCGAGAAGGCACTCGCAAATTGTTGGAGCAGGAGACAGACCTGACTGTGGTGGCTGAGGCGGGTGATGGAGAGGAAGCGGTGCAGTTAGCTGGTAGCTTCAGGCCGGACGTTGCCATAATTGACATCACGATGCCCAAGCTTAACGGTATCGAAGCTACCAAGCAGATAAAGGCCCTTTATCCCTCTATAATCATATTGATACTTACTGCCTATGATGATGACGAGTATGTATTCAGTTTCCTGGACGCCGGGGCGGCTGGCTACCTGTTAAAAACCGTGCGGGGCAGCGAACTCATTGCCGCGGTACGAGCATCGTATGCCGGAGAAACAGTACTTCATCAGGCAATAGCCCACAAGGTACTAAAGCGTTTTGTGCCTATTGCCGATATGCCGGAAAAGGAGGAGGCGCCCAGACTGATTAGCGACCGGGAGATGGAAATTCTCAAGCTGGCAGCCAAAGGCCTGCGCAGTGAGGATATCGCCAACCAACTTTGCCTTAGTTTACGCACGGTCCAGGGTCACTTGAACCGTATCTTCGATAAGTTGAACGTCAGCTCCCGTACCGAAGCCGTGGTACGCGCCTTAAAGGAGAGCTGGGTCACTCTTGACGATTTACCTTAAGGACAAAGCGTTTCGGGGGTTATTCAAGGTCTGAATATATCACACCATTTCTCATCAGGTTGATATTGCACGGAAAATCAGTTTGCTGGTTCAACCGAGGCCAATAAAAAAAGGCCTCTTTTAAGGCCGATTCCAGCTTTTTTAGCTACTGACCTGCCCCCAATAGTGATACCAATTCTTACCTCGTTGCCATAGTTAAAATAACTTCAGGAGCAGGTGGCTGACCGTGAGCAGCACAGGTTATTGCAGTGGGCATTGAAGGGATTTCCCGAAAGTCAGGTAGAGGCGGAAAATAAGCGACTCAATCAAGTGAAAAAAACATTGGAAGCGCAAAAGGCCGAACTAGAGAGCCAGCTAAAAACAAGCCGCGAGGCTGCTGCGAATATACCGGACTTAGAACGCTATATCAACGATGTACAACATCATTTGACAGAATTGGATGATGATGGCAAACGAATGGCCTTAGACATGCTCGGTATTACGGTGTGGGTAGACGGGGAGAACGTAGAAATAACTGGAGCGCTTGACCCGGGAATTGTGCTCACGCCCTCAGAGGGGGCGCCAGCTCCCTCTCAAAATTATCAGGGGCGTCTAAGAGGGGCGAAGCCCCTCTTTCTATATATTTCCCCCTTCCCTTCATAAATGCGGAATAGATAATCCGACCCATACTGTACCATTCTTTATTGAGCTAGCGATCCAAAACGGCTAGTCTAAATTAAATGCGATACTTGCTCTGTACCAGTTAACAAGCGCGAGTCGCTTTATGCTGGTTTGAAACCTAACGATAGAGCCAGCACTAGTAACCAAGACACTTAAAGATTTCCTAATTACTTGTCAAGCCAAATACTGTTGACTGTTGCCCCTCCATTAATTAAACTAGTTTTCGGGGATGGTTGCTTTCACAGGCTGAGGAGCAACAGCTGCCTCGTTTGTCCTGGGAA
>Ga0315552_1002697_pt1 | contig 10385 bp, 9 predicted proteins | sample SalMarSW160170MG_2_FD_203102 | JGI IMG/M metagenome (GOLD analysis project Ga0315552, IMG submission 203102) | Salt marsh sediment microbial communities from the Plum Island Ecosystem LTER, Massachusetts, United States - Salt Marsh Sediment SW1601-70 ...
CCCGCCCAACACCCCTACATATCTACCCCATCACGGAAAATCCCAGAGAGCCAGAATAAGGCTTCATCATCAAGTTGCAGGCTTTGATATAATGGCGCGACGCTTGATATTTGAACTTAAGGTGTAAAGTTGAAAATATGGCAACCTGCTAGAAAGCTAGGCAACCAACCGCACGCCAATCTTACCGCAAAATGGTGGATCGCTCCAGCGAGCATTGCGATCATGCTATTAACCGCCTGCGGCGGCAAGCCAACTGCCACCCAACCTACCGTTCACCAGACTCAGCAGACGACACCAGCGCCGACGAGTCCGAATCTACCTGAGACCCCAACGGCGAAGTCGACCAGCGCAGCAATACCAACCGCGGCCATAACCGTAGACCCAAACAAACTACAGGGAGTGATGCTGCAATTCTGGCATGTATGGGCTGGGGACCCAGGTGAGAAACTCAGGCAAATTGTTGAAAAGTTCAACGCCGAGAACGAATATGGTATTCAGGTGAAAGAGAACAGCCTGGACAATTACAACAATCTGTATGATCAAGTCGAGGCGGCTCTTACTTCTGGAGGACTCCCTAACGTGGCGGTGGGATACAACTACCAGCTGATGACCTGGGATGAGAGGGAAGGCACGATCGTAAACCTGGGCGCTTATATAAACGACCCAAAATGGGGGTTGAGCGCAACAGAGCAAGCCGATTTCTACCCCGTCCTTTGGGAGCAGGAAGTCTCCCAGGGCAGGCGCGTGGGAGTTCCTTTCCTGGGATACGGGCAAGTGATGTATTACAACCTGAGCTGGGCCGAGGATTTGGGCTTTAAATCAGCTCCGAGTACGCCTGAAGATTTCCAACGGCAGGCCTGTGCGGCAGCCCTGATTAATAACACCGATAAAATCCAGGAAAACGACGGCACGGGCGGATGGGTCGTCAACGCCACGCCTTCATCAATCTTGAGCTGGATGTACGCCTTTGGCAGCCAGGTGGCCAGGTCGGATGGAAAGGGATACCAGTTCAACACCCCGGAAAACGAGCAAGCCATCGCCTTTCTCAAGGAGCTCTTTGATCGCGGCTGCGCTTGGCAGACAGAGAGCGAGTACAATGAGAACGAATTTGCAACCCGCCAGGCTCTCTTCATGAGCGCATCGGTCAGCGACCTGCCCTATGTGGCAGCTGCCATGCAAGAGGCTGGCAACCAGGATAAATGGACGGTAGTGGCATACCCGTCTACTCAAGCTAAAGCCACGCTGGATGTCTATGGACCCGACCTGACCATATTCGAGAGCACACCTGAAGGTGAACTGGCATCCTGGCTGTTCATTAAATGGTTACTTTCACCACAGAACCAAGCTGATTGGAGTGAAACTAACAGCGCTTTTCCGGTGCGGGCTTCCGCCTTGAATTTTTCAAACAGCTATGCTAGCAACCACCCCCAATGGGCTGAGGCCCTGAAGCTGCTGTCGTTTATGAAAGCAGAACCTGCCTACGCCTCCTGGAACGTGGTGCGATGGGCACTAGGTGACGTGGGCACCCAGACATTCCGCTCTTATTTCAGCGCCGATCGCATCCCCGCAATGCTAGATTTGCTCGACGAAACCGCCCAGGAATTACACGCCAGATATAAATAAGGGACCATCAATCGATGAGCGAGCTACCCCATGTGACCATTTACACCGATGGCGCCTGCGACCCCAACCCCGGTCCGGGGGGTTGGGCGGCGCTGCTGCGTTTCGGCAAACAGGAGAAAACCCTGAGCAGCTCTGAGCCCGATACGACTAACAACCGCATGGAGCTGACTGCAGCCATCCGGGCGCTGGAGGCGCTCCAGCGCCCTTGCCAGGTTGATTTTTATACCGATTCGGAATATTTACAGCGCGGCATCAGCGAATGGTTGCCGCGCTGGCGAGTGCGTAACTGGAAACGCAAAGGCGGCGCGCTGGCGAACGCCGACCTGTGGCGGGCACTGGACGCAGCTATCCAGCCGCACGAGATCAATTGGCACTGGGTGCGCAGCCACGCTGGAAACCGTGATAACCAGCGAGTGGACCGGCTGGCACGCCAAGCAATTAGAAAATAAAAGGTATTGAACAGCGAAAACCAGCATTAAACGGCTGGACTCCTGAACGGATGATCCACTCAGGAGTCCAGTTTGTCTTTCCCGTTAACAATTTAACCGGATAGAGGTTTCTTTTTTACAGTAGTGCGCTTGCCTGCCAGAGTCTGCATGACATTGGCATAGGAGCCTGAAAATTTCGCTACGCCTTCGTCTTCCAGCTGATGGGTGACCCGATCCAGGTCAATGCCAACCTGGGAGAGACCATCCAGCACCCGGCGAGCGTCTGGTAGACCTTCCTGTAAACGGGCGGCCGGGTCGCCGTGGTCCAGGTAAGCCTTAATGGTTTTGAGAGGGAGGGTGTTGACGGTATCCGCCCCGATAAGCGCTTCAACGTACTTGACATCGCTGTACTCGGGATTCTTGGTGCTGGTACTGGCCCACAGTAATCGCTGGGGACGGGCACCTTTTTCGGCCAACCGGCGGAAGCGTTCGCCAGCACAGATCTCATTGTAGATTTGGTAAGCAACCTTGGCACTGGCGATGGCTACCTGTCCGTGCAGGCTGCCAGCCAGATTGGACTCGCCATCCCCACTTTGCATGATTTTCTCCAGTATGGGGTCGACCAGGACATCGATGCGGCTGAGGAAAAAGCTGGCCACCGAGGCAATCCCCTCTACAGATTTTCCCCGACCCAGGCGATCATCCAGGCCTGCCATATAAGCATCGACCACCTGGCGGTAACGCCCCAGGCCAAAGAGCAGCGTGACGTTCACGTTGATGCCCTCAGCAATCAGCTGGCGGATGGCAGGCAGCCCTTCCAGGGTGCCCGGTACTTTTATCATGACGTTCGGCCGCCCGAGCTCTACCCAGAAGCGCCGCGCTTCTTTGACGGTACCCTGGGTATCATGGGCGAGATAGGGTGACACCTCCAAGCTGACAAATCCGTGCTTGCCCGCCGTGCGGTCGTAGAGCGGTCGAAAGAGGTCGACGGCATGTTTTACGTCTTCAACCGCCAGGGTATCATAGATCATAGCGCTTTCCAAACCCTGGGAGACCAATTCTCTGATGGCATCGTCATAGTCATCCGTGCCACTTATGGCCTCATCCAAGATGGTTGGATTGGTGGTCACGCCTCGCAAGCCATGCTCTTCGATCAAGCGTCTGAGCTCTCCCGAATTGAGCAAATCCCGGCGGATAAAATCCAACCAGATGCTCTGACCATAATCACTTAATTTCAATAATGGGTCGTCTTTCACCATTAAACCTCCTTATAGCATCAAATTCCGAGTCTATTTAATAAAGTTCCGCATGGGCTGAGCTGGGCTCTAGCCTCACCACCAGATCTACTTTCTCCTCCAACTGCGCCTGACTTCTTAGGTGAACTCAATAGGGGTTATGTTAAGTAGGATTTAGTTTGAGAGAGGGATCAACCAAAAGCAAGACTGTTGCAAAATGGGTCGAGCTTCGTTTCTATCAAATATTGAAAAACGAGAGCCTAGACCAAAATGGCCTTTTTGCTCCCGTCTCTCAGTGGGGTAGTCAAAGAATAATTCAGGACGAGAGTTTTGTCAATCAAAAACACTGTTTATTCGGTATTGTCGAGTAAGTCCTGCATTTGTTCCAATATCTCTTTCTGGCGGAGAGGTTCTAGATCATCTGTTTTCAACTCGTCAATCAATTGACGAAGTTGTTCTAGTTGGAAAGATGAGTAAGCAAGATTAGCTGATTGGGGATCAAGTGTTGTAATACCGCGATAATAATCCTGCTGTAACATCGGGTTGGATACTTCAGCATAGATCATTGTCGTGTCCATAAGTTCGTGCCCCAGATAACGTTGCAAAGAGGGCACTGGCATACCGACTGCCAACATCTGGCTTGCGAATGTATGGCGTAGTCGCTGGGCCGTGACGGGTACCCTGCATTGCCGACCATAATTGCGCAGTCGCTTCCACAAGCCTCCTCGCTTAAGATGGCCAGAACGCGTGGGGAAGAGGTATGCGGAATCGGGATCAGGTCGAACGTCTAAATGGTGACGTAACGTCTCGACGGTGGTTTTGCTCATATAAACTACTCGATCTTTGCGTTCTTTGCTGTCTCCGATGAAGAGTTTCCCACCTGACAAGTCAACATCGTTCACAAGCAATGAACATACTTCACTGATGCGTAATCCACAGTGCCATAGCAGATAGAAGCAGGTCAAATCTCGAATGACCAATTGTCTTTGGTAATCAGTTTTTGCATTGTGAATAGTTGCCCGGATACAGCGTTCCAATCGGTAGATATGATCTTGAGAGAGGGGACGAGGTAACCGATGGGGTGTTTTCAAGAGTTTCATCCTCAGCATGGGGCGAGGTACATTGTATCCTTCGTCGATGAGAAAGAAGCAGAAGCCTCTGAAGTTGATCAAAACCCAATTGATCGTGGCTGCTGCTCGCTTTTCTCGTAACCTGGTATCGATGTAATCATCCAACCAACGCAGGGATAACTGATCCCAATCACTCCATTCATACCCTTGAATGAAGAATTCAATAAGCTTGTGTAGGCAGTTGAAATATTGTTGAGTATATACTCGAACATTTTTTGATGGCCAGTTACGTGGTTTCAGGCGTAGAAACCGACGGAGTGGGGTCTGTATCCAGTCTGGTACCTCATTCAACCGTTCAGGCAAATCGAGTAAGTCTGGGCCTGGTTGCGGGGAATAAATGATCTTGCTCTGGGTTGAAAGAAAAACATCATCCATGAGCTGCCTCCAGCAAGGTTGAGCTGTTCTCAATCACTTTCTGGATTCCAGCATGGTAGTCCCGTTCCACTTGTCTGTCAGCAACTTCAACGTATAACTGCGTAGTCCGCAAGCTGACATGGCCTAGCATTTTTTGAACAGAAGTAACTGGCACGTCCGCCGCAATCATGTAACATGCAAAGGTATGTCTTAGCTGGTGACAGGTCACCCAGATCCCAGTTTGGTGACAGTACTTGGCCAATTGCAACTGAATTCCAGTTGTCGTGATAGGTTTACCTCTCCGGTTCAAGAAAACCCGCTCTTCACCGTGATGGGACCGGGAGGTTAGATATTCTTCCAATAATTTCGATGCCATTGCAGAAAGGTAGACAATCCGCTCGCGTTGCCCTTTGCCATTGACGCGCAGGTGTGGCGAAGGATTTACGGACAGGTATACATCCCCTAATCGCAAGTTTATCACTTCGCCTACCCGTAACCCAGCATGCAACATAAGCGTGAAAATGGTGCGGTCTCGCAAATGATCGTCGATAGCTGCAAAGAGTAACTCTAGTTCATTCTGAGGAATGCTCCGAGGCAATTGGCGCCCTCGACTAACGTAGTGGCGCGGGGGTACGACAGGATTCGGTACTTCCTGATCACAGGCGTAGGTCAGGTAATCGTAGAACATGCGCAGGGCAATCAGCCTGCGTCGGATTGTTGCGGGTGCACGTCCTATACTTTGTTGCCACTCAATGAAGCGATCAACGTCGTGAACTGTGATTGTCTCCGGTGAAAGGTCAATTGCCCACTTGAAAAAGATACGTACGTCACTGGAGTAATGCACTGCGGTGCTGGTGCCTGGTTTTCTGCGCCGCCAGTATTTTTCAAAGCCTTCAACATGCTTTTGTGGAAACATAAAATCACCTCCGTAAGCCGTTGCTTTAGTTTATTGCAACTGCTCGCTTTGGTGATTTTTCTCTACTCGTTTAGCGGCTACTTAATGTAATAGATATTTTGTTTCCAAGGGCGACGGATGCACTAAAATGATGTAGAAAGCCAAAGATTACTGTGGCGTTGAATAACCGAACATTTTTCCAGACTTGTAAAAAATACATCCATCGAGGCCAGGCCGCCGAAGCTACTCAGCGTTGCTAACGACAATTAGAATTAGCATTCATGTCGTTGACAGGTGAAGAATGATAAATTAAGGCTGAATACTGAAATCCGTGCTCGTTGAATTAGCTGGCCACTGACGACTGAATGTTCACCGCGATGTCAAAGCATTCACGCCCCCTCTCAGCAGCCCGATCACCCCCGGCAGCAGCAGAAAACCCATATAGAGCAGGGTGGCTGAAACCATCGGCCAAAAATGCCCGTCCATCCAGCCCTCCCGGAACCCCACGAGGAACAGGATCAAGAAAGCGGCCAGCAGGGAGAGCACCCGGCCCCAGGTAGTGCGCGAGCGCAAAAAGACGACCGCCCCGGCGGCCAAAAGCACGGTATCGAAAACCAGGCCATAGAGCTGTAAGACTCCCCAATCACCATCGAAGAAGACGATCGTATCTACGGGTAGGGCGAAGGCGTAGAGGGTGAAAGTCAGGCGCGTCCAGTCGTTCCAGGTGCCCTGGAACAGCCGGGGCAGCGGCTTCAGGGAGCGGTTGAGCAGCAGACCCAGGATAATAGCAGCGAACAAAGGGAGCCAGGCCCACAAGCCGTAAACCACACCGTAGTAGCGACCGTTGCTGTAGTACCATCCAAAGTAGATGGACATACCCAGGTAAGCGTAGGACCAGCGGGGGAAGCCTTTCAATATACCGAACAACAGTACCAGCACGCAGACGATATAGACAGCTATCGGCAAAGTGAGGATGATGGCTGGGCGGTGTGGGGGTCCAGCCAGAAGGGTTCCATCCAGCAGATTGAATCCCGGGCCGTAGTGCCCACCCAACTCGGTGATACCCTCTATCAAGTAGGCCAGGCCGAATAGCAAGAAAGGTAAAGCGCCCACAAAAGCAGCAGTCCAGGAGGTGCGGTGCCCTACCCAGGTTTCGGTCACCTCCCCCTGCCTGTACGATGCGCTACTGGCAGGAGTTTCACCGCTGCCCAAGGAAACCTGGTAGCGTCGGGCGTCCAGGTAGGTGCGCGGAAAATCCAATACTTCGCGTAAAAATAAACGCGCCATTTTCAATCTCCTTGTGATAGGTGGGGAACCGGAATCGTCCAAACCAGTCAGGGTCTGGGTGAACACATCGGCCATCTCCCCCCCAAACTCGTCCATGAAACGATCAGGATACAGCTTGAGCAGGTGAGCGTACAGGCGAGTTAGCACACCCCCCAGCATGGCTAGATCCCCTCCGCACCCAGTTCCCTGTTAGCCGTAGCCAATATCGTCCGCATACGCTTAATTTCCACCGCCAACACCCGGTATCCAAACTGAGTCAACTCATAATACTTACGTTTCTGGTTATCAATACTGCCTGATCTGTTATTAGAACCAGAACTCGCACTATCGTCGGTAGATTTCCGGATCACCCCCTGCGCCAGCAAGCGAGCCAGGGCACCATAGAGTGTGCCAGTGCTCAGGACTACCCGGCCCTCGCTGAGTGCCTCCACATCCTTGAGAATTGCGTAGCCGTGCTTGCGCTCTTTGTACAGCGTTAACAAGATGAATAGTGTTGGCTCGCGCAATGGCGTCAACTCGGCAGGTACTTCCTCATCGATCGGCAAATCCTGTTTGAACATTTCCTTACTCTTCTCCACGAAACTATGGCGGTTGACGATATGTCGTTAAGCTTCATACTGAGTCTAGCATTAAATTAAGTGGTTGTCAAATGATTGATGGTCAGCAGGTCCACTAAAAGTCTGTAAAATCCTGAAACTCTTTAGGGCAATCGATGGAACACTTTTGATACTCGTCAATAATAGAATATCAATACTCGTGAGGAGGATAGGGGCAACAGAGGAGTCCGACCCCGAGTGCCGACACGAGTGACCGTTGACAGGACAGAGGGTACCACCCTCTATCCTGATTGTTTCTACCTGTCAATGGTCGAAAAAAGCGAAAAACTCACTCATAACCTTCATCAGGATCATGCGCTGCTTTCCAGAAGAGAATGCATTTGTTCCAGGATTTCATCATGTCGAGTTTGATCGAGACCAGGCGTTTTGAGTTCCTGAATCAACTGACGAAAGATGTCCTGGTTGGATACCAGCAAGTTTGCGGAGCTGGGGTCCAAGACCGTAATGCCTTGATAATAATCCTGTTGCAGCATTGGATCGGAAACTTCAGCATAAATCATGGTCGTATCCAAATGCTCGTGTCCCATGTAACGCTGGAGCGAAGTCACTGGCATACTCGCTGCCAACATCTGGCTGGCGAAAGTGTGCCGGAGTCGCCTGGCATTCAAAGGAACACCACATTGTTGGCCATAGGATTTCAGACGTCTTTGCAAACTCCGCGTAGTAATGGCGCCTCTTTTGCTGGCAAATACATAACCAGCCGTTTGCGTATGGCGGATGGCGAGATGCTGTTGCAGAACCATCGACACGGTATCACTGATGTAGACCATCCTGTCCTTGCATGCCTTGCTGTTGCGGATGAAAAGCTTTCCACTCTCCAAATCAACATCCTTCACAAGCAAGGAACATGCTTCGCTGATCCGCAAGCCGCAATGCCAAAGCAGGTAGAAACAGGCCAGATCACGCACAGCCAATTGCTGTTTGCGATCGTTTTTTGCTTCAGTAATGGCGGTTTGTATACATCTTTCCACTCGATGAACTTGTCCCAGAGACAGAGGATTGGGTAAACGGCGGGGTGTGTCCAATAATTTGAGCTTCAGTATCGACTGAGGCACTGCAAAGCCTTCATCAATGAGAAAGAGACATAGCACTCTGAAATAAATCAGATCCCAATTGATCGTGTTGGCTGCTTTCCCCTCCCGCAACCTGGCGTCAATATACGCTTCAACCCATCGCACTGACAACTGCTGCCATTCGTTCCACTCATAATGATGGGTGAAAAAACAGATCATGTGGTCCAACCGGTTGAAGAGATTCCAGGTACGCTGCCGGGGGTTCTTGGCAGGCCAATTACGTTGTTTCAATCGCAGAAAGCGACGCAGCGGGATGCGTATCCATTCAGGCAACTCGTTCAGTCCTTCTGGCATCGCCAAGATATCCACACTCGATTGCGTCCCATCTGGAATTGGCCATGCTGATGATGGCTGTGATGACTTGGCCAGTGTATCTGCGAGAGCTGTGACCGGGAGATCATCCATGGGGCACTTCGGTCACGATTACGCAACTTTCGATCAATTTCTGGATCCCGGCGTGATAGTCCTGCTCTACCTGCCTGTCAGCAATGCGAACATACAATTGCGTGGTGCTAATACTGGAATGCCCCAACATTTTTTGGATTGATGTGACCGGCACACCCGCTGCAATCATGCGGCAGGCGAAGGTATGTCTCAACTGGTGACAAGTAACCCAAATATCCGCCTGGTGGCAATACTTGGCTAATTGAAGTTGAATCCCGGTGATCGAGATCGGCTTTCCTCTCCGGTTTAGGAATACTTTTTCCTCCGTCTCGGTAGAACGACTGGCTAGATATTCTTGGAGTAGTTGAGTGGCAGTGGCAGATAGATAAACAACCCGTTCTCGTTGACCCTTGCCGGTTACCCGCAGATAGGGTACACGGTTCTCAGATAAGTAAACATCTTCCCGGCACAGATTGGCAACTTCTCCAACCCTCATTCCGGCATGCAGCATCAGAGTGAAGATCGTGCGATCTCTGAGATGATACCCAATGGCCAGAAAGAGCTTTTCGATATCTTCTTGGTGCACATCTCTGGGGAGGCGGTGACTCTTATCAATGTAATGCCGGTGGGGGATGACTGGATTGGCGAGCTCATCTTCACAGATATATGCGATGTAGTCGAAGAACATCCGCAGGGCAATCAACCTTCTGCGGATTGTGCCCGGTGCTCGTCCCAGCCTTTGTTGCCATTCGATGAATTCATCCACATCATGCTTGCTGATTGCCGTGGGTTGTTTCCCGTTGATCCACTTGAAGAAAATGCGCACATCACTGCCATAGTGCACCACAGTACTGGAGCCTGGCTTGCGTCGCCGCCAGTACCGTTCATATCCCGCGATTTCTTGCTCTGGAAACATCATTCACCTCTGTGATTGGTTGCTTGAGTGTACTTCAACCACTCACTTCGGTGAATAGACCCCCGTCTTTTCAGATTCTACTTAATGTAAGAAAGGTTGTGCGAACAATAACTACTTTGTTTTCCCCCTCGGCTCTTGATTATTCATATCTCATAATATAGATGCTTCAACCGGGTTCTTTTAGTGGTTCTCTCGACAATAGGATGAAATAATCTCCTCTTGATCAACAGGAGGATGGAATGAGAAAGCCGGTCAAGCTTCGCACATTGACAAAAGAAGAAACCGTCGAAATACGGGGGGTAGCTGCTTCCTTTGTTGGGCAGTTTCAGTGTTAATCCTAAATACAATATGTCTGCAATATAACGAGAAGACCACTAAGCCATCATAAAAGAAGAACTAAGTCACAATTCTTAATCCGAGATTTTGTAAAATTGTCTTTAGCT
>Ga0315552_1002708_pt1 | contig 10361 bp, 10 predicted proteins | sample SalMarSW160170MG_2_FD_203102 | JGI IMG/M metagenome (GOLD analysis project Ga0315552, IMG submission 203102) | Salt marsh sediment microbial communities from the Plum Island Ecosystem LTER, Massachusetts, United States - Salt Marsh Sediment SW1601-70 ...
TTGAGAAACAGGATCGCCTGTTCGCCCCGCTCCAACGCTTCGCCCATCGCCTGCTGGAGGGCGCGGCTAAATATGGAGCGGTTGCCGGCGCGCAGCTCGGCCCGCAGATCGACGATCTGCACCGGCGGTAGCTCCATGTAACATGCCTCGGCAGGCCCCTCGCGCACGGGAAGAAAGCGGGTCTGCGGCAGGCGGTAGCGGGATTGCAGGTCGGCGATGCGTCTGGCGTGGCCGACGACGCGGCGGCCCATCTCCAGCAGCGTCCACTGGCCCTGCCGGGCGCGGACGTAAGAGGCCAGGCTGGGCGTGGCGGAGCCGAGGATGACCGTCGCGCCGGCCAGGCGGGCCAGTTCGAGCGCCGCGTCGCGGGCGTGGTAGCGTGGGGGGGGAGCTTCCTGCTTGTAGCTGGCGTCGTGCTCCTCGTCCAGGACGATCAGGCCGATGTGCGGGAGAGGGGCAAAGAGGGCGGAACGCGGGCCGACGATGACGTCCTTCAGTCCGGCGCGGATCTGCCGCCAGACGTCGTATCGCTGACCGTCGCTCAACCCGCTGTGCAGGACGGCGACACGCTGTCCGAAGCGCGCCCCGAAACGGTGGGCGGTCTGCGGCGTCAGGCTGATCTCGGGCACCAGCACGATGGCCTGCTTGCCCTGCGCCAGCACCTCCGCCACGGCCCGCAGGTAGATCTCCGTCTTGCCCGAGCCGGTGACGCCGTGGAGGAGGAAAACTGGAGATTGGAGACTTTGCGAGCGCTCAGTCGAACGATTGGAGATTGCGGACTGCATGGCTGCCCAGACGATCTGCTGGTCCGACGTGAGCAGGGGCGGCGTATCGGGGACGAACGTCTCGTCGGCCAGGGGATCGCGCCAAGTCTCTTCGGCGTCGAAGGCGACGAGGCCGCGCTCGGCCAGCTTGTCGAGGTGGTAGCGCTGGCAGCCGGTCTCGGCGTAGACCCAACTCACGTCCACAGGGCCGCCCTCTTCGCGCAGGAAGTGGACGACGGCGGGGTAACACGCGCTCCTCAGCCCGACCAGTGACTCATTGAGGTCGGTGTCTTGGTCGATCCACTCCACCGTCCGCACTTGCCTGGGGCGGGCGCGAGGCGGGGCCAGGTGAGGCGACTTGACGACCACACCTCTGCGCACCAGTTGGTCGGCGGCGCGCTGCCACTGCTGGCGCGGCAGCAGACGATTCAGTTGCTGCCCGCGCAGCGGCCCCCTGGCGTCCAACACGGTGAGCAACTGCTCCTGGGCCTCGGTCTTGGCGTCCCCTGGTTCGGCCTCCCCGGCCAGCTCGACCTGTACGTCGGCGCGGCCTGTTATCCCCGGCGGCAGCACCAGTGCCAGGCACTGCCACAGTGGGGCCAGGTACTCGCGTCCCATCCAGCGGGCCAACGCCACCTGGATCGGCGTGACGACCGGCTCGGCATCGGCCAGGGATTCGACGGGGCGGGTTTCGGGGACAGGGGATGTGTCGCTGAGGGCGACGACGATGCCGTAGAGCCGCCGGGGACCGAACGGGACGATGACGAGAGACCCCACGACGATCTGGCCCTGCAGCGCGTCCGGCACGTGGTAGGTAAAGGTCTGCTCCGCCGCGCCCGGCCCGGGCGTCTTGACCGGGGAGAGGACGACGACCTCTGCAAATGGCCAAGTCTCCATCTAGCGCGCCTTTCGCTTGAGGACGTTGCGGTAGATGTTGAGCAAACGCTGCCCGGCGCGTTCCCAGGAAAAGTGGCGGGCGGCCCGTTCGCGCAGTCTTCGGCCCAGATCCGCGCGCTGCTGCGGATCGGTCAACAGCCCGGCGATTCCATTGGCCAGCGCGACCGGGTCGCCAGTCTGCCCGGCGTATGTGCCCAGCGAGCCTAGATATTCCCGGCTGACCGGCATGTCGAAGGCGGCGGTGGGCAACCCCATCGCCATATAGTTCAGGATCTTGCCGCAGCCCTCGGTGGCGGAGAGCTTGGGAGCCACGGCGACGTCGCCCAGCGCCAGATGGGCCGGAGCCTCCTCGTAGGCCACCTTGCCGGTGAGGGTAGTCCGGTCGGCCACGCCCAGATCGGCGGCCATTTGCCGGTACTCGGGAACGCCGGGGAAGCCCATGATCAGAAAGTGCGCGTCTACTCCCCGTTGCTTGAGGATCTGCGCCGCCTGCAGGAGCAGCGGTGTGCCCTGATAGTCGGCCAGGAGCCCCAGGTAGGCGACGATGGGACGGTCGAGTGGGAGGCCCAGGTTTGTCTTGCGCTCCGCGATCTCCTTTGGGGCCAGCACGCCGGGGCGGAAAAAGTCCAGGTTCACGCAGTCCGGCAATGGGTGGACGTCGAGGGCGTCGCAGTTGAAATCGTGCTCCAGCAGGACGGCGCCGTGCTGACTGCTGGTGACGATGGCGTCGGGCATCTGGTCGATGCGTAGCTCGAGCAGCCGCAGCCAGTGATACCACCATCTTTGGGGATCGAGAAAGTTGTGGTCGATCATCTCGCCAGTCAGGCTACCCTGGAAGTCGAACAGGAGCGGCACGCGTAGAAGGCGGCTCAGGAAGTAGCCGATGAAGGCGCCCTCGTGCATGTGGCCATGGACGATGTCGAAGCGACGGCGCAGCACGGTCTTGAGCCCTTTGGCGCCGAGAAAGAGGTCAAATGCAAGCTTATGCAGTGAGGAGCCGACTTCATAATCGGCCCGCCAGGGCATAGGGCGGGTGCGGACGATCTCCAGGTCGGGCAGGTCGCGACCGAGGTAGTAGGTGAGGATGGTCACCTGGTGCCCCAGCTTCTGGAGTACGCGCGCCTCCTCCAGGATACGTATGTGGCCGCCATAGTCAGAAAAGAAGGACGTGGGGGCGATCATCAAGATGCGATACGTCTCGGTCACTTTCGGTCACGCTCAATTCGTACTATCGGCCGCTTGCAGGGCAGCCCGAAACTGATCCTCCTCGGTTGTGCTGTTCGTTGGTTCCTCCTCGTGTCGCCGGATGAGGGCGACGGCGAGCGGCGAGCAGTCGGCCTCCTGCGCCCAGCGCGCGCCCGTCTCTGGGTGCTGGGCATGGGCGACGAAGGGGCGATTCCACCATCTCGCTCTGCCCTGGCCCAGGCGAGCCAGCAGGCGCGGCGCGAAGCGGCCCAGCAGCACGACGATCGCCCGATGGTACGGGGCCAGCCGGGTTGCGGCCTTGCCCGCGTCGTGCAGGAGCGCCGCAGCCAGCAGGTGCGGGTTCGTGTATCCTCCCTGCTGGAGCGCCCTATATACAGCCAGGGCATGGCGCTGATCTTGGATAGCTTGGCGGCCGAAGAGCGCCTGTGCCTCCGGCGTCAAGATGTGGATCGCTTGCTCTACTTCCTCATCCGAAACCTGGGCTGTGAGCGCATGGAAGAATTGGGCCACGCGATAGCAAGCTGTCTTGACCATTTGCGATTAGTACCACAGCAACAACTTGAACAACCAAAGGAGAAGCTGGTCGAACAGCGGCAGCCGCGCGACCAAGAACGCGACGATTATCAGCATGGGGCCGGCAAAGCGTTCCAATCGATCCATCCCTTGGGCGAGTTGCCCCGGCAGCAACCAGCCCAGGATGCGCGAGCCATCCAGCGGCGGGACAGGGATCAGGTTGAAGAGCATCAGGCTCAGGTTGATCACGAACATGTAGAAGAAGATCTTTTGTAGGAACAGGACAATCTCGCTGCTGCCATTCAGCAGCCCTAAACGAAACGGTATCGCCGCCAGCATCGCCATCACCAGGTTCGAAAACGGCCCGGCAAAGCTGACCAGCGCCCAACTGGCGCGCATGTTGCCGCGCAGCCGGTAGATGTTGACGGGCACTGGCTTTCCCCATCCCAGGAATCCTACGAACAACGAGATGGTCCCATACAAGTCCATGTGGGCCAGCGGATTGAGCGTCAGCCGCCCGCGCAGGGCCGCCGTGTCGTCCCCCAGTTCGTAGGCCGTCCAGGCGTGAGCCCACTCGTGGATGGGCATGCTGGTCAGGCACATGATCAACAATGCGATGAGCCTGTCAGGGCTGAACAGGTACTCCAAGTCGAACATTCACTTCCACCTTATTCGGGATCGCGGCTCACAATTATAACACGGTTGCCGGAAAGGGGCGACCCGGACAGGTTGCCCCTCTCTCTCGATGATGCTATAATCGCAGCTACGTCAGATCCCCCCTGGAGCGTGCAATGAAACTAAGCAGGGAACAGGTCGAACACATTGCCCAACTGGCCAGGCTGGCCCTGAGTGAGGAGGAGAAAGTGTTGTATCAGGGGCAGCTTTCGGCCATCCTGGACCATTTCGAGCGGCTGCAGGAGCTGGACACCGAGGCGATCCCGCCGACGGCAACTGTCCTGCCGCTGCGCAGCGTGATGCGCGAGGATGAGCCGGGGCCCTCTATGGGCCGCGAGGATATCCTCGCCAACGCCCCCGCCGCCGAGGTCGGCTGCTTCCAAGTCCCGGCGGTGCTGGATTAAGGATCCCATGACGACACAGCGAACACGCCCAACCGGCATGGCCGGCTTTACCATCGTCTGGATCGGCCAGGTGATCTCACTGCTAGGCACGCAGATGACGTGGTTTGCCCTCACCATCTGGTCTTACGGGGTTGCCGAGGAGTCTAAGGCCACGGTTCTGGGGTCGGTGTGGATCACGTCTTTCGGCCCGACGGTACTGCTCAGCCCTATCGCTGGCGCGCTGGTGGATCGCTGGAACCGCAAGCTGGTGATGATGCTCAGCGACCTGGGATCGGGCCTGATGACGGGCGTCGTCCTGCTGCTCTATGCGACGGGCAACTTGCAGATCTGGCATCTTTACCTGACCGGAGCCATCTCCGGGGCCTTCCAGGCCTTCCAGTTTCCTGCCTACTCGGCAGCGGTGACGACGATGCTGCCCAAGGCGCAGTACGCCCGCGCCAGCGGCATGATGTCCTTGGCGGAGGGGGCGGCGGGCATCTTCGGCCCGATGGTCGGAAGCCTCTTGCTGGGTCCCATCGGTACTGCCGGCATCATGGCCCTCGACGTGGTCACCTTTGTGGTTGCCATCGTCGCCCTGCTGGTGGTAGGCATCCCACAGCCCGAGATGACGGAGGCCGGGCGTGCCGGTCGGGGGAGCCTGCTGAAAGAGTCGCTTTACGGGTTCCGCTACATCTTGGAACGGCCCAGCTTGCTCGGCCTGCAACTGGTGTTTCTTGCTACCAATCTGACCGCGACCTTCGGTCTCATTGTGCTCGCGCCGATGGTCCTGACTCGGACCGGAGAGGACCCGGTCACCCTGGCGAGCGTGCAGTCTGCCATGGGTGTCGGCGGCCTGGTCGGGGGCCTGCTGTTGAGCACCTGGGGCGGTCCGAAGCGCAGAGTGCACGGCGTCCTGCTCGGCATGGTGCTTTCCAGCCTGTTGGGCCAGGTGGTATTGGGGCTTGGGGGCAGCCTGGCGATCTGGGCCATTGGCGCTTTCTTCACCTCATTCTTCATTCCCATCATCAATGGCTCCAATCAGGCCATCTGGCAGGCCAAGGTGGCCCCCGACGTGCAGGGGCGCGTCTTTGCCACGCGGCGCCTGATCGCGCAGATATCCATACTGCTGGGGCTACTCGCTGGCCCCGTGGCCGATTACATCTTCGAGCCGGCGATGAGGCCGGGGGGCGGCCTGACGAACATCTTTGGCGGGATCGTCGGCACGGCGCCCGGTGCGGGCATGGCGGTGATGCTCATCACCACGGGTGTCCTGGGGGCGCTGGTCGGTTTTGGGGGATACGTCTTCCCTGTCGTTCGGAACGCCGAGGACATTCTACCGGATCACGACGCCGCTGTTTCAGAGCAGTTGACTGAAGGCGCGGCGGAGGCCCACGCGGAGGCATTGTGAGACTCTACGAACTGACCATCCACGAGGCACGGGACCGGCTGGCCGCCAGCGAGTTCACGTCGGTTGAGCTGACCGAGGCGGTGCTGGAGCGCATCCTGGCGGTCGATAACGACGTCAAGGCATACCTGACGCTGACGCCGGAGGAGGCGTTAGAGCAGGCTCGCGCCGCCGACCGCGTCTTGAGCCTGTCGAAGGACGAGCGCCGTGCCAAAGGTGAGAACAATCCGCTCCTGGGTGTCCCCCTGGCGATCAAGGACGTGCTCTGTACGAAAGGCATCCCCACCACCTGCGGCTCCCGCATCCTGGAGAATTTCGTGCCGCCCTATGACGCCACCGCCGTGGCGCGGCTCAAGGCCGCCGGGGCAGTTCTTCTGGGCAAGACCAACACCGACGAGTTCGCGATGGGCTCTTCCACCGAAAACTCGGCCTACTTCACCACCCGCAACCCGTGGGATCTAGAGCGGGTGCCGGGCGGATCGAGCGGCGGGAGTGCGGCTGCCGTCGCCGCTGGCGAGTGTTTGGGCGCGTTGGGCACCGATACCGGCGGCAGTGTGCGCCAGCCGGCAGCGCTGTGCGGGGTCGTGGGGCTCAAGCCCACCTACGGGCGGGTGAGCCGCTACGGTCTGATCGCCTACGCCTCTTCCCTCGACCAAGCCGGCGCGCTGGCGAAGGACGTGACGGATGCGGCCATTCTGCTGGGCGCCATCGCCGGGCACGACCCTCGCGACTCGACCTCGATCGACGCCCCGGTGCCTGACTACACCGCAGCCCTGACGGGCGATATCAAGGGCATGCGCGTCGGCGTGCCGAAGGAGTACTTTATCGACGGAATGCAGCCGGAGGTGGAGGCGGCGGTGCGCGCGGCGGTGGACGTACTGGCCGGGCTGGGCGCCGAGGTCAAGGAGGTCAGCCTCCCACACACTGACTATGCGTTGCCCGTTTATTACCTCATCGCCCCGGCCGAGGCCAGCGCCAACCTGGCCCGCTACGACGGCGTGCGCTACGGCCTGCGGGTAGACGAGAGCGGCGATCTGATCGAGATGTACAAGGCGACCCGCGGCCAGGGGTTCGGCGCGGAGGTGAAGCGGCGCGTCATGCTGGGCACCTACGCCCTCTCCGCTGGCTACTACGACGCCTACTATCTCAAGGCGCAGAAAGTGCGCACGCTGATCAAGAGCGACTTTGACGCCGCCTTCGAGCAGGTGGACGTGATCGTCGCCCCCACCAGCCCCACCACTGCCTTCCGCATCGGAGAGAAGGCGGACGACCCGCTGCAGATGTATCTCTCCGACGTGTTCACGCTATCGATGAACCTGGCGGGCAACTGCGGGCTGAGTCTGCCCTGCGGCTTTGACGAGAGCGGGCTACCCATCGGCATGCAGATCATGGGACCGCCCCTGGGCGAGGAGCAAGTGCTGCGCGTGGCCCACGCCTACGAGCAGGCGACGGAATGGCACGCGCGGAGGCCGGCACTGGAGGAGAAGCAGGCATGAAAGGCGTCATCACTATCGCCGGATACGGCACACGCTTCCTGCCCGCGTCTAAAGCGATCCCCAAAGAGATGTTCCCCATCGCCGGTATCCCGTTGCTACAGTATCACGTGGAGGACATGGTGGCGGCAGGCATCACCGACATCATCGTCGTCGTGCGTGGGGGGGCGGATATCATCCGGCATCACTTTGCGCCTGCACCCGACCTGGAGGCGCATCTGGAGGCGCAGGGGAGAGAAGATCTTCTGGGAGAGGTGCAGCGGCTCACCGGATTGGCTGACATCGTCCTCGTGTCTCAGCCCGAGACACTGCCCTATGGCAACGGCTCTCCGGCGCTGGCCGCCCGAGACCGGTTGAATCCCGGCGAGCCCTTCTACTATATGTTCGGCGACGATATCATCATCGCCGATACGCCCGTGCCGCAGCAGATGCTTGACGCGTTCAATCGCTTCCGGCCAGCAGCCGTCGTCGCCACCCAGCGAGTGCCGGACGAGGAAACCCACCTGTACGGATGTGTTGGGCTAAAGCCCGGCTCCGAAAACGAGATGGCACGCATTGTCGAAAAGCCCAAACCGGGCACGGCTCCTTCCAACCAGGTCCAGGCCGGCCACTTTGTCTTTACCCCGGAATTATTTGACGTGCTGGAGCTCCAGCGGACGGGAAAGGGCGGCGAGCTGTGGCTGGCCGATGCGGTGGCTCGGCTGGCCGCCCGCTCCACCGTGGTTGCGCAGCCCATTGAGGGCAAGTGGATGGCCGCTGGTGATCCGCTGCGTCACCTGAAGGCCTGCATTGAGGTTACCCTCCGGCGCGACGATATGCGGGACGGGCTGATCGAATATCTTCGATCGCTCGAGTTGTGATGGCGATGGGAATCGTCGAGTGCTACGCATCCACCCGCTACCCCGAGCGACCGCGCGCTTTTCTTTGGGAGGGGGAGCGTCTGGCAGTGGAAGAGGTCGAGCGCCAGTGGCGCACGCCATCCGGGCCAGCCTTCCACGTCCGCACCGCCGATAGCCGCCGTTTCGTGCTGGCCTACGACGAGGTCGCTGACACCTGGCGCGTCCAATCGCTTGGATTGACGGAAGGCTACCCATAGATATTCTGCTTGGAATCCTCCTCGCCCTCGCCGCCAGTTTCGTGCCGGCGTTCGTCTACGGCGTCATCCTGTGGTGGTTCGACCGGTACGAGAAGGAGCCGGTGGGCCTTCTGCTCGCCGCCTTCTTGTGGGGCGCAGTCCCGGCCATCATCTTCTCCCTGATCTTTCAGCTCATACTGGATGTCCCCATCTCTGAGCTTGTCGATCCGGCTGCCGCCAGCTTGATCGGGGCGAGCATCGTGGCCCCCTTCACGGAAGAGATCTTTAAGGGCGGGGCGTTGCTGCTCCTGTTCCTCTTCTTCCGCCGGGAGATCGATAGCCCTCTCGACGGCATCCTCTACGGCTGCCTGGCAGGGTTGGGCTTTGCTGCCGTGGAGAATGCTTTATACCTGGCCGTCGAGGCCCTGGAAACTGGCCTGGGGGGCGTCCTCGTCCTCGCCATCCTCCGCGTCGTGATCTTCGGCCTCAACCATGCCATGTTCACCGGGCTGACCGGCTGGGGGATCGCGTTGGCGCGCACCTCGCGCTACTGGGCCGTCAAGCTCACCGCTCCCTTCGCAGGCCTGGGACTGGCGATGCTGGCCCACGCCGTGCATAACCTGGGCGTCTCCTTTCCCGATCTGTGCTGGCCCTGCCTCTTCGCACTCCTCTCCGACTGGGGCGGGGTATTGATCATGCTCGTCGTGATCGTATGGGCCACGGTGCGAGAGCAGCGCTGGATCGCCACCTACCTGGCCGACGAGGTCGAGAGAGGTATGTTGAGCCAGAGGAATTACACGGTGATCGGCTCGTATTTCGAGCGGGAGATCGAGCGCGCGGGCGCATTCCTGGGGGGAGATTTCCGGCGCTGGTGGGGGCTGGGCCGCTACTACCGGCTGGCGACAGAGCTGGCCTTCAACAAGTATCGCTTGGCCCGATTCCCGCAGGAGCGGGATACGCAGGAGCGGATCGCGAGGCTACGCGGGCAGGTGAAAGAATTAGGACAGCAGGTAGCGTAACTTGGAGGGAGTGAAAGATGCGAGTTGATGGGTTTGTTCGGGCGTTGCCAGTGAGTGGAAGGAGGTATTCAAGATGGGGCGTTTCTTACCTGAATGGTCGGATGCGAGGAACCAGTCTGGAGTTCGATACACTTGCGGCTATTGTGGGACAGATACTACCCCTGCCCTTGGATGGCAATCGACGGGAGTCGTTGCTGGGTTGGGCGAAGTCACACAAGGGTACGTGCTGATTTGTACCAATTGTAATAGGCCTACATTTGAAGTAACCGCGGGCAATAGAGTGATTCGCACTACCCCTATTGCCTCAATGGGTAATGACGTAAAAGGCCTTTCGTCCGATGTGGAAGGCCTGTATGAGTGCAGGGGCGTATACTGCTGCGGTTCTGTCCTGCAGGAAAATCCTGATGCACGTAGCAGTTGAAAAAGGAGCCGGCGAAGGCAAGAGTTTCAAGGAGTACGTTGACTTCTTGGCAGACAATCACTACGTTCCTCCTGACGGGAAAACTTGGGTAGATCATATCCGGACGAAGGCCAACGAAGCCAATCACGCGATAGTTTTGATGTCAAAGGGCGAAGCAGACGATCTTATAACGTTCACTGAGATGCTGCTTAGACTCGTCTACGAGTTCAAGCATAGGCTTTCGGCCACAGATCCCTCATCATGATCTCCGATATTGGGGATAAGTGTTGGAAATTGGGTTATTCAAGTCCTAAAACACGCGGGTAGTGTCCTTGGACAACTGAGATAATTGCTGGCATACTATCAGTGGATTACATCTCCCTTGGAGGTGAGAATGAAGCTGATAGCATGCCTAATCATATGGGTGTGACTAAAATTGGTTGATTTCAAGCCGTTCAACTTGCTCAAGCCAGTCTGTGTTCATCGGTGTGCCGTACAAACGTTGGTGGCGCTGAACGCGACGAAACTCGT
>Ga0315552_1002711_pt1 | contig 10352 bp, 8 predicted proteins | sample SalMarSW160170MG_2_FD_203102 | JGI IMG/M metagenome (GOLD analysis project Ga0315552, IMG submission 203102) | Salt marsh sediment microbial communities from the Plum Island Ecosystem LTER, Massachusetts, United States - Salt Marsh Sediment SW1601-70 ...
TATGTGCGAGCAGAATTTGTTCTCGATTGCAAATGGGATAAGAAGCTTTTCAAATCCACCTATACAGTTATGTCAGAAATGGCTGTGACTGACATCACCCGGGAAAATATCAATAAATTTAGAATCCGTGAGTCGGCAAAAAAAAGCGATGTGCTGATAGAGCAGGTTGCTTATTTTGAAGATCCTGATTTCTGGGGCGATTATAATGTGATAAAACCGGACGAATCCATTGAATCAGCTATCAGCAAACTTGGCAGAAGGCTTAAACGGCAGAATAACAATTGACGTGATTTCACACGATCATTTTCCTGGATTTTAAACAGATAACAGAAAACATACAGAAACCAAAAAAAAGAAAAAATGGTACAGAAAAAGAACATGAATCGGCGTGAATTTCTGGGTTCTGCTGCCGCAACAGTAGCATTTACAGTTGTTCCAAGAAGCGTACTTGGCGGACTCAATTATGTTGCCCCCAGCGATAAGATCACACTGGCTTACATCGGTTGTGGCACCCAGGGTTTACGCGAAATGGTACGGCTTGTCACCAATCCGGAGATACAGATTGTCGCTGTATGCGATCCGAACAAGAACACCACCGATTACGTTGATTGGTCCTTGCATGGCATCCGGAACGGAATACGCAGTGTGTTGGAAGAGCCCCGTTGGGGTGAAGGTCTTACCGGTATCCCGGGGGGACGTGATATCGGTCAGGAAGTAGTGAATGCCTATTATGCAAAGAAAAGAGCTTCGGAACATTTTAATGGATGCTCTTCGTATGCTGATTTTCGGGAGTTGCTCGAAAAGGAAAAAGACATCGATGCCGTGAAAGTCATGACCCCGGATCATTTGCATGCCACAATCTCTATCGCGGCAATGAAAAAAGGGAAACATGTAGTGATTCACAAACCCATTGCTAACCGGGTATATGAAGCCAGGTTGGCGATCGATACTGCCCGTGAAACGGGGGTTAGTACACACCTCCTGGCTTGGAGTAGAAGAAAAGAGTATGACCTGATACTGAAATGGATACGCGATGGTGCCATCGGAACCCTTCGCGAGATCCATAACTGGTCAAACAGGCCGGTATGGCCGCAATGGACCGCTAACCCAACCGATTCGCCCCCAATCCCGGAAGGGTTTGACTGGGATTTATGGCTGGGTTGTGTCCCCGAAAGACCCTATCATCCCAATTATACACATGCTGTGTTTCGCGGCTGGTATGATTTTGGAGCCGGAAGCGTTGCAGATATGGGTACATACAGCCTCTGGCCCCTCTTCATCACATTTGGCCTGAACAGCGCTCCAACCAGTGTCAATGCCTACGGAACCACTACCTGTGCCATCATTGACCATGTGAGCAGAAGCCATAACAATGATGTTGCATTCCCTTACTCCTGTATCTTCCATTATAAATTCCCGGCACAGGGAGAATGGGAGCCACTCGATATATTCTGGTACGATGGAGGCATGAAACCCCCGCTATCTGAGGAATTGGAAGCTGATGGTAAGGAATTCGCAGCAGAGGGAATGATGTTCGTCGGAGATAAGGGGAAAATACTGGGGGGATTCCGCGGTGAAAACCCACGAATTGTTCCGGAACAAAAAATGCGTGAGTACCAGGGACAAAAAGAGGTATCCGAAGATGCAGTTGAACGCGGGGACCATGTTTGGATAAATGCATTCAGGAACCGTACCCAGTCGCCGGGAAGCTTTTTGTATGCCCAGGCCGTTACCGAAACAATCCTCCTTTCAGCCGTTGCATTACGGGCTGGTAAAAAAATTGTTTATGATCCCGAAAAAATGGAAATCACAAACCTGCCGGAAGCCAATAAATACCTTCGCCGCGAATACCGCAAAGGATGGGAATTGTAATTGTTTAACTAAATAAAATAACTATGAGTAAAAAGCCTATTAGCAGACGGAATTTTCTTGGAAAATCCATAGCCCTTGGGGCAACCGGCCTTGTCGCACCAACTTTGCTGAAAAGCGCTGACCTTCTGGCCGGAACCCGGCTGACCAAAGACGATATCTCCATTGCCCAGTGGGCATTGGTCGAGGAGATCAGGAAAGGCAAATGGAACACACTCGATTTTCCAAAGATCGCACGTGAAGATTTTGATATTAACGGAATTGAGTTTGTGAATACACTGTTTGATGTTCCAACTCTGGATTATCTCAATAACCTCAAGAAAAATGCCGAAGACTATGGAGTAACCATGGTGTTGATCATGATTGATGATGAAGGGGAAACATGCACACCTTCAAAAGAGGAACGAAAACAAACCGTTATCAACCATCAGAAATGGATCGATATTGCACACTACCTGGGATGCCATTCCATTCGCACAAATTGTAGGGGGCCACAGGATATTTCTAAGGAGGATGCCCTGAAATGGTCGGCAGAAACCTACCGCATGATGCTCGAATATGCAATACCTGCCAATATTAGCATCCTGATTGAGAACCATGGTGGTGTTTCCGATGATCCGGATTGGATAGTCGCTCTGATGAAAGAGGTTGACAGCCTCTATTTCGGGACCTATCCCGACTGGCGTGGACCCTCCGACAGGTTTGATAATTACGCCTACCTGGAGAAAACATTACCCTATGCCGGAGGGATGTCATACCGCAACCAGCCTACCGAAGAACTGTCGGCAAAAATGATCAAATTATGCCATGACGCAGGTTACCGGGGGTGGTACGGTATTGAATCCTCCGGACGGGAAGCGATCAGTAAGGGTAAGGAAATACTGCAGAAATACCTCCTGAATATATAGCTTCCGGTTAATGATTGTTGAGCAGTGAAAGCCCTGGTCCTGACAGATTATATGAAGTTTGATTATATGGATGTTCCTGATCCGGAAGTTGGTCCGGATGAGGTCCTTGTAAACGTGAAAGCAGCAGGAATTTGTGGGAGTGATGTGCAGGGTATGGATGGCAACACAGGGAGGAGAATACCCCCCGTAATCATGGGACACGAAGCATCCGGAATAATCGTTGAACGGGGAGAAAAAGTAAAAAAATGGAAGGTTGGGGACCGCGTGACCTTTGATTCAACAATATACCGGCTGGATGACTGGTATACCAGCCATGGAATGTACAACCTCAGTGACGGCCGGGAAGTGCTTGGAGTATCTGCGGAAGAGTTCAAAAGGGACGGTGCATTTGCTGAATACATTGCCATCCCGCAACATGTGCTGCATAAGATACCGGAAAATGTCTCTTTCACGCAGGCTGCTATGACCGAACCTGCAGCAGTAGCCCTCCATGCGATTCATCTGACACCCGTTTCAATCCATGACTATGCTATGGTCATTGGGGCAGGAATCATAGGATCGTTCATTATCCAGGGATTAAAAATATCCGGATGCAGGGAAATAATAGCGGTCGATCTGGAAGATGACCGGTTGAACATGGCGAAGGAGATGGGCGCTACTGTTGCCCTGAATCCTCGGGATAATAGTGTCAGTGAGATAGCAAAAAAACTTACCGGCAGGGGCGTTGATGTTGCATTTGAAGCAGCAGGCAATCGGGAAACATTTAAAATAGGCATTGATAGCCTGAGAAAGGGAGGTACACTAACCCTTATTGGAAACCTTGTTCAATCAGTTAACATGCCATTACAACGGGTGGTAACCCACCAGTTAAGACTGCAGGGTTCCTATGCCATTGCCGGAGAGTTTCCCAATGTCCTGGAGATGATTGCTTCCGGAAAAATAATTGTGGATGCATTGCTGAGTGCTGAAGCTCCCCTTTCTGAAGGAGCTGAATGGTTTCAACGGTTATATGAAAAGGAAAAAGGATTATTCAAAGTGGTTCTTATCCCTGGCAGGTAAATTCATCGGGTAAAAAAATGCAGGAATATGACCGAACTTAGGACAGGGATAATCGGATGTGGAAAAGTTGCACACCTCCATGCAAAAGCATACTCCGCATTGAAGCAATCATTTTTTACTGCTGTGTGCGGAAGAGAAATGGAGAAGACTACCCGTTTTGCGAAGGAATATCAGGTTAAACCCTATACCAGCGTAAGGGAGATGGTGAAGAGGGAAAACCTGGATGTCGTGTCGGTTTGTACTCCCCATCCCTTTCACAGGAATCCGGTGATTGAAGCGTTGAAATCCGGTGCGAATGTCCTGGTTGAAAAACCACTTGCTTCTTCGTTAAGCGACTGCGACAACATGCTGCAAGCAGCAACATCGTGTGGTAAGAAACTCGGAGTTGTAAGTCAACGCAGGTTTTATCCGGCATGTCAGAGAATGAAACGAGCCATTATGGATGGTAAGCTTGGAAGCCCCCTGCTTGGAACCGTGCAGATGCTGGGCTGGCGCGATGAACATTACTATGCAATGGATTCCTGGCGCGGAACATGGAAAGAAGAGGGTGGGGGAGTCCTGGTTAACCAGGCACCACACTACCTGGATATCCTGCAGTGGTTTATGGGTGAGATAGATGAATTGTTCGGGGTATGGAAAAACCTGAACCACCCCTGTATAGAAGTGGACGATACAGCCCTGGCTATTCTTACCTTTAAAAATGGTGGTATTGCAAGTTTAACCGTAAGCAACTCACAAAAACCCGGACTGTTTGGAAAGATTCACGTGCATGGGGGCAGCGGTGCATCGACAGGAGTACAGACCGATGGCGGAGCCATGTTTATTGCCGGTGTGTCTGGTATATTGGAACCTCCACTGAATGACCTCTGGACAATACCCGGTGAGGAGAAAATGCTCGGGAAATGGCGTAGTGAGGATACAGGCTTTTTCAACCGGATTGATGCGAGAGAGTACTTTCACCAGCTTCAGATAGAAGATTTTATCGAAGCGGTTTTGACCAACAGGCAGCCTGCAATTACCGGGGAGGATGGTCGTGTTACCGTGGAGATCTTTACAGCCATATACCGCTCAGCAAGGGATAAGAAACCGGTCAAATTCCCCCTTATGCCGGAAACCGGAAGAAACGATTTTGACGGCAGGTTAAAGAAAAAATAATCCTACCAGATCCTGGGTATCTGGTAAATGCAAAAATATCCGAATACAAGGAAAGCTACAATTAGGATCGCTCCATAGATCCAGTGGGGCTTAAGGATCTTCCAGGCATGGTTGTGCAGGAGCTTTGGCATAACAACGTATAACCCGGTAAAGATCCAGATTGCCTGAAGAGGGGTAAGCAACAGACCATCCAGTATGGCTCCGAGTTTTACCAGCATGACCGGTTTGTAACCAATGGCGTAAACAATGATCATGTTGGATAAAAAGAAGAATATCAGGAAAAGACGAAACTGATTCTTCCATTTTAGTGCTTTTCCAAATGCAGGGATGCATATCCTGAATGTGTCGGCAAGCAGCCTGGGCCATCCGGCAAGCTGACCAATCTGGGTTGAAAAAAGGGCAGCAGTGCCTCCAACCATAAACAGGATTGCACCGGTACCGCCCCAACGCGAAGCGAAAATCTCGGAAAGCTGGATAGCTACTTCCTCTCCCTCCGGAACAATTTGCATCCTGCCCAGCACACCTGATCCCGCGATCAGAAATCCCGCAGTGGTGGCAATTCCTATGATCATAGCCACCGAAGCATCCACGCTGACCACCCTGCACCAGCCTTTGATCTTCCGCGCTGTAATAACGGATATGCTTTTCAGCTTTTCAGTGTCAGCAGGTTTCCCGTACACATCTTTTTTGGCATTCCCATAGCCCGCACCAATCACCCAGTACGAATACCAGACCTGGCTCGCAAATCCTCCTGCACTCCACCCGATCAGGGGAAGTATCTCTCTCCACGGATTTGTATTAATCCCTTTCGATAATGCCCAGGATGGGACTTCCGGTTGGTGGGGTATAAGCCCCTCCATGAGCGATTTTATTCCAGGAAATACACGGATTGCAACATAAAATACACCAAGGATGACCAGGAGAATTAACAGGCTCATAACAATTTTTAACCATTTGAACTCACCGGTCCACGCTATAAGAAAAGCCAGTAAAGTGATAATCCAACCACTGATATGCTGAGGAATAGGAACCAGAGTGCTTAGAAAAACACCGGATGCAGAAGCAATGGAACTGATTGAAATTGTAGCTGCAATTAACTGGCCGACCAGAACAATCCATACTGCCCAATGTTTTGGACCCGGCATCCTGTTAAACATATCAATCATCCCCTCACCGGTGCAGACCGTGTAACGTGCACCGCTCATGCCAATCCAGAACTTCAGGAAAATTCCAATGATGATTGCCCAAAGTACCGAGGTTCCAAGGATTGAACCAGTACGTGTAGCGAGGATCACCTCTCCGGAACCGATATATTCCGAACACCAGACCAGGGACGGACCAACAAGAAGCAGGATACCAATGCCTGCCGGTGGTATTTTGATATCCCGATTGGTGATACCCGTTTGCATGTAGTTAATTTACCGGTTGTTGTACGGAATACAAATATAAGCGGAAATCCATCATTACCGAATTGATTCTATGAATACCGGGAGATTGAACATATCTGGTGATGCGGTAAGCCTTAGAATGATCTTTGCTTTCGTTTAAATTTATTAACTTATGCAACCAAACATGAAAGAAGATTATTAATTAAATGAATAGGAAACCAATTTGTTGGATCATTCTGTTGCTTATTATTTTACCACCCATTCAGGCCCAGGTGAGCGGAGAGTTTACCGATGAGCGGGACGGTCATGTTTACTGTTGGATTGAGATAGGGGATCAGACGTGGATGGCGGAGAACCTGGTTTATCTGCCTGCAGTAAATCCGGTTTCCGATGCTCTTTTTGATGGTTCGTGCTTTTATGTATATGATTATAATGGTACCGATATTAATGAAGCAAAATCAACACCGTATCACGAAAAATACGGTGTGTTGTATAACTGGACTGCAGCAAATGCAGCCTGTCCGGACGGATGGCATTTGCCGGAAGACAAAGAATGGATAACGCTCGAGATGTACCTGGGTATGACGGATAGTGAATCAGGAAAAAGAGGATGGAGAGTTTCCGGTGAAACCGGGACAAAAATGAAGTCATTAACAGGATGGTACAACGATACCGGTAGGAATGAAGTTGGTTTCAATGCTTTGCCGGGAGGATGCCGCGGGTATGGTGGTTATGAGAGCAAAGGTTATTGTGCTTACTTCTGGACTGCAACACCGGCAGGTGGTGATAACGGATGGCGACGGGGGTTTTGTTGCGATGATGTTGGCTCTTGCCGTGCAGAAGACCGACGGTATTTCGGTTGCTCAATCCGCTGCATTAAAGATTGACCAAAAAAAAGGGGGAAGCTGTCACTATTTTTTTTAATATTTAAATCATTGGGTATGAAAAAGATGATACTTGCTGTTGTTGTGGGGTGTCTTGCAATGTGCACTTTTTCCTGCAGGGACCGCACACCGGATGTTGTGGGTGGAGCTATTCTGTCCGATCTGATAAGGCCGATTGATGGCAGGAGCATGAGGAGTACCTCTACAAAAACTGACGAAAAGGGCAAACCAATCCCACACAATGCGGATAATTCGCGGGTGCTACCCGGCGAAACCAAGATAGTTCTCGAAGCTGCAGGTCCCGGTGTGGTGACCCACATGTGGTTTACCTTTCTCGGACCGGGCCGTCACCCCTGGGCGACCAATGGCTCTGCGACACACCAGGAGATGTTGTTAAGGATCTTTTATGACGAAAGGGAAGAACCCGGTGTGGAGGTGCCCTTCGGTGATTTTTTTGCCAACTGCTTCGGGAAAAGAAGCGAAGTGATCAGCCTGCCGGTTATTGTAGAAGATGCCGATTCGTACAACTCATTCTGGCCAATGCCTTTTCAGGAATCCATCCGCATTGAAATAGTCAACCAGAGTCAGGAGAAGAACATTAACCTGCTTTACTACAACATTGACTGGATTAAAAAGGATAAGCTTCCTCCTGAGACACCCTATTTCTATGCACTCTATCGGCAGGAGTATCCCTGTACCACGGGTGAAGATTACCTGATACTGGAAACGGAAGGTAAGGGACATTACGTAGGTACAGTTATGGCTGTTCGGACAAGAAGCCCTTCCTGGTTCGGTGAGGGTGATGAAAAAATTTATATCGATGGAGAAGCAGAGCCATCCATCTGGGGCACAGGCACGGAGGACTATTTTTTATCTGCCTGGGGTTTGCAAAGTAATGTCAATACACCCTATTTCGGAACGGTCTATTTCGATCAGTGGGGTATCGTGGGTGGACACACCTCTGCCTTCCGATGGCATTTAGCTGATCCCATTGTATTCGGGAAAAAGATCAGGGTGACCATAGAACATTACGGTTGGATATCACCGGATGAGAACAAGGAAAGACGAGCCCACAGCTGGAATGAACGGGAGGACGATTTTGCCTCGGTGGCATACTGGTACCAGACAGGCATCCCAACCTGTCAGATACAATCTCCTGCTGCAGAAGAAAGGATCCTTCCCAACCTGGATGAGATCATTCCTGCAAAGAACGTTGTTGCTGCTAAATCATACACCCAGGGCAGAGCAGAAGTCCAGGATAACCTGGATTTCTATATGGATGGTCAGCTTCTCTTCTTTCCCACCGATGACCTGGCAACGGTTGATATTCCGTTTACAATAGAAGAAAAAAAACCCACACGACTCCTGTTAAGTGTTACCCGGGCACCCGATTATGGAATATGGCAGGCTTACCTGAACGGCATTAAAGTGGGAGCTCCGATGAACCTCTACGATGAACGGGTGCGGGAATGGGAACACCACCTCCTGGATTTCTGGCCGGAGCCAGGAGAATATACGATACAGCTCAGGCTGGTGGGTAAGGATCAACGATCCACCGGCAAACTACTGGGTGTCGAAGCTGTGCGTTTGCGGGAACGCAGACCACGTGTTACCGACTTTGCCTTTGACAGGGATAAAGATTGGCGGGAGCAACCGGTATTGTATGAATAGAATGCTTACTCACAGACTGCGTCCGGATGGGGTATGCCAGACAATTCCGTAAAAAATAGTGACAGCTTCCTGTTTATTTTTTATAATATACTGTAATACAGTAAGTTAATAAATCAAATAATTGAATTAATTCTGATATAAATTATTATAAATAATTGAATAATAGATGTATAATATCTATATTATGCTATATTAAAAAATAGGAAGCTGTCACTATTTTTTTTAAAGAAAGCTGTTATATTGTTTTGTTATCATTATTGTGGTGAGTTATGTTGATATCAGTGATCTCAGCTTCTCCAGATTTACCGAATTATTATAAAAATCCCCCATCCAGCGGATACAGCGGTTGGCATCGAGGGGGATACCAACCACGGGTAATCGGTGCTTGAGACACATGCGCATACCGGATATCAATTCAGGAATACAGGCGATACCCAATATCCCCAATGTCCGGTGTTCCTTAAGTAATTTCTTAATGGTGGGACCAAAGTTCATCTCCATCCAGATGTAAGCCCTGATGTTGTTCTGTTCCAGAATTCCGGTTATTTCCCGGATGAAACATCCCTCTGAGCATTTTATACACACCATATCGAGTCCATCCGACCTGGCTTTGCAATCCGGGATGGAGATCCGGATGCAATGGGGGAGGAGTGCCAGCTTGAAACCGGATTGCAGGAATTGATCCCTGTTCATCTGGTTGATGAGGGCAAATTCAAGAAAATAGGTCAGGTACTGGTGCTCTCTGGTGGATAGAACACTACCCCGCAGCTTATAAAATGGCCTCTGTTTCAAGTGCTCTTCCAGGTCGGTCAGGAAGCACTTCAGATCCATAAAGAGATCGTGGATTTTAGGATCGCTGCTAATCCAACTGGTAAACTTCCTCCTGCTTTTTGATATTGCCTGGAGATGAGCCAGCAAATCCTTCCTGTCAGGAATAAATTCCAGGAGTGTCAGTAAATGTTTGTCAATGAGTTCGTAGAAAGAGAGGGTCGATTCGTGCTGTCCAAAGAGCGAATAGGTCTTGCCCCGGACAGGCGTGTCCCGGACAGATTTATTGCCATCAACAGATGAAGTCATGAGTAATAAAATAAAAAATCATCCTAATAAACATCCGTCTTGATTTTTCTTTCAGTCCCTTTGGGACGTTTTTCTAACTGATTTCCTTATACAGCCACTTAAGTGACTGCCTATTGTCTTTCAGTCCCTGACGGGACATTATCTAAATAATAGTACATCAGGCAGCTTTATCCTATTTCCATTTCTGGATTTCAACGATATTTCCTTCGGGATCCGTGGCATATACAAAGCAAATGGTACCTGCTCCGGGGATTTCTTTACTAACAATTTCACCAAGCGCTTTTCCACCATTGGAGATGATCTTTTGAAGCGTTTCCTTCACATCCCTGACACTGAATGCG
>Ga0315552_1002718_pt1 | contig 10339 bp, 10 predicted proteins | sample SalMarSW160170MG_2_FD_203102 | JGI IMG/M metagenome (GOLD analysis project Ga0315552, IMG submission 203102) | Salt marsh sediment microbial communities from the Plum Island Ecosystem LTER, Massachusetts, United States - Salt Marsh Sediment SW1601-70 ...
TATGGATTTGGAATCTCGTCGATTTCATACTAGCGGTAGCAGGAAAATTCAAAGATAATGAAGGCGAACTTATTTTAAATTGGTAATTTCTATTTTTTTCTAATGTAATCATTCAACAAATGGCTTTTTATTATACATAATAACCTCACCCCTCACTCCCTCTCCTCCCCCTTAGCCTCCCTCGGCTCGTATAATCTTGCCGCCTCCATCGTCAGCGCCAGGCTCATTAAAAAGTCGTCGTGCCCCTGCGCCGCGTCCACGTAGAAGTTCATCGTCTGGTTGGCCCGGTACGTGCCCCGCGCCTTCTCCATCTCGCCCCAGAACTCCTGGTATTCCTCGGAGCCGTCGCCTCGGTAAACCTTGAGCCTCCCCGCGTTGACCGCCGCCAGCAGGTTGAACCCCAGCTCGCTCTTGCTCCTCTGCGTGAACTTGAACGGCGTCACCCGCCGTCCCAGCTTCTTCCGCAGGAAAGATGCCACCGGCTCCCCCACCCCCGTTGCGTCCACGGCCACCTTCCGGCACCGCCACGCCCTCATGATGATGTCCACCAGCCGCGCGTACAGCCCGCTGTGCTTTACTCCCGTCCAGCGGTAATGCTCGACGATTCTCACGATGGGCTCTTTGATGATATCGTCGTTGGACGAATAATCTAGCTCGCCGATGGTCACCACCGTCGAGTCGCGTTTCGACCCCGCCGACGCGCCGGCATCGCTTTCCTCGGCCTCCCCGGCGAGGTCGATTCCCGCCACGTAGACCTTTCCCGGCTCCCCGCGTCGTTTCCGGGCGTGCTCCCCCTGTAGCTGCGCCCTTTGCTGCTCGTCGAAGAGACCTCCCCCGCCGCGTATCGGCAGCAGCCGGTACTGTGTCAGGAACAGCGGGTGGTTCTCACCGAGCCGCTCCCGCTCGCTCTCCACGTAGGCGCGGTACTCCGGCACGTACTTCGCCACCTCTTCCCAGTCGTAGCGGAAGTGCCGCTTCACCCCGTCCCGGCTCTCCAGTTCGAGGTTCGTCTGCTTGACCTCTTCGAGCAGGGTGCCGTCGTCCCAGGTCGTGCCGTAGTGCACGGTCGTTGTATTGTTCGTCGAACACATCGGACGAAAGTCCTTGCTGTACTTTTCCTTGCCGACGTCCTGCGATTCGTCGATTTCCAGGAGGAGGTGGGCCGTATTGCCGACCACGTTGGCCGTTTCCTCTGCGGAGAGGAATATCGCCCGCGCCTCGCCCAGCCTGACGATATAGCCGAGTTCGGATTTCCATATCCGCCCGAACCCCGCTTCGTTGAGCCTGTCCTTGAGCCGCCTCATCGAGATTGCCGCCTGCGGCTTGAATGTCGGCGAGCACTTTATCAGGTTCTTGCTCTCTTCCATCTTGAAGGTCAGGAGAAGCAGTTCCAGCTGTGCTGATAGTTCGTTCTTGCCCCCCTGCCGCGCTATCTCCACCGAGAAGGTCAGCCCCTTCCCCCCGAACACACTGTCCAGCACCGCCATCGCCGCCTCACGCTGGTACGGCCTCAACTGGTTCAATACATGCTTATCCACTCTCTCTCCCCTGTCATTGCGAGCGCAGCGTGGCAATCCGTACCCCTGTCATTGCGAGGAACGTAGTGACGTGGCAATCTCTATTTATCACCCTGATGCCATTCCCGCCTCTTATTTCGTCATTCCCGCGGAAGCGGGAATCCAGCCCACCCCTCCCCCCTCCGCTCATTCTGAGCCTGTCGAAGAATCCCCACCTTTATCCTTCACCTGTGAAGGACGGACCTCCCTGTATCATCCGCAGCTTATCCCGCGGTTACTTAACCCCTTTCCCCACTGGTGGGGTAAAGGAGGCGGCGTATTTTTAAGTCATTCACGGCACTGGCCTCTTTATACAAAAGACACAATAAGCGCTATTCTATTTGTAAATATTCCCCCTTCCTTTTTCAAAGGAAGGGGGCTAGGGGGATAGATTCACCAGAAAATACAGGGGGTGAGGTATGATAAAATCCAATCCTCTCCATCTCCTACATCTTCTTCTCAATAACACTCGCCCCGATGCTAATCCCCAGCGGCAGCGCCACGTCCCTCAAGACGTTCCCTATCGCCTCCCGCAGGCCTTTCCGCTGCTGTGCCGTTATGTTATACCTCGCCTTCACCAGACCCGCCAGGGCGTTCGTCGCCTGCATGATGAGCTTGATGTTCTCCGGGTCCCTCTCCAGCACCGACTTAATTTTCACGCGCAGCAGAGCAATCTCGTCGTCTATCCCGTTAACGTCAGCCGCCGCCTCCATGTCCAGTATCTCCGCCTCGTCCAGCGCCCTTGAGTAAAACCCGTGCTTCAAAGCGTTCTGGTTACCCTTTGGCGCGCCCCGTTTTCTCTTTTCTTTCTTTGGCATTCGGTTTCTCCCCATTATTCAATTGCCTTGCCGTCGCCAGCACTATCGTGTGCGCCGCCAGGTCCCATCTCTGCCTCTTCACCGCCAGTTTCAATACCCTCATTTAGCCTCCCCCTTAACATAACCTAAAAAACAATTCACGCCTGCCTGATTGGTTTCCCCCCTCGAATTGTTTCTGTTAAAATACTAGCACATATGTTCTTTCCCAACTACCCTTTTTTGTCACCAATTCCCATCGCGGTTTGATATTATATTGTTCCACGTTATAAAATAGGCAACGGAGATAAAAATGGCTGTTACCAGGCAACTCTACCAACTGCAGGAACTCGACCTCAATATTGAACAGGAAGAACAATCCCTTGCCCAGAAAGTCGGTCAGCTGGGAGCTAGAGATATGCTGGATACTGCTAACAGCCTTATCGAATCCGCGCAAAAACATCTGGATGAGCTAAGGCACCAGCACCGTGATGCTGAAGCCGAGTTCGACGACCTGCTAAGTAAAACTACCGCCACTGAAGAGCAGCTCTACGGCGGCAAGATAACCAATCCCAAAGAGCTATCCGGCCTCCAGCACGAGGTAAACATGATGAAAGCCAGGAGCGACGAACTGGAGGACAAAGCACTGGAAATCATCGAACAGGTAGAAGCCGCCGAAGCAAGCCTGTCTGCCGCAACCGCCGATTACAAGAAACTTGAAGTAGAATGGCAGCTACAGCAAAAGCAACTGGCCGTGGAGATAGACAAACTCAAGGCCAGCCTCGCCGGACTCACGGAGAAACGCCGGCAGTTGGCCGGGCAGATCGACTCTACTGCTATCAAGCTTTATGAAAGAATCAGGCAGCAAAAAAAACAGGCTGTCGCTAAGGTGGAACAGGGAATTTGCCGCGCCTGCCGTATATCTCAATCGGCCAGCGCCCTCCAGAGGGCCAGGAGCGGCCAGCCCGTGCAGTGCGGCACCTGCGGAAGAATCCTGTTTATTTCCTGAAGGGCAGATTGAACGTAACCAGAGTCATAATAAATGCCGATGGCGCCTCCCGGGGAAATCCCGGTCCGGCAGCTATCGGCGCCACTATTAAAGACGATAACGGCAGCGTCATAGCGAATATTTCACGCCGTATCGGTATCACTACCAACAACCAGGCGGAATACCGCGCCATTATTACCGCCCTGGATAAAGCCGTCAGCCTGGGCGCGAAACAGGTAATGGTAAAGTCGGACTCTGAACTCGCGGTAAATCAAATCAACGGCCGCTACAAGATTAAAAACGCAGGCCTGCGGCCTCTCTACCAGGAAGTCGTTAAACTAACCGGAGCGCTGGAAAGCTTTAAGATAACCTATATACCCCGCGCCCGGAACTCCGAGGCGGATGCCCTGGCCAATAAGGCCCTGGACAGCGCTCGCTAAGCTCGCCCGCGTTCAAGACGTTCTCTCCAGGCAAGCCTTTCCTCTGTTGCTCTACAAGCCAGGTATCTGCCGCACCATATGTAGATTCCGTGGCAATACTGCTCTTTAAAGTTATCCGGAATCACCTGCCCATCATAAGCATCATGGTAGTAAGGACATGTGGATATAAACTCACAATCCGATAATTTCTCTTTTTTCACAACCGTTAACTCATTCCCTGTCGTACGCCTACTTAAATGTTAAGATAAATAAGGTTAATACCCCATAAAACTCCCGTTAAAAAAGTATTAAAAATACGCGCAGTTACGTCAGGATATCAGTCGATTTTTACCACCTGTATCTGTTGACTAACCCCTCACTCTCCACTACACTATAACCGGGTCAAGTAAACCGGGTGACCGCCCCTTCTACGGAAGGGGAGGAAAGTCCGAGCTCCACCGGGCAGGATGCTGGGTAACACCCAGGAGGGGCGACCCTACGGAAAGTGCCACAGAAACATACCGCCCCGGTGAATAATCGGGGCAAGGGTGAAATGGTGAGGTAAGAGCTCACCAGCGTCTGGGTGACCGGACGGCTGGGCAAACCCCATCCGGAGCAAGACCGAATAGAGGGATAAAGGGACGCCCGGCCCATCCCCGGGTTGGTCGCTTGACCCTTCCGGTAACGGAAGGGCTAGATAGATGGTCACCGTCCTTCACTTGGTGAAGGATACAGAACTCGGCTTACAGGTTTACTTGGCTCGCTTTTTAGGCTTGATGGTACGGTCATCCCTGCCGGAACGCCCAAATGGAGAACGAATATTATGCCAAAGACAACAAAGCTCATTATAGGCCTGTTGCTTATAGTGGTTATCGCCCTCGCCTTTGGAGCCGGATTCTTCTTCAGCTCCAGTAATTCCTCCGGTTCCGCAGAAGGCCTGAATATCGTGGAGCAGGTCTGGGACATCATTTTCTCCGACTACGTAGACAGGTCCAAACTGGACTCCGACAACTTGAGCCACAGCGCCATAGAAGGCATGATTGAAGCGCTGGATGACCCCTATACTTCCTATCTGGAACCCGAACACTACGAATTGGGGGTAAGCAGCCTCGAAGGTGAGTTCGACGGCATCGGCGCTTATGTAACCATTGAAGATAAGCAGCTTATGATTATTGCTCCCATTGCCGAATCTCCAGCCGACAAGGCCGGCATCAGAGCGGGCGATATCATCATGGAAATAGACGGCCAACCCGTCGCAGACATGAGCCTGGCCGAGGCAATCATTAACATACGAGGTCCAAAAGGCACGCCGGTAAGACTCCTGGTACTCCACAAGGGCGATACCGAGCCGGTGGAGATTGAAATAATCAGAGCTCGGGTAGAAGTGCCGAGCGTCCTCTTTGAAATGCGTGGAAATATCGCTTACATTACCATCACGCAGTTCTCCGAACGAACGGACACCGAGCTGGCACCGGTGCTCCAGGACCTTAAAGAACAAAACGCCGCAGGCATTATACTTGACCTGCGAGGCAACCCGGGGGGCCTTCTCAATATCGTCGTTAAGGTAGCCAGCCACTTCATCAGCAAAGGCGTTGTGGTAGAAGTGATGAGCAACCAGGGAAAGACAGCGACTCTGGAAGTAGTTTCCAGTCCTGTAACCACTGACCTGCCGATGGTCGTCCTGGTGGATAATACCAGCGCCAGCGGGAGTGAAGTGCTGTCAGGCGCTCTTCAAGACCACTATCGTGCCATTGTTGCCGGGAATATCACCTTCGGCAAGGGCAGTGTCAATATGCTGCGTCGTCTTAGCGACGGCTCCGGCCTGTATATCACCACCGCCCGCTGGCTGACTCCCAACGGACGAATCATCGAAGGCCAAGGAATCGAACCCGATGTAACGCTTGAACTCACCGGAGAAGATGCCGTACAGTGGGCAATAGACACCCTGCATGACATGAGATAAGGTAAAGGAAGTAAACGACATGGGCGACGACAATCTTACTTATACCGTAAACCAGGCCAGACTATCCATAATTCAGGGCGATATTACCCATCAGGCCACCGATGCTATTGTGAATGCCGCCAACTCCGGCCTCATGGGAGGCGGCGGGGTCGATGGCGCCATTCACCGCGCCGGCGGACCGGCCATACTGGAGGAATGCAAACAAATCGTCGCCAGGCAGGGCCGCCTGCCCACCGGACAGGCTGTCATTACCACCGCCGGTAACATGAAAGCCGGACACGTAATCCATACCGTAGGGCCAATCTGGCACGGCGGCAGCCGGGGAGAACAGGACCTGCTGGCCAGCGCCTATCGGGAAAGTCTGAAACTGGCGGCTGATAACAACCAGTCCTCTATTTCCTTACCGTCCATCAGCACCGGCGTCTATGGCTACCCCGTAGATAGAGCCGCGCGGATAGCCCTGAAGACGGTAGTCTCTTTCCTCAAAGAGGCCTCTTCTATAAAAGAGGTAATATTTGTCCTCTTTGATTCACACACCTTCGAAACGTATGCCGATACCCTCTGGAACATTATGGGAGAAAAAAGTTAGATATACCAAAAATTACCAGCCGAGGAGAAATAGCTGAATGCTTGTTGTAATGAAAAATGACGCCACTGAAGAGCAGGTGCGTGCCGTTATTCGGGAAATCGAGAAAATGGGTTACCGCGGCGTGCCGATGCCCGGCGCCCAGAGAACCGCCGTCTGTATCATCGGAAACAAGGGCCCGGTCGAAGCGGCTCAACTGCTGGCCATGGAAGGCGTCAGGGAAGCTATTCCGGTCACCAAGCCGTACAAACTCGTCAGTCGGGAGACACACCCGGAATCTTCCGTTATATCCATCGGCGATGTGAAAATCGGCGCCGGAGAGCCGGTTATCATGGCCGGCCCCTGCGCCGTAGAGAGCGAGGAGCAGGCGCTTACCATCGCCGGTTTTGTGAAGGAGCACGGCGCCAGGGTCTTTCGCGGCGGCGCCTTCAAGCCGAGAACATCCCCCTACAGCTTCCAGGGACTGGGAGAAAAAGGGCTTAAAATACTGGATAAAGTCCGCCGGGAGACGGGCTTACTAATCGTCACCGAGGCTACCGATAATGATAACCTCACCGTCGTTGAAAAATACGCGGATATCATTCAAATCGGGGCCAGGAATATGCAGAATTATTCGCTGCTGCGCCTCGCCGGGCAGGTAGCGAAGCCCGTCCTGCTGAAACGCGGCTTCGCCGCCACCATCGACGAGTGGCTCATGGCCGCCGAATATATCATGTCGGAAGGGAACAACCGGGTTATCCTTTGCGAAAGGGGAATTCGCACCTTCTCGGATAACACGCGTAATACGCTCGATTTAAGCGCCATACCTTCTATCAAGGAAGCCAGTCACCTGCCTATCATCGTCGACCCCAGCCACGCCGCCGGACGGCGGGACTACGTTATTCCGCTATCCAGGGGAGCTATAGCCATCGGCGCCGACGGCCTTCTCGTGGAGGTGCACCACGACCCCGCCCGCGCCCTCTCCGACGGTATGCAGTCGCTGTATCCCCACCAGTTCGCCGAGCTGATGCAGGAGATAGAACGACTAAAACAGTACCTTTGAAAAAACACCAACTCCAAGTTTTTAAATGGTAACAATTCGAGGGTAATTGGGGGTTGGTCAGCTTTGAATTGTTTTTAGAGTTATGTTAACTCTGATATAGAATAAAAATAAAAACAATTAAGGGGGGCGTATGCCCCCCTTAGCGCTTGCCTTTTCAATCACTATCAGCTCGAGAACCCCTACCCCATTGTTTATTGCTGAATCGGGGAGGGCTGTACCAAAGGTACTCCGGCTGACGTGCTTACCGAATGATATAGTGAAGCCAGCGCCATCGTTATCCACATTATGGAGATAATGACGCCTACGCCGAGGCATATCAAACCGGCGATAAAAATAGGCACGCCCAGCAGGCCGATGAGGAACACCTTCCAGCTATGCCCGCCGGTCATGCGCCAGCTGGTCTTGACCGCCTCGATTACCTCCATCTTCCTGTCCACTACCAGATACGGGGTAAATGCCAGTTTGCAGGCGAATATAATTCCCGGTACTACTAATAGAATTAAGCCGATTATCACAATCACGCCGACGAGAAGGTTGGCCAGAACGGTATTCCAGTAGTTCTGGAAACCGGCGAACACGTCTTTTATCTCCAGCTTATCTCCCCTGGCAGCTTCAAGGAAGGAGTAACTCAAACCATAGTCAATAGGTCCAAGAACCAGAATTCCGTAAGCAATAGCTACAATTGTCAGAAAAGCACCGGCACCACCATGTGCCCAGCCACCCATCCCGGACGGCAGGCTGAGAACCCAGGCTATAAGCCATATCAAGAAAAGCTCCAGGAAATATTTCCAGAGCTGACGCCAGCCGTTGCCGTAGGACGAGCCTACGCCTGGAGTGAATGTAATTGGACTTGCCGTAACATTCCCACCTGCTTCCATATTAACCTCCGTATTATTACTTTGATATAAGATACATTAACGAACGAGTACTGTCAATGGAGAACCAGCGTTCAGGAGGTATTTATTTTTACCTTACCCCCTGACCCCGTCTCGCGGCGCACTTCTCTTTTTAACGGGGGGAATATTTTAAGTGAAAGGCAACACCGTATAAGGCGGTTAATAGAGATTGCCACGTCGCTGCGCTCCTCGCAATGACAGTTGGGATATAAGGGAGGGGAAACTGCGGGTTAAGCCATTAAAAATCCCCCTTAGTACCCCTTTACGAAAGGGGGAAACTTAATTCTCCCTCTTGTCCCTCCTTACGAAGGAGGGACGTCAATACCCGAAAAGGGATGGGGTAAACTTCCGGGATAAGCAGTAGATGGCACGAGGGCGGTTTGGGTGGGAATAGATGAGAAACGATGGGGTGGGGAGGTCTGGATTCCTGCTTTCGCTGGAATGACAATATAAGAGGCGGGGACGACTAGCCTTCCCCCTGGCATTTCGGGCAGAAATAGGTGCCGCGTCCCCGTAAGACGATGCGCTTCACAGGCGTGCCGCAGCGGGGACATTCTTTCCCCATGCCATGAGCCACGCTAAACTCGGCGTGGGCGGTGCCCAGCCTGCCGTCGGGTCGGATATAATTACGAATGCTGGCGCCCTTGCTGTTAAGGCCCTTCAGTAGCACCCGCCTGATTGAGCTGTGAAGCCGGTCGACCTCATCACGAGACAGGCTCCCCGCCGGTCTCCCGGGATGAATTTTAGCGTCGAATAACGCTTCGTCGGCGTACATATTGCCAATGCCGGCGATGATAGACTGGTCGAGAATGACGGGTTTTACCGATGCCGTCCGGTTGCTTAGAATTTCAGCGAGGACATCAGGCGTAAAATCATCATCCAGCGGCTCCGGCCCCAGCCTGGCGAGCACGGCGCTGTCATCTTTGTCCAGCCACATCACCCCGAACTTGCGCGGGTCCCAGAAATGGAGCGTTGTCCCGTTATCCAGGTGCAGTACGGCGCGCGTAAATCTAGCGTCGGACGGGTCTATCAGCAGCGAGCCGGTCATCTTCATGTGCATGACCAGCAGCTCGCCGTCTCCGAGGTGAAAGAAAAGGTATTTCCCCCGCCGGGATATTCCGGTTATTTTCTGCCCGACTACACATGAGCGAAATTCATCTAAAGACGGCCGGCGCACGATACGCTCCCAGAACAGTTCAATGCCGGTAATCGTGCGACCGACAACATAAGGCAGGAGTTCGACCCTGATTGTCTCAACCTCGGGTAATTCAGGCATAAGCTACTTCACTATCCTTTACCAATTTCACGTTTTTGATATTTTTTAACCTCTCCCCCTGTGTCCCCCTCTCCTTACGAGGCAAGATGAAGGAGAGGGGGAATTTTTAAAAAGAGGGGCTACGCCCCTCTTATACTCCCCTCTATAGAGACAGCACAATAACCTATAGAGATTTCATCTCGCCCCAGTTTTTGCCGACCTTGGTATCCACCTTCAGGGGGACGTCAAGCTTCACCGCCGAATCCATCACCTCCGGCACGAGCTTAAGCATGGCGTCCATCTCTTCATCCGGCACCTCGAAGACAAGCTCATCATGCACCTGGAGCAGCATCTTGCTTTTAAGTTTTCTCTTCTCCATGATGTGAAAGAGGTTTATCATCGCCACCTTGATGATATCGGCGGATGTCCCCTGCACCGGCATATTAATAGCCATGCGCTCGGCGCCTTCCCGCACCTGACGGTTGGCCGAGTTGATATCCGGTATATAGCGCCGCCGGCCCAGCAAGGTCTGCACGTAGCCTTCCCGCCTGGCCTGCTCCTTGGTATCATCCAGGTATTTCCTTATGCCCGGGTATTTCTCGAAGTAAGCCCTGATAAACTTGCCGGCTTCCTCGCGGGAAAATTCGGTGGCCTGCTCAAGTCCGTAGTCGCTCATGCCGTAGATAACGCCGAAGTTTACCGTCTTGGCGAACCGCCTCATGTCCGGCGTTATCTGCGAGGCGTCCACGCCGAAGAGCCGGGCCGCGGTGGCCGCGTGGATATCCTCGTCACGCGCGAAGGCTTTCAGAAGGCCTTCATCCTGGGAAAGGTGCGCCAGGG
>Ga0315552_1002720_pt1 | contig 10336 bp, 6 predicted proteins | sample SalMarSW160170MG_2_FD_203102 | JGI IMG/M metagenome (GOLD analysis project Ga0315552, IMG submission 203102) | Salt marsh sediment microbial communities from the Plum Island Ecosystem LTER, Massachusetts, United States - Salt Marsh Sediment SW1601-70 ...
AGTTCGCTGGTTGGGCGGTCTGGTCCTGCTTGTGGTACTGGTGGGCCTGGCAACACTTTGGGCCTTACGTGAGAGGGAACAGAAGGGACTGAACCTGGTGGAGCGAGTCTACGAGAGGCTGTGCAGTTTTGCCCGGCGACTCGGTATCCAGTTCCAGCGACACCAGACGCCGTACGAGTACGCTGCCGCTTTGAGCACCGTCATACCTGAAGGGCAGGACCCGGTGCAGCGCATCACTGACTTGTATGTGAGAGAGCGCTTCAGCGGCAGGGAGGTCAGCGGCCAGGAGGCTGAGGAAGCCTGGCGAGGTTTGAGGCCGATTCTTTGGCGACGCTGGCTGCAGCGGAGGCTGGAGAAGCTCCAGCGACGGGGCACTTCCCGTACCTCTGAGCACTATCACAGATGATCAGGAACAAGAAAAAAGGCCGCCTGGGCGTGAAGCCCAGGTGGCCTTTTTCTTTGGACGACTCAATTCTTGACAAAATTGTATACCTAGTATATAATTATTTTCAAGAAACAGATACTCAGTATATATTCTCTGGAGGAGCCATGACTGTCAAACACACCCTATTAGCCCTGCTCAACCATACTTCTACTCATGGCTACGAGCTGCGTGGGTTGATGGAAGCCGCCTTGGGCGATCACTGGGTGATCAACACCGGCCAGATCTACAGCACGCTCTCGCGGTTAGAGCGGGATGGCCTGGTTGTGCGCCAACCCGCATCTGTGGACGAAGCGGCGGAGCGCACTGCCTACGAGCTGACCCAGGATGGGAGGGCGGAACTAGAGCATTGGTACCACGAGCCACTGTCTCGCGACTATCGTCTGCGCGACGCCTTCCACGCCAAGCTAATGCTCAGCTTCTTCTCCGGGCCGGTGCCGCCGGGCGAGGTGCTCCAGGCCCAGCGGCGGGAGTTGCTCAGTGAGATGCACGAGTTGACGTCCATGCGCGCTGAGGCCGACCCGGCGAGGGAGCTTCCCTGGCTGCTGCTGCTGGAAGGCGCCATCATGCACCTGGAGGCCGACCTGCGCTGGCTGGACATGTGCCAAGCCCGGCTGAACGAATTGCGCCAGATGCCCACGCCTCGGCACATCAGCCGGCCGCGCGGACGCCCGCCTACAGGAGAGACATCTTAAGGAGGGAGATACAATGAGTGAACCGACAGAAACCATGATCATAGCAGAGGGACTCACCAAGATCTACACCGACGGCACGGAGGTGCGTGCGCTGGACGGGGTGGATCTCTCGGTTGAGCGGGGGGAGTTCGTGGCCATCATGGGGCCTTCGGGCTCTGGCAAGTCCACCCTGCTTAACCTGATTGGCACGCTGGACGTGCCCACCGCCGGGCATGTGATCGTGGAGGGAGTGGACGTGAGCACGTTGCAGGGTAACGCGCTGGCCGATTTCCGCCGCGCCAAGATCGGCTTCGTCTTCCAACTATTCAACCTGGTGCCGATCCTCTCGGCAGTGGAGAACGTGATGCTGCCGCTGATCCCCTACCGCCGTCAGTGCAAGTTCGACCTGGAGGGGCGCGCCCGAGAGTTGTTGGACGCGGTGGGATTGGTGGAGCGAGCCAGCCACCTGCCCTCCCAGCTCTCCGGCGGGGAGCAACAACGGGTGGCTGTCGCGCGGGCGCTGGTGAACGAGCCAGCGATCGTATTGGCTGACGAGCCCACGGGCAACGTTGACACACGAGCGGGCGACGAAGTGATGGAACTGCTGCGGCAGGTGTGCGACGATGGGGGACGCACCGTGGTAGTGGTGACGCACAGCCCGCGGGTCGCCGCCTTCGCCGACCGGGTCTATTTCCTCAAGGACGGGGCCATCGTAGACCAGACTCGCCTGGGTGGAGAGCGCAGCCTGGAGGCTGTCTGGGCGCGTCTGGGCTTGGCTTAGGATAGAATGCAGGGAGAGAAGATGAGCGAGAACAGAACGCAGGTGCTGTTGCTGATGTTGATGGGGGTGGTCATCCTGTTGATGGTGGCCATCGTGGGCCTGTTCATCCGTATGAACCAGTTGCAGCGAGAGGTGTTGGCAGCGCTGCAACCATTGCAGGCGATGAGGGGGCCGCAGGGGTTGGAGATCGGAACGGAAACGCCGGCCTTCACCCTGCCCGACACGAGGGGTCAGATGATCTCGTTAGGAGACTTTGTAGGCCAGAGGGTGCTGTTGGTCTTTTCCTCGATCCAATGCTCGGCCTGCGCTGAAGTATGGCCGTATCTGAAGGCGTTCAGCGAGCGCGAGGGGGAGGTACAGGTGGTGATGATCTCCCGTGGCACGACGGACGAGAACCGGCAACTAGTGGAGGAGCAGGGGTTTGGTTTCCCCGTCTTGACTTGGCAGGACACAGTCGCTAGGGAATACCAGGTGCCGGGGACGCCCTTCTTCTACGTCATTGACAGGGAGGGCGTGATCGTCAACGCGGGCTTCGCCGGCACGCTGGAGCAACTGGAAGCGTTGGCGGGGGATAGTAAGGACTGAGAAAAGGAGGCGGTAGCATGCACAAATGAGGTGGCAGAGCGCCTGGTAAAGTTACTGGTAAATCCAACTGGAAGGGAGGTGAATGGCAATGAAGCGATAGAAGTGGCTGACGGGCATCTTGGCTGTGATGCTGGTAGCCTCGTTCCTGCTAGCAGCGATCTCGCTGGTCACGGCGACGACGGCCAACGCGGCACCGCCACCACCACAGCCGGACTACCAGTGCCCCAGCTGCTGGGGGCCCTGGTACACGGTCTGCGAGAACTGTTGTGGTTGCCGGGATGCAGGGGATCTGCTCAGGCAGCGTTGTGCCAACAACGACTGTGATCTGTACTGGCGGTACGGCTGTACGGAACCGCCTTGTGGCGACTAAGGGGAGGGCCTGTTTCCCATGAGCCGTCTCTGGGGGGCTCTGTTCATGCGAGCAGAGCCCCCCATCAAGCAGGAGAACATCTTATGCGAACGCAAAAGTCCAAAGCGACCGTCATGATCCTGATAATTGCCCTCATCGTTGGTGCCGCTCTGACCACCAACGCTTCGACCTATGCCCAGGAAGAACCATCCTGGCCGGTGCTCATCGAAGTCTTTACTGCCGATTGGAGCGAAGCCGGCCTGACTATGAGCAAGGCTGTGGAGCGATTGGCCGCTGAACGGGGGCCCGAAGGTATCATCCCTCTGGAATATCACCTGGACGACGAATATCACTGTCCGGCGACCAGGAGCAGGATGGCTGCTCAAGGGGTGGAGCGTGTGCCTGTCTCTTTCAGTGGTTCTGGTTACGCCAACTATGGCGTTCGCGATGAGATGGCTGCGTACGAGAACCATCGGTTGACGTTGCTCTCGATTGCGAAGAACACCCGCCCTCCAACGCTAGACGTGCGAGTGAACCAGCACACCTCTGGAAAGCAAGTCGCTCTCCAGGCCTGGGTGGAAAACAAAGGGGAGGAGCAAGCCACGGGCCTTCAGTTGTTGTTTGTTCTCTACGAGGACCTTGGCCGGGATGGTTACCATTTCGTGGTGCGGGCCATGTCGCCGCCGCATCTCCTGGATGATATCGACCCTGGCGGTGAGGCAAGCATGGTATCCGAACTGGCCCTGCCTGACGGTGCCGACCCTGGGCACGTGCAAGCCGTAGCCATCGTCCAGCGAGTCCTTGATAGCGAAGTGTTTCCTCTCTTCGTGCTGGCTGTCAGTACCACGGCTACTTCCTATTCCTTCCCCCCGCCCATGCCGGAAGAGGCCGCCCCCGCTGCCGGGCTGCCTGAGCGCCCCCAGGTGATGGACCTCAGGGCTATCCTGACCCGGCTGCGGCCCTGGTTGACCGGCGCTGCAGCCCTCACCGCGCTGCTGCTCCTCCTTGCCGCCGTGGCGCGACCCCACACCTTCCGCTACGCCCTGCGCTCCCTCCTGGGCCGCGCCGACCGCACCGCCCTGTTGCTGGTGGGCGTGCTGGCCGCCTCGCTGGGAGTCAGCCTGCTCTCCTCGGTGACCGAGGCGGCCCAGGTACGGGTGGCGGGGGAACTGGCCGCCTACTGGCGCACCACCTACGACCTGTTGGTACGTCCCACAGACTCCCGTTCGCGCATCGAGGACCAGCATAACCTGCTGGAGGCCCACTACGAGAGCGGGCTGGCGGGGGGCATCACCATGGCCCAGTACGAGGCCATCAAGGCGCTGCCCGAGGTCGAAGTGGCTGCTCCCCTTGCCATCCTCGGCTACTTCAATGTCTCTACGGCCATCGAAACAGAACCGCTCTCTCCGGGCGCGTATCGCGTAGAGCGCACCATACTGGTGGACAATGGTCTTCACACGATCCCTTTTCGGCAAAGAACTTACACTCTCGCGTCGCCTGACGTAAGAGGTACAGTGGATCTGGGGTTTGATGGTCCTTCAGGGATGTTTCTCCCTGGACAAAACAAAGTGCCCCTCATACTGCCCATCGGCACCTCTCACAGCGCTCTGCTTGCCGCCATCGAGCCCCAGGCCGAGGCAACCTTGGTTGGGCTGGACGAAGCGGTGCTGGAAGGTCGCTATTTCTTGCCCGAAGACGAGTTGCAAGGGGAAGAAACAGGCTACACGTATCCCGATGGGCGAAAAGCAATCGGCTACACAGTGCCGGCGCTGGTTAACAGCCATCCTTACATCTCCTTCACCACCCAATACACCGTCAGCCAGATCACCCTGCCTCTCCCTGGGGTGCCCACCCAAGAGACCCTGGACGCCTTGCGCGAGGCAGGCGGACGGAGCTATCTGGATCAGTCGCCCGCCGAGGTGGTCTGGCAGCACACGCTGGACAGCATTGCCGGGCACGAGGCGGTTCTGACACAGTTGCAGCGAGGCAAGTTTCCGGTCTCACTGAGACTAGGGTTCATCGTGCCCAGCCCCATCCATTATCGAGAGGTCCTTGCCGCTTCTGTGACAGCAGATCTTGTCCTGGAGGCGATGCCGTTGGAACAAGAGGGCCCAGAGGTCACCTTCCGGCGGTTATCCTATCTACTAGCTGGGCCACGTGAGGCTTTTTTCGAACTGAAGACCGTCGGCACCTTCGACCTGGCCCGGCTGCTGGAAGGGCAACAACTGGCCCCCAACGCCGTGCCGCTGGAGACCTACCTGTCACCCCAGGCGGTGCTCAAGTACGACGAGACGGGCCAACCGACCGAACCGGTCCCCCTCAGACCCACCTTCAACCCCGGCGGCTACGTCACTACCCCACCCCTCGTTTTGGCGCCCCTGGAACTGGCCGAACTGCTGGGCGGCCCCACCCCTATCTCCTGTATCCGCGTCCGCGCCGCCGGCATTGAGGAGATGAACGACGAGGCGCGGGCCAAAATCGAGGCCCTGGCCCAACAGATCGTGGATCGCACCGGCCTGGAGGTGGACGTCATGGTCGGCTCTTCCCCCCAACCGCTGCTGGTGCACATCCCCGGCTACGGCGACGTGCCACCCACTGGCTACGTCGAAGAACTGTGGGTCAAGAAGAACGTGGACACCGCCATCCTGCAAAACACCCACTGGACCAGCTTCCTGATGCTGGGGTTGACGCTGGGGGTGTGCGCCCTGTACATCGCCAGCATCTCCTACCTCTCGGTGCTGGGGCGGCAGGGGGAGTTGGGCCTGCTCAAGGCAGTGGGCTGGCGCACCTCGGAGGTGGTGGGGCTGATCCTGGCGGAGCAGGCATTGGTGGGAGGGTTGGCGGGGGTGGCGAGTGCGCTGTTGGCCCTGGCGCTCACCCACCTGGCAGGATTGGCCATTCCCATAGAAGCGGCGCTTCTGGTGCTGCCCCTGGGGGTGGGGCTGTGCCTGGTGGGGGGGCTGGCGCCGGCTTGGCGGGCGGTGGTCCTGCCACCGGCGCACGTGGTGCAGGCGGGGGAGGTACGGGCGCGGGGGCGCGCGCTGGGCCGGCTGACGGTGGTGGGCTACGCCTCCCGCCACCTGCTGCGCCGCCGGGGACGGGCGCTGGCAGCAGTGCTGTTGCTGGCGCTGGCGACGGCGATGCTGGCCTTCATGGGGCTGGTGACTCTCTCAGCGCGCCGCTTCCTGCAGGCGACGCTGCTGGGCCAGCACGTGGCGCTGGAAGTGCAGGGCTACCACCTGGCGGTGGCCCTGCTGTGCGCCCTGGTGGCTGCGCTGACGGTGGCCGACCTGACGCTGCTCAACGCCCGGGAACGGCGACGGGAGATGGGGTTGCTGCGGGCGGCGGGCTGGCGGGCGGGGGACGTGGTGCGGCTGTTCCTGGTCGAGGCGGCCTGGATTGGCCTGCTGGGCGGCCTGCTGGGGAGCGGCCTGGCCCTGGGCGGCTTCGCCGCCCTCTCACCCACCTGGCCAGAAGCGACCCTCTGGGTGGCCCTGGGCGGCCTGGCGCTGCCGGTGCTGGCGAGCGCGGGGGCGGCCTGGTATCCGGCCTGGGTGGCGGCGGGGGAGCTGCCGGTCTCCTCGCTCAACGAGCTACCCCGGCAGCGACCGGCGGTGGTGGAGCGGCGACAGGCGGCGGTGCGGCTGGCGGCGGGGTTGGCGGTGGCCGCGTTGGCGATTGGGGGGCTGGTGTGGTGGCGAATGCAGGTGCCGCCGGCTCCGGCGGTGGTGGTCGTGGCCCCTCCGGCGACCCCCGAGCCGATGGCGGTGCCGACGCCCACGGCGACGCTCGGCCCCCCGGTGGAGCCGGCAGCGGTTCACCCGGCGGAGGCAGCTGTGGAGAGCCTGCGTATCTATGAAGTAGCACAGGTGCTGATGGAGATGGGGGAGCGGAAACCGGGGAGCGAGGCGGCCAGAGAGGCGGCTGACTACGTGGCTGAGACATTGGCTTTGTACGGCCTGGCAGTGGAGCGGGAAGAGGTGAACATCCCACCCCTGGCGTCGGCGCGCCACGTGGCCCTGCGGGTGGGGAAGGTCGAAGTGATCCCCCAGGGCACAGCGGCTCACCTGAGTGCCCTGGCCGGCGAGGTTATCACCGCTTCTCTGGTCGTCGTCTCGGCCGAGGCACTGCCGTCGGCAGGAGAGGTGGAGGGTAAGATAGTTGTGATAGAAGACCGGGCGCTGCCGCCGCCGACGGTGGGGGGGAAGGACGAGCGGCTGCCGGGGCTGGCCGCGGTGTTGGAGACCTACCCGGCTGAGGCGCTGGCCGCGGCGGTGAGCCTGACCCCGGAGGACGCGGCCATCGTGCGCCAGGCGATGGCGACAGGAGAGCAAGCCCAACTGGTCTTCGAGGGGCTGCGGCGATATGAGACCGTCGGTACGGAGAACATCGTGGCGACGCTGCCGGGGATGGAGCGTCCTGGCGAGGAAGTCTGGCTGCTGGCCACCCGCAACGCCGAGGGGTGGGACCCGCCCAACGACGGAGGCAGCACCAATACGGCGCTGCTGTTGGAGCTGGCTCGCGCTCTAGCCCGGGAACCGCTGCCCCGCACGGTGCGTTTCATCTCCCTGGGCTCGGAGAGGACGACTGAGCGTTGGAGTTCTGGTACCTATCTGGCCCAGCACAGGGCGGAATTGGGGCAGGTGGTGGCGGCCATCAACGTGGACACGGCGCTGGGGGGCGAGACGCTCCTGTTCGGGGGGCGGTTAAGCGGCCGTTTCGACCCGGCGGCGACCCCCGCAGCGCCGTCCGGAGGGCCGGTGTTGATGCGCAGGCTGATCCTGATTGACCTGGACAGCCCGGAGCAGGCGGCGGCTCAACTGGCACGCATCAGGGGCGAGGTGCCACCGCCGTGGGGCGTGGAAACGCCCACGTGGTTGATGCGGCGGGGCTACGCCCTGGCGGTGGAACTGGACCACGAGGTGGGGACGACGTGGTACGGTCACAGCGAATGGGTTTTCCTGCAGTCGGGTGTGCCGGCGGCCCGGATCGCCTGGGGAGTGGAGGAGGGTCTTTTCTCAGAGGAAGAGATGCCACTGCGGGTGGAGCGGCTGGAACAGAGCGCGGCCCTGGCCTACGCCCTGGTGGGACGCCTGGCGGAGGAGGGGCGAGGCGAATGAAAATCGCCCCCAGTTTTCAGCGGATGGCTTGCCGCACCCGCTGGGATAGGACGCCGAACTCCGCGCTGTATAACATCTCCAGGCGGCGAGGCCGTGGCAGCGGAACGGGGACGGTCGCTTCGATGCGGCCCGGACGGGAGCTCATGACCAGTATCTGATCGGCCAGAAAGAGGGCTTCCTGAATGTTGTGGGTCACCATGACCACTGTTTTTCCCCCCCTGCCCCCCCAAAGTTGGGGGGAACGGGGGGCGGCTCGCCAGATGCGCAGCAGCTCCAGGTTCATGTTCTCCCGAGTCAGGGCATCCAGCGAGCCGAAAGGCTCATCCAGCAACAGGATGGCCGGGTCGTGGATCAGGGCCCGAGCGATGGCTACTCGCTGCTCCATCCCTCCTGAGAGCTCGTGGGGGTAAGCATCCTCGAAGCCCTCCAGCCCCACCAGCTTCAGAAGCTCCCTGGCCTGTTGCCCCGCCTCTTCGGCTTTCAGCCCCTTAATCTCCAGCGGCAGAGTGACGTTCCTGAGCACGGTACGCCAGGGCATCAGGTTGGCCTTCTGGAAGACGAAGCCAATCTGGCGGCGGGGGGCAGTCAGCAACTCCCCTTCGAGATAGACCCTGCCACTCGTGGGCCGCACCAGGCCACCCAGAATACGCAGCAAGGTTGACTTGCCGCAGCCCGATGGGCCTACGATACACAGGAACTCCCCGGCACCAACTTGCAGGGAAACACTTTCCAGGGCTTCGAGTGAACCCTGCTGCCCTAGAAAGGTCATGGTTATCTCATTGGCTGCTAGAACGGGCTGAGTCTTTGGGAGTTGGCGTGAATAGCTAGCCGGAGTCCCCAACTTGTTGGGGTTTGTCGCAGCATACCCCCAACAAGTTGGGGGGTCCGACATTGTGACTCTGCGAGATTCTGAAGAGCCGACAGACTCCATAACTTCGTCCTCTACTGAGGTTCAACAACGAACTGATTAGTGAACAGCTTCTCCACGTCCACCTCGGCATCAATAAGCCCGATCTGGCGCATGAAGCGCTGGGACTCCTCCCAGGCGGCGCGGTCAGAATAGCCCAATCGCTCGCCTTGCCAGAACTTGATGGATTCGAGCAGGACGGCCTTTTGCAGGCTCTCGTTGTCTCCCGCGATCTCAGGCACGTGTTCTTTGCAAATGGCGAAGGCTTCATCGGGATGTTCGATGGTGTACCTTAACCCCCGCAGCACAGCCCGGACCAGCCCTTGAGCCAACTCTGGCTGCTCAGCGATGGTCTGCTCGTTGGTGATGAGACCGTTGGAGACCAGGTTGGCGTAGTCGTCCACATAGATAACATTTATCGAGTACCCCGCCTGGCTCAGTTGCACCGGCTCGTTCAGGGCGTAGCACACGGCGGCGTCCACCCGACCCTCGGTGAGACTGGCAACCTGAGTGTAGCCGATGACCTGGAGGTTGACCTGGGCCTCGTCTATCCCCTCGGCGTGAAGTAGTGCCCGCCAGCCGATGTAGCTGGCCCCCTCGGCAGCTGGTGTCCCCACCGTCTTGCCGACCAAATCCTTGGCTCCACTGATGCCTTTCTCCTTCAAAGAGACCACACACACAGGGAACCTGCGATACCAATTCAGAACGTAGACCACTGGCAGCCCCTGCGCCTGGGCCAGGATGACCTGATCCCCGCTGGCCACAGCGAACCGCAGCTCGCCAACGCCCACCAGCTTGAGCAAGTCCGTCTCCATACCGTAGTCGAAATTGACTGCCAGATTCTCCTCGGCGAAGTAACCTTTGTCCTCGGCCACGTAGAAGGGGGCGAACTGGACGTTGGGTATGAAGCCCATGGCCAGAGTGATTTCCTCTGGTGCAGGCGGCGCGGGTGGTGTCGGTGTGGCTGTCGGCTGGGATGGGCCCTTCGGCAGGCTCAGGACAGGGCCGCAGCCGCCGAGGGCGATGATGAGCAAACACAACAACGAATTTGGAATCAAGCGAATTCTTCTCATGTAAAACACCTCCGTATCTGTTCGTCTTGTGCTCGCAGCGGACCCTAGTCCGCTGCCGCCAGGCCGCAGTCGGACGCTGAAAACCGCTGGACTTTGCCTGGGCAGGGTCACAACAGGCTGCCGAGGCCGCTGGACTAGGGTCCAGCGCGAGCAGGTGAATAGTTTCAAACCTCTGTCATTTTTTCCACGAAAGCAGCAGGCCCTCCAGTACGGCCACGGCTGCGTACAGGCTGACGGCGATGATCACCAGGGTGAAAAGGGCTACGAACATGAGGGGTGTGTCGAAAAGCCCGCGCGCCAGGTTCACCAGGAAGCCCAGTCCGCGGTCGGCGCCAACGAACTCCCCCACCACCGCCCCGATCACCGACAGGGTGACCCCCACTTTTAATCCTCCCAGGAGTACGG
>Ga0315552_1002721_pt1 | contig 10333 bp, 8 predicted proteins | sample SalMarSW160170MG_2_FD_203102 | JGI IMG/M metagenome (GOLD analysis project Ga0315552, IMG submission 203102) | Salt marsh sediment microbial communities from the Plum Island Ecosystem LTER, Massachusetts, United States - Salt Marsh Sediment SW1601-70 ...
TTTCCAGAGCATAGTATTCTATACATGGCTTCGAAAACCAGGTCTGGGCCAGGGATTGCTTCACATTCGTTCGCAATGACATCTATCAATAGTATCCGTTTGAATGCAATTTGGTATAAGGTAGTATGCGGAGTGGATTCATCCGGTTTTTCGGGACAATGGTCAAAGCATCATCAGGGCATAGCAAAAAAAAGACATCTCGATGCTCTTGCATTGCAGTTTCTTAGGAGCGAAGATAGATAGGATTAGAGAAGATCCAGGGTCGAAACCCCCACATCGCTGTCTTCCGAAAGACCTCTACCCGGTAAACGCCCTTCTCGTGTACCCTCACAGCAAGCTCACTTCCATATCCCCTCTTATAGAGAGCCCCGTTTCGCATCACCCTGATAAGCCCATGCTTAGGCAGTGCAATCATCAAGATCCCATGGTAACCTTCAGCTTCCTGTCCCATCTTTACGCTCGCTTCGTCTCCATCCTTGATAAAGGTGAACCTGAAGCCTCGTGAAGGGGCGAGCCCGTCATGGGCAAGAAAGCAACTGCCCTCTTTTAAGGATCTGTAAATAAGCCCTTTATCCTGTACCGGATCTCCCGTAAAGGGTGTGCTTAAAAGAACATGTGTGTTTATGGTGCCCAGGAGAAACTCATAGGTAAGGGGAGTAAAGGAAATCAATCCCTTCCTCACGGTTGAACCATGGGCATCTGAGCCGCCTATTGCCACAACCCTCCTGTCACGGCAGAGCCTGTCCCATGTAGAAAGGGTCCTCGTGCTGGGCCCTTGTAAGGTATACCGTTTAAAAAGGAGGTGGAACAGAGCGCTCCAGAAAGACCTCACATTTTCCTTCCATCTGGAGGTGAAGTTCCAGATACAAATCCCCGTAAAGCCTTTCACGGACCAATCGTTCCAGGTATAGGCAATGCCCTTTTCTATATAGCGCATTCCCTTTTCGAACGGGTGTGCGATAAACCCGAACCCGCCCTGACCGGCTACAGCATCGATTACCTCCTGAGGTGATAATAGCTCATCATCGATCTGATCCTTGATGTCATAGGCAAGGTAGTGGTGAAACCTCGTGCCGATCTCCGAGCCCACCAACACAAGGATTCCCTTGTGATAGCCTTCCTCCTCGAGGTAAAGCCGGGTGAGATGTGCGTGATCGTTCAGGGCTATAAAATCCAGCCCTGCCCTTTTCGCGGCGTTTACGATCTCGGAATGGGTGCCGCCCCCGTCTGAGTGGCGAGAGTGGATGTGAAGATTGCCGACATATTCATATGGTGACATGATTGCTATTAATCTCTCTCTATGAATGCCAAAATAATGCAACCGCAGACCCACGCAGACCAATGCCTTGCCGACCCGCCTGACAGCGCCTGAAGCGCAGCTGATGGCGGGCAGGCACGGCAAGGCATTAACCCTGATGCCCTGCGGGCAAATCAAGGACCGTCCCCGCCCGCCTCGCCTGAACGAGAGTGATGGCGGGCAGGCTTCCTATTTCAGCCTTTGGATGCTTAAAATCTACCAAGATTCCCACCCATATTTGTTACTATCCATGATCGCGAAGCGATTGCATATTCTGTTGGGCCAAGTCGGCCCAACAGAAAAAATCTGTCTGCGTGGGTCTGCGGTTAATTATTTTGAATTGATACCGATTACCCCTCATATTCGGCAAGGGCCTTTAACCCGGCAGCCAGAGGCCGCTGAACCGCTATAATTATGAGCACCAGAGCCAGAAAAAAGGAGCTCACGATCCAGAACCACTGAAGATAGGTGATCGCCTCCCCTTTGAAGTGTGCGGATAGTATGGTATAGACAGGCCCTGCCTCCAACACGACAACCAGGGCAATGAACACCGAACTGGTTATCATGTACATGACCCCCCCGAAGCCCGTAGCCACCGTGGCGATATTTTCATGTTTGAAGTTGGGATACATGGCGCCGAAGCCGATACCCAGGGATACGATCCCGAAAACCAAAAAGAAAATGGTCCCAGTGGATAACGCCATCATAAAGGCAGTCACCTTCAAGAGGTAGTTGGTAGCGATGATGAGCAGCTCGGCCAGGATAAGCATGGGGATAAGATAGGCGACGTATTTGGACCAGAGGAAACGCTTTGCCGTAATAGGGGAGGAGAGGATAATCCAGAACGCGTTGCCTTCGAGGCTTACTGCCGGAAAGATAAATCGGGCAGAGAGGGCTGAGATAACAAACCCGGCCAAGCCGATATTCAAGAAGGATAGGGCATTTTGAAGATAGATGGATTGAATCGGGCTTCGCTCCAGGGGCAGCACGCTGAAGTTATAGAGGTACACCACCACCAGTGCACCCAACAGGAGCAACTGGGACCACTGGCTGTTATCCCGGAAAAAAACCTTCACATCCTTAGCTATCAAGGAGGTGGCTTCAGAGCCCAACGGTCTTGTGATTGCCGAAACCATCTTCTCAAGGATCTTTCTGCCGGCACGGCTTCTTCTCTTTGCCTCCTGGGCCTTTGAGAAACCGCTGAAATATATCAGCTCTGCCATCCAGAGATCGATGACCACCAGAGCCCCGGCCGTGGTCCAGAGCAGGAGGCCGTTGAACATCTGAGACATCGGGGAACCGGTTACCTTAGCCCATAGAAGTTCCGCTGCCCAGCGGCTCGGCAGATACGGTGAATCGGGCCCCTTTAATGCTCCTAGGTATTGGGCAACGCTCATGAACGTGTCAGGGTTGACCAGCCTCTCGGGCCTCAGGAACCGGAACAGCAGATAGAGCATGACGATCAGGATAACCGTAAGAAACATGGTAATATCCCGCGCCCTCTGGGCGGGGAAGAACCTCACCAACATCATGATCACCATGATGCCCAGGCCGGCAGCGATAAGAATCAATGGGAAAGACACATAGATCAGGCTCAGATAATACTCCAACCCGGCACGGTACACGATCCCGTATGCCACAACCACTGGGAGGCCGAATACCAGCGGCATCCATGAGCTATCGAGTATCGTATAAAAGGCGCGACTCAGAAATAACTCGGGCAATGCCGCTGGAGAAGCGTGACATAGTTCCAGATCCTGAGATAGGTAGAGGTTCGAGAAAGAGGTTATGATATGGCTGAAGATCAACATGGAAAAAAAGATCAGAAGGACCATGGACAGGAGATGTCGCGCAAGGATATCCCCGATGAGCTCCTGGGAGGAAAAATATACGAGTATCCTGTGGACAAAGAAATAGAGGGTAAACCAGAACAAGACCCCTCCTGCCGCGAGTGCGAAGATCTTTATCCTCCTTTTACCCTTCGCCCTCCTCAGGCTATTCCGGAACCCCATAAGCCTCGGCGAAATGAGAAGCGCAAACAGCCTCACCGTTATTCCATCCCTGCGGTTATCTTCAGGAAAATTTGCTCCAGATTACCCGTTACGCCAGCCTGTCGCCCCAGCTCCTCCGAGGTGCCTGCTGCCACAACCCGGCCCCTATGAACAATCGCTACCTCCCCGCACACCTCCTGGGCCAATGTTAATGTGTGGGTCGACATAAATACCGTGGACCCTTCCCTTGCCCACTCTATAAATATATCCTTCACGAGCTTTGCCCCCTTTGGGTCCAGCCCGACCATCGGCTCATCCACGATGATCACCTTGGGTTCGTGTATCATGGCAGCGGCGATCACGAGCCTCTGTTTCATGCCATGTGAATAGGCCTCAATAAGCTCATCCGCCCACTGCGTTAACTCGAAGGTGGTGAGCAGGCCGTCAATCCTCTCATCTAAGGCATCCCCGCTTATTCCATACAGGCCTGCCTTAAACTTGAGAAACTCCTTGCCGCTGAGCTTCTCATAGAGAAAGGGGCGATCAGGAATAAAGCCGATCATCATCTTTACCCTGGATGGTTCCCTGGCGATGTCCAGGCCATTGATCAGGATTCGCCCTTTGGTAGGCTTCAAGATGCCTGCCATCATCTTTATGGTCGTTGTCTTTCCCGCACCGTTGGGTCCTATGAAACCAAAGATCGTTCCCTGAGAGATCTGGAGGTTCAGGTCATCGACAGCCGTTATTCCGCTGTAAACCTTGGTAAGGTTCTCTAAGGTAATCATCGATAGTCCAAAATGGTGAGGGAAAGGTTTCCGATCATTCCTACGATCTGTATCTGTTTCTCTATGCCGCCATCAACGAGCTTGATATGGGTCGCATCAGCCGGCATCTGGTTAAGGGTCGCGTCCATGGAAATCCATCTGTCGAAATATGCCTCATTCCAGGCATGATAATAAAATTTACCATCTTTGTAAATCAGGCCCGCAGCCATTCTCGCCGGTATCCCAACGGCCCGTAATAACGCTGTAAGAAGCGTTGCGTGTTCGTTGCAGTCTCCTTTTCTATGCTGTAAGATCTGCCGCGCATCCGGAATAGATACGAGCGGAGTCTTCTCCAGGCTCTCAAAGACCCATTCCGTAAGCATCTTCGCAGCCTCATAAGGCTCGGTAGTTTGCCCCACAATCTCCTCGGCAATCGAGATTATCTCCTCATCTCCGGATTGCAGAAACGCTTCCGGCATGACATAGGGCATCAGCCCTCCATCCCCGCCCCTATAAGGAATGTCATAGGAAGCCGTAAAGGGAGGTCTCTCCTTTATCACCTTTAAAACCCCGGCCTCCGTGATCTGCCTTGAGCCATCGACAGGTATGGAAGAAGGGAGTTGATCAAAACGCACCGCGAGATAGGAAGCCTTTCGTGGGTCTTCCAGTTCCCTTTCCACCTTTATGGCGGATAGCTCAAAAAAATCCACCCTCATGGAACTGTCCAAGCCGGCGAGCGCCCTTTCGGGTGTGGTCCTTACAAGGGTAAACCCCATGAAGCCTTCCTCCTTGAGGGAATTACCCCCCTCGTCAAGCCAGAAGGTCAGGGGCCTTCCTAAAACTTCCATCTCAAGGCGAAAGGCATTGTAGGTCTCGCCGTTGAGCGTTACGTCCTCTTTGCCAACCACCTTGATGATCGCTGGATTCGTTGTCATGCTGATTGGATCAAAGAGAGGCAAGGAAAAGGTGTTTCCGACCGCAAGCTCCCGGGATCGGAAGTAGTGGGTCATGCCTGCATTGATCATAGGCTTCGCCGGAAGCCTGACGCGTTTTACTTCCCCCTTTCCCTCTTCACCCATCGTGATAAAGAGGTCTTCCCCCTCTATCCGGCCGGATACCCGAAAATCAATGCTCTCGGATGACAGGGAAAAGGTAAAACTGGTTACATGAAATTCATCGTCGACCTGGGCCCTCGTGCTGCTGAGAATCTTCCTTGTTGAACCCATCAAGGTAACGATAAGAACTATCCTTTCGTTTACCTCATATCGTCCGTTAACCCTCTTAACCCTGGTGACCGCGTAGCCCGCCTTGCTGCCCTTTAACAGGATATCCATCCACTGTTCCGAATCCCCTTGTGTGATCCCCGTCTCATCCTGAGTGAACCCCACCTCCTTTGATGCGTAATGGGTTCTCCTCGCCAACTCGGCTATCACGAAGATCCAGAGAACGACCACGGCAATTCCAACGATCTTGTAGGACAGGGATTTTTTCATCTTGCTATCCAGCGAAGCTTTGCCTCAAACCCTGGCCCAGACCTGGCTTTGAAATGGCTTTATATCTATAGATGCCGTAATCTTTGCAAAGCATGATAATGCTCCTGTAACGTTGCGCCAGGGCAGGCTGGCATGCAAGGACGGGAGTTTAAAAGCCAATACCTCATGAACCTGGAGCATTAATAAAGGAAACAATTGCCTCGCGCCAGGGCAGGCCGACGTGATATGAACACCCTAAATTTTTCTACTTTTTGATGGTCTCGTAAAAAGTCGACATTAGTGTCATTGCGAGCGACCTGCCCGCCATGCGAGTCCGCAAGGCGAGGCGGGCGGGAGCGAAGCAATCTCCTTCAATGTAAGTACTTGAATTTACGAGATTGCTTCATCGCTCCGCTCCTCGCAATGACAGGTGAAAAGACTTTTTACGAGTTTGTCAATTTTGACAAAGTCGTAAAAAGTCTTCTAATCGTCATGCCGGACTTGATCCGGCATCCAGAACCTATTGAATTTACTGGATTCCGGCTTCCGCCGGAATGACAGAAAAATGGAAAAAATGACTTTTTACGAAACCATCAATTTTCAATCTGCATTTTGCATCGGACGCCTTTAAGGTCTTAACATCAATCCCCTCTTAGCGGATAAATGTTAAGATCTTAGTTTATCTATAGACGGATGGTGGTTTTGAGGCACAAGGATTCCGCAGGCATGAGGTAGTATTGCTTGCTCATAGAACCTTATCTATGAGGTCCCGGGAATTGCCTAACATCTCCTCAAAGGCATTTTCTCCCAGGCCGGTCCCCTGTGCTACCATGCCGGCGAATCGGCGGGTCATGAAGTCACGGGAGCTGTGAGCATCTGAGTTTAACACAAGTTTTGCCCCACAATCTCGTGCCAAGCCAGCAACGTGGCCATTGGCAAGGCTATGGCCGCGGCGGGCACTAATCTCAAGATATACCCCCCTCTCAGCGGCCAGTCTACAGTCCTCTGCAGAAATCAATCCGGGATGAGCCAGGATATCGACGCCTGAGAGAATAGCTTCCCTGTTTGTCCCTTCGGCTACCGGCTCGACAATAGTCTCTCCGTGAACAATCACCATGCGAGCTCCCAGTTCCCTTGCCTTTGCAACCATGGAATCAATGAGCTTGGGCGGCACGTGGGTGATCTCTACTCCCGGGATAACCTTTACGCCTTGGCATGTATTAAGATCCCCTGCCACAGCCGCCAACCTGGGAACGACAAAGTCGAGATTTGAGGAGTCAACATGATCGGTTATCGCAATACAGGAATACCCCATATCCTCAAGGCGTCTCACAATCTCAGCTGGAAGCAATTCGCCATCACTAAACAGGGAATGCATATGGAGATCTATCATGGGGGTACCTCTTTTAAGGAATACGTGCTTTTGACGGTGCAAACCTTACGGTATGCCCAGTGCGGTTACATCTTGTACTTGCCGAAATCCTCCGGGTTTAACTCCTCGAGGATATCCTGCCATTTCTTCCCTTGCTCGCTCTTGTCAGCGGGTACACCTTCTCTGGTACCCTCAACCTGCTTTGATTTCCGTAGTACTTCATCGGAAACGAAGATCGGGGCCTGCGTTCTAAGTGCTAGGGCTATAGCATCACTCGGTCTCGAATCAATGGTTAGGTTTTTGCCCCTATTGGTGAGATGAATAAGGGCATAGTAGGTATTATCCCTCAGGTCACAGATCTCTATCTTATTGATCTTTATATCCGCTTGATCCATGACATTCTTAAAAAGGTCATGCGTCATGGGCCTGGAAAATTTCACGCCTTCTATCTCACTGGCAATTGCTGTTGCTTCGAGCAATCCGATCCATATAGGCAATGTTTGGTCTCCCTCGACCTCTTTAAGGATTATGATCGGGCTATTCGTTACCTGATCCATATTTACCGAAGATATTGTCATTGCTCTTAGCATAGAATCTCCTCCCTCGCATGGGTAGAATCCAGGCATCACTATACTGTGTTTAATTCAAAGAAATCTTGTTTGTCAATATATCTTTCAAGCCATCGAAGTTATCCAGGCCCATCGGGACTGTTTACCCTGGCTCCTATTCCTTGTTCAAGGGTCTTTGTTGGGACTCCTCGTAATCCTTTTAAAGGGTATCACCTTTCTCCCGCCTCGAGGTGAACCCTTATCCGAAAGATCCTCCCCCGTATCATTGGAGTAAGGCTCAGTTGCAAGTGGTTTCACGGCCTCTATCCTCACTGGATTGTCCTCCATAGTGAATGGTATGCCGTTAAGGTACTCCTGCCTTAGTATCCACGTGACAGCTCGTATGGGGAGCGTCAGGATCAGCAACTGCACGTTATACCAGCCCTTCTTAATATCCGGCTCGATAGAATCAATCCTGGCAAAAAAGCTGGCTCTATCCCTGTGGTACACCAATACAACATCGCCCATCCTTGCCATCGGCCATCCTTTTCTCGTTAGCCTGCGCATTCAATGCTCAAAAGAAGATATAAGAGTATATAAAAACTGCCAACCATATTCAAGGGAGATTCTCTTTACAATAAGGGCAACTGTATGTATGTAAGTAAAGAATCCACGCCCAGAAGACAGCCCCCTGGAAGGAGGCCAAACGGGTACCCTCGGATCACTGGGTTGTTGGAGGAATGGAGTGATGGAGGAGTGGAGTAATGGGCTCAAATTAAAGGAAGGTTTTCAAAGGCAGGAAAAGGCCGCACTAACACGGTTTCCTATGGACCGTTCGTGGAGTGTATTCGCTACGATGGTTTTCAATACTCCACTCATCCAATACTCCCTGGCCCAGACCTATATAAAGGGACCATTCTAGTAAAGGTTGCTGCCATAGAATATAAGCTTTGCATTTGTGTATTTTCAACAAGTCGCACCAGGGCGGGCCATCACTCCGTGCGAAGGAAAGAACAATGACCTGGAAAGCCATCGTCTCTGACCACGCCAAGAGGAGGTGGTTTTCTGAGATGAATAAGATATACCTCAAAGGTGATCGGTGTCATGAGCTCTGGGTATGATGTGGCTATTATCGGGGCGGGACCGGCTGGTATCTTCACCGCCCTAACCCTGGCCAATGCGGGCATCCACAGGGTGCTTCTCATTGAGCAGGGTAACGATATCGATAAGAGGGACAGGCATTCAAGCCGGGATATGCTGTGCGGATGGGGCGGGGCAGGCGCCTATAGCGATGGGAAGCTGAACCTATCAACGGAGATTGGCGGATTTCTCAATGAGCTCATATCTGCCCAAGAGCTGGATCAACTCTTGGGAGAGGCGGACCAAATCTACCTGGGGTATGGTGCTCCGGAGAAGCTCTACGGCACGAATATCAATGAGATCGAAGCCCTATCATCTCAAGCCCGAAAGGTTGGATTAACCTTGGTTCCATCTAGGATACGGCACATGGGCACGGAGAATTGTGTCGCCGTTCTGAAAGGCATGCGCAATGACCTCACCGGCAAGATCTCCATAAAAACTGGATGCAGGGCCGAGGAGATCCTGACCCACAACGGTGAGCTAACCGGCGTGAGGCTTGCTGATGATCAGGTGATACCCAGTTCCTTTGTGGTAGCTGCGCCCGGCAGGATAGGCGCAGGCTGGATGAAAACCCAAACAGAAAGGCTTACCCTTGCCTCCATACCGAGCCCCGTTGATATTGGTTTACGTATCGAGGCGCCCGCATCAATCGTTGAACCCCTCACAAGAGAGGCCTATGAGGCAAAGCTGATCTATTATTCCAAGACCTTCGATGATAAGGTGAGGACCTTTTGCATGAACCCGTATGGGGAGGTGGTGCTCGAAGAATCCGATGACATCGTTACCGTGAACGGCCACAGCTATGCCCGCAGAAAAACAGACAACACCAACTTCGCCATCCTCGTGAGCAGCACATTTACGGATCCCTTTCGTAATCCAATCAAGTACGGGAAATATATCGCCTCGCTCGCGAATATGCTCGGAAAAGGTGCTATCATACAGAGGCTCTGCGATCTTCTCGAGGGAAGAAGATCAACGGAGAAGAGGATCGAGAGATGTATCACGAAGCCAACCCTTCATGACGCCACCCCGGGAGATCTGAGCTTTGTGCTTCCCTATCGGTATCTAAAGGATATCATCGAGATGCTCGAGACACTGGACAATCTTGCCCCAGGTATCTTCTCAAGGCATACCCTGCTCTACGGGGTTGAGGTGAAATTTTATTCCCACCGGATAAAGCTCTCAAGCCGCCTTGAATCGGAGATACAGAACCTCTTCATCGTAGGTGACGGTGCGGGCATCTCCAGGGGCCTCGTTCAGGCCTCCATCAGCGGGATCGTAGCAGGCAGGGAGATCCTCAACAGATTGAACGGTGCTTAAAGAAAGAATCGCCACCGAGGAATCCTTCTAGAGGCCTGAATATGCCGAGAGATGCTATCCGGATTAGAGGCGCTCGCCAGAACAATCTAAAAAACCTTTCCCTGGAGATCCCGCTCAACGCCATTACGGTTATCACCGGGGTGAGCGGTTCAGGAAAGTCCTCTCTCGCCCATGATACCCTCTACGCCGAAGGCCAGCGCAGGTATGTTGAGACCTTCTCCCCCTATGCCAGGCAATTCATGGACAGGATGAACAGGCCGGCGGTTGACGGCATCGAGGGTATTCCCCCGGCCATTGCCATCGACAACAAATCCTCTGTGCGAACATCCCGATCCACCGTGGGCACCATGACCGAGATCACGGACTACGTAAAGCTCCTTTTCACCCGCATGGGCCAACTCCACTGCCGGCGATGCGGCAGGCCGGTGG
>Ga0315552_1002723_pt1 | contig 10332 bp, 7 predicted proteins | sample SalMarSW160170MG_2_FD_203102 | JGI IMG/M metagenome (GOLD analysis project Ga0315552, IMG submission 203102) | Salt marsh sediment microbial communities from the Plum Island Ecosystem LTER, Massachusetts, United States - Salt Marsh Sediment SW1601-70 ...
ATTCGGATTTCATACCACCGGTTTTCCCCCAAGAAAACCTCCTTGAAGCCATCCTCTTGGGCTGGTACAACAATAGTGTCGACTCCCGATACACCGCTTGGCCGCTGCCTTTGCTTATCGCCAGACATTTCACCTATCGGTTTCATTTTTTCGGACATTGCACGTGACACACTCAGCGAAGTTGGAGTAATCTCAATCTCCGAGGTCCTAGCCCAGAGCTTGCTAAGAGCTTTTTTGACTTGCACCGGTTTAATAGTATCATCCCCTATATTTGATCGTACGAGTCTCACCAGGGCATTTGGGGGTTCCGCAAACATCTTATCTAGAGCCTTCCGTATCTTGCCCATAGTGAATGTTTCTTTGCCAATCTCATCAAGAACTCCCTTCGCCATTGCATCGCGTGAGAAACGCGAAAAGCGTTCTGCAATCTGTTGAACTGTCATGCCCTTATTTCCCTTTGGGTCGATAGATACTTCAAAGAGAAGCTTTTCAGGAGCTTCTGCCTTCTCAGTACTGTGGTAGACTTTGTATGTAACACCGTTAGTAAGAACGCACCATTCAACACCGGCATTGGCAGCATAGCCAACGACTTGAGTGATTGATTTGACATCTGTAAGAGGGTCATTCAATGGTTTCGCTTCCACGAATAGGACCGGCATGCAGTCTATTTTGAGTGCGTAATCAACGGACTTTCCATCTATAGTTGGGCACTCGAGTTCTACCTCGTCCGGGTTTCTTATGTCCCAACCAAGAGCCTGTAATAATACATCGGTAAATATTACTCTGGTTGGGGTCTCTTTCAGGTCATCCTTTCTGTGTTTTTCTAACTTTGCCTGAAGACCTTCAATGCACATGACCACAGTATCCATTTGTCACCTCCCAAATTGTCCCACCTTAGTGAAAATCTATATTAGCCTAGCCGTTTTATCAGCTTGTAATGAGCGCAAGCCTAGTTTTTGTCTTAGAGCCTCTTTAATTCGCTGCTTCAGCTTTCGATCCTGAGTTCGGGAAGAGGCAAGCTCCTCGACATGGTTGGACAGTTCCGATAAATAGTCTCTGTAGCCGGTTACCGCGGCGTGTATAGGGCTTGATTCAACTGGAATAGCTATTGATGAAGAAGCTCCGCCTTGGATGGCGAACTGGATAAACTCAGCCTCATCCGGATTACTGAAGTCCATCAACTTGCCACCAATCCTGAGCCGGTTAAATGTCACCCGCTCAAAATCCTCTATCCCTTCGGGAAGCTGTATAAGCTTTGTCTTGGTTCCAGCGAGCAAGAAATCATCAGGGAACTTCTTCACTAGGTCTGGACTTAGCTCTTTGTACAGTTCCTCGGCTATTGCTTCCGCGTTCGGGCGAGGTCTCTTTTCTCCAGGATGCTGGGTAGACCGGGCACGCTCAAAACGAGACTCAACTCGCCGGCACACAGCGTCGTACAGCTCTGACAGAACCTTCCCTCGCTCCTCGGGGTCTTCAAAACCAATTGCCTCCAGTACAGCATCATCCAAAGCCCGGCGGTCAGGCTGGTTCACTTCTTCAAGTACTGGTAGAATCAGCCTGTCAGCTATCTTACGGACAGCATCAACTATCTTGGCTGCCGCTTCCTTGGGCACGGCTTTTGGATCTAGGAAGGGCAGTTGAGCTACTTCATAAACTGTGATATCAATCGAGTCTATACCTCTACCAGCAAATTGTCTGCCCCAGAATTCTGCACAGAGGAAGGTAAAGGTAGAATTTAGCAGCCCGAAAATGAGTTCCTCTTGCCCTGTATCTTTAGGATTCACATTGTAGAACCTTTTGTCTGATAAGAAATCACCGGGGTTGTGAGATACAGCATGAGTGTCCGTAATAAGAGCAAACCAAAGGAACTTGCCCTTGTTACTCTGGTCAAGGGCATACCAAGGATTGCGGCTAGCACAGGTAGGCTTTTTGGCTGGTACTCCAGCACGCGGCCCAACACCAAAAGTCTGTGTTTCGCCTGCTCTGATATACTTCAAGACGTGTTTGCCAGACAGCGCTTTCTTTTCACCATAAACGATGAGAACCCGGAATTTGGTGATAGACTCATCAATAATCAAGGATTTAATGTCGCGCGTCGATTTTACAAGCGGCTTCAGATATTCGGCTTCAATGACGTAACGGCCGCCATCTCCGGCTTCAACTAATCTTAGCTGTTTCTTCTTTGCCGGTGTTATGCCGTATTGCTTTAGTTCTATCTCAGACACACTGTCGGTTATATCGATAACAAAAAAGAAGTCGTTAGCGCCGGTCTTAATACCGAATTTGACTTCGGCAAAATCCTTCAATTGGGCAAATTTATCTTTCCCACGCTCCAATATATGGAAAAAGATATCCGGCGCCCGGAGGTATTTGCCCCATTTTGAACCAGCGAATTTCCCGTCTTCATCCAGGCCTTCATTCCACAGGTCAGACTGTTTGACCGGAAAGATACGCCAGAGGTCATCTTCCTGCAAGGAATCAGCACCCTCAATGCGACTGACCAGATTTTCGAAAGCAGTCATGCGCTCTTCTTCACCGCCGTACCTCGGCAGGAATTCAGATAGGGGCGCTTTCATCTGGACAAATTTCACCGTGTTATTTGAACGTTCGGCCTTATTGTTGCATCTTTGAAGAATGGTTATAGAAGTATTGACATCAACTGCGGGAAACCAGTGTTCGACTTGCGATTCCAGCATAGCAACGACCTTGAAGTGTTTAAGGAAGAACTCCTGCAGGTATTTCCCGTAGTCGACATCCACCCATGAGCTATGGGTAAGTAGCCCCAGGTAACCGCCCTCTTTGACAAACGCGGCTCCATGCAAAAAGAAAAGGGCATGGATGCTGGAGCGCTTTGATACCTCCAGTTTCCAGTCTGTCTTTATGGCGCTGTGTGCCCTCTCTTTGAGGCCGGGGAAAAGGTCTTCCATCTCCTCCTGACGGGTGTAAGGGGGATTGCCGACAACAGCATCAAAAAGGGGCACGGATGTTTGAACTTTTTCCGTGGATACGCTGGCCACTTTGTACGACCGCTTGTAAAATTCATACTGGCTTCGCCGGGGAAATACCTTGAAGAAATCATCATGAATGATTTTGGGATAGTTCTCGGTGGACGCCAGATCACGCGCCGCCAGATTAATCACCGACATATGGGCTGGATACCGGGCAATATCTATACCCCACAACTGCTCCAGGAGTTCTTCGTGGTTCTTCCCAGGGGATATATTTTTCAGTCGGCTGTGGGCTCTCACCAGAAAAGTGCCGGCACCGCAGCCCGGGTCAAGAACAACACTATCTCCGCTCCGGATACAAAAAGTATTAATGAGGTCAACGACGTAAGAAGGCGTGAAATACTGCCCCAGTTTGTGCCTTTCATCAGGCGCGATTAGTCGCTCGAAAATACGACCGATTACTTCGTAGCCAAAGCGTGTAAAGTCGTAGCGCTCTACATCCTCCACCATTTCCCGCCATAATTCTACCGCCTCGCCAGCCACATAGGGCACCGTATCCACCAATTCCTCAGTGAATACGGTTTCGTAGTCTATCTGCATCGCCTTAGCAAAGATTTCGCCGAACCGTGTCCGCAACTGCTCACCCGTTTTGATAGTGGTGGGTACGCTCAGTGCCGGTAGACCTTGGTAAACCTTACGCATAGCTTCGTAGAAGACGATCTTATTTACCAACATAGAACAGGCCAGTCGGGCGGTTCGGGAAAGACTCTCAGGAAGGGCTTGCTGGCTATCATCCCAAGTCCATCCCTGGTCCCGCACTGCCCATTCTCTTAAGCCCTTCGCGAACATTCGGTCGGACTTGTAGCGCTTCTGAAGTTCTGCGGCCACCAAGCCTACCAGAAGTGGTTCCATATAGCTCTGTATGGCTTGAATAAATCCTTCATCCAATGGCTGGGGTGGAGCAAGGACGACACCGCTGACGATACGCCCAAATTCCTGTAGGAAATCCTCCAACCACTTTTTTAGCGATGCTTCTATCTCTGGAAGGTCAAGTGCTTCTGATGAATAGATGGTTGTAATAGACGGATATTGGGCCAATGAGCGTTCATAGGGCGCACGGCCAGGTAAGTAAGTTTTCCAGAGTACTGCACTATTAACGTTCCAAGTGATGAAGTAGTCAGCACCCATGGCATCTGCTGTCTCATGGGTTTTAGTTACCACAGGAAGGTACCGCGGTGAACGCCCATCGCTTTTGTCGGGTAGTTTCAGCTCAAATACACATACAGGCTTACCCTGCTTATCAAATAAGGTGAGATCATTGAACCGGCGTGTTTTACCAGCAACTAGGACTTCAAACTCTTGCTCGACCTTACTGAAGGGCAAGTCGGGATAGTTCTTCAATAGTTCGCTTGTCCACTGAAGTACTCTCCCCTGCCATTGTCTCTCATTTATTGTTGCCAATCTTTAGCTCCTGCTTGGCTGGATTTCTGACCGCCTACCAATTCATACCGCCAACCTGATTCATCGCGTATTGAACGAATTTGATAACCGCGTTTTCTTAGTTCACCTATAATTCTCTGTGCCGTAGGCTGCGAAACTCCTAATTCTAAAGCTAGTTGTCTCGTATTCAGTTGTTTCTTACCAATTAGCGTAATAGCTTTCTGAAATCTTTGCTCAATCTGCCGGGTTCGTTCGTAAGGCATGTAAATCCTCTTCTCTATCTTAGATGCGGTTTCAGTATATGCCTAGAAAATGATGGTTGTCAATCACAAATTGATGGAGATAGTAGCTGACCGTACAAATTAACTTCTAGCGCAAGCATCTACTTTGGTATAAAATGGTCAATATGGCTGATAGGACAGCACTACTAGTGAGAGTCGGCATAGATTCATCATACGGAGGCTGGAACGCGCCGGTTGATCCTGACAGTCTGGAGTTCGCTTATGTGCCGATTCCAGAGGAAGATGAACAAAAGCCGATCAGACCAGGATATCAAAAATCCTACTACCCATTTGAGAAATCATGCAGACGTTTTGAAATCCTTTTCCCAGAAAGGTTGTTGGCGAAGAATGCCCATCTTGATCCCGATTTCGAGCACCTAACTTATGGAGATACAAATCAAAAGGGTGCTCAAATAAGAAAACTCGTCGAGGATGATATCATCGCCTTCTATGCAAGCCTTAAGATACCAAAATCACACTTGAACAGGTTATTGTATGCAATTATTGGTCTCTATGTTGTAGAGAAAGTAGTATCTGCCTCTGATGTGAATAAAGAAGACTGGGACAAGAATGCACATACAAGGAGGTTATTCGACGATACTGATTATGTCGTTTTTGCCAAAAGAGACTTATCAGGAAGACTAAAACAGTGTATTCCTATAGGTGAATGGCGCAATAGAGCATATAGGGTTAGGAAGGACCTCTTAGATATTTGGGGAGAGCTGTCCGCACACAACGGTTATATACAGCGTAGCGCGAGAATACCTTCAATTGGCAATTCTCTTGAGTTTTATAAATGGTTCAACAGACAAGAAGTTCCTCTTGTTCAAACGAACTACTAATATTCTGGCCGATATCACAAAAGCTTATTTTGTTACCCAACAATTCTCGGTTTTGTTAAGTCTCAGGCATTTCACACAAAGACTCATAAAGTAAAAACGCACTATATTATTGATCGATAACTCCGTCATAAATTTCTAAGTAAGGTAGTATTTGTGGAAAGCCCTAGTCTCTTTATCCTAGTTCCCAAAACAGCTGTATATTCGGGGTCGTTTCGATTCCTTTTCAGAGGTCCCAATTCAGAAGACAGTAAAGTCCGGAGCGAATCGACTCTCTGAGCCCCCTACAATTTCTTCGAGCCCGTGACGGTCAATGATGTGAATCTGCTTGCGACCAGTCAGTATCAGGCCCTGCTTTCGCAAGTTACTTAAAGCTTCCGTCACTGTCTGCCGAAATGCTCCAATAATATTCCCAATCTCCTCATGAGTGATATTATTCAATACACCTGAAACAGGATCAGCATTAGTAATCAGAAAATGCGCTAGTCTTATGCTGACAGGGCAGTCAATTATCTCTATGAGGCGTTCCTCAAGGAGACATAAACGTTTGCCTACGGCCTCTAATATGTGTAGCACCAGTTCAGGCCGTCGTCCTAGTAAGGTCAGAATGTCCTCTCGGCTTATCACATATATGGTGCTATCTTTTGTAGTTTCGGCAAAACTCCCTTGTACAGTCTGGCCTAGCAGCCCCATAATACCGAACATCGACCTTGGTGTAATGCGTCTTGTTACTATACGTTTTCCTTCCGGAGTAAGCCTATATAATTCAACGCCACCCTGCCACAGGAGATATAGGTACTTACAGGTGTCTTCAGGTGAAAAGATGAGTGTCCCGGCGGGGTAGGGTTGTATCTGCATATCTTCGAAGGGCAGGTGTAATTCTTTTGATTGTATCCCCTCAAAAATATCTACCCCGTACAGCGAGCTGCTAGTTAATCTCAATTTATTCCCGCACCTGGCATTGGATGATTTCGGCCACGCGTAAGTCGTGGTTTTTGTCATAATATCCCCCTCTACAACCATTGTACCCATGATAATATATGTCGTCAAGGTGACAGTATGGTTCAATCAATAGCAATATAATTAGCTTATATACTATCATGCTTTGCGGCAACTAAATTGATTTTGATGACTGGTATGCGACTACAAGCAGCATGGAGGAGAGAAGAGTAAGGTGTGGGCATACAGCTAATAGAAGCCTTTAAAGATTTAGATTGAGTGGAGGACACTCCAAGAAGTATCCTCATAATTTTTTAATATTGAGGCTCTCATAATGGGGAAGGAGGGCAAACAATGGGCTGTAATGAAGGATGGGATAATGTGTGGGGCGATAATTCGCAAATATTAGGGTGGATATGTCCGAGATGTGAACAATTTATAGTAATGTATCAGGAGCATAATTGCGAGGCCGTAGAGACAGATCAGCAAATACAGATATCTGAAGAACCTCAAGAAGAACAGAGCTAAAATATGAGAATCCCATCAGGATGCCGTGATGAGTTTCCAAGTGCTATTGAAGCAATGAGCGGTATTCTTTGGGATGATATCTGTATCACTGGTTTGGTAGCAATATCCTTCTAAAGAAATAGGAGGAACTAGCCGGCGGGTAGCTATAAGCCTCCATGAGATAAAGATAGCAGATAGTACAGCAAGCTGGTATTGATATCTCCAATTTGAATAAGGGAAGGTGGTATTTTTATGTGCGGAATAGCCGGATGTTTTGGAACGAAAGACACAGAAACCATCAATAAAATGCTGGATGCCCTTCCACACCGCGGTCCCAACGACCGCGGCATCCACACGTTTAATCACACCGTTTTTGGCCACACCAGACTGTCTATCGTCGACGTGGCCAGGGGCCACCAGCCGATTCTGGCCAACGGCGGCCGGACGGGCATAATCTGCAACGGTGAGATTTATAACTTTAAAGAAATCAGGGATAAACTAGTTGATAAATACCAGTTCACCACCGGCTCCGATACTGAGGCTATCCTTAATCTCTACCGGGAAAAGGGGCCGGAGTGCGTTAAAGAGCTGGACGGCATGTTCGCCTTCGCCATCTTCGACGGCGACGATTTCATGCTGGCGCGCGACCCCATCGGCATCAAGCCGCTCTATTACGGCTATGTCGGCGGTAAGCTTTATTTTACATCAGAGCTGGGGGCAATGACCTTGGCCGGCGTTGACGAGGTGCATGAGTTCCCCGCCGGGCACTATTACACACCCGCAGAGGGGTTTGTGCAGTACTACCAGGTTCCCCAGATTCAAGACCATCTGATTACCGATGTCGAAGAGGCATGCCAGCTTATCAGGGAGACTTTTATCCAGTCGGTTAAGAAAAGGCTACTGGCGGATAGGGAAATCCATGTCGGCTCTTTCTGCAGTGGTGGCGTCGACAGCAGCCTGGTGGCCGCTATCGCTGCCGAAGAAATCCCCCATCTCCATACCTTCGTGGTGGGCATGAAGGATAAAAACGGGGATGAAAGCGACGACCTCAAGGCTTCCCGTATTGCCGCTAAACATATCGGCTCCGAGCACCACGAACTTGTATTTACTGAGGACGAATACTACGAAGCACTGCCCATCGTCATCAACAAGCTGGAAAGCTACGACCCATCGCTGGTAAGATGTGCCATTCCCTGTTATTTCACCTGCAAGCTGGCGGCGGAGCACGTGACGGTGGTGCTGACCGGAGAGGGTGCCGACGAGCTGTTCACCGGCTACCACTACATGAAACACTATCCCATGGACGTGCTAAATAAAGAGGCCCAGCGCTGCATCGGCAACCTGCACAACATCAACCTGCAGCGCGCCGACCGCATGGGCATGCTTTTCAGCCTTGAGCTTCGGGTGCCCTTCCTCGATGAAGCCTTAATTGACCTGGCGATGAAGATTCCGCCCGAACTCAAGATACGCGAATCGGAAAAAGTGGGCGACAAGATAGAGAAATGGATTTTGAGGATGGCTTTTCAGGATACGGACTACCTGCCCGACGACATTCTCTGGCGCTATAAGGTACAATACACTCAGGGGGCCGGCTGTGAAAGCCTTGGTGAGAGGTTAGCCGAAAGCCAGGTAAGCGAGGACGAGTATCAGCGCATTAAGGCGGAAAACCCTGATGCCACGATTAACAGCCGTGAGGCAGCCTACTACTTTAAAATCTTCCGCCAGTACCACCCGCAGGACTCGGTGCTCGGCTCCATCGGCATCTGGACTGGCTTTGATTTCGCCGAGGAGCGGGAGCAGGTCAGGGGCACTGTCGATGGCGACCTGAAACACACCCTCGAAGAAGATGTGGTAGAATCAGGCAAGAGCGCTTGAAGTAAAAAGCTCTTTGAGATCACATGAAATGGACTATCTTAGGCTCCGGGGGCTGTATGGGCATCCCCAAGCCCCTTTGTCAGTGCCGGATCTGTCGGGAGGCCAGGGAGAAGGACATTCCTTATGCCCGGTCTGGCCCTTCGGCTTTCCTTCATGATGTCAACCTGCTGATAGACACGCCGGCGGATATTGCCAACACACTGAACCGCGAATCCATACGCCGTATCGATTACCTTATCCTCACTCATCTTGACCCCGACCATATCGAGGGGTTACGGGTAGTGGAGCAGATTACACTGGACTTCCGCACCTGGCGAGCTTATCCCGAGAAGCATATCTGTCTGCTGCTGCCTGAGCATCTGCAAGAACCTTTGCAGAGAGTCTCCTCCCAGTACGGGCCGGTTATTGATTTTTACCAGGAACGTGGTTTTGTCCAGCTAAAGTCCTTTGGTGACAAAATCCAGATCAGAGACGTTCAAATTACGGCCATTCCAATTGACCGGGGCTCTCAGCTATCTTTTGTCTACGTCTTTGAGAAATCAGGAAGCAAAGTAGTCTATGCCCCCTGTGATATCAAGCCCTTCCCGGAGCATCGCCCTGAGGTGCAGCAGGCTGACCTTTTGATTATTCAGCCGGGGATATTCGAAAGCGGGCTGAAACACCACTTCAAGTACCCGGCCGAGCATATCTCCAGAACCACCCTATATACCTTTGAACAAAACCTGGAGTTGTCAGCCCACATTAAGGCTAAAAAGGTTCTCTTTGTGCATTTAGAGGAATACTGGAACCGGAGCTATGATGATTACTGTGCCCTGGAAGCGGAAAACCCGGGGACAAGCTTTGCCTATGATGGTATGAGCCTTAGGGTTTAGGTTACCATAACCTAGTTTGTGAAAATTGGGCTATCGGCAACGATGCTGACTTTGTTTGGTTTCAGTCCGTTACACAATGTAGCGGTTTGTGTCCTCTCAACGATGATTTGCTGCTATTTCCCCACTTCGTCAGTTGATGTATTGTTATCTTCTCTCTGTGGATTTATAATTAACCAAACTCACATGAGCTCAAAAATAACTTAAGGGGTGGGCATGATGGATGATTATGTTCCAACAGGGATTCTTGGTGCAGATAAGATTCTTGGGGAGAAAGGGATACCCAGGGGTCATAGCATTTTGATTGCCGGGGGACCTGGTAGCGGGAAAACCACATTCGCCATCCAGTTTCTGTATAAGGGCGCTATGGAATACAACGAACCCGGTATCTATATATCTCTAGATGAAGACCCCGAGGATGTGAAAAAGAACATGTCGAAGTTCGGGTGGGACATCGGTAAGCTTGTACAGGAGAAGAAGCTTGCCTTCATCAATGTCTCTCCAGTCCGCGTGGCGTCCTCAGAAAAGGCCGGCCTTATTCAATTGGGCATGAAGGAGTTCAAGCTTATTAAATTGTTGGAGGCCATCAGGGAAGGCGTAGAAGAGGTTCAGGCTAAAAGGGTGGTAATTGACC
>Ga0315552_1002734_pt1 | contig 10306 bp, 7 predicted proteins | sample SalMarSW160170MG_2_FD_203102 | JGI IMG/M metagenome (GOLD analysis project Ga0315552, IMG submission 203102) | Salt marsh sediment microbial communities from the Plum Island Ecosystem LTER, Massachusetts, United States - Salt Marsh Sediment SW1601-70 ...
TGGAGTAGCCATAGCAGCAATTACAAAGACACCAAGTAGAACAAATTTTCTTGAATTCTGCAAAGCCTTGATTGATACAAGCCCAGTCCGATTCAAAAAGAAAATAGCTACGGGTGTTTGAAAAGCCACTCCAAAGACTAACATAAGCATGGTTATAAAAGATATATAATCCGTAAATGTAAAATTAGAGCTGACACCAAGAACATCCCTGTTGAAATACACAAGAAACTTAAGTGTAAACGGCGCGACAACAAACAAAAAAAATACTGCCCCAATCACAAATAGTGCTGCAGAAAAAGGTGCGGCCAGGTAAACATAACGCCTTTCATGAGGGTAAAGACCGGCTGCAACGAACATCCATATCTGGTAAAAAACCCAAGGTGACGACAGGATCAATCCCGAGATTAACGCTATTTTTATGTAACTTACAATACCATCCGCAGGAGCAAGTGTCTGCAAACGGGCCTGCTCATCCATTGCATCAAGATATGGATTTTCAATAATATCTATTATCTTAGAACAAAAAATCAGACATATAACCGACCCGGCAACCAATCCAACAAGCGCAAAAATCAAGCGCATCCGCAACTCCTCGAGGTGGTCACCCAGGCTCATAGTGGAATCAATGGGATCTCGTATTTTCTTCTTTTTCTTCTTGGTCTTGTCCATATTACAGACAAGGAGAATACGTGATGGTTTCGTACTTAGACAAGTTAAATCTTTTTACCTTCTGAATCGTCCAGACCGGCCGCGTTTTTAGTTTCTTTAGTTACATCATCCCCGATTTTCCTGACGTCATTAACAAATTCGTCTTTGGTTTTTTCGGCTTCGTTAATGCCCTTTTTGAACTCAGTCAGGCTCTTACCCAAACCGCGGGCAATTTCGGGCAATCTTCTACCGAACAGGAGCACTGCGATAATAAGAATTATGATAAGCTCAAAAGGTCCAGGCGTCCAAATACCAAGATATCGCATGCATTCAATCATTTGAATCTCCTTATTTGCATATCGAGTTATTATATTGCGACACGCGATACGCCGTCAAGTTCAATAGCAATCCATTTCTCATACATCTTCTTTTTACAGCTTATCATACGATAACGGCGTAAAATAATACATATATTACATCAAATTATATCTTACAGAAGCTTAAGTTCAAGTGAATAGAATTGATGAAATGTCGGCTAAACCGGTTATCTCTTGACTAATTGGGTGTCTCATCAATTCTTGTATATGCAGTGATTTTTTAGCTTCTAATAAATAATTCTATATATTCAAAAATAATTCATTAAATAAACAATAAGAAAATTCGGCATAAATATACAGTTATCAACTGTTCTGCAATACTTTGACAGAGCAAAAAAAGTACTGCACTCTCGGCTCATATTCCCTTTGTATACAACCACTTATATTTATATATAGTCAATTTTTCTTGATTTTCATGTCTATTTCGGTTATGATAACTGCATAATTAGAACGCTATGACTTGATAGAATTATTATTCGAGGGACCAAATGAAGAGATTTTATTACGAAAAATGGCTTCCATTTACGTTCAATAAAAGAAGAATTTTGATTCTGGCTATCGCGAGCTATATCGCTCTTTGTTGAGAGATTACATTCTTGATATCTTCCCCCGCTGCTCGATCTCGGGCAGCTTTTTTATGCGCATTATGAGCTTAAATAATTGACACACCTGCTATGGCACACTAATTTATGACTACTTGATTAAACTATAGGAGTGCCGTTAAATGATAATAATTACCGGTGGAGCCGGCTTTATCGGCTCAGCATTAATTGCCGCACTAAACAAAAGACAGATTACCGATATCCTTGTTGTTGACAAGCTGGGATGTGACCAGAGGTGGAAGAATCTTCGGAATCTATCCTTTGCCGATTACGTTGAGAAAGACGATTTTCTGGAAATGGTCATCGAAGACAAGCTCGATAGCTCCGTCGAGGCTGTTTTTCACCTGGGTGCATGCTCTGATACCACAGAAACAAACGCCTCCTTTCTTATAAAAAACAATTATGAATACAGCAAATTATTAGCCCAATGGGCTGCCAAGGCTAATATTCGTTTCATTTATGCCTCGAGCGCAGCTACTTATGGTGATGGCTCGGTCGGATTCGGCGATGATGAAAATGCGATAAAAAGTCTCAGGCCTATGAATATGTACGGTTATTCCAAGCATTTATTTGACCTGTGGGCAAGCAGAACAAATCTGTTAAAAAAAATTGTCGGCCTGAAGTACTTTAATGTATTTGGACCCAATGAGTATCATAAAAATAACATGAAGAGCTTTTGTTTAAAAGCCTTCGAGCAAATCAACAACACCGGCAAAGTCTGTCTTTTCAAATCATACAAAAAAGAATTTAAAGACGGTGAGCAGGTACGAGACTTTATTTACATCAAAGATGCAGTGGATATGACTTTGTTTTTTCTGGATAATCCGCGGTTCAACGGTCTTTTTAACATCGGGACCGGTAAACCTCGAACATGGAATGATTTGGTAACGGCGGTTTTTGCGGGTATGGGAAGGAAACCAGATATCGAGTATATCGAAATGCCGGATTCTATTCGCAATCAATATCAATACTACACCTGTGCCGAGATAGTCAAAATACGCAAAGCGGGATATGACAAAAAAACAATGTCACTCGAAGATGCAATAAAAGACTATGTTAAAAACTATCTCCAGCAAAACCTGTATATATCCGAACTTTAAGAATCCGGTTATACTCTCGGTAAATACGTTTTGATAATGTTGATGTCACAGATTGATTGCAGTTAAGACCAGGGTTAATAAGTAAAAAAATACGAAAAAATTAACGCCTGATTTAATCATTCTGCTTAAACAGAGTGGTGAGGTAGTACAACGCCCATAGAAGCAGATGCAGAGAAGGCAAACAGGTGCGGAATGCTCTCATAAGCATCTGACACTGTCAAAAGTTTCAATTTTGCAAATAAAAGCACTTGGTTTAGCTATTTACCTTCATTCGGCATGACTTCCAACCATTTTTTCCTCTGTAAATTCAGGAGCATCATCCGGAAATTCGCTCAAGGTCCAGTATAGCTCAACCGTTCTAATTGCTTCCACAAAACTTTTATAATCTGCAGGCTTGACAATATAACCGGCGGCGCTGAGATTGAAACTTTCAAATCTATCCCATTCATTTTTTGATGTTGTGAATACTACAACCGGAATTCTTCTGAAATTATTATCGGCTTTTGCCACCTGAAGAAATTCAATGCCATTCATTTTAGGCATATTCAAATCAAGAAAAATAACGCACGGTGTTGGGTTCGATTCAACCTTTAAGTAATCCAGAGCCTCTTCGCCGTTTAATTTGTGCACTAATTGATTAGCCACTTTAAGGTCTTTTAGAGCACGTTTGAGCGTCATCGCATCTACATGATCATCCTCAACTAACATTATTGGTTTCATACTTCGCATCGTGTACCTCACTTTCTTGTTTTGGTAATGAGAAAAAGAACGTGCTTCCGTGCCCGGGATTTGATTCTATCCAAATCCTTCCTCCATATAATTCTACTATTTTTTTGGCCACCGTTAGGCCAACACCTGTACTTTCAATTCCGTCTCGTAGTGATACGCTCTGAAATATCTGAAATATTTTTTCAAAATACTTCTCTTCTATACCGGGGCCATTATCAGAAACACTGAATACCCACTGGCTCTCTTCTTCGACAGAATCGATTTTTACCCAACCTTCCGGCTTGTCCATGTATTTTATCGCATTACTAATCAGATTCTGAAACACCTGTATAATGCGAGTCCGTTCACATTTGATTACAGGCAGTTCATTTTCAACTATGACTTTGATATTATCCGGGGGACTGACCATATCGATAGCTTCAGGTATGAGATCATTTAGATTTATATAAACCTGTTCTTCATTTAGACGTCCAACCCTGGAATACTGAAGTACACCTTCAATCAAGTCATGCATCCGGCCAACCCTTGTTATAAGCAGATTAATCTGTTCTTTCCCTTCCTGGTCAAATTTATCTGCATAATCAGTGGATATCCATGTAGCCAGGGTACTGATTCCACGCAGTGGAGCTTTCAAATCATGCGAAATTATGTATGCAAAATCTTCAAGCTCCTGATTTGTCTTTTTTACCCGCTCTAAAAGCTCATCTTGTCGTTTTTTAGCTTCTTTAAGCGCGGTTATGTCTATGAAGCTCTCGATAAAATACGAACGCCCCTGCCATGATGCAGGGGTAACAGTCTTGAGAATTGGAATTTCTCGGCCATTTCCTTTAACAAGCACACGTTCCGCTTGGTCAACTGTTTGGCCTAAGTCACTCATTGGGCATTTTCCTACCTCAGCAGGACAAATAAATTTGTGGCACACTTTACCAACTATTTCCCCTTTGGGCAGGCCGATTAATTCTGCAGCAAGAGGATTTGCATCAACTATTTTATGCGTTTTAGCATCAATAATCACCACTCCGGTTAAAATAGAATTTAATACGATGTCTAAACGATGTTTGCTCTCACTCAAAGCCGCTTCTGCCTTTATGCGTTCGGTGATATCGTGGAAACTCCATACTCGCCCTACAGTCTCGTCTTCAACCCTCTGAGGTTTTGAGAACCTTTCAAATACACGACCATCCTTAAAGTTCAATAGATCGAAAGATTCTTCCTCGACACTGGCGTAAAGCCTGCGAACTCCATTCAGAAATCCTTCCGGATCAATCAGTTGATCAAGGACATGTGCAAGTAATTTATTATCATCTCCGCTTTCTACTATGCTGTTTGGAATGCGCCACAAATGCAGGAACTTTTTATTGTAGCTAACAACCTTCCCCTTCAGGTCAACAACAAGAATACCATCCGCAGTTGACTCTAAGGTTGCCGTAAGAAGAGAAAGGGTTTGTTTTATATTTTCCTGCACTTCTTTTTGCTTACTAACTTCTCTGGACAGTCTTAGATTTGCCTCTCTTAGTTCTTCAGAACTTATAGCAATGTTGCTTTTGGTCAAATGCTGGTTTGTATCGAAGTCGTCATAAGCATCGCTTATTGCCTGAAACAAGGGTTCAATATCTTGCGGAACGGAGTTTATATCTCCCAAGAATTCCTCAATTTGACCTTTTAATAACTTATTCATGATTAGATTTTATCTTTCAGAAAAAGTTTTTATTTTCATATTTTAACTATAAAGTTAAGCCTGCTTTTCATCAGGCTTAACGGATCACATTCCGCCACTCAAACAGAAATCCTTAGAACCTAACGCAACAATTTGATTATCCATAATTAATAATAGCTTCGAGTTTTGCATCGTATATCTCATTTTCCTGTTTTAGTAATGAGAAAAAGAATGAGCTTCCCTGTCCGGGTATTGATTCTACCCAAATCTTTCCACCGTATAATTCTACAATCTTCTTGGTTACCGTAAGACCTACGCCGGTACTTTCATATTTATCTCCCGTTGATAAAGTCTGAAAAATCTCGAAGATTTTTTTGAAGTACCTTTCTTCGATACCAGGACCGTTATCAGTAACACTAAATATCCATTGGCTATCTTCTTCGTTGCAATCGATTTTTACCCAACCTTCCGGTTTATCCATGTATTTTACTGCATTGCTCAGCAGATTTTGGAACACCTGCATAATACGGGTCTGTTCACAGGTGATTACAGGTAATTCGCTTTCGGTCGTTATTCTTACATTGTCCGGAGGAGAAATCATGTCAATGACTTCAGGTATAAGTTCGTTAAGATTTATCTGAACTTTTTCTTCTTTTACGCGTCCAATTCTTGAGTACAGGAGTATACCCTCAATCAAACAATGCATTCGAACCACACGAGATGAGAGCAAATTTATCTGTTCTTTACCGGCTTCATCAAATTTATCTCCATAATCACTTTTTATCCAATCGGTCAGTGTACTGATTCCCCGCAGCGGTGCTTTCAAATCATGTGAAATAATATATGCAAAATCCTTTAACTCCTTATTGGCTTTAGCCAATATTTTCAGGAGCCTGGCCTGTCTTGCTTCTGATTTTTCACGCTCTTCAATCTCCTTGATCAATTGTTGATTGGCCGCGGTAAGATCAGCGGTACGCAACTTAACCCGTTCTTCCAGATTGATCTTGGCCTTGACAAGAGCAGAATCCCGTTGCTGGATTTGTTCCAGCATTTCATTAAAAGTATTAACAAGAACACCAACTTCATCATTAGTGCGGCTTACAGCACGAGTGGAATAATCTTTTTGTTCCGATACGACCTTTGCAACATCTGTAATATCCAAAATCGGCCTGGAAATAATTCTCTGAAGTCGTGACGAAACAAGATAAGCCGTGGAAAATGCGATTAACATAACACAAATAATAATATTTGCACTATGACTGAGCATAGAATACATGGGCTGTAAATCCGATTGCAAACAGACAGTTCCAATTATTTCATCTTCGAGAATAATAGTTTTATAAACCGTCAAATAACCGTCAGCAAACCTGTAACCATCCTCCATCAACTCAGCCGACCGGATACCTTCGTCAACATTGTTGTTAACATAACTGGCAAAATTTTCACCCTTACTGTCATATACACATCCAAAAACAATAGATGTTTGTACATGAAGAGCCTGAAGTATCTCCATCGCATCATTTTTATCATCGAAAGTTAATGCCGCCTTACAATTATCTGCTATCATCTCAGCCTGTGTTGAAATATTTCTTGCCATTATGCGACGCAGATTAAGCCATTCCCATAAAATAACTCCTGTACCTGCCAACAACAGTGCGGTCAGACATGTTAGCATTGTAATTGCTATCAGTTTATATTTTATTGTTAAATTACGCATGACTGTTGTCATCGGCTCATTGTCCGTATTATCATTTTCCTTCAACCACTCTTTTCGCCAACCGTAAAAGCTGCGACCTAATCTTTAGATTGTTATTCTTTGCAGCAGCAAGATTAACCTCGAAACTAACTTTGTTTTCCTCCAATATAAAATTAATCATTCCTCCGGACTTGAGCATATTAGGTATTTCACTCACCGTTAAAACACCATGTTTATCAACATAATTAATGATATCGGTCATCTGCTCTTTTTCCGAAGAACAGATAAATAATAGGTGACATTTTCTTAAAGATTCGATTGTTGATTTGTCCGTTTCACTTGACTTTTTAAGCTTTTCTAAACTCTCGAACCGACTTATTAGACCATACTTTCCCTTAATCTGTTTTTTAGTAACCGGGTCGAAAGCATCTCCAAACGGATCTTTGCCAATAATGCCGATAATTATAGGCTCGTTCTGGTCGGAAGCCTTCTCCTTCGGCCAATCCACAAATTTGATAAAGTTATATAAAAAAGCCGCCTTAATTTTATACTCTCGACTGTGGTCGGACTCGCTCCTGTTTTGCGCACCGCACGGTATTATCAGCAGGGTAATAAATAAAAGTGATAAAAAATAAAACCTCAACGTTATTTTTTTCGGGCTACAGAAATTCATCGATAAAACCTAAATGCCAGTTAAAATTTAATCATTCTCATCGATTATATATACTTTGCCGTCCTGAATAAAAATTACACTATGCCTATTCTTCCAATAATCTACTGGAATTGTCCGGCAAAAAGCAGAACTCTAAAAACAACCATCGGGACTAAACATCCCTTTTTCAATATAGCATTAACATAATTCAAGTTATACAAGTCCACTTCCGATAACATTGGCATTTCAATAAAACTGTGCGAAAACACTATCGGCATGTTATATTAGAGGAGTTAAGAAAAATTTTCTACCGAATATAAATAGTAACTCGATAAAAATCTTCTTTTTTGATTAATAACAATCTCATTACTCTCAAATATAAAAGCTTTCCTATAATCCTGTGAATCAAACATATAAATCAATCCTTAAACTAAACAGAATACAGGATGACACGCTAAAAACCCATATTTATAAAATAACAAAGCATTGGATTAAATCCGGTGTGTAATTTGTTTCCTTTCTTTGAGAATATTTGATATTTTGTAAATCGGATCTCGCAAATTTTAGTAGTTTTCGGACTATATAAATATTAAAAGGAAATAATAAAACACTGAATCATTTGAATAATTCCCCAAAAAACATTATTTTTCAGGTAAGCATCAATGAAATTAAGAATCTGGTTCCTGGAAATTCGGCCCGAGTTCCTTTTACTTTCGATTGCTTTGGTTCTTTTAGGTACGGCAATCTCCCTGAACGAGGGTTATTTTGATTGGCTTAAATTCTTCCTAACGATGTTCGGCCTGCTTTTGGCTCACACAAGCGTCAATGTCCTCAATGATTACTTTGACTATAAAAGCGGTTACGCGTTCGGTATTGCTTGTCTGGGTTCGGCCTTTCTGATCGGCATTTATCTGACCTACATTTCAGGCTGGCAGCTTCTACCTCTGATTCTTCTCGGCGGAGGGATTATTTATTTCTACACATCACATCTCACAAAGTGGCTGATTGGAGAATTTTTTGCCGGTCTCGGATTAGGATGCCTGCCGGTTATGGGAACTTATTTCATCCAAACCGGCTTCTACAGCACCGAAGCGATCGCTGCTTCTCTTGCCCCGGGACTTCTAACTGCAAACCTGCTTCTCCTTAACGAGTTTCCGGATACCGAGGCGGACAAAAAAGGAGGTCGCTACCACTTGGCCATCGCCCTGGGAAGGAAAAAAGCAAGCAGATTATATGCCGGTGTGACAGTTCTCACTTATTTATGTATTATCTGCCCAGTGGTCTTGAAATTGATGCCTACTATGAGTCTGATTGCACTTGTTACGATACCACTGGCGTTAAAAGCAATGATTAAAACAACGAAATATTATAATAATCTTCCTGAAATAACCTCTGCTATGAAAGCAAATATCATAACCGTATTGGGAACTGACGTGTTATTGGCGTTAGGCTATTTCTTAGCCTGACCGGATATCGTTGAAAATTTTTATGCTTTTTCACTACGCAACAAAACCCCCATTCGTATTATAACTCGTTATAGGTTGTATTCTTTAATCTTTCGATAAAGTGTTCTTTCGCCGATGCCTAATATCTTTGCCGCCTGTTCACGGTTGCCTTTAGTTCTGGTCAGCGTTTCCGCTATGGCTTTTTTTTCCAGCTCACCCAGCGATACACCAGCCAGCCCTGTTGCCGCATTGCCGCCGGCAGTTAATTGTGGTCTTTTTGCTATATCGGGAGGAATGTCAGCGACATCCAGCTTGTCCCGGTCACACATTACCACCATTGTCCTGATACAGTTTCGAAGCTGACGAATATTTCCCGGCCAGCCATATTTTGTTAATACAGCCATAGCGTCATCGGTTATACCTGTCACTTTGGAGCCAATTTCGGATGCGGCTTTTTTAAGAAAATAATCAACCAATACCGGTATATCATCAGCCCTGTCTCGCAGAGCCAGCAGAGAAATGTTTACACCCTTTATCCTGAAATACAAATCCTGCCTGAACTTTTTCTCTTCGATAAGCTCCGGTAAATTCTGGTTGGTTGCACTAATGATTCTGACATCCACAACGCTTTGCTTGTTAGAACCGACCGGTATAACTATACCATCCTCTATTACCCGCAGCAGTTTAGCCTGGGAATTTGGTGCCATATCACCTATTTCATCCAAAAATAATGTTCCCCTATCCGCCACCTCGAATAAACCTTTTCTGTCGTTAATCGCACCGGTAAAGGCACCCTTGGCATGACCGAATAATTCACTCTCCAACAACGTCTCGGTAAGGCCGGCACAATTAACGGGTTTGAAAGGTTTGTTCCATCGCAATGAATTATTATGAATCGCTCTTGCAAGCAGTTCCTTACCCGTTCCCGATTCGCCCTCAACAAGCACGGATATATTCGTCGGTGAAACACGCCGAAGAACTTCAAATATACCTTCCATGGCCGGATTGTGACCCCGAACACCGTCGAATTCGAAATTATTCCTGCTTGTTTTGTGTTTTTGTGTTCGCCCGGCTTGAGCGGCTGATGCCTTTTGCCCGGCCTGGGTAACAAGCGTGCGAAGCTGCCCAATATCTATAGGTTTGACAAGATAATCATATGCACCCAGCTTTATGGCTTCTTTACATGTATCAATAGTTGCGTAAGCGGTTATTAAAATGACTTCGGTTTTGTCATTATTTTTTTTTGTCTCTTCGAGAATGGTCAATCCATCAATTTCGCCGCCCAATTTCAAATCAGTTACAACAACATCAACATCCCTGTTACGAATGATTTCCAGAGCATCTTTGCCATTATAAACCGCTATTGCTTTCTTAGATAACTTTTCAAGAGCCTCAGCGAT
>Ga0315552_1002747_pt1 | contig 10282 bp, 8 predicted proteins | sample SalMarSW160170MG_2_FD_203102 | JGI IMG/M metagenome (GOLD analysis project Ga0315552, IMG submission 203102) | Salt marsh sediment microbial communities from the Plum Island Ecosystem LTER, Massachusetts, United States - Salt Marsh Sediment SW1601-70 ...
AGCCGACACTAATCAGGGTCTGGTTATGGTGGTAGGGCCGACCGGCTGTGGTAAAACCACCACAATAGCATCAATGATAGATTATATAAACCGCAACCGCTTATGTCATATCATAACCATCGAGGATCCTATTGAATATTTATTCAAGGACCAAAAGGCGATAGTATCGCAAAGAGAGATCGGCCTCGATGTGCCGGACTATGAAGATGCACTGAGGTATCTGATGCGGCAGGACCCGGATGTTGTATTTATTGGCGAAATGCGGGACGCCAAGACGGTTACGGCTGGCATGAGAGCCGCTGAAACAGGTCATTTGGTCTTTGGAACTTTGCACTCGGCAAATGCCTCACAGGCTGTTCATCGGCTTTTAGACCTGTTCCCACAAACGGAGCGAAATCTAATCAGACAAACCCTGGCTATAGCCCTGCGTGCAATTCTCAGCCAGGTATTACTGCCGAGCATCAAAGAAGGCATCGACAGAATACCTGCGGTCGAGGTGCTGCTGTCGAATCCAGCCGTTAGAAAACTAATTTCAGAAGAACGTGAAGGTGATCTTCCCAGCGTTATACGAAGCTCGAAACAGGAAGGTATGCAGGACCTTACTGATAACCTTTGCGAGTTAGTAAAAAATGGTTCGATAGATCCCAAAGAAGCATATAAATATGCACCAAATAAAGATGAGCTGAAGATGGTGCTAAAGGGCATCAGAACCACAGCCGAAGGTATTCTATGAGAATCGCTAAAATTTTGTAATGGAGCATCTTATGCCGGATTTAGCAGTAATTTACATCCAGTACGGCACCTATTTATCCATAATCGAATTTGTTGTTTTTTTGGTCTTATTCTTTTTATGGCTGATACTATTAAACTGGGTTTATGCCGATGCCACAGTAGTAGAAGTCAATGCGGCTTTCTGGACGGGCCTTATTTTCGGTGCAGGCATTGCAGCGACAATAGTCTGGCTGGTTTTGCCTGCCAAATTTACCATTATTGCGATGGCGCTGTACCCAATAGTAGTAGGAGCGATGGCTCTGCCTTATGTCAGGCAACGCAATACTCGGGTTTTGGATGTAGAGCTTGATATCTGGCAAAAGCGCTAAAAAGGTTGGCAGCGAGAATTTTATTTTTACGACGGCGAATAACAACGAGGTTCCTGTGCCACAGCCTAAAACGGGTGAGTTTTTCGGCTATAGGGCTGCTTATGAGATATTGAACGATGCTATGTGGCGAAGAGCGAGTACCATTACTTTGACTCCACAACCTGAAAATTGTAAAGTTGCTTACTACATTGATGGGGCACAGGTAGAGCAGCCGACCATGTCAAGGGATCAAGCAGATTATCTCGTTCGCTTTCTCAAACAGCTTGCCAATCTGGACATCAATGAAAAGCGAAAACCACAAAAAGGGAAATTCAGGACCAGCAAGGACAAAAATAATACCGAATGGGAAGTAACTACCGCCGGTTCCACCGCTGGAGAGCAGGTAAAAATCAAGCATGTATTTAAAGAGCACATGGAAAGACTTTCTGAGCTTGGTTTGGCGCCGGACCAATACGAGAAGCTACATAAATTTCGCCAGTTAAAACAGGGTTTGTTTATCATATCCGGCCCGCTAAAAAGTGGTGTAACAACCACGCTTTATGCTATGCTGCGCAACCATGATGCCTTCATCAACAGTATAAACACCCTCGAAAGGCAACCTGCTGCAGAACTACCGAATATCACTCAAAATATCTTTACCCTCAGCGATACTGGTACTACCACGTACGCCAAAAAGCTGCAGACGGTGATAAGAATGGGGCCGGACATTATTGGTGTTGCCGATTGTGAGGATGCCCAAACAGCCCGAGTTGCTTGTGCAGCTGCCAGAGATGGTAAAGTTGTGTACGTTATAATAAAAGCTGACAGTATAATACAAGCATTCGGTATGTGGATGAAGTTAGTCGGCGATAGAAACATCATAGCTGAAACCATTCTTGGCATAAGCAATCAAAGACTAATTAGAAAACTCTGTAATGAGTGCAAACAGGCATACACGCCGGACAAGGAGCTTCTGCGAAAATTCAATCTTCCAGCCGAGAAGGTCAAGGCTCTTTACCGTCCAGGAAAAGTCATATATGATAAACGCGGAAAACCAAGAACCTGTGAAAGCTGTCAGGAGACAGGTTTTATTGGCAGAACGGGTGCATTCGAGACCATCTTAATAAATGATGAACTAAGAGAAAGCATAAAGCACATAAAGTCGCTGTCGGACCTTGGCACACAATTTAGACGTGCCAAGATGCTTTATCTACAGGAACAGATACTTAAAAAAGTCATTGGCGGCATAACGTCGGTGAACGAAATGATTAGAGTGCTTTCAACATCTAAAATCAGAAAAAGGAAACAACAATAACCACGCCCAGCGCTGAGCAGGGCCGGAGAGACCCTTATGACTGGCTCGATTATAATGTTAGCTGTGGTATTAATAATGGTAGGCTGTGCTGTTTTTCTATTTTTAAAAGGTACGTTTATTAAAGCCTTTGCTATGGCGATAGCTGCTGTCTGTGCCAGCACGGTTGCTCTGGGCTTTTACGCTGTTTTGGCAAACACTCTGGTTAGTTTTAGCAGTAATAGCGATTTGCTCACGAAGTGGGGACCACTACTTTGTTTTGTATTATTGTTTATTGTGGTCTTTGCCGTACTACAAACAATCATCAATTTGCTGAGCCGTCAGCCGATTGATTTGGGGCTTTGGCCTGAGCGCATTGGGCGGATTGCCTGTGGTGCCTTCTTAGGCTTCACATTATCCCGTGTCTTATTTGTGGTTCTTATCATGAGTTTGTTGCCTGGACTGCAAACAAGCAGTATGGGAAAATATCTTGGTTACAAAGGATTCAATCCTCCGAAGCATACTCAGCCTCGGCAGGTCGGGACTAAATCCCGACAAGTCGGGACTGGCCAGCGTGAATCCAACACAACAGAAAGGTCAAAAAGCACTTCTGAAAGGAGAAAACTCAGCGACACCAGCAGGTCGGTTTTAGGCCCTGATTTTGATTAATAGTACTTGAATTGCCGATATGCGATTGCCGAATTACGTCCATTCTCCGTAGCACTGCGAAGGATGAAATTGAAAATTGCAAATCTCCACAGGACACCTTACGGTGGTAAATTGAAAATCGAACTATTGGTGCTTAGCTGCAAACAAGCATTTCTTGCAAATCCAGTTCCATTAGATGCTCAAGGTAGATGTTTAATTCATCTTCGGAAAATTGAGCAAGAAACTCCGGCCTGGCGGTTTTGTTGATTTCGCAAATGCAGTCTATCAACTCCCTTTTATCCATATTAGATATCCTTTCTTTAATTGGTTAAATGGTAATTGGTAATTACCAGTTACCAGTAACCAATAGACAAGTATCGTCAGACAGCGATTCTTTTCTTTAACCTACCAGACAGGCAGTTAAAAAACGCCCTATAACACGAACCACCATATAGCGGAATCACCTGTATGATGAGCCACAATATATAGCCCCCAGTAGGAAGGACGGTTTCTTTACCTATCCAACTGTCCGAAAAAAACGCTTATGATGCTGCCAAATTTGAGCTAAAAAAATGTAAATATTTCTTTTTTTTTACTCTATTAGAGATTTTTCTTAGACCGAGTCAGCACAAATCTTGACTGTCATCAGACAAGTAAGGTAGTTCACCCTTGAAAATCAAATCCCGACAAGTCGAGATTTGATTTTTCCGTCCCGATACTATTCTGCGAAGTCCCTTAGGGACGAAGTACGAGTTAATCGGGATAGTTACATACAATCAGGTGCCGTGCATTGGAGCCAATGACTTGCCATTAGTGCAAGGTCTGTAAAATCAACCTTACAATCCTTGTTTACATCGCCTGGCGGATAAGGATGGTCTGAATCGCCACAACAAGGTGAAGGTTTGATGGTTAGGTCATAAAGTACAGGTGAATTTTCCTCCGAAGAGCTTGCAAACATTGCTTCAATCTCAAAATAGCGTCCGTCTGGAATTCTACGTGGTCCTTTACCATTGTGGATCTGCTCCCAATCCGACCAATTTTTATTATCGCTGGAGCTTCGCACATTTACATTAAGAAAAGAGCCTTTTGGTTCATTACTGGTCCAGGAAATCACACCCAGTTGTGACTCAAACAATCCTACATCGTGCAAAACCGTCCATGAACCTATATGCGTGGTGTAAGTTCGTGATACTATGCCCGTCATGTCACTGTAGCCATAGTGCTGGGTGCCGGTAATTATCTTGGTCAAGTCGATCTGATCGGTGCTGGGATCGATTCTGAAGATATAGCCGCCGCCGAGGCAAACCACCCAGACTTTTCCGGTGCTGTCCACTGCTACGCCTGTCGGCGTATTGCCAACACTTATTGTATTTTTCAAATTTCCATCATTGTCGTAGTGAGATACCATGCCCGACTCCGAATCCGCCGTCCAGACGTCGCCATCATCTGTACATACAACCCCTCTCGTGCTGTAACCACCGGGCTTGGTCCATAGTATTTCATCAGTGTGAATATCTATGCAGGAAAGCTTCCTTTCCTCCCATCCTGAGATAAACAGATGGCCTTTTCCATCTATGCCTAAGCCGTAAACATAATGGTCTAGTCCAATAGTCTGAAACGAGAAGTCCGTCGGGTCCAGCCGGAGAACATGTTTTTTATCCTGTCCGGAGGACCAGAGGATACCGTTTTCATCCACGACAGCTCCATAGGGTGTGTGATTTACAGAAGAAACATCTATCGTGTGCAATATTTGTCCGTTGGACCCATCAATATAGTAGTATGTCCTTGTACCATAGCATCCAGCCCAGATATTGTTCTTGCTGTCTACGGCGATGCCGCGAGCGCCGGGATTGCGGTCATCTTCCGCGTATGTTCCTTGGAATTGACCTGGTATATATGTATTTTCCATTCCTGGGATGAGCACGACTTCGTAAATAACACATTCATCGCTTGCCCAGGGCAGCATTTCATCACCTGTTATTTGACCATCCCCATCGATGTCGCTGGATGTTTCAATTACACCATTATAATTGCGATCCATATACTGGCCGTTCTCATATAGGCCTATTTTAACAACGGTGCCGGTACGACGGTTACCAACCCAGCAATTACCGTACAGGTCGATAGTAGTTCTCGAAGGATTGCCGTTGAGATTACCGGGTCCTGTTCGATATCGGGCTAATTCTCTGCCGGTTCTTGTATCAACTTTGGAGACCGTGCCTTCATTTGAGTTCGGCACCCAGATAAATGGTAGAGTCACTGACTGTTCAGAAAGCTGTAGCTGATCGTGAACGGTTTCGTGCTCTACTGCAACCAGAGTTCCCAGATCAAAATCTGTGTCTGTTGTGTACGCGGCACTATAGGGTGGGCCAGTACTATGACTCGGTACATGCGCAGAGGTAAAGCTCCAGACGCTACCTGTGTAGATTGTAGTGCCATCGGTCTCGACCTCATCTACACGCCAGTAATAAGTAGTATCTGGATTCAAACCAGGAGCATACCAATAAATAGGAAATTCTTGGCGGCCTTGATAGTCCGCAGGACCTAATGTTGGACTGGTGCCTAAGTACACATCGTGGAAGGCTGCGGTCTGCCCTGCGGTCCACTGAAGAAATGATGCGGTCACATTTACAGCGCCATCAGCAGGTTTTGGCTCAGAAGCAAGCGACCTTGGATTCACTTCGATAAGACTAAGGCGTACATTATCTAAGCCAATCCGGTTGTAAGTCCCAAGAGCTATATTGTCAAATTCAATACCGATTTTATGACCGATAGATGCCGGAACATCTCTGGTTACGAATAACAGTGTATACTCATTCATTGTACTTGTAAGTGCTACTTGATTAGTCACAACATAAACTGGGAAGCCACCGTCGTCATAATAGATATTCATTTGTAAAGTCGTGGTACCTAAGTTATTTTTTGCATTTACTTTCAGTTCAAAAACTTCACCATCAATAATGGAGTGGTCGGTCAACTGCCAAACCGAGGGATCTGTACCTGTTAAGAAAGCAGACCAAAGTCCGTCAGTAGCTCCCCACCCTGTTTCTACGCCCGAATCAATGGCCATTGAATCACTGCTCCATCCGGGAACATTTTCCCAGTTTTGCTGTCTTGTTGTGCCGGGCAGCTCAAAACTGTAGTTTTCAATCATAATCGGCACTACTGCCTCTGCCATGGTGTTTATGACCATAAGCATTGTTAAAGCTAATAATAGTTTTTTCATCTTATTTAACATTCGATAAATAAATCTCCGTTGATAACCAATACCTTAAGGAATATATCCGCACTCTTCACTACTCTATTTATACTAAATCAGCGACCTTGACTTCAAGAAGAATTTTTCGACTTTGTATTTTCCTAATTCGGCTATTTTCCGGATACTGTTTTAAAATACAGCTAAATTTAAGGGATGAGATAGGAAGTAAGGCTATATTTATCCTCAAACTTTTTTTATCTCACCCTTTGAACTGGAAAAAATTGGCTGATTTGGTATAATTTTATGAAGACAAAAAAGGTTTTAGGAGGAAGAATGAGGAGACTAAAAAGAGCCCAGCGAAGATATGCTAAAGGGCAAAGAAAATTCAGACGTAAAGTTCTAACGACCGGCGCGGCAGCAGCAATTGCCTTCGGAGCCGGTACAAATCTTAATAAAGCCCTTGCGCAATACAAACCTGATAATCATCAGCTATCCGTCAGCCAGGATGCAGACGCTGACCTGCTTAGCAACAGGGAAGAATACGCCATTGGATACCGGTCATTCACAGCCGACCAGAATCGCAACCAAATACCTGACGGCATAGAGTTAGCCCAACGCTGCGCCGCAGTTGTCAACGAGCTGCCGTCCTATGTTCCAGGTACTATGATGGCGATACCAAACCGAACGTACAAAATACAGCACGCACTATTCGGTATCGAACGATGTGACGTCTGCGGTCAGGAGATTAACATGGGCGGCTGGGAAATCATTAATCCTGTCCTTAACCTGGGATATCCTGATCCTAATGATCCGTTAGACGGAGCATTTTTGCCGGATTTGGCACTGCACTATATGGAGCATGGCTCATTCGATTGTCTCGGCGATACTCACCAAGGTCGAGTCGACATCACGAGACTTCTCAGGGTGCTTGAACTGCGTTTTCCCTACGAACCCAATGAACATCAGTTGTCTATACAGGAAAGCGATCTTGATGAGGACTTTCTGGCGGATAGCGAAGAATTAGTCGCAGGCTATAACTTGTATGACGCCGACCAAAATGGAACTATTGTTCCTGACGGTATAGAATTGGCTATGCAATGTGCGGAGGTGATTGAAGCTCTACCGATTTTTGATCCAAATGGACCGGAAGTAAATGCGATACATAAAGTGGACTTTTTACAACGAGGTCTTGAACTGTGCGAAGTGTGCGGCGAGTTGGTTAACATGGGTTATTGCCAGATTACAAACCTCAAGCTCGGTCTTTCTATCGAGGCACCTTATATTGTCAGCCATTATATGCGACATGGTTCTTTTAGCTATTCGGGCAATGTTCACGGAAAAGGTAGAATCAATGTACCTCTTTTGGCAAAGATTCTCGAAATGCCCAGCCGATGTGGTGATTTGGGAACGGTATATAATCCAATCGACCTGAATAAGGATTGCAAGGTGGACCTTGAAGACTTCGTTGAATTTGTTGAGAAGTGGCTGCAAGATTCCGAGCAAATCCAATAGATGTACATGAGGATTCCCGCAAGACGGGGGCTAAATATTGGATTAAATCCGTCAGAGGCGGGTCTTTAATCTGTGTGTGCTAAGCCCGTGCGGCCGATGGAAGTCCCTTCGACTTCGCTCAGGATGGGCGCTTTGCGGCGAGTTCGCCTTCGTTGATGCTTCCGACTTCGCTTACGCTACGCCGGACGAGTCGGCGGATAAAATCCGGTCATCGTCAGGATTTATAAAAGCCGAGTGTTAGTCCCATTAGGCCTTTTCCTTTGCGCTCTATTTTATTTGACACAGATTAATATGGGGTTTAAACTTTATAATATGACCATGCTGGAGATAAAAAAGCTGTTATTAGAGGCGGTTAGAAATGATCCGAGTTCTGCTGACATCAAATACGTGGCTCTTTTTGGTTCCTATGTAAATGGAAATCCGAGAGAAGACAGCGACATCGATGTTTTAATTGAATTTTATCCACAGGCTGTAGTTGGATTGTTTAAATTTGTGGATATACAGAGTAATTTCTCTGAGGCACTTGGAAAAAAAGTTGACTTGCTGACTCCACAGGCGATTAGTAAATATTTCAGGAATAAGGTACTTGAAGAGGCTGAAATTGTCTATGAAGGATGACAGAACGTATTTGCTACATATACTTGAAGCAATAGAGAAGATCGAAAGATATATTGCAGCGGCTGATTATGACAGTTTTTCAAACGATGACATGATGATCGATGCGGTGGTCAGAGAGCTGGAAATTATAGGAGAAGCATCTCGTAATTTGTCTGATAGTTTTCAAGATAAGCATTTTGTAATTCCCTGGTACAAAATCAAAGCGATGAGGAATGTGTTAATCCATGAATATTTTGGTGTTAACCTGAAGGTCGTCTGGGATACCTGCAAAAATGATATGCCGCCCCTTAAGACCTTTATCGGAAAAGTGCTTAATGAGTAGGCCCGTGAGGCCGATGATAGTTGCCTTCTAAATCTCGACGAATCTCGATACAAGCAATCTTCACGCACAAAATGGCGATAGGTGTCTATCCTTCAGTCAGTTATATTGATGGTAGGCAGTCCCCGCAGGTGGACAAAGGGTGCATCTTGAGGATGGGAACTTGCATGTTGGAAAATTAGTGTTAAAGACCCCCAAAATCCACTTACAAACTCGACACGCATCGCCAGCACAATCATACTATTTCTGAAACTTGACATAGATTATGGCTGCTCGTATGATTTGTGCCAATAACAATTTATTTTTGGAGCGCATATAATGTCCAATATAAAGAAAAGCTGGGAGAAACGGTTGGCAGGGCAGCCTGACGAGCTGATGATTGATTTTGTAGAATCGCTTTCTTACGACAGACGCCTTTATAAGTATGACATCGTCGGCTCAATCGCCCATGCACAGATGTTGGCCGAACAAAAGCTGATTACCAAAGATGAATTCAAGCAGATTAAAGGCGGACTTATCGAAATCAGTGAGGAAATAGCCCAGGGACGATTCAAATTCGATAAAAAATATGAAGACATCCACATGGCTATCGAGGCTGCGCTGATTGACAAGGTCGGTCATGCCGGTGAGAAGCTTCATACCGGCAGGAGCCGCAACGACCAGGTCGCTACCGACATCCGGCTCTGGATGCGCGACGAAATAGAGATTTTGCAATCCAAGATAAGCTTGCTGCAAAAGGCCTTCGTTACATTAGCAGGCAGGCACACCGAAGATGTAATGCCGGCTTACACCCATCTTCAGCGCGCTCAGCCGATTGTTATCGCATCGTATGTGTTAAGTTTTGTAGAACAGCTTGAGCGTGACTTTATTCGGCTGAAAAACTGCCGGAGCTTAGTCAGTATTTCACCTTTGGGTAGTGGCGCCATAGCAGGTTCTACCCTGCCTTTAGATAGAAAAAGCACCGCCCATCAGTTGGGTTTTTCGGATATCAGCTATAACAGTATCGATGCGGTGAGCGACAGGGACTTTTGCGCGGAGTTTATTTTCGATTGTGCGCTTATAGCAACGCATTTATCACGTTTGGCTGAGGACTGGATAATTTACTGTTCAAGCGAGTTCGATTTCTTGCGGCTTGATGACAGCTTCTGTACATCTTCGAGCATAATGCCGCAAAAGCGTAATCCCGATTGCTTGGAGCTGATTCGCGCGAAAACCGGCTCGGTTTATGGTTCATTGATGGCTATGTTGACGATTCTAAAGGGTCAGCCGTCGGGTTATAATCGCGATTTGCAGGAAGATAAGATTCATATCTTCGCCGCCTGTGACACGGTTGAAGCATCACTGGATATGGCGCAGGCCATCGTTTCGCATACAAAATTCAACTCGAAGAAAATTTCAGTTAGTTTGCAGGAAGGCTTTTTAGATGCTACTGCTTTGACCGATTATTTGGTTCAAAAAGGCGTACCTTTCCGCGAGGCTCACGGAATTGTCGGGACGCTTGTCGCTAACTGTGAAAAGCAAAATAAGAAGTTGGTAGAGTTGAGCCTGGATGAGTTGAAAAAGTGTTCAGCTGTTATTGAGAATGATGTTTACGACTACCTTGGCCCAGCAAACGT
>Ga0315552_1002750_pt1 | contig 10276 bp, 20 predicted proteins | sample SalMarSW160170MG_2_FD_203102 | JGI IMG/M metagenome (GOLD analysis project Ga0315552, IMG submission 203102) | Salt marsh sediment microbial communities from the Plum Island Ecosystem LTER, Massachusetts, United States - Salt Marsh Sediment SW1601-70 ...
CTCAACTACTGGAAGTATCATGGCTGTTTGGAGTTTGTCTAGCCCCATTTGTATAGCGTCTAGGTCACTTTTAGCGCGTGGGGCTACTTCTCTGAATAAAGCACGCCACGCATGCAACGCCGAGGGGTATAAGCCTTTTGGGGTGTCAGGACTAGGCGTAAGGTGTCTATCCTTTGTATCTCCCCATAATCGGTATATCGCTGTGTATCCTACAATCATTTCTACCTCCTCTTGGTCATTTGAGGCTTGCCATAGGTTTGTCGGATATACACATCAAAGTTATGCCCTGGATAGCCCGGCAAAGGTAGTGCTATTGCGTCCTTGCCTTCCTTTTGAAGCCTTTCTTTTTCAGCTTCAGCCGCTTTGCGCGATGAATAGCGCTTCCAGAATTTATAATCTGCGCCGACACTTGGTTTGGCTTCTTCAAATACTTTAAGCAGAGGACTCAAGCCACCCTCCCAGGATTTTGCGCCTGTTCTTAGAATGATGTCTTTCAGTTCGCCTTCTGTTATCAGCCCTAGTTCGTGGCGGACTACTCCGTTAAGAATGTCAATCTCTTTAGGTGATAAGAATACGTTTCCCATATTTACCTCCTCTTTGTCATTTGGGGCTTAGACTCTCGAGCCCAAGCAAATTTAGAAGGGGCTCCCGTGAGTTCTAAGTTTAGTAAGGTTAGCACTCTACCATAGGCTACTGCTCTGCCATTCGCAAACGCTTCTGAGCCAAGGAATGCAGCACTCTCTTTAGCCTCTCGCTCAGCCACAGCTTTATCCGACTCTATAATGGAAATTACTCTTTCTAGTAATTTCCGAGTTTCTGGCATGATTCCTGTTGTCATTTTAACCTCCTAGCAGTGCGTCTATTTTGTCTTTTAGCTGCTCCTCTTTAGCAGTTCCACGCTGAATGTCAATATGTTCGGGGTCCTTATAAAAAATGATAGTCGGGACTTCCGTGATTTGCAAATCAAAGGTGAGGGTGGTGTTGTCGATTATGTTGACTTTGAAGAAATTTATCTGGCCGTCATACTCTGTTGAAAGCTTCTCTAAAGCGTCGCTGACCGGGATACACGGTCTGCACCATGGAGCCCAAAAGTCCACCACGCAGGCTTTTGGTGAGTCAATCACCTTTTCAGCGAAGTTGTCCTGGCTGAGTTCTTCAATCATTGTGCATTAACCTTTTCTCCATGCCCTCAAATAGAGATTGCAAATGAATCAATGCCCCCTCTTTTGATTCAGCTTGTATGTATCCTACCAATTTGCTCCCTACTCTGGTGCTTCGGCATAAACATAACTCGCCCTGGGGGAGGGATATGGAATACTCCTTTGTCACCGACACGATAATCAGCCCCCCACCTAGTTTTGTATCTCCACACTTGGTAAACGTCCATTTAAGCCTTCCTTTCCTCCACCATCTTCTTCAAAGCTTCAATTATAGGCTGGCCTGTCTTACTTACCGGTTTAGCCCTTTCGGTATAAATCACACAGGCGTCGGTTTCCTTTTGCTCGGCTGGCAACTTATCAATTCTGTCTGTAAGGTCTGACGATACCTTGTCAGCGGAAGCCGTTAGATTCTCCAAGTCCTCTAGTGGTCTATCCCGGAGTAGCAGGTCATTTATCTGGTGCCGAAGCGATGATGATTCAGGCAATAGCCACCTTGCTATTTCCTGTTGTTCACCGGGATAAGTCTTTACTTTCCCCGGGACTAAATCATACCGCTCCATCTGATTTAGCTCTGACCTGGCGCCTTTTAACCGTTCTCTAACCTCCGGGTCTTTTAGCCCTCTGCTTCTCGCCATCCGTAGTGCTTCGTCAAGGTCGCCGGCAGCTTGAGTTAAATGTTCGTCTCCGCAGAGATTACCAGCGGTGCCGCCAAGCACTTTATCTTCAGAAGTTTCAATAGGATTTTCCAGCGTCGGCCCAGGGAGTTCCTCAGTAATTTCAGAGCTTGAGATTGATTTTAAGCTTTCCTCTAAATCCTGGATTGTCGGGACGCTTGTGGTAGTTTTAACCTTCCTGTTTCTGATGAGATAAGCGCCTATTTTAATACCCTCGTTGATTAGCGTTTCTCTGAGGCTCATGTTTAAAGACTACCACTTGGAGTTCGCGCTGTCAATTGGTTGCTGTTGTTGACATTGGTTGTTGCTATTGGTAGTATTATTGTGATATGTCAGTCAATCAATCAACCAAGCCAGAATTATGCGATGCAGTATATAAACTGCTTTTTGCTGGCAACCCACCACACAGTCCGAAGATTAAGGCACTACTACCGAAGGCTGGAACAAGGAATTTATATTTTCAGAACTGGAAAGTGGCTGGTAAACCAAATGGCTATGAGAGGAAGGCAGAGACAGAGGGGGCAACGGAGGGGCTAGTTACAGGTGGCCGCGGTGTGCTTCCTGAACCTGGAGTAGGGCAAGTTCAAACAGAGCAGGCCGAAGTAAAGCAGACCGAAGCAGAGCGAACCGAAGAAACCGAAGGGACCGAAGAAGAGCGAGCCGAACAACAAGAACAACAACCTAAAGGCGATAAGGGAATGGAACCTTCGCCTGGGGGAGCCGATGAGAGTGAAACATTTGCTGGGTTGAAAGTTGCTGGCGAAACATTGCCCTTTAAGGTTCACCTTTCCGTAAAAACAATTGCGTTGTATGAAATAGCCGCGACAGAGGCGAGAGACGGTCTAACCTTGGGGAGATTCCTTGACACCTGTGCTCATGACTATTTCTTGGGGCGTGGAGTGGACTTGGGATTAGTGGAATTAGGAGGTAAAGAAAGAAATGGGTGAAAAAAGAGTTTGGGGGGCACCTAGAGGGAACCAAGGGTCGATTACCGATCCTGTAACGGCGATTATTAACCAAAGCAGGGCTGATAGTGAAAGGCGGAGGATGGAAAGACAGGACATCATCGATGGGCTAAAAGCAGAGGCGGAAAAAAAAGATCTTGAACAAAAATTAAGCGGGGAGGATAAGAAAAGAATGGCAGAATTAGAACAGCAAAATGCGGAACTTCTAAACAAAATTCATGAGAAGGAAGTTGAAGCGGTGCGGGTAGAGCTTGGTGGTAAGATTGACCAGCTTGGCCAGAGCCTTAAAGAAGGCGCTGATAAGAAAACTATCAGTGACCAGGTTACTGAGATAAAACAAGTTGCTACTGAGCTCGGTATGGGTGGTGGCAGTAACTTTGAAGATGTTCAGGCGGCACTGGACCTTGTGGAGAGGTTAAGACCTGCTGCCAAAACACTCCCGGAGCAGGTGAAGGATGCCAAGGACTTGATTGATACCTTTGGGCAGAAAACGGATGGTGCGGGCAATTTGAGCCTGGAGATAGAGAAAGTGAAAGGGGAAAGGGAATTGGCAATAACAAAGCTAAACGCTGAGATTGCTGCGGGTAATAGAGATTTCCAACTCAAAATGAAACAGTGGGAGACGGAAAGGGAGGACAAGAGGGCGATTGCTAATGCAGAGCTTGTGGTTAAGAAGGAAGGCAATCAGCTTTTAGCTGACGTTGTTGAGAAGTTAGCCTATATCATAACGACTGCGGCAGGTGGCGCTGTTGGTGCCGCTGGTGCCGGCGCTATTGCTGGTGCCCGGGTGATTGCGGCAGGGGAAGGGGAAGCCGGTGAAACAGAATGTCCTGGCTGCCATTCTGTTATCCCTATCTCTGAAGTCGCTGACGATGTAATTTGTGCAGGTTGCGGGGCTAGATATACTATTGAGAGAATACCAAAAGCTGCCGAAGGAGCGCCAGTGGTGGAGGGTAAAAGGAAAAGCTAATGGCTGAAAGAAAAATGACAAAAGACGAGATTGTGGGGAACGCTTTAGGCATCACTGGCTTGGTGATGTTGCCTATTATTGCTGGCATAATTATTTATATAGAGCGCCATGTTGAAGCTAGGGCTATCGGTCAGGCAAGGCAAGGCGAGGAACGAGGTAAAGGTATTCCCTTGGATGATTTACAAAGAGCGGCAAGACATTATGGAGTAACTGAAGATGAGGTTTTAGCTTGCCCTGACTGTTATCCAGTGCCAGAACGCGGAACCGGACTTTAAGTTGTGGATAGACGGACAATAGGTATTTTATTTCTGGTCGGCTTGGGCTTGGCTGGCTTCTGGTTTTTAATGAGAAAAAATGGTCCGCTTTTGCCAGCTTCAGTGCCTAGCGGCAATGGGTATGTTAGCCAACCGTTAAGGTTAATGCCGGCAGGTAGCAACGGGATGCTCCATTACAAGAACAAAGAAACACGGAACGTAGAGTGGACTGAGGATGGTTTGCCCAGCAAGATAGTCATTGAGCGCGAGTATTATCAACTGCCATGAATACCACCTTAGCTAATTTAGTTACCCTTTTTGTGCTCACCAACCACTTTAATCTGGCACTCATTTTAATAGCTATTATCGGGATTTTAGGGGTATGGACGATAAAGAAATACAGAGGGTTTTAAGTGGCGAGACATCCATAGACCCAAAGGATATCCCGCAAGTTACGGTATCCACGCCTGACGGTAAATCAACTTCAATAGACGACTATGACAGCTTCATGCAGTTCCTTATGACTGCGTCAATGAACGCCCAACTGGTAAAAATCAGGAAATACTTTGACGATAGGCGCCCAAACGGGCTTATTCAGCGATTTAACCCTTTGGTGACAGACCAACCTACCGAGATTAAGGTTGATTATGCGGCACAGTCATTTTCGCTACACAATGATGGCCCTGACCCTGTTACTGTGTGGGTGAACACCAAGTTGAGGCCAGAAGCTACCGTAAATAACGGCGAGACGATGAACGTGAAGTATGAAACCCATGTAATCAAGCATTTTTATCTCCAGTGCGCCCCGACTCAAACTGCTGCTGTTAGAATAGTAGCGAAGGACTGAAAATGGCTGCAACCTTGAGCGGTACTGTAGGGCTTACGGGATTTGGAAGAATCAATCTCGTCATAAGATTTTTTACACCAACTACCGATACCGAAATAATGAAAGCGGCATCTGTTCCTAATGCTGGTGGGGTTTTCATAGTTACGGGTATTACCCCTGGCACTTACGATGTTGGAGTCAAATGTGATAACAGCAAAAGCCTTTTAGTAGGCCCGTCTGTGTTTACTGACGGCCTCACTACAAACATCAATTTTGGCAACTTACTCAGAGGAGATTTAAATCAAGACGATTGTGTTACTGCTGCGGATTTTAGTATCCTGAGTGTTCAAATAGGCACATGTGGCGCTTGTTTGGGCTACGCTGGTGATTGGCTGTTACCTTGTGATATTCCAGCAGATGACTGCGGAGGAGGAGGTGTGGCAGCTAAAGGAGCAGCTTATAAAATAATTGGTGGTCAGCCCACGGTTATCTGAGTAAGATGCTGACCAACTAAAGTTATGCCATCGTATTTTCCGCCGAAGAAAAATGACCCGAATGGATATGTAACCTATGTCAGTCTGCCTTCACAGGCTAATCCACTGATTATGCAGGCTAACCCAACAATAGCTGCCGGTGATGCAAAGCTTGCCATAGATGACGCTGCACCAAATAATCTTGGGACATTGCCTGCGGTGGATGCTGACTTTACCAAGAGGGTAAAGGTTGTTTTAAGCCAAGCTGAAACTAATGGGGATAATTTAACGATAATCTTCTCTGACGTAGCGGGGGCTGAATGGTGTGATTTGACGATTAACATTCCAACCTCGGGGCAGACCTTCAATGAAATTGATGCCCTAATAGATACTTTAATCTCCAGACTTACCGCTGCGCGTGCAGGGTATCTAGATGAGCTTGCAGCTGCTAATCTCCCTGCCGATATTGATACATTGCTGCTAAGACTATCGGCTGCTAGGGCTGCCGCCTTGGATCAAATCACTGCCGCACGTATGGCTGAACTTGATGCTGCTAACATGCCTGCTGATATAGACACTCTCCTAGCTAGGTTGACTGCTATTAGGGCTGGGTATCTGGACGAGCTTGGACCGCTAAACATACCTTTCGACATAGACACGTTACTGTTAAGGCTAACTGTCGCCAGAGCAGCGGCTTTGGATGAAATTACTCCCGCTCGTATGAGTGAGCTTGACCCTGCTAATATTCCTTTCGATATTGACACTCTTTTGGCAAGGCTAACCGCTGCGAGAGCCGCTTTTCTTGATGAGTTGGGTCCGCTGAATATCCCTCTCGATATAGACACGATGCTAGGAAGGTTGACTGCCGCCAGGGCTGCTTACCTGGATGAATTGGGTCCGACTAATATCCCAGCCGATATTGATGCTCTTGTGGCAGGATTGCTTCCTCCTAAAGCAACTTTTGATTTGTGATGAATAAGGTCTATAGTTTCTTACTCCGTTTGTTTACCAGACACCATTCATTTAGAACTTATGAAGGCTATCCGGGGAGTAGCAAAAGCTGGACACACAGCAGAACTCGGTTCTTCTGGACTAGTCGTGTTCATAAACGGAGCGTTACAAGAGGATGAAGGAATTAACCGACCGAGAAATGGAAATTTTAGGGCTGATAGCCAAAGGGTATCCCAACAAACGCATTGCGCTCAAGCTAGGGATGAAACTGCAAACGGTTAAGAATCACATAACTAAAATCTTTCTGAAGCTCGGCGTTGAGAACAGAACCCAAGCCGCCCTTAAAGTTATTGACAAAGTAGGCCACTTAATTTAGACTAAAAATATGCAATACGTTCTCTGCGCGAATTGTAATTATCCGATAAAAGCAGATTACGCTGGCCAATCTATTCGTTGTCCTTTCTGCGGGACTCGACAAACAGTTCAGGAGGTAAATATGAGAAGCGAGAATGGCATAGCTCAAGGCATTGTTATTCCTAGTTGGCTTTTTTGGTTAGGGGCTGGCTTAGCTATTGGTGTTCTGTTTGGGCCAACAATTTTGGCGAGTAGCCGTGAAGGTGCGCTTAGGCTAGCTCGGATAGCTGAAGAAAAGCTGAAAGGCTCTTAAGAATGAGAGGAATAGCTCAAGAAGTTGAGACTGAATCATGGCTGGGGACACCCACAGCGCTAGCTTTATGGACAATCGGAACTGGGATGCTAGGGGGTGCGGCTAGCTTGATTTTAAGCAGGCGAGCCGAAAAAGAGGGCTGGAGTAAATTTAAACTCGGCTATGTGCTTGCTGGTATTTTCATCGCTAGTGCTGCCAATATATTGCTGGCAACACAGATAACAGGAGAACGATGAAGTTAAGGATTCAGGCAAAGCTGGAAGATACGAATTTAGGGGCGGAATTTGATATTGAATTGCCACAAAAGTATGCCAATGTGGTTCGTAAAGGTGCCGAGATTTTCAAGGTGGTAACTGAAGGGGTTGAGCGGATTAAAGAGGAGCTGGAGGACGACCGTGGAAGGGATTGAGGCCGCAGCAAAAACGACTGACCAGCCGATTGGTGGTCATTCAGCGGCCACTTTACTCGGCGAAACAAAGCTTTTGACCGACTGGATTGACCCGGATAGCGTTCAGATCCAGAATACATACGCTGAATTAACAAAGGGGCTTTCATCTACTGAAGATAAAGTTCTGGCTTGCTTGAGGTATGTTGCTAGCTTCCCTTATACTCGTTTCGTGAGAGTCAACACTAATGTAGCCGGCAGGACGTTTATCCAGCTTGATGCCTGGTTAACTCCGGCAGAAGCCATGTATGCTCCCAAGACGAATTGTGCCAACCGGACATATTTATTAGCTTCTTTACTCAGGCAAGAGTTACCTGCCGAGAATGTTTGGGCCTGCTTGGGCAATCTTAATAATGACCATCAGGATGGACACGCGTGGACTTATGTTAAACTGGATCGGAATTATATTCTGGAGACTACTAATCCATCGGTTAAAAACAAGCTAATCCCTGTCGAAGGTGTTGGTAATCTTTACGAGGACATCGTGTATGTAAACGATGTCGAGGTAAGGGCTGTGCCAGAGAGGAAAATCAGGGAACCTTTCAGCGCTTGCTATAATTGTTTGCCCTTCCTTTCGGATTATTTAGACCGCCAACTTTGCTTATAGGACTTGACAAAAGAACAACGGATAATTATTCTTAATATAAGACCGTAAAATCGGATAACCAAAAAAGGGGTGAGCGCTCTCGTTGAGAGAGTTAAGAAGGCTCACCCCTTCTCTTTTTTGCGAGGGTGCTCACCAAAAAAAGTTACAGGAGGTGTCGCATGATTAGATGGGCTGAGGATTTGGGTGCACCGGCGGTGGTGGCGGGTAGTTATATACTCGCTGAGCAGTATCAACCCACGTGGACCAGGCCGTTAGGCATCGGGATTGCTGCTCTTGGTATGGGCCTCAATTACATGAGGATAGGAGGCCAGTTCACCAAAAACATGGGTATCGCCGCAATGCCATGGGCCATGACAAGCATTTATGACTATATTCGTGGCGCTATCCCGGTGGGTGGTAGGCTCGTAGCGCAGCCGGCGGCAGCAAGGTTGGGTGCAGGACGCATAGCCAGCTATCCGGCTCAACCAAAAAACAGGGCGGAAATATGGCCTAAAGCGGTTTAATCCGCTACAGCCGTAACTCTGAATAAAATATAATTTTTGGAGGTAAAATGGACGATTACGGAACGAGTTTCTTGGTGCCATGGGAAGGGATGACCCTTACCGATATCAAAGCCTATAAAGGGAGGGCTATTGATCTCGGTGTTAACAGAATGGGGCCCGGTGAGTTGGGTGTGGTAACAACTCCGGCTGATCTGACAGTGAGGACAATCAGGGCACAGGCTGATCTTGGTGTCGGCACGGCGGCTGAGGACGAGTGGGGATTCAATCTGGCAGCAGGTCTTAACGCTGGCTTGGTCAACGTTGTGCTTGCGGCTAATCAATTGGTGGTTTTCTACGGCATTGACGATTATGATGCCAACCCTGTAGCCACGCTGGTCATGTTCCTTACCGCGGTTGCGGGTGGAACTACCAAGATGATTGTTGACCTTCAGACTGTCAGGGGATTCACTTATTGTGCCGGAATGCTCAGCGAGCCGGTTGTGTATGATCCGCAGAGCCGGATCTACATAAGCATGGAATCTGATGCTGCCCACACTCCTGAATACATTGCCTTATTGGGCTATGTAATTGAACCTCGCGGCACGGTAATTAGCTAATAGCTAGTAAGGTTGAGGGAGGGGTCTTGTGGCCCCTCTCTCAGAAAAATAGAATAACCGACCATAGAAAGGCGGTAAGGAGGTAAAACTATGGGACTTGGTGCAACAGTCAAGCAAACGTCTCTTAACATAATGCAGGTGGTTAAGAGACCACCTCAAGTTTATCCAATCGGTGCTGATAACCTTTTCACAATCGTTGGCGGGCCAGTATATATACAGGGCCTCTTCTTTTATGCTGACGAAGCGATTGACAACGCTGGTGCTGGCACCACTATGGTAGTGCAGATATGCGGTGTGGCAGCCGATAGTGCTGCTCCTACCGCTATAGCAACGGCCATAGGTGGGGTCTGTATCTGGCCTTTAAATGCAACGGTGCCAGTTCCGAATTTGGCAATGAACATAATGCCAACTACGGCAGGTGTGTTCTCAGTGGTAGCAAGTCCTGGCAGCGCTGGTGGCGATAATATCACCGTTACTGTCGCTACTGCTTCTACTGTCGGGATGTGTTCATGGTATGTCCTTTACTTCAGAATGGAACCGGCTGCTGAGATAATAGTAGCGGCATAATAATAAATCGCCCATAGAAAGGCGGAAAAGGAGGTAAAAGCTATGGGAATGGGAAATACGATAAAAGCAATCTGGGTGCTTTTACAAGGAACAACTAATCCAGATGTTGTCGCTCTCTACAACAATCTGTATCAGCGACTAGAGGGAGCTAGGATGGATGCCCGGCAGGGTAAGGGTGCTGTCTATTTTGTGAATGGAGGTGCTGATGGTGTTACCGCAGGTCTTGACACTAACAATGGGCTTACTCCCGCCACACCTTTTTTGACAATAGCGCATGCTATCTCGCAGTGCACCGATCGTAATGACGACTTCATTTACTGTTGGAACACGTATAACCAGGATACTTACCCAATCACGCTTAGTCTGTCGAAGGTGCACGTTATTGGTATAGCCAGCCCGAACGGTCAAATACCTGCGCTGGAGGGGCAAGGGGATAATGCAGCGGCATTTACCTTTGGCATTGGCGTTGAGGGATGTGAGATTGCTGGGTTTAATATGAGCGCAGGTGCTACCCATGCTTGCATTGAGTTTGTTGGAGGTAATAACCAGACCTGGATTCATAACTGCACCTTTGGTCATTACTGGTTCGGTGGTGGTCAGGATGGTATCCGATTCGCA
>Ga0315552_1002752_pt1 | contig 10267 bp, 8 predicted proteins | sample SalMarSW160170MG_2_FD_203102 | JGI IMG/M metagenome (GOLD analysis project Ga0315552, IMG submission 203102) | Salt marsh sediment microbial communities from the Plum Island Ecosystem LTER, Massachusetts, United States - Salt Marsh Sediment SW1601-70 ...
CTTTACTAAGACGATTATAATATTAGGATGTTTCAAGTGATAGATAATAATGCATTTTTAAGATGCCTTTGACTAATATGACTGAAATGGCTGCCCCGGGTTGCGAAATTTCGAACCAATTTTTAAAAGAAATTCTTAGAGTGAGTGAATTTGTAAAATATATATAAAGGCTATAATATTATACTGTTTAATTATACAAATTATATTTAGAAACGATAACAAATCTAATCTAAGAAGGAAAAAATGAAAAAAACGCTAATATTAACCATTACAATAATCACTGTAGCTACTCTGTTATTGGCTAGTTGTGCCAAAGTAGAAACTCCCATTGAAGTTGTGAAAACAGATACAATAGAAACTGATAGCACCAATGATACAATTTCAGAGACAGAAGTATCTTCTGATACAAGTCAGGAGACGAGTTTATCTCCAGAAATAGTATTTTCGTCTTCGACTGGCAGCATAAGTACAATATATATTTGTAACCCTGATGGAAGTAATTTGCAGACACTGATAGAAGGGGGAATATATACTTCTCCTTCTTGGAACAAAGAACATTCAAAGATTGTCTTTACCTCAATAGACCCGGCAAATGGTGTTTCAAGCCTTTATATTTACGATATGCAAAATAAAAGTAAAACTCTTCTGCTTGAGGGTTTTTCACCAATGGAGCCAAGCTTTAGCCCAGATGGCGATACTGTAGTATTTGCAGATTTCGCAGAAGAAGGTGTTGAGAATATGGAGATTTATACAATAGGTATTGATGGCAGTAATATAATTAAACTCACCGATAATCCAGCCAGGGATTATTTTCCGAAATATTCTCCAGATGGGAAAATAATAGTCTTTTCGAGTGAGAGAGATGGAAATATTCAACTATATACAATGAATAGCAATGGTGAAAATGTTAAAAGATTAATGGAGAATGAATTTATTGATAACAGTGGTATGTTTTCCCCTGATGGACTCAATATAATATTTGATTCCAATAGAGGCGGAAATTCTGATCTTTATACAATAAACTCCGATGGAAGCGGTGAGCCTAAAAACCTTACAATTAATTCTGCTGATAATTTTGAGGCATGCTATTCACCCGATGGCAGTATGCTGGTTTATAGATCAAATAAGGGTTTAACGGATAGCATGTCGTATGATATATTTGTTATGTCAGCCGATGGGAGCAATCAGATAAATATTACACCAGATTTAAAAGATACTAACGAGTTCGATCCTTCCTGGTGAGATAGGAAAACTTAGCTGCTCCAAAGTGACTCGAACCATTTAAGCTTTCATCTTCCATCTTGTAAGTATATTTTCCCTGTCAAAAATCTTAACTGCAAGCCTCAGTACAAATGGGCAAACTATCAGGAGGACCAGGCTGCCTATCAGAAGATAAGTTATGTTTAAGAGAAAAAGCCCTGCCAGCTGAAGGCCGATGATCAGGTAGATGGGCAGTATTATTACTGCACCTACCCCCTGAGCAGACCTTATATCTGTAGATTTAGATGAGACTATGACGCTGGCCATTGTGATTATAAAAGACAGTATCGGGCTTAAAAGGAAAGCTACTATGACCCATTCTGCATTGGGCAGTGGCATGTAGCCTAATTTAATATAGGCGGAGATATCCACTACTATAACCAGTATAATAAAATTGATAGTGGAAATGACAAATGTAGGTATAAGCGCAGTAAGCGATTTTCCAAGGAGCAGCTCTGATGTCTTTAGCGGTGTTGCCAGCAGCGGTTCAAGCGTATTGTTTTCCTTTTCCATTATTATAGAAGCAGGAGCGATAAGACTGGGTACCATTGCAGGCAGAAACAAAAGGAATATAAGAAGCTGTTTTAGTATAAACCCTATGAGTACCCTTAAGGGTTCATCGACCTGGCCGAAGACTTTGTTAATAAAATTCAGTGTATCTTCATCTTCCAGTATGGGTGAACTTCCGAGAATAAAGCCAAGCGGAAGGGAGATTGAAAATATTAGCGTTATTATAAGAATGGGCAGCCATATGTTCTTGTTTTTTATTATCTCTTTTATTTCTTTTTTAAAAATTAAACAAGCGTTTTTCATTTTCCCTTTTCATCCCTTATAAGATCCAGATATATTTCCTCCAGGCTTGCCTTTATCTGGTTAAAGTAAATTATTTTAGCTCCACTGTCTACCAGTTTCTTTAAGATTATCGGATTTGAAATCTCCGGATTTTCAATCACCAGCATTGCCTTGTTTTTGTCTGTCTGGATATTTTTTATCTGGCTTGTTTCTTTTATCAATTTGGTATACTTATCTGCATCATCTCTAAATACAATCTCCACTCTTTTACCTCTATCACCGTTCTGCAGTTCTGAGAGAGTAGCGATCCTTATTATCTTTTTCTTTATGATGCATACTCTGTCAGAAAGGCTGGATGCTTCTTCAAGATTATGGGTACAGAGAAACACTGTCGTTTTCTCTTTTTTTAAGCTGTCAATAAAATTCCTTACCATATGGGCGCTTTCCGGATCCAGCCCCGCTGTGGGTTCATCAAGCAGCAGTATCTTAGGCTCATGTATAAGCGCCCTGGACAGCGCCAGTTTTTGTTTCATACCCTTGGAATAAGTGCCTGCAAGATCGTCTTTTCTTTCCCAGAGGTCAAACATCTTCAGGTATTTTTCAATATTTTTGTTTCTCCTGTCGTCAGGGATATTATAGAAGCTGGAATAATATTTAAGATTGTCATAGGCAGATATTTTTTCGTACATTCCGGGAGACTCGGTCAGAAGTCCCGTTATTTCTCTTATGTATTCACCGTGGCTCCGGGTGTCCTTGCCGTTTATGGTTATTTTCCCGGAATCCGGGGAAATGAGTGTTGAGAGCATCCTGATGGTGGTGGTCTTTCCGGCTCCATTAGGGCCTAAAAAGCCGAATATCTCACTTTCATCTATATAAAAGGAGATGTTTTCAACCGCGGTTATATCTTTAAATTTTCGGGTAAGATTTTCTACTGTTATCATAGAATAGGATTTTACCCTTAATACCTTGATTTATCAATCAAAGAGGCTGGAAAGCTTTTTATTTAATTGCAGATATTCCTTTTGAGATTTTAACCGGCTTTTAATATAATTTCTTTTATTGAAGAAAAACACAGTTTAGTGATTTACCAAAAAAGTTATACGGGAACGGATATGAGTACAGAAACAAAGACTAAAAAAATAGATGTTCTTATGATAGACAATTATGATTCCTTTACTTTCAATCTGGTGCAGTTTCTGGGTATTTTAGGAGAGAATATTAAGGTCAGAAGAAATGATAAGATAAGTCTTGATGAAATCGAGAAGATGTCACCGTCAAAAATAGTGATCTCGCCCGGACCCGGCAGGCCCGCAGGTGCGGGTATTTCAAAGGACTTAATAAATCGTTTCTACAGGGAGATACCTATACTGGGAGTGTGTCTGGGTCACCAGTGTATTGGAGAAGTATTTGGCGCGGAAGTCATAAATTCCGGAGAGGTCGTCCACGGCAAGACGTCGATGATCTATCACGACGGCAGAAGTATTTTTAAAGGTATTGAAAGTCCTTTTGAAGCTGCAAGATACCACTCTCTGATTTTAAAAAAGGATACTATTCCTCCTTCACTTGTAGTGACTGCCCATACCCAGGACGGTATTGTGATGGGAGTAAGACATAAAGATTACAGATTGGAAGGGATACAATTTCACCCTGAATCCTTCCTGACTCCGGTTGGAATGAAAATACTTAAGAATTTTATTGACCTATGAACATCCTCTCTACAATTTCGGCAATTGACTTAAAAATACTGCCCCAGGATGCGGCCTATATTTTAAAGGATAAAAGTCACCTGTGTTTTTTAGACAGCAGCCTCTACCCTAACAAGTATTCTAAATTTTCTTATATTGCCTGGGATCCTAAATTTGTTATAAAAAGCTGGGGTTATAAGAATGAGTTTATCTCAGTCCCACAAGGTATAGGGTATTATTCATACCAGCATCCTCTGTCATTTCTAAAGGAGAATATAAAAAATTATACCTTAAGCCCTCCAGGCAGTGAGATAGGAAGTATAAAGCCGGTCTTTATAAGCGGCGGCAGATTGGAGAAAGTGACCAAAGACCATAAGGAAAAGCTGCCTGACTTCAGGGGCGGCTTTACCGGTTATTTTTCTTATGATCTTAAGAACTATATTGAAAAGCTTCCTCAAAGTGTTGTGGATGATATCGGTCTTCCCCTTTTTTATCTTAATTATTATGACAGGGTGCTTGCATACAGCCATATTGAGGGCAGGTGGTATTTTATCAGGAATTTTTTGGTAAAAGGAAAAAAGAAAGAAAACAAGGGTGTTTTTGAAGCCGCCTTCTTAAAAGACGATTATGTGGATCCTGTTGTAAAGGGCAGTGAGCTTGCAGAAAAGATCAATATAGAATTAGAGGGCATTTTAAGAGGTTTTAAAAAACCAGAAGATATCAGGAAAAATATAATAGAAAAATACCATAAGAAAAAGATATCCAACATAAAGTTTAAATCAAATATTAAAAAACGTGATTATGTAAAAAGGGTCATAAAAACCAAGGAATACATCCATAACGGCGACATATATCAGGCAAATTTCAGCCAGAGGTTTGAAGCAGATTTGCCGGTGGAACCGATAGACCTTTATTATATACTAAGGGAAAAGAACGCTGCACCATTCTCTGCTTTTATGGATTTTAACGGGTTCAGTATAGGCAGTTCATCGCCGGAAAGATTTCTATTATTACAGGGTGATGTCATAGAGACGCGGCCCATAAAGGGGACAAGGCCCAGGGGGAAAGATGATTTGAATGACAGAGAAAAGATAACGGAGCTGGAAGGAAGCATCAAGGACAGGGCAGAACTTAATATGATTGTGGATCTTGAGCGAAATGACCTGGGAAAGTTCTGCTATTACGGTACGGTCAGGGTTGCAGAACACGCAGTGGTTGAAAAATATGCAACGGTTTTTCACTCTGTTTCAACTGTGACCGGGAAGGTAAAGAAGCGGGTGGATATCTCTGATATTATAAAGGCATCATTTCCCGGAGGTTCAATAACAGGTGCGCCTAAAATAAGGGCAATGGAGATAATCGATGAGCTGGAAACTATAGCCAGGAATGTGTATACGGGTTCGCTGGGCTATATCGGAATTGACTGTACTATGGATATAAATATCGTAATAAGGACATTTGTTATAAAGAAAAATAAGTTTTATTATAATGTAGGCGGAGGAATTGTCGAGGATTCGGTTCCGGAAGATGAATATAAGGAGACACTGGATAAGAGTATCGCTCTTAAAGATACTCTAAGATTTTTTATCGCAAAGAATTTAAAAAAGTTTTTATAAAATTTCTACAGGACAAACTGCCATGTTTAAATATGTTTTTATTAATGGAAAACTGGTCATTGAACATAAAGCCAGAATATCGGTAAAGGACAGAGGGTTTTTATATGGTGACGGTCTGTACGAGACCCTGAGAGGTTTCAAAGATAATCTGTTTATGCTTGATGCCCATGTTCAGAGGCTGTTTCACTCACTTAAAATCTTAAAATACAACGTCACTTTTAATAGTGAATATTTAAAGGATGCTGTAGTCAAAACTGTGAGAAAGAATAACCTCACAAGGTGCGATTCTTATATAAAGATAATCGTCACCAGGGGAATTTATAACGGGGATTTTCATTTCAGCAGCAGCTGCAGGCCCAACCTTATAATACTTGCCGAAAAACTCAAACCCTACCCTCAGGAAGATTATATTGAAGGGGTAAATATTATATCTTCTTCAATAAAAAGGCAGTCAGTGGGGCGCAGTCTATATTCCCATAAGCTCATTAATTATTTTGAGAATATTTTTGCCAAGGATGAAGCCCATAAAAAAAACGCCGGGGAGGCTGTTTTTCTAACCAGGGACCGGCTGGTCCTGGAGGGTGCATCAAGCAATATATTTCTTGTAAAAAGAGGTGCAGTATATACCCCGCCGCTGACCCAGAATATTTTGCCGGGGGTTACCAGGGAAGTGGTGATAGATATATGCAGGGAAAATATGATAAGAATAAGAGAAAAGAAAGTCCACTACCGGGATATCATAGGAGCGGATGAAGTTTTTAAGACCAGTTCAGTTGCCGGGGTGGTACCGGTAAAGAAAATAGACTGGTTTGTCATAGGAAGAAGGATTCCCGGAAATATCACCTTAAGGATTATGGAATTATACCAGGAAAAAACCGGCAGCAATAGAGCTGTTTATAAATAAAATTTTTATTTACTAAAGATTAAAACCCCAAATCCCGCAGTTGACCGCCAGGATTCGTTGGTGGGATCGTTCCATTTTGAAATACTGTCTCTTGTTCCGCTTCCCTGGTCGTCATTTACCTGAAGGTCAAAGCCGATGATCGTACCATCTTGCGGTGTCAAATTTCGGTATGGGATTTTTACCTCGACTGTATATCCACCCTCGGTAATCTGGGTTGCGCTTTCAAGGCCATCTACACTACCGGTAGAGCCAAAGGATTGTTTATTTTCAAAGCTGACTCTGGATTGGCCGTCATCGGGTTCGTAGAAAGCTGTTTTATTGTTGTTCTCGTCTATAAAAACCTCTATACTGTCCTGCATATAAACAGTCGTACTGGCGGCGCTTAATACAGGGTCATTTACTTCCATATACACATAGAGCGCGTTTTCATCCCACAATACCCAGGCTTTTGCAGTTGCGCCCTGGAATATATTTTTTTCGTCTTCTATACCCTGAATAAATTTCTCCACAGTCAGAGGACTGCCTGTATTATATTCTTCATCCTTGATGCCATCGATTTCGGCAGTTCCGTAATATGCTGTTGTCCCGCTAGGTGCTACTACGAAATTAAGGTTACCCCAGTATTTTGGTACCTGGCTTGAAATGTTATACTTGTCATTCCATTTGATAGATGCCTGGTCTCCGTCCTTGACCTGAATATCCAATCCTATTGAAACGTCTTTACTGCCTTCTATGTATTCAAAGGGAACGCGGGTTTCAAAAATATATCCGTTTGCTGTTTTTTTGAAAGCGGAATCTTCAGAATCTTTCCAGCTGGAGTCAAGATTAAATTCAATTATTCTGTCATTTTCATCCAGGGAATCTGACTTTTCATTTTTATCATCAATAAAAAGCAGAACAGCATCATCCTGTCCGGGGCTCTTGTCGGTTACTTTAAGCAGGATATATAAATACTCTTTATCCCAGAGCGCCTTTGCTTCCAGATTAAAATCTTCTGACTCGGGTAAATCAGAAAAGGCTTTAACAAAATGCCAGATTTCATCCTCTTCTCCGTCAATATCAGCGGTACCCTCAATTGCTTTTGCCCTGTTTATTCTGGGAGTTAATTTTTCAGGATCGACCATTCCCCAGTAAAAAGGTTTTGCTTTTTGTTCTTCATCAAAGGGCAAGGGCCAGTCATTCCTTTGCACAAAATACGATCTGAGCCAGCTTTGATCATCTGTTAAACCCCAGAAAGTCACACTGGTCACATGTTCCTTATATTTATCAATGATAGCAAACAAATCTTTTACCCGGTGCCCCTGTTCGTTCAAAAGTTCGTCGCTTGCCGTTGAATATGATTCTGTTTTATTATTATATACAGTGATGTCCAGTTCGGTAATATGTATTTCCAGTCCCAGCTGGGAGAACTCCTCCAGTGTTTTTTCAAAATTTTTAAGCGTGGGTTGTTCAAGTGAAATATGCATCTGCATACCGATGCCATCAATGGGTATACCTTTATCCTGTAGCTTTTTGACAAGATCTATTATCGCTTGACGCTTGTTGGCGTTTGTAGTGTCGTACTCATTTAAAAAGAGTTTTGCTTCCGGGTCTGCCTCTCTTGCATATTGGAATGCGAGTTCTATATATTCTTCACCCAGTATATTAAACCAGTTATTTTTCCGTAGCCCATCAGGCTCATCAGGGTCTACAGGTTCATTTACCACATCCCAGGCGTAGATCTGTCCCTTATATTGCTGCATTACTTCAGTGATGTGAGTCTTCATGCGTTCCTTTAGTTTTTCCTTGGAGACTTCTTCACCATCTTCTAAAAAAAACCAATCAGGTGTTTGATTATGCCATATAAGCACGTGACCGCGCAGAGCGATTCCATTATCTTTTGCGAAATCTGCGATTTTATCAGCATCTTTGAAATCAAATATTCCTTCCAGAGGTTGGATTTCTTCAGGTTTCATGGCATTTTCTGCGGTAATGCTGGAGAAATGCTTCTCTAATAACTGTATGCAGGCTGGTATTTCTAATTGTGAAGGCCCTATTGCCGCGCCTATATAAAAATCATCCTTAAAGACATCTTTTAGTGAGGGAATATTCTCTTCAATAACAGTTTCTTCAATAATAGTCTCTTCCATGACAGTTTCTTCTTCAGTGACTTCTTCCACTTTTTTACAGGCCGCCAGGAGAATAATTATAAGTATAAACACGAGTAAATATTTGAATGCTTTCACGATATCAATCTTCCTTTAAAGATATGAATCTTTTTATTATCGGTATATTACCGTAAAGTCTAACAAAGTTCCATAGTTCTTATTATATGTGTGTTTTTATCCCATTCTTTAGTCCAGTTTTTAAGTTAGTATCTAAGCCTGTTGAGGGTCCCCCAAAAACTGGTCCACCTAAAATCTATGAAATCGGGGTTTGCTTTATAATATATTTTACAGGTTTCTAAATTTGCATCGGACTACTTTGTTGTTACAATGAATAAATATACTATCTTTAAGAATTATATTTCAGAATTAAATTGCAGAAAGGATAAATATGAAATACAGGACTTTAGGAAAAACCGGTTTTAAAGTTTCGGAGATCTCGCTGGGGACCTGGCAGCTTGGCGGAAAGTGGGGCACGAAATTTAGTTATGAGACGGCTGAGACAATCCTTGAAAAGGCGGTAGATGAAGGGGTAAATTTTATAGACACTGCCGATGTATACAACGATGGCTTAAGCGAAAAGGCCATTGGAAGATTTTTAAAAAGGGTAAACCGGAGGGTCTATGTAGCCACAAAGTCAGGAAGAAGACTGGACCCGCACACTTCAGAGGGGTATAACAAAAAAAACATTGTAGCATTTGTTGATGATAGCCTGAAAAATTTGGATCTTGAGACAATAGACTTAATACAGCTTCATTGTCCCCCGACCGAGGTGTACTCAAATCCGGAAGTCTTCGGTATTCTGGACGAGCTTGTCATCAAAGGAAAGGTTTTGAATTACGGCGTAAGTGTTGAAAAAGTGGAAGAGGCATTAAAAGCTATTCAGTATCCCAATTTGGCTACTGTTCAGATCATCTATAATATGTTCAGGCATAAACCTGCCGAGGATTTTTTTATTCGGGCAAGGGATAAAAATATCGGGATCATTATAAGAGTCCCTCTGGCAAGCGGCATGCTTACCGGTAAGTTTAAAAAGGATACAGTATTTTCAAAGGGAGACCACAGGTTCTTTAACCGGGAAGGCCAGGCTTTTGATAAGGGCGAGACGTTTTCGGGAGTTCCTTATGAAGTGGGACTGGAAGCAGTAGAAGAATTAAAGAAGGTATTTCCTGAAGGAAAACTTGCTCAGCATGCACTGCGGTGGATACTTATGAATGACTGCGTAAGCAGTGTCATACCGGGGGCCAGCAGGGTCTCCCAGATCGAAGACAATGTAAAGGCTTCGGACCTTCCGCCGCTCACGGACAAGCAGATGGAAAAAGTCAGTGAGATATACCAGAAATACCTTAAAATATATGTCCACAGCAAGTGGTAAAAAACGATTTTACTTAAGAAAATCATAGTGTTAATATAAAGTGGCATTTGCTTAAATACTTGAAGTAAGTATGTAATTGGTGGAATCAAAAAAACAAATTGCTAATTATAAAAGAGGGGGTAATGGACAGTGAAGCAATTCACCAGTTTGATGAATCTGATAGAAACCAGAAAAAGCATCAGATCTTATAAACCCCAGGAAGTAGAAGAAGAAAAACTAAATTATATTCTACAGGCGTTTAGAAAAGCTCCGTCTGCCAAAAACCTCCAACCGTGGAAATTGATTGTTGTAAAAAACAAGAAAAAAATAAGTGACCTGTCCATAGCATGCAATAACCAGACTTTTCTGGCAGAAGCTCCTATAATTATTGTGGCCTGTGCCAAAGAAGAAGAAGCTTACGGGGTGATGGGCGGTTATATGAGCAGTTATCCCATAGATGTAGCGATTGCTCTGGAACATCTGATACTTGCTGCTACTGAAAAAGGGTTGGG
>Ga0315552_1002757_pt1 | contig 10262 bp, 10 predicted proteins | sample SalMarSW160170MG_2_FD_203102 | JGI IMG/M metagenome (GOLD analysis project Ga0315552, IMG submission 203102) | Salt marsh sediment microbial communities from the Plum Island Ecosystem LTER, Massachusetts, United States - Salt Marsh Sediment SW1601-70 ...
GAATTACAAAGACCAGCCGTTGGAGATGTGGGACCAGTATCAGAGCATAACCGAGGATAAAACCCATACCAGGGTGCATCCTATTCTCCACTGGAGGGAGCTGGATGTATGGGAGTATGTAAAGCAGGAAAAAATGCCGGTGAACCCGATGTATTTTGCCAAAGGTGGAAAGAGGTATAGAAGTTTAGGATGTGAGCCGTGCACCTCTACCATTGACTCTGATGCCAAGACAATAGATGAGATAGTGGAAGAGCTAAAAGTTACCAAGATTGCCGAGAGGTCGGGCAGAGCACAGGACAAGGAGAAGGCGTTTACCATGCAAAAGCTCCGCGCTTTAGGCTATATGTGAAGAAAATCCTAAGCACGAAATCCTAAATCCGAAACAAGCTCAAATGGCCAAAATGCAAAATTCAAAACAGTACGATTTGGAACAGCGAACTTTGACGTTTGCTAAAGAAGTGATCGGGTTTGTGAAAATGCTTCCAATGAGCGTAGCTAATGCAGAAATGGCGAAGCAACTGATCAGATCTGCTGGCTCTATTGGGGCGAATTATATTGAAGCAAATGAATCTCTAAGCAAGAAGGATTTTTTGATGAGGATCAAGATATGTCGCAAAGAATCTAAAGAAGCTGCCTATTGGCTGAAGCTCATTGAAGCAAAAGACCGTGATGGAGAAAAGGGAAGGGGGTTGCTTATTGCAGAGGCGACTGAGCTTATGAAGATCTTCGGTTCAATAGTGGAGAAAGCGAAATGAGTTTCAATATTTGAGATTTGAATTTGTTTAGGATTTAGATATTAGAATTTAGGATTTAGACTGAACATATTTTAAGGAGGGCGTATGAAAGTAAATGTAGTCATCGTAGGACATGTGGATCATGGTAAATCTACCCTGATAGGCAGGTTGCTTTATGATTCTGACAGCATTACGGAAGGGCGTGTGGAGGAGATACAGAAACTGGCCGAGGAGTATAAAAGGCGGTTTGAATTTGCCTACTTTCTCGATTCCTTTGATGATGAGCTAAAAGAGGAGCGCACCATAGATACCACTGGGGTGATGTTCAAGGGGGAAAAGAATCTCTATTCGATCACTGATGTGCCAGGTCACAAGGAGTTCATCAAGAATATGCTCACCGGAGCTTCACATGCCGAAGTGGCTGTCTTAGTTGTTGCTGCAGACGAAGGTATCCAGGAGCAGACGGGAAGACATGCATTCTTGATAAACATGCTGGACATTAACAAGCTCTTTGTGGTGGTGAATAAGATGGATGCCGTTGATTACAAGGAAGAGGTTTTCCATGCCATTAGGAACAAGGTGGCTAAACTTTTAGCTTCATTTGGTTATCAGGATATACAATTCATTCCTGGCTCAGCAATGGAGGGAGACAACATCTACAAGTCATCTGCGCGAATGGAATGGTACCGTGGTTCCACACTAATAGAGGCTCTTGACAGTGTGGAATTGCTCAAAGAGGTAAAGCCACTCCGGTTTGTTGTCCAGGATACCTATGTAGTTGACTCCGATAAAGTTGTTGTGGGAAGGGTGGAATCTGGCGTCCTGAAAAAGGGTGCCGAGGTAATATTTCAGCCCTCTGGTGTTACCGGGAAAGTAGAAAAGATAAGGGAATTCCAGGGTGAGCTGGAGAAGGCGTCGATGGGGGATAGTGTGGGAATCATCACCGATTGTGAGCCTAGACGGGGGGATGTTTGTGGGCTGATAGAAGCTCCCCCCATACCTACAGAAGAATTCCTGGGTGAAGCTGTGTTGCTGGAAAGCGATTTGAGGAAAGGGGATAAATTGGAGCTGAGATGTGGAACTCGAAGGGTGAAGTGTGAGGTAACGGAAATAAAGGAAAAGATAAATTCCGAGACCGGTGAGGTGGTGGAAAGACACCCCGCAGAGATAACCGAGAACGATGCAGCGACCATTGTCTTTGCCACTGAACCCCTGGTGGTGGAGAAATTCTCGGAGATCCCTGAGCTTGGCAGGTTTATTTTGGTGAAGGGTAGGAATATTGGCGCTGGCGTGGTTCTGGAGGTAGGGAGATGATTTTTGTTCTCGGTATTGATGCTGCTACCTGGACAGTCATAAGGCCAAATTTAGAAAAGTTGCCCGGTTTTAAGAGGCTTACTGAAATTGGCAAAAGCAAGGAAATTACTTTGAAGGAGAAGCCCATATCTGCTTCTATCTGGTGCGGTATGTTTTGTGGAAAGACTCCAGGTGAACACGGACATGACAGCTATGTGGTCAACGGAAACATTGTGAAAAGGGAAGATATAAAGGTGGACTTCGTCTGGGATATTCTTGACAAAGAAGGCAAAAAGGTTAAAGCACTGAACGTTCCTTTCGTTGTTCCTCCTTATTCCTTCAATGTCGACTTCAAGCCGGTGGGCTTTGGATTACCCACTAATGAAAGGGAGTGGCAGGAAGAGCTTGACAGGGTCACTGAGAAAACCAAAGAGCTTCTTGCCGAAAAGCCAGATTTGCTTATCTCCGTTTACTCTCTTCTGGACCGGATTCAGCATTTTCACTGGGGAGAGGACTGCGTTCTGGAATGGTATAAGAAAATGGACGCCAGAATTGGAGAGCTTATATTTGACAGTAGCTTTCTTGATGATAAGGATAACAAACTAATTGTAATCTCCGACCACGGATTCTGCTCCTTTGGAGAGGCAAAGATACAAACGCTCCCTGAGAAAACGGAACACGGAAGGCTAAAGGGAGACCATCACGAGAATGCCTTCCTCGTAACCGTGAATTTGGATTACGAAATAGACAGACCGCAGGATGTATTCCGTGCCATCAGGCAAGAATTAACCTGATGTGGATAGCTTGTGCCTATAGCTTACCCAGCTTGCTGAGCTTTGCTCTTATTCTCTGCTTTTCGTAATCGGTGCTTTCTTTGAACTTGAGCTGCCTGAATTGGGTCAATCTATCCTTCGCCTCCAGTTCAAATTTCCTGACTTCCTCTGTATCAGCACCATGCAAATTTCTTGTTTCGCCTGGATCGCTTACCAAGTCATAGACCTCCTCCCTTACACCACCACTTCCATCAAGGCTCTCAATGTGAATGTACTTCCATCCAGGGACTCGATAGGCAATACTCAGTTCGCGAACCCGAGGATCCGTAATCGTACTTATGGTACCTACCTCGTTTCCCTCCTTACCCTCTATTAGCGACAGCAGGCTTTTTCCATGGAAACTCCGTGGGCTGTCAAGTCCTGCGATATCCAGGATGGTAGGTGCCAGGTCAATGAGGCTAATTTGCTGTTCAACCAATGTGCCACCCTTTGTCCCTGGCCCGGTTATTATCAGTGGGACGCGCAGTGTCCCTTCATACACCGTCTGGTGGCTGAACTTTCCATGTTCCCCAAATTCCTCACCATGGTCAGCGGTCACAATTATAACTGTATTGGACGCGTAGTTCCCCAGTTTGCGTAGGAGCACGCCTATAGCCTCGTCAGCATATCTTATTTCGGCATCGTAGAGGCAGATTAATGTTTCCACCCCAGAAGGCGATAGCTGCCCAGGCTTACTAACCATCCTGTAGCGTAGCGTATGCATTTCTCGCCGGCTGACTGGCCGGTCGCAGAAGTAACGAACATATTTCGACGCTGGCAGGTAAGGTGCATGAACATCCATGTAATGAAGCCAGAGAAAGAATTTGCCCTGATTGCCTTCAAGCCAGGATGTGGCTTTAGCGGTCATCTCGCTGGCGTTGACAATGGCTTTTCCGGCTACACGGTGTATCACAGGCCCCAGCATTTTGCCTACCTTGACCCGGATTCTACCTACAGGAGTATCCAGTGGAAACCATTGCCTTAAGCGTAAGCGGATTCCTCTGGGACTAACGTCGCGCAGCGTATCCTCGAAGGTATCAAAGCCCCGGTTATAACCGCAGAATTGAGATAGAAATGGATTGGAGTGGAAGGCAGCTGTTTGATATCCAGCCTCTTTCAGTACCTCAGCCAGCATGACATTTGACGGCGATAATGGCCTAATCCAAGACTGCTCGAAGGGGGGAAATGCCGAAGCCAGAATGGACGGGAAAGCCTGTGGAGTTTTACCTCCATTCGATATCGCCTGCAGGAACTTCACCCCGCGGGTGGCAAGGGCATCTATACTAGGGCTGGTATCTCTGTGATAGCCATAACAGCCCAGATGGTCATATCGCAGGGCATCAATTGTTATTAGAATAATATTTGGTGCCTCTGTTTTTGCTGCCTGCTTCATAATATCACGTCCAAATTCTCCGACTTTCTTACTCTTTCTTTTAGCATGTTTTTCGGCTGTTGGTCAAGTTGCGTGGAAACAGCCAGGTGGTAGTGGAAACCTCAGGACCATTTTGGATCACACCATCTGGCTGGTTATCTTCTCCCATACCCTCAAAACCTCTCTGCCATCCTCTGCGGTAACGGGTGGCTCAGTGTCATCTTGGATGCTCTCGATGAATTTCCTGATGCCCGTGGGAATTCCGCGATGCTTTCCTTGAATGAAGTTGACACCACCTGCAAAGGTATCCGCTAGTATCCGGAAGCTTCGCTCCAGATTTTCCCTGGCGTATAGAGAGGCAATGCCCTTTCCCATGTCTGTTTTTCCCCCATATGTGATTACCACTGAATTATGCAGGTTCGCATGTATATTCTTTTTTGTACCGAAAATATCAATCATCCACAGGCTGGGCCAATTACATGACGAAATGATCGTTCCCACGCCTTTCTCACCTTCCAGAATTATCTGGACTTCGTCAAACCGCATGTGGTCAAGGTTGCCCATCTTCTTGGGATACACTGCCACAGGCTCTATCTCGCCTAAGAATTCCCTGGCAAGATATATTGGGTGGGGTAAGGTATCGCCAAACACTCCTCCAGGCAATTTATGCCACCAGTGATTTGGGTCTGCAATTATAGGGAAGTCCTGCGGTGGACAGCTCTGCTTGATTTCCACTCTTACTAAATTTCCTATAGTGCCTTTATCCAGGATGCGTTTTATCTTCTGAACCGGAGGTATAAAAAGGAGGTGATGATTGGTGCCTAGTTTTACATTATTTTTCTTCGACACCTGTATCATTTCATCAGCATCCCTGGTATTGAGCGCCAGGGGCTTTTCGGTAAAAACATGGCAGCCAGCCTCCATCGCCTGGATGGCTAAAGAGGCATGTGTATCTATTGAGGTGCAGACATTTACCACGTCAAGTTTTTCCACATCCAGCATCTCTTTGAAATCGGCGTAGTATTTACCAATCTTGAATTTTCCTGCAACGCTCCTTGCCAAATCTTCGTTCCTGTCACAAATTGCTGCTAACCTGACGTTTCTGCATTTGAGGAGTGAAGGTATGTGGGCATTCTGGGCTATGAACCCACAGCCAACTACCCCCGCTTTCAAAATTCTTTCATCCATTTCTTATCACCTACTTTTATTAAATTTACCCGTAAGTGTTCAGCCAATCCATGTCATCCTCAGTTCTTGGCTTCTTGTCAAGCTTTCAGAAGTCCCTGTATTTCCATTATCAATTCCCTCTCCCCGCTCTCCCGAGAGAACATTCTTTTAATTCTCTCTCTTGCTTCTTTTCCCTTGCTACAATCTAAAGCTTTCCCAATCGCCTCTGCTGTTGCTTTTGGATCCCCATAGGGGACATAAAACCCGACATCGCCAGCAACCTCGGGTAATGCTCCTTTGTCAGTGACCACAGGTACGCACTCACATGCCATCGCCTCCGCCAAAGCAACACCGAATGATTCATAATAGGAGAGTTGGCAGTACACCTTTGCCTTCCGGTACCACTCAAGTGGTGCTTCACCATCCTTAAAAGCGACATTCGGCGGAGCAATTGACTTGAGAGACTCAATGGAGTTGTCGGAACAATTACCAACCAGTGCAAATTCCACGCTCGGTAGGTGTTTGGCCATCTCTATAAAGGTCTCAAATCCCTTTCGCTTAATGGTGCCTTGCTTTACGAAACCAACGGTTAGTACCAAGTTCTCCTTCTCACCACTTGGGCTGAATTTGTCGCAGTCGATAATATTACTGCCATACACAACTTTGACATTGTTGTTTCTCGTATATTGTAGGATTTCTTTCTTATTGAACTCAGAGACCGCAAAAAGCTTGTCAGCGTGGTTCAGCACAAATCTTACTACCCAAGCATATATTGGATTCAACATAGCTCCATATCCTATTTCGGGTATCCTGGCTACTTCGTAGCCGCCGACGATTACTATGGATTTTTCCCGAAATATTTTTGAAAATAAAACTGCCAGAAAAGCGTGCGTGTCAGCAAAATGGGAAAAAGTCAAATCTGCCCATAAAGTTCCTTTAAGAATCTTGAAGATGCCCGGGATGCTGGTGATTGGCCTTTTTCGATTGAAGGTGGGTGCGGTTCTTATATCAAAGTGATTCTTGAGTATCTCCACATCTCTCTTGAGGAAAATATCACCCTCTGGAAGTGCCAGTATCCTCTTTCTAGCCATGGTCGCTTTCCTTTAGCTTCTTACGCGGTCATAACAGTATACTGCTTCGTTAATCTCCCTGTGTAATAATTTGAATGCCGAGCACTGCTGTCATAAGCTAATACATCTCTGCCTCAGTTCTTGCTGATTATATTGGCTGTAGCCACTTTTCGCACTGGCTGGACATCGAATCACAATTTACCTGAGTGTTTCAACTTAGATATTCTACCTTTTACTTTGGCCTTGTCCCTCCTTGCTTTCTTTTGTTCCAGATAGGCCATCCACTCAGCTAGTAGATTCCGCAACTTCTTTGCTGTTTCAGGCTTATCTTGCGCAAGATTATGATTTTGTTCTGGATCGCTCTCCAGGTCATATAGCTCTTCCACGCCACCATGAATTCGATTGCATAGTCTACACACCGCAGACTCCTCGCTGGGTGCCTTTATATATTCATATTTCTTTGTTCTTATCGCCCTTTTCCTCTGAGCATAGGCTTCCTCGACATAGACAGCAGAACGCAGTTCCTTGCCTTCGTGAATCAACGGCATCAGGCTCTCCCCGTCAAAGTCCTCCTGAGGGTGCTTTATCTCAAGCAAATCCAAAATGGTTGGCACCAAATCGACATGCTGAACAAACCCCTCAACCGCCTTGCCACCAGGCAGCACTTCAGGATATCTCATGATAAACGGCACATGGATGGAGACTTCATATAGACCGTGATGGTCAAAATATATTTCATGTTCGGAAAGACTTTCTCCGTGGTCAGAAGTCAGGATAACGAGAGTTTGATCTGCAATTCCACGTTTGCTGAGGGTCTCCATTAACCTTCCGATCTCATCGTCAACATATCTTATTGAGGCATCATATTCTCGCATGCGCTCACCAACAGTCTCATTTCTCATGAGAACCGCCCTTGCCAACCTTATAGAGCTTGTCTCGTGAGGAAGCCTTGTTACGTTTCTTATCTTGTCGGTACTGCCAGGCATAGAGGAGTAATCTAGATGGCGAAACAAATGCGAATAATGCCGCGGAGACTTGAGCCCCCCGTGAACATCCCAGTAGTGGATAAAAAGAAAGAACGGCTGGGTTGAGTTCTTCGCGATGAGGTCTGTTGCCAAATCTGTCATGGGTTTAGCAGCATAGGCTTGTCTACGGACCCTGCGCCGGAGATAAGCCATCCCTCTTACGAACAGTTGGGGAGACTTATGAGCAGACATCATTTCTGTAACACGCTCGATAAGTCTGGATCCTTTGCTGCCTTCGATGCCACTATAATAGTCATAGCCTCTTCGGTGCCATCTTCCCAGCCAGTCTAAAGCAATCGTAGAGTATCCCTCGGAGCGAAGGATTTCAGGGAGCAATTCTGTGCCACTTTGAGTGAAAGCTTTGACCTCTTCATCCCGTAAACCTCCTCCGTGGTGCAAGATGCCGTGACCGAGGGGATATATGCCGCTAAATATGCTCGTTAGAGAGCTATCCGTATAATTGATGCAGCAGTAGGCGTTACGAAAAAGCACACCTTGTTGGGCAATCTTATCGATATTAGGAGTTGTAGGCTTGTCATATCCGTAAGCTCCCACGTTCCTTGCTCTTAGGGCATCAATTATTATGAAAATAATGTTGGGTCTCATTCTTGCTTCTCGCCAACTCTCCCCGCAAGTACCGCCTAATGCTTGAATTTGCTTGTCGGCATAAACAATTCATGCAAAAACCCAGAGGACCAGGCAATCGCTAATATCAATGTTGCCAGAGGCATATTCAGCGCCACCTGGTACGACTTAGTCTTAAGGAAAGCAAAGCTCGCTGAGAATACAGCCACCAGGGATGCTCCACCCAGAATAAAAATCAGGGGAAACCAGGGGTTCAAAATTGCCAGTGCGATGCAGATTGTGATGATGATTGGAATAGTGAGGCCAAGTGCAACTTGTGTGGGAGTGATGGTGCCTGATATCTTTCGCTTCATTAATATCTTTCCTAATCCATACCTATACATCTGGGACCACCACTTTCTGGGCGTGGCCCTGCGATAATGATGAACAATTACGTCGGGGACATAAAGTAATTTGTGCCCCAGACGTGTGATTCTTTGATTCATCACAACGTCTTCTCCCTCAAACATATCCTCGTCTATCGGCATCACTCTACGAAGCACATTGGCTCGATAGATAGCGTTGGAACCATGAGCTCGGGATTCAATGACTTTATCATACACCCTTGTGGGAGCACCCCCGCCAAAGGAGAAAGCATAGTCGAAAAGCAAACCCGCAGCTTTACCAAAAGCAGACTCAGTTTGTGGAATCAAATTTGGCCCACCTATTCCGGCTACCCTCTCATCCTCAAAATACTTTATGGAATTTTTGAGCCAATACCTATCCATAACGCAATCAGCGTCAGAGAAGGCAATGAGTTCACCTTGTGCTGCCTCAAATCCTATGTTTCTTCCTGAGACTACCCTTAGCCCAGGATTCGCTATTACCTTCGCTCCATAGCTCCCGGCAATTTCTTCAGTTCTGTCTGTGGACAATCCATCAGCTATGATAACCTCCATCCTGTCTTTAGGATAGTCCACCTCCCTCAGGCTTTTGAGACAATTCTCGATTATATCTTCAGTGTTTCTGGCAGGGATTACCACAGAGATAAAAGGCTCTTCCATTTATCATCCAACCCTCATCGCGCAATCCTCTTTCTTATCAAATAAAATAAGTTTTGTAGCCCATCCCGCCAACCTCGCAACTTTATTTTGCCAATGCGGACTTTATATTCAATAGGCATCTCCCTCCAGCGGCATTTAGCAAAGTGGCAAGCTTCTAGTTTTAATTCTTCTGAGAGTGGCATGCCGTTAGACCTTAGCACCAAGTTATTTAGAATGCTCCTCCTGAATACCCACATTCCAGATTGTGAATCTACTAAATCAATTTGAAAGAGCAACCTCGTGGTGAAACTTAGCACACTATTTCCGAACTTATTCCGCCACGACATAGCATTTTTATCCATTTTTGCAAACCGATTCGTAGTGATGAAATCTAATGTCTCATCCTCAAGCAGCTTAATAAATCCAGGAATCTCTTCCATAGGATAGGTTAAGTCGGCATCAGCAGTAGCGATGATTTCTCCTGTGGCATTAGCAAAACCAGCTTTATATGCACTTCCATATCCGTGTGTGGGCTCGAAAACAACCTCTGCTCCGGCTTTCTTCGCCAGTTCCCCCGTTCCGTCATTCGAGTCATTATCCACCACCAAAATCTGGACTTCATAGCCCATCCTTTCCAGCTCGTCTTTGGGGATAGCTCGTATTGTTTTTTCAATTCCATCCCTTTCATTCCGGGCGGGAATTACAATGCTGATTGTTTTCATGTGCAAAGTTCTATGTTCTACGGTCTACGTTAGCCTTGTCCCCTATTATGCACTATCCACCGCGCTGCTTCAAGAAGATTTTGGGCAGTGTAGTCGGGGGGTTGGGGACTGGGGACTGGGGATTGGGTATTAGGGACTGGAGACTGGAGACTAGAGACTGGGGGCTTGAGACTGGGGATTTGGGGCTGAGGGCCAGTGGTTACCAGAGCTGTTTTGCATCCCAGGGCTTTGCCAGCATCTATATCCATCTGTTGGTCACCGACCATATAAGAATTTTTTAGAGCAATGTTATGTTCCTCTGCCGCTTTAAGCAAGAGGGCTGTCTTTGGCTTACGGCACTGGCAACCATCATCAGGATGATGAGGGCAGTAGTAGATGGCATCCACCCAGGCGCCATATTTTGCCAGCTCATCTTTCATCTTTTGGTGAATCTGAGCCAGAGTATCCTCAGTAAAATAGC